>Ga0307374_10005459_pt1 | contig 20522 bp, 22 predicted proteins | sample OX3MG_FD_202532 | JGI IMG/M metagenome (GOLD analysis project Ga0307374, IMG submission 202532) | Soil microbial communities from Risofladan, Vaasa, Finland - OX-3 | ecosystem: Environmental > Terrestrial > Soil > Coastal area > Acid sulfate soil | place: Finland: Risofladan, Vaasa | collected...
CCGGTGAGTCATCGTCGATCGCAGGATCAGGTGGCGCATTTTGCTACGTCGCAATATCCCAGTCTGGCGCCCCCATGGGCGGGAAAAACCTTAACCATTCTAGCAAACCCGCGCTATGGCAACGCCGACTCGTCCGCATCCGCCGCGGTGCGCGGGAAATGCCGCGTCAACAGCGCGCCGGCAGCTTCGACTCCGGCGACCGAGCCCTCGCGATACCGCCCCTCGCCGTAGTGCCGCTCCAGCAGGCTGCATACCGCCTGCCATTCCGCGGTTCGCACGCGACCGCCGAACCCACGATCGGCGACGATTTCGACGCGCCGTTCGGCCCACAATACATAGATCAAGACGCCGTTGTTCCGTTCCGTATCCCATACCCGCAGTGCGGAAAATATCTCCAGCGCGCGGCCGCGCGCCGCAAGCCGCCGCCGCAGGCCCGGCGCGGACAGGGCGGTTTCGAGCGCGAAGCGAATCCGGCCCCGATGCGATCGCGCGACCCGCTCGATCGCCTGTTCGATCGCCTCGCGGGTGCGGCGGGGAAATGCGCTGCGGACGCGCCACTCGCTCGCCACCGCGTGCCGCAGCCAGCGCGCGAGGCGCATCACCAACGCCCCGATGCGCCGCCGACGCCGCCGTCCCCGGCCGAGCGGTCGCCGAGGCCGCGCCAACCGCCGCCGTTCGACCAACCGCGCGACCGCGCGAGCCACAGCGAAGCCGCGAATGCGAGTATGCCGGCCGCGAGCGCGATCGCGAGCAGCAGCGGCCACAGTTGGCGCAGCTCGCCGCCCGCACCGCGGCGCCAGCGCCGGTCCGCAGGCGGCAGCGCCTCGCCGTTGACGGCCGCGACCATGCGGGCGACGCCGGCGGCCACGCCGCCGTCGAAATCCCCGTCGCGAAAGCGCGGGTCGATCGTATCCCCGATGATGTGCCGCGCGAGCGCCCTCGGCAGCACTGCGCGCAGCCCGCGGCCGATCTCGAGGCGCACACGCCGGTCGTGCTTGGCGACGATCAGGATCGCACCGTCGCCGCCGTCGCCCTCGAGCTTCCAGGCGTCGGCGACCCGGATGGCGAACCGGGCGATGTCCTGCGGCTGCGTCGTCGGCACCATCAACACGGCGATCCGGCTGCCGCGCCTGGCCGCGAACGCGTCCAGCTCTTGATCCAAGCGCGCGACCGTCGCGCCGGACAGCGTGCCGGTCAGATCGATCACCCGGGCGCTCGGCGGCGGCACCGCGATCGGCGCTGCGGCCAGATCGGCCGCAAACGGGCTGCCCACCGCCGCGAGCGCCGCGAACGCGAGCGGGATCAAGGCCGCGCTGGTTCTCATGAAGCCCTTCCCCGAGGATCCCGGCGATCGCAAGCCCGGCGCGCAGTCTAGCATTTCGCCGAAGGCGGGCTGCGCGGCAAAAAAAGCCCCGGGTTCATCACTCGGGGCTGGGAAGGGCGGACTTCATTGAAGGGAAGTAAAGCCCGCTAGGGGATCGTTAATGCAGCTGCTGCCATTGCAGGACTTGGATATCGGTCTCCTCGAGATCGAAGCTGCGCGCAAGCACGCGCGCGACGTCCTGATCGCCGGGCGCGAGGCCGGCGCGCCCGAGGAGTTCGACGACCCCGCGGTACTCGCTGAACTCGATTGCGCCGTCCCGCTGCGCGATGAAATGCGTGTAGTACTTGATGCCCATGGGCGCGTAGCTTATGTTGCCCCCGAGCGCGGCCGCTGTGAACGGCTGCTCAACCCACGATCAAATGCTGCGATGCCCGTCACGCCGGCGGCATCCGCCTTCGGTGTTGCGCCGTGTCACGATATCGCGCGCCGGCCACGCCGGCATCGAAATACATCACCCCGGAGGGCGCACAGCGCCTGCGGGACGAGCTGCATCGCCTCTGGCAAGTGGAGCGACCGCAGGTCACTGAAGCGGTGGCCGCAGCGGCGGCGCAGGGCGACCGGTCGGAGAACGCCGAATACACCTATGGCAAAAAGCGCCTGCACGAGATCCTGCGCCGCGTGCGCTTCCTGCGCAAGCGGCTCGAGGGGATGACGATCGTCGATTCAGCGGCGGCGGGCGCACGCCGCGATCCGGGACGCGTCTACTTCGGCGCGTGGGTGCGCGTCGAGGACCGGGGCGGCGAGCGGCACTGGCATCGCATCGTCGGTCCCGACGAGTTCGACATGGCCGAGGACTACGTGAGCATGGACTCGCCGCTCGGGCGCGCGCTGCTGCGACGCGCGGTCGACGAGCACGTGGCGGTCGACCTGCCGTCCGGCTCGCGCGCGCTGACGATCCTCGAGATCCGCTACGGCCCGCGCCCCTGAGGCGCGCTCAGAGCACGCGGATGTTCTTGAACTGCCAGGGATCGCTCGTATCGAGATCCTCGGCGAACAGTTCGCCGCGCCGATCGAGCGGGGTCCAATCCGTGTATTTGCCGGCGACCGTGCCGAGGTACGGCCTGCAGATCTCGAGCGGCCGCTCGAAATCCATCTCGTCGGGCTCGACGATGCCGCGCCCGGGGTTCTCGATCGCCCAGATCATGCCGGCGAGCGCCGCCGAGGTGACCTGCAGGCTGGTCGCGCTATTGTAGGGCGCGAGGCGGCGGGCCTCCTCGATGGACAGCCGTGAGCCGTACCAATAGGCGTTCTTCGCATGACCGGCGAGCAGCACCCCGAGTTCGTCGACGCCGGCGACGATCTCGTCCATCAGGATCCGCTTCGCATCCTGGATCCGCCAGTTGCGCCCGGCGAGCTCGTGCACCGACAGCAGCGCATCGTTGCACGGGTGATACGCGTAGTGCGAAGTCGGCCGGTAGACGACGCGGCCGCCCTCCTCGACCGTGAAGTAATCGGCGATCGATATCGCCTCGGAATGCGTGATCAGGAAGCCGTGGAAGCTGCCGGCGTCCGGAGTCCAGGTGCGCACGCGCGTGCTGGCGCCCGGACGATTCAGGTAGATCGCGCAACCGGAGCCGCGCGAATGCCGTCCGCCGTCCGGCGGGAAATGCCGCTCGTGCGTTCCCCAGCCGAGTTCGGCCGGCTGCGAGCCTTCGCTCACGAAGCCGTCGACCGACCAGGTGTTGACGAACTCGTCCAGCCGCTTCGGCTCGCGCGCGACCTGCGTATCGCGTTCCGCAACGTGTATCACCTTGATGCCGAGCCTTTGCGCGAGCCGCGCCCAGTCCTCGCGCTTGCCCGGTCGCGGACCGCTCACCCCGGTGTCGGCGGCGACGTTCAGCAGCGCCTGCTTCACGAGGTGCGACACCATGCCGGGGTTCGCGCCGTGCGTCAGCACGGCGGTCGGGCCGCCCGCGAAGCCCGCACGCAGTGCGAGCGCCCCGAGCCGCAGCGCATAGTTGCTGCGGCTCTCGACCGACAGGCCGGGATCGAGATAACCCCCGGCCCATGGCTCTATGCAGGTGTCCAGATACAGGGCGCCCTGCGCATGCGCGAGCCGGATGAGCGCGACGCTCGAAACGTCGACCGACAGGTTCAAGAGAAAATCGCCCGCGCCGAGCAGCGGCTCGAGCGTGTGCCGGTGGTTCTCCTCGGTCAAGGGCTCCTGCAACCAGTTGACGCCGTAGCGCCGGGCTTGCGCGCGCCCCTTGTCATCCGCGGTGACGATCGTGATGCGCTCGGGCGTGACGCCGACGTGGCGCAGGATCAGCGGCAGGATGCCCTGGCCGATGCTGCCGAAACCGACGAAGACGATCCGCCCGGCGAACTGCACCTGCGCATCCCGCCCGCTCATGCTGCAAGTTCCGTCATCATTGCCACCCCGCGTGTCGTTTTGCGCATCGCGCTCATGGCGCCCGCGCGCCGGCCAGCCCCGGAGCCTACCTGGACGGGTAAGCAATGCTCAAGCATCGCGCCAGTGCGGCGGGTAGGTCCTCGCATAGTTCGGCAGCGCCTCGATGCGTTCGATCCAGCGCGCAAGCGCCGGATAGTTGCGCTCGATGGGCAGAAATCGCGCGCCGAGTTCCGCCGCTTCGCCGCGCCCCAGGGCCCGCAACAGCAGCTGCAGCCACGGGAAGACCACCATGTCGGCGGCCGAGTAGCTCTCCCCGACGATCCACCGTTCCTTGCTCAGCCGGCCTTCCAGCGTGCGCGCCTCGCGCGCGACGATGTGCATCGCGTCCGTCGTCCTGCCGTGCTCGCGGCCGATGTCGCCGGAGAAGATCGCCTCGACGATCTGCGAGACCGACGGCTCGGCGTACGCCTGGAATTCGCAGATCACGCGCATGATCACGCCGGCTTCCTCGGGGCCCGTGCCGAATATCGGCCGTGCGGGATATTTGGCGTCCAGATAGTAGAGCACCGCGAGCGACTCGAAGACGACGTAATCACCGTCCCGCAGCACCGGCAAACGGCCGCGCGGGTTCATTCGCAGCATCTGCGGCGACTGCTGCTCCTGCTTGTCGAAGTGCAGGCGCAGCGACTCATAGGGCAGTCGCTTGTGCTCGAGCGCGAGCAGCACGCGCCACGAGAACGGGCTGCCGCTGCCCCAATAAAGTGTCATTGCCATGCGGGGCGATTGTAGCGGATGAAGCGCAGCAGGCATCGCGTTAAGCTGCGCCGATGAGATTCACGACCGTGATCGACGCGGCCTCGCTCGCGCCGCTGCTGCACGATCCCGGCGTCGCCGTGATCGACTGCCGCTTCGACCTCGCCCGGCCGGCGGCCGGCCGCGCGGCGTACCTCGCCGGCCACATCCCGGGGGCCCGCTACATGAGCCTCGACGAGGATTTGTCGGCCCCCGTCGCGCCGGGGACGGGCCGACATCCGCTGCCGACACCGGACGCCTTTGCCGCGCGGCTCGGCAGAGCCGGCATCGGCGACCGTGTCCAGGTCATCGCCTACGACCAGGCGAATGGCGCGTTCGCCGCGCGTCTGTGGTGGATGCTGCGCTGGCTGGGATCGGCCCGGGTCGCGGTGCTCGACGGCGGCTATGCCGCGTGGTCCGCGGCCGGCGGCGCCGCGCAGAGCGGCGAGGTGGCCGCGGCCGCGGCGGTGTTCGTGCCGCGGATCGACTCCTCGGCCTGGGTCTCGACGGCCGAGGTCGTCCTTGCCCTACGCGACCCACGGCGCTTGCTGATCGATGCCCGCGCGCCGGAACGCTTCAGCGGTGCGGTCGAACCTCTCGACAAGGTTGCAGGCCACGTGCCCGGCGCGCGCAACCATCCGTTCACCTTGAATCTGCGGCCCGACGGGCGCTTTCTCGCGCGGCGCGAGCTGCGGCGGCGCTGGCGCGAGTTCCTCGGCGGCGCGGCGCCGGCGGCGGCGATTGCGATGTGCGGCTCGGGTGTCACCGCGTGCCACAACCTGCTCGCGCTCGAGATGGCGGGACTCGCCGGTGCGAAGCTCTACGCCGGCTCGTTCAGCGAATGGATCGAGGATCGGGAACGCCCCGTCGCGACCGGCGGTGCGCACTGAGCCGGGCCCCGGACCACGCGGTCATTTACATGCCGGCGCAATTCGCTATATTGCGCGCCTGATGAACACGCAGGCCAAGAAACTCCCCGCGGCAAGCGCCTGGAAGATCGAGCAAGCCCTCGATCTGTACCAGGTGGAGGCCTGGGGCAAGGGATACTTCTCGATCAACGAGCATGGTCACCTCGTGATCCGGCCGAACACCACGGCGGCGGCGGAAATCGACCTGTACGACGTCGTGCAAGGACTCAAGGCGCGCGATCTGCACACGCCGGTCGTGATCCGCTTCTCCGACATTCTCGCCGACCGGTTGCGGCGCATCGCCGACGCGTTCGGCGGCGCGATCGCGGAGAACGACTACCGCAATCGCTACGCCGCGGTGTATCCGATCAAGGTCAACCAGCAGCGGCTGGTCGTCGAGGAGGTCTACCGCTACGGCCGGGAGTTCGGCTTCGGGCTCGAGGTCGGTTCCAAGCCGGAGCTGCTCGCGGTGATGTCGATCACCGAGGATGCGCCGGAGTGCCTCATCGTCTGCAATGGCTTCAAGGACGCAAGCTACATCGAGGCGGTGATCATCGCGACCAAGCTCGGCCGCACGATCATTCCGGTCGTCGAGAATTTCGCGGAGATCCATCTGATCTTGAAGTTCGCCGAGCGCTGGGCCGTGCGCCCGCGGATCGGCGTGCGGGTCAAACTCGCGAGCGAAGGGGCCGGACGCTGGCGCGAATCGGCCGGCGAGAAGTCCAAGTTCGGCCTGTTCATCAGCGAGATCCTCGATCTGCACGCGCTGCTCAAGGAGCGCGGCATGCTCGACTGCCTGCAGCTCGTGCACTGCCACCCCGGGAGCCAGCTGCAGGACATCCGCCGCGTCAAGGACGCGATCAACGAGCTCGCGCACGTCTATGCGGAACTCAAGTTGATGGGAGCCGGATTGCGCTACATCGACGTCGGCGGCGGTCTCGGCGTCGACTACGACGGCAGCGGCACGAATTATGAATCCTCGATGAACTACACGCTCACCGAATACGCGAGCGACGTCGTCTATCGGATCAAGAGCGTGTGCGATGCGCGCGCCGTGCCGCACCCGATGATCGTCAGCGAGTCGGGACGCGCGATCGCCGCGTACCACAGCGTGCTGATCTTCGACACGCTCGGCTCCTCGACGCTCGACCAGTTCAAGGTGACCGGCCGTCCGGAGGAGGACTACCGGGGCACCGAGGATCTGCCGCCGCCGGTGCGGGACCTGTTCGACGGCTTCCGCTCGGTCAACGAACGGCGCCTGGTCGAGTGCTACCACGACGCCTTGCAGGCCCGGGAGCAGGCCTTGCAGATGTTCAATCTCGGCTATCTCGGCCTCGAATTCCGCGGCCTGGCGGAGAGGCTCTATTGGGCGACCTGCACCAAGATCCGCGATCTGTGCCGCAAGCTCGACGAGATTCCCGAGGAACTGGAAAACCTCGAGGTGATACTGAGCGACATCTACTTCTGCAACTTCTCGGTGTTCCAATCGCTGCCGGACAGCTGGGCGATCGGCCAGCTGTTTCCGATGATGCCGATTCAGCGCCTCGGCGAGCGGCCGACGCGCAACGCCGTGCTCGCCGACATCACCTGCGACTCGGACGGCAAAGTCGACCGCTTCGTCCACCCCCGCGAGACCAAGCGCACGCTGGAATTGCACGAGCTGATCCCCGGCGAACCGTACTACCTCGCGGCCTTCCTCGTCGGCGCGTACCAGGAGACCCTCGGCGATCTGCACAATCTGTTCGGCGATACGCACGTCGTGCACATCCGGCTGCACGACGAAGGCGGCTGGTGGATCGAGGAGATCGTCAAGGGCGACACCGCGAACAAGGTGCTCGAGTACATGGAGTACGACACCGACGAACTGCACCCGCGCCTCGCCCGGGACTGCGAGCGCGCGGTCCGCGAGGGTCGGATGAGCCTCGGCGAGGCGCAAGCGGTCAAGCGGTTCTACGAGAAGGAGCTCGACGGCTACGCCTACCTCGAGGTCGAGTGAGCCACGGTGGCGCGTCCGCACCGCCCGCCGGTGCGCCGCCGGCGCCGTGGTTTGCCAAGCCAGGGGCCCCTGGCGTAGCATCGGGCGAAGGTTCGTTCTCTAACGCGGGATGTGCTTTAGCGTACGGCCGAAGGGACAGACCGGCGTCGCGTCCGATGTCGCGGCTCGGTCTGGGTGTATGGGCGGCGCGCGCGGATTCGACGACAATAACGAGACCGCAGGCAGCGCGCATTTTCCAGTGAGACCAGTTGAATGACGACGATCTACGTTGGCAACCTGCCGTTCTCCGCCACGGAGGACGAGGTGCGCAGCCTTTTCGAACGTTACGGCAAAGTCGAGTCCGTCAAACTGATCAATGACCGTGAGACGGGCCGGCCACGGGGCTTCGCGTTCGTCGACATGCAGGCGAGCGAGGCGCAGAACGCGATTCAGCAGACGAACGGCTTCCAGATGGGCGGCAGGCCGCTGCGGGTCAACGAAGCGCAGGAGCGCGCGCCGCGGTCGAAGCCGGCGAGTGGCGGTGGCGGTGGCGGTGGCGGCGGTTCGCGCCGCTGGTGATTCGCCGCTGCAGGGCCGCGCGGGAGCGGTGTCTGTTTCGACAACGAGATTCGAGGCGTGCGGCCTCAAGGCCGACGCACGCCGGGTTACCACATGTCTTTCAATTGGGCCGGCACATCCACGGCGGGCGCATCCCCTGCGCCGAGGCGCCCGATCCCGGGTGCGCTGCCGTAGCTCACTTTTTGCAGGCAATCGAGGACTTTGTCGGTCAGAAATCGGCTCTTGGCACCGTAGACGTGCGCGTCGCCCGACCTCGCCTGCTGCGTGATCGCATACTTCAGCGGCGCACACAGGTGCAGTTCGTTGCGGGCGCGCGTCATCGCGACGTACAGCAGGCGTCGCTCCTCTTCGATCGCCTCGGGCTTGCCGGCCGCGAACTCCGACGGAAAGTTGCCGTCGGCGACGTTCAGCACATAGACGTAGTCCCATTCCTGGCCCTTGGCCGAATGGATCGTCGACAGCACGACGTAATCCTCGTCCTTCGACGCGCGGCGCGCCTGATCGCCGCTGACGGCCGGCGGATCGAGGGTGAGCTCGGTCAGGAATCGCTCCCGCGTCGGATATTGCACGGCAAGCTGTTCTAGCTGTTCGAGGTCGCCGATCCGCGTGCGCGCCGCATCGTAGATCCGTTCCAGTTGCGGCTTGTACCACTCCCGGACGAGACCGACCTGGCCGGGCCACGGCGTTTGCGGCTCGGCGAGCTTGCCGAGCAGCGCGCAAAAGCGGGCGAATTCGCCCTTCGCCGCTGCGGGCACGGCGAATTCGCGCAGGCTCGCGATGGCGAAGGCCCCGGCCTCGAGATGCACGAGCGCCTGGTTCGCGAGCGCGGGCCCGATTCCGGGGAGGAGCTTCAATACGCGAAACCCGGATACGGCATTGCGCGGATTCTCCGCCCAGCGCAGCACCGACAGCAGATCCTTGACGTGCGCCGCCTCGAGAAACCTCAGGCCACCGTACTTGACGAAGGGGATGTCGCGCCGGGCAAGCTCCAGCTCGAGCACGTCGCTGTGGTGCGAACTGCGGAACAGCACGGCGTGGCGCTTCAAGCTGCCGCCGGTCTCGCGGGTCGCGAGAATGCGCTGCGCAACGTACTCGGCCTGGGCGGCCGCATCCTCGACCGTCACGTACACCGGCTTCGCGGTAGACTGGCGGCTGCTGATCAGCGTCTTGCGATGCTGGCGCGCGCCGTCGGCCATCAGCGCATTGGCGCAATCCAGGATCGGCTGCGTCGAGCGGTAATTCTGCGCGAGCACGACGACCTCGGCGCGGGGCTGGTAGTGGTCGGCGAATCCCAGGATGTTCTCGACGGCGGCGGCGCGGAACGAGTAGATCGCCTGCGCATCGTCGCCGACGACGGTCACCCCGGCGCCGTCCGGCTTCAAGGCGTACAAGATCTCGCCCTGCAGCGCGCTCGTGTCCTGATATTCGTCGACCAGCACGTGGTCGAAGTGCTGTGCGAGGCTGCGCGCGAGCGGTTCGTTCTGCATCATCGCGTGCCAGTAGAGCAGCAGATCGTCGTAGTCGAGGACGTTGCTCTTCTGTTTGCGCATCACGTATTCGCGATACAGGCGCGCGAGATCCTGCGCCCAGTCGCTCACCCAGGGAAATTGCTCGTCGATCGTCCGCTTCAGCGGCAAACGCGTGTTGACGCGGTAGCTGTAGATCGCGAGGCAGGTGTCCTTGCGCGGAAAGCGCCGTTCCTGCTGCGATAAGCCGAGTTCGTGGCGAATCACGTCGAGCAGGTCGGCCGAGTCCGCCCGGTCGAGGACCGTGAACGCCTCGTTCAGCCCGAGATGCTGCGCGTACAGCCGCAGGATGCGGTTGCCGATCGAATGAAACGTGCCCGCCCAGTGCAGGCGCGCCGCCAGATTGCGCTCCATCGCGCCGGTGCCATCCGCCGCCGTTTCGGTGAGGATCGTCTGGGTGCGGCGGATCATCTCCTGGGCGGCACGCCGGGTGAACGTCAGCATCAGGATTCGCGCCGGATCCCCGCCATTTGCGACCAGGTGGGCGACGCGATGCGCGAGCGTACTGGTCTTGCCGGTGCCGGCGCCGGCGACAATCAGCAGCGGACCCGCCGCAACGCCGGCGCCCGGCCGCAACGCACCGTAGGTCGCCGCGCGGCGCTGTGCGGAATTCAGGCTGTCGAAGGCGTCCGGTTTCGGCTTGAGCATGCGGCGACTATACTCACGGGCTGTACGTATATCCAGATCCACGAGGCACCGCGATGTTGAAGCCGACGCCGATACAGACCCTGGACAGGCACCGAGGCCGCGTGATCCGCGTCACGACCGAGCGATTGCGCGCCGCGAACGGTCGCACCTACGAGTACGACCTGGTGCGCCATCCCGGTGCGGCCGCGATCGTCCCGGTGGATGCGACGGGTCGCGTCTGCCTTGTCCGGCAATATCGCCTCGGCGTCGATGACTTTCTCTGGGAAATTCCGGCCGGCAAGCTCGATGCCGGCGAATCGCCGCAGGTCTGCGCCGAGCGGGAACTGCGCGAGGAAACCGGCGTGAGCGCGAACCGCTGGCGCTCGCTCGGGCTGTACATTCCGGCACCGGCAATCTGCACCGAGATCATCCACCTGTATCTCGCCGAGGAGCTGCACGCCGGCACGCCTTCGCCGGATGCCGACGAGGAGCTCGAACTGCGCTGGCTGGGTCTCGACGAAGCGGTCGAGCAGGTCCTGACGGGCGAGATCAGCGACGGCAAGACGGCGCTCGCGCTGCTACGCGCGCGCCACCGCTCGTGTCCGTGACGGCATCCACAAAAACACCGGCGGCTCCTTGACTTATTCCGGCCGAAATTCGCTTAATCCCCCATGAGCAAGAACCAGCCGATGCCGCCGTCGCGCGCCGTCGCGGGCCAGCCGCCTGAGCCCGCGCCTGCCGACGCGTTGCCGAGCGGGCGCGTTCATTTCGACGACCGCGGCAACGCGGTCTGGGAGTGGTCGGTCGCGACCGGCAAGTTCGGCCAGGAAGTCTCGGGCGAGCGCCTGCGCCGGCTCGAGCACCCGGCGCTGTCCATCGCCGAGGATGCACCGGCGCCCGCCGCCGCCGCGAAGCCGAATCCGGCCGGCCCGGTGCGCGGTTACGATCCCTACGACAGCGGTCGCCTCGACAAGAAGACGGCACCGCGCCGCAAGAAGGACCTGCGCCGGCTCTCCGAGTGGATCGCGCTGAAGAACCGGGCGGCGCAGAACAAAGACGGCGAAGACTGAGCCGGCGCGCTCAGGCGAGCGCGTGCCGCATCTTGGCCGCGCACCCAAGCCGGTAGAACAGCCGCAGCTCGCGCAACAACGCCTCGACACGCACGCCGCCGCGCGTGACGAAGCGCCGCTCGAGCCGCCGGCAATATTGCGCGGCGCAACGGTTCGCCGTCCGATAGCGGTCGGCCTGCTCCGGCTCGAGCGCATCGTCGAACGCGATCCGATCGAACAGGCGCGCGTGGACCCGGGCGGGGTACGAGCCGCCCTGCTGGCCGGCGACCAGAAATACCGTGGCCCAGTACTTGTCGACCTCCGCCTGCGTCTCGAGCTCGAGCAGGGACACCGGCGCGTCCGTGGTGAGCCGCCAGGTCGAATAGACGAAGTGGCTGACGCCCTCGAGCGCGGTACAGTAGTCGGCCAGATTGCCGTCGTGCAGCGCGCCGAAGGGATCGGCGCGCTCGAGCCGCCGCAGAACCGGCTCGTCGATGTAGAGCGCGACGCCCGCGCCGTCCGGCAGCTCGGCGAGCAGCAGTTCCTCCTCCGGCTCGCGCCGCGGCGGCTGCGGCGCGCCATCGGTCCAGCCGGCGATGGCCCGCCGGTCCGTGATCAGGAAATCGTAGACGTCGTGCACCGTATCGACGTCGTACAACCGGCCGAGAAGCGATTGCAGAGCTCGCAACACCATGCTTTTCAGTGCGCGAGAACGGCGCCCCCCTGCTTGACCGGCCGCACGCCGAGCTTCGCGAGCAGGCCGTGCGCCCGCCGGCTGCCGGTCTTCAGCCAGATCTCGTAGAGGCGCAGGATGTCCGCGTCGCTGTGGCGATACGACATCTCGCTCACCTCGTTGAGCGTGTCGACCAGACGCTGGAACTTTTGTGCGAGCTGCGCGTAGAGTGCCGCGACGCCGCGGCCGGAGTGCGATCGCGTCATCGCCTCGGCGAGCGAGCCATAGGCGCCGCCGCCCATCGCGATGTGATAGTCGATGTCGACCAGCCTGCGCGCGAAGCTGCGCGCGAAGAAGCCGGCGATGAACAAGGAGACGTCGCCGAGCCGCTGCAGGCAGCGCTGCCGCTCCGCCGAGTTGGGCGCCTCGACCGCCGCGGCCAGCATCTGCGCGAGCGGCTTGATGCGCAGACCTTCGCCGGTAGGCTCGTAGAGCGCCTCGGCGCGGGCGAACGTCGTGAGCACGTTGACGACGTAGGCCTCCGCCTGTTCGTCGATGCCGAGACGCTGGTGCTCGCTCGCGGCGTGGAATGCATCGCGAAAGAACTCCCGCAGCGAGGTGACCGCCATCAAGGAACCCGCGGACGCTGTTTGCATGCCTGGCAACCTCCGTCGACCCAGCGCCATCCTAGCGACTGAACCGCCTGCAGGTGAAGTGACGGGCACCACAAATTTCGGCGAATTTTCCGATCAGCAATCGCGCTCGATGGCTGCCAAGCTCGCCGCCGCGGCGCGCACCGCCGGCGTCGGCAACGCGCATCACCCGGTTGCGCGCGGCGTGGACGAACTCGGCCAAGAACCGCGGTCGAGGTCAAAGCTGCCGACACGCGGTAGAATCATCGGCCGGCCATTCGCCCGCCAAGGAAACACGATGTCAACCCTGCCGCTGCTTGTGCTCGGAAGCAAGAACTACTCGAGCTGGTCGCTGCGGCCCTGGCTGATGTTGCGCAGGCTGGGCTTCGAGTTCCAAGAGCGCGTGATCCAGTTCGACGCGCCGGATTATCGCGAGCAGATCGCGGCGCTCTCGGCATCGAGACGGGTGCCGGTGTTGATCGACGACGGGTTTGCGATCTGGGACTCACTCGCGATCTGCGAATACGCGATCGACCGGACGGGCCGCGGGCTGCCGCAGGATCGCCAGGCGCGCGCCCTGGCGCGCGCGGTCGCCGCCGAGATGCATTCCGGATTCCAGGCCTTGCGCACGCAATGCCCGATGAACGTGCGCGCGCAGGGCAAGCGCGTGCCGCAAACCCCCGAGCTGCTCGCCGACGTCGCCCGCATCGACGCGATCTGGTCGGATTGCCGCGCGCGATTCGGCGGCGGCGGCGGCTGGTTGTTCGGCGAATTCAGCCTGGCCGATGCGATGTTCGCACCGGTCGTGTTCCGCTTTGCGAGCTACGGCGCGGCGCTCGCGCCCGCCTCGGCCGCCTATCTCGCGCACGCGCTCGGCGATCCGCAGATGGCCGAGTGGCGCAGCGCGGCGATGCGCGAGGGCCATCCTCTGGCCGACACGGACCGCCTCGGCTCCCCGCCCTGAGCGTGTGCCGCGACCCGCGGCGATCGGGCCGGCGGGCGCCGCTCAGGCCTGGTCCGTCCGCCAGGCCGCCGGATAACTCGCACCGAGCTGCACGATCCGCCGCAGCAGCTCGTCGTAATCCATGCCGGCGGTCACGGCCGACTGCGCGAAGTCCTCGTTCGCGGACAGGTTGGGGTTCGCATTCGCCTCGAGGAAGTACAGCTGGCCGTCGCCGCGCAGCCGGATGTCCATGCGTGCGTAGCCCGTCAGGTGCAGCGCGCGGAAGATGCGCTTCGACAGTCGCTCGAGCCTCTGCACGGTGCCTTCGGCCAGATCCACGGCGGCGGCGGTGCTGATGCCGTACTTCTGCTGGTAGCTGCGGTCCCACTTCACCTTGCGGGTCGCGATCGCCGGTAGGTTCTCCGGCAGCGAGCCGAAGGTCATTTCCCAGACCGGCAGCACCTTCAGGCGATCGTTGCCGAGAACCCCGACGTACAGCTCCCGGCCCTCGATGTACTCCTCGACGAGCGCATCCGAGTGCGTCTGCTCGTGGATGAATGCGATGCGCTCGACGAGTTGCCGGACGTCGGCGACGACCGAGGCGTGCGCGATGCCGAGCGAGGCATCCTCGGTCGAGGATTTGACGAACAGCGGAAAGCGCAATCGCCGGGGCACGCGCGGGTGCTTGCCGCGCGGGAACACGATGAACTGCGGCGTCGGGATGCGATGATAGGAGAGCAGCTGCTTCGAGAGGACCTTGTCGCGCGAGAGCAGCATGCCGCGTGGGTTGCAGCCGGTGTACGGCTGGCGCATCAGCTCGAGGAACGCCACCACGTGCTGGTCGTAGGTGACGATGCCGTCGAACTCCTCGAGCAGGTTGAACGCAATGTCCGGCTGCCACTCGAGGATCGCCGCGCGCAGTTCCGACAGGCTGTCGCTGATGCCGAGCGGACGCACGTCGTGGCCCGCGGCGCGCAGATGCGAAATGACGTCGTACTCGGTGCGCCACTCCTCGATCTCCTTGCTGGTCGACCCCTCCAATGAATTTGGCGGCACCAGCGTCGAGTGCACGAGAACCAGCACGCGCTGGCGTCTCACAGCGGGACGCGCGGCAATTGCCGCTCCTCGTAGGATTCGGCGAGGCGCGCGATCAGCCATTTCAGCCGCTCCGGCAGATCCCGGCGCGATCCGCGCAGGTACAGAGCGCGCGACTCGCAACGCGCCACGACCAGGCGCAGCACCTGGTGGACGAGATATTCACCGACCGCGCCGGATCTCGCGAACTGCCGGCGCAGCGGCTTGGCGAGGTCGCGCACGACGCTCGCCGCCTTCGGCGCGGTTCGCCGCGCGGGCTCGGCCGTGAACACCTCGAGCAGCAGTTCGTCCGCCGCCGAACGGCGCGGCCGGCGGTAGCGCGCGAACTTGCGATCGTAGTGCTCGCGCAGCGTCCGGGTATCCTCGGCGATCTCCTCGATCCGCCGCCGGTCGGTGACCGCCGGTTCCACGGCGCCGATCTCGCCGACCAAGGCATCGATGAACTCGAGCTTGCGCAACGCCGGCCAGCCGCGGTACTCGCGCCGCCACGCCGAGTGCGGCTTCAGCCAGACCGCGAAGGTCTCGGCGAAGTCCTCGGTCGGGTGGGCCTGCGCGTACCATTCGCCGAGGTGCTGCACGAAGCGCCGGCTGCCCGGCCGCGGCCGGTAGCTCTCGGGATATGGGAGCGACGCGGGCCCGAACACCTCGCGCCAGCGTCGGCGGCGGCGCAGCCGGTACGCCGTGTCGAGCGCATGGCCGGCCTCGTGCCGCAGGATGCGCAGCAGCCAGCGGCGGTTGCCGCCCTCGACCTCGCGCATGAAATGACGCTCGAGGCGGATGAGCCGCGGATGAGCGAGGTAGAACGGAATCGCGATGCCGGGCACACCGTCCGGCGAGAACCACTCCTCGGCGAGCCAGCAGTGCGGGCGAAAGCGGATCCCGCGCAGCCCGAGCTCGCGGTACAGGCGTTCGATCGCCGTCTGCAGCGCCGTTGCCGCGAGCGACAGCCCGAGATCGCAGAAGCGCAGGCTCAACAGCTGCGCGTCGTCGAGCCGCTCCCAGGCGTGCCTTGGCGGGCGCGGCGCGCGGGCGGCACGGCGGGGCGGAGGATTCGACACCCGGAAAATTATAGGCAGCCGGCCTCGCCCGCGCCATCGTCGCCGATCACGGGCTCAGTCCCGCGGCGCGAGCGCCGCCGCCAACAGGCGATCGGCGACCTCCTGCAGCCGCGCTCGGCCGAGGATCGCGGCCTGCCACGCGGGCGGAATCGCCTCGAGGCCGTACACGGCGCCCGCGAGCTGGCCGAACAAGGCACCGTGCAGATCGGCGTCGCCGCCGCCGTTGACGATCGCCAACAGACCGTCGCGAAAGCCCTCGCTGCCGAGCAGCGCGGCAACGACCAGCCGCAGGACGGCGAATGGATCGGCGGGCGCGCCGCCCGTGAGCGGCACCCGCCAGGCACCCCCGCCGAGCGCCACGTCGAATATGCCGACCGGCGCTGCGGCGTGTTCGCGCCACAGCGCGCGCGCACGCGCCACGAGCGCATCGCGCCGCCCGCCGCCGAGCGCGGCGAGCATCAGCGTCGCGTAGACGATTGCGGCGTTGCGCACCGCGGCCGATCCGTCGGTCGCCGCGGCCGCCGCGGCAGCCCAGGCGAGCGCCCTTTGCGGGTGCGACGCCGCGAATAGCGCGACGACACCGGCCCGGGTCACCGCCTCCGAACCACAGCCGCCGTCCGCGGGATGCTCCCGCCCCAGGGACGCCGCCACGCCGGCGGTGATGCCGAGGCACTCGCCGGTGCTGGTCAAGTGCCCCTGTTGTTGCCAATTTCGGTAACGGCGTCGTTGGTCGGCCGGGTCGAGCACTTCGATGGCGAGCAGGCTCTCGGCGAGGCAAAGACTCATCGCCGTGTCGTCCGTCCAGGCGCCCGGCGGCAGTTGCCACTGGCCGCCGCCGCCGAGGCCGGTGACCGGCGCGAAATGGCCGGCCTTGCGAAACTGGGTCGTCGCGCCCATCGCGTCGCCGCAGGCGAGGCCGAAGATACTGCCCTGGTAGCGGCCGCGCAGCCGCCGCAGCGCCGCCGGATCGATCGGCGGGTCCGCGTCGGCGGACGGCTCGCGCCAGGTCGGCACGTACTGCTTCTGTTCCACGGTCGCCTGAGCCGAGGGTCCGGAGTCGGGGCGGCTCAGAAGAGCAGCTCCGCCGCCACCGGCGCATCGTCTGCGCAAGCGGTCTGCGCCGCGCGCCGCAATCCTTCGAGCCCGGCGAAGTCGAACGCGGCAGGATCGGCGAGTTGCGAGACGGCGACGTTGCGCAGACTGGAGAAGATCGCCTCGATCCTGCCGGGATCGGCGCGCTCCCAGTCCTGTAGCAGTCGCTTGACGGCGAGACGCTGCAGGTTCGGCTGCGATCCGCAGAGCGTGCACGGGATGATCGGAAAATCGCGCGCGGCCGCGTAGCGCACGATCAGGCGTTCCGGCACATAACACAACGGCCGGATCACGATGTGCCGCCGATCCTCGCTGAGCAGCTTCGGGGGCATCGCCTTCAGCCGCCCGCCGAAGAACATGTTCAGGAACAGCGTCTCGACGATGTCGTCGCGATGGTGGCCGAGCGCGATCTTGCTGATGCCGTTCTCGGCCGCGAATCGGTACAGCGCGCCGCGGCGCAAGCGCGAGCACAGGCCGCACATCGTCTTGCCCTCGGGGATGACGCGCTTGACGACCGCGTAGGTGTTCTGCGAGATGACGTGATACGGCACTCCGAGCCCCTCGAGGTAGCGCGGCAGCACATCGGCCGGAAAGCCCGGTTGCTGCTGGTCGAGGTTGACCGCGATGAGCTCGAAATGCAGCGGCGCACTGCGCCGCAGGTTGCACAGCAGATCGAGCAGCGTGTACGAGTCCTTGCCGCCCGACAGGCAGACCATGACCCGGTCCCCGGCCGCGATCATGCCGTAGTCCTCGATCGCCTTGCCGGCGAGTCCGCGCAGGCGTGCCTGCAACTTGTTGAACGTCGCGGAAGCCACGCGCCTAATCCGCCTCGAGATACTTCGTTTCCAAGTAGCGCAGGTAGGCCGAGGCCGTCAGCGGCTTGGCGGTCGCATGCTCGATGAGATCCTTGACGGGCAGGCGCGCGCCCACGCCGTGCACGTTGTCGCGCAGCCATTCCAGGACCCCGGCGGAGGAGCCCGCGGCGATTTCCTCGTCGAGCGCGGGGCGCGCGGCGCGCAGCGCCTCGTACATCTGTCCGGCGATGACCGCGCCGAGCGCGTACGACGGGAAGTAGCCGAAATGGCCGACGGCCCAGTGGATGTCCTGCAGACAGCCCTCGACGGCGCTGGCGGGGCGCAGGCCGAGCCGCTGCTCGAGCGCCTCGTTCCACGCCTCCGGCAGATCGGCGACCGCGAGCGCGCCGTCGAGGATCCGCTTCTCGAGTTCGTAGCGCACGAGGATGTGCACCGGATAGGTCAATTCGTCCGCATCCATGCGGATCAGGCTGCGCCGGACGCGGATCAGGTGCCGGTACAGATTCTCCTCCTGCCACTGCGGCCCGCTGACCTGCAGATGCTTCTCGAGCAGAGGCCGCAGGTATTTGACGAACGGCCGGCTGCGGCACAGGTTCATCTCGAACAGCAGCGACTGGCTCTCCTCGAGCGCGAGCCCGCGGTCGCGCCCGACCGGCTGATCGCGCCACTGCTGCGGCAACCCGAGGTCGTACAGCGCGTGACCGGTCTCGTGCACCGCTCCGAGCAGGCCGCTGAACGGATCGCCGACGTCGAATCGCGTCGTCACGCGTATGTCGCCCGGCACCCCTTCCGTGAACGGATGCTCGCTCTCATCGAGGCGGCCGCGATCGAACGGGAACCCCATCGCCTTCAGCACATCGACGACGACCTGTCGCTGGCGCGCGACGGTAAATTTGCCGCTGATCGGCAGCGACGGCCGTTGCCCCTGCCGTTCGATCACCGCGTGGATCAAACCGGGGAGCTTGCGCGACAGAGCCTTGAAGATCGTGTCGATGTCCGCGGTCGAGATGCCCGGCGTATACACGTCGACCAGCGCGTCGTAGGGCGCGAGACCGCGCGCCTGGCCGAGCAACGCCGCCTTGTCGCGCACGAGGTGCACGACCTCCGCGAGATGCGGCGCGAAGAGTTTGAAATCGTCGGCCTTGCGCGCCTCGACCCAGCACACTTCCGCACGCGCGGTCGCCCTCGCCAGGCGCGCGATCAACGACGGCGGCGTCGCGATCGCATGGTCGCGCTGGCGGCGCATTTCACGCAGGTTGGCGAGCGGCCAGTCGTCGAGCTGCGACGCGCCGGCTTCGGCGCGCTCCAGCAGCCGCGCCACCTTCGGCGTCGTCAACAATGCGTGGTGTTCGGTCTCCAGGGCGGCCAGCTGCTCGCCGCGCACGTCGGCACTACCGCGCGGCATCATCACGGCCGCGTCCCAGCGCAGCAGCGACAGCGCGCCGTGAAACGCGTGCAGGCGGCGAAACTCTTGTTCCAGTTGTTGGTACGGGGTGAGTGCCATGACTGTCTGATGCGAGCCGCCGCGAGTCGGATTGCGAAACGCGACCTGGGGCGAACGCGGAGCGCGGTGTTGTCTGCGGCATCTTACCAGAGGAGCGCTGCGCCAGATCCCCGCCACGGAGCAATTTATTTCATATTCAGCAACTTACATCGATGCGGGGGCCGCGTGTACGGTCCCCGGGGCGGCCGATGCCCCGCCGGCCACGCCTGCTGCAGTGCGATCAACGCAGGTCGCGCAACGGCAACTCGCCCTGGAGGTGAAAAGGCAGGGAATGGAGCAGCGGCAGGTCGAGGCGCACGACCCCGTCGAGCTCATAACCGACCGAGCCGCGGCGCGCATCCAGGCGACTCGCGAGCTGCGCGAACCCGGCAGCGAGATTCGCCGAGATCAACATATCGAAGGCGGCATCGCCCCTCGCGGGCACGACGAACGGACGGGCCGTGACGCCGCTCGCGAGCTCCTCGCCGCCGAGCAGCAGGCGCGCCCGAACGCGCTCGACCGGCAACGGCCGATCGTTCGGGTTGTGGATCTGCAAGCTCAGACGAAAGCTCTGCTGCAGCAAATTGCCGCTCTGCATCTCGATGCCGGCGACGGACAGATCCGGCGTCGCGAATCGCGGGGTGAGCACGCTGCAGGCGCAGGACAGCAGCGCGCCCGCGGCGCAGGCGGCGGCGTACACGCAGCGGCGGCGCCATGGCACAATCGATCCCGCTCCCGTGGTGACATCGAGGTTCACTGACCCGGATGATACCGACAATTCACGACCGCGCAGTTGTCGCCGGCTGGCTACGGCTCGGCGCGTCGGCGGCGCCGCTGCTGATCGGCGCGACTCTGTCGCGCGCGGTGCCCGCCAAGCCCGTGCCATGGATGCTGCCACCGCGGCGCATCGCGACCGTCTGCCTGCCGACGGGCGGCGGCTATCTGCACGCACGGATCGCCGGGGCGATCGACGCCGACATCCGCTGGCCGAACAAGGGCACATGGTGTGCGGGCGAGCGCAAGAGCGACCCGGCGGGAGTGCGCGTGAGCTTCCGCGGCGCGATCCACGACGGTCACCAGTTGCTGTTCCTGTTCGGCCTGACCGGTGTGCGCGAGGGGCGGCCGCTGCGTGAGGGACGCGCGAACCTGACGGTCATCGACGAGAGTGACGGCCGCATCTTCGGCACGCTCGGCGACCGTCGTTGCACGGTCGATTCTCTGTCCCAGCGGCGCCTGCCCGCCGCACACAGCTACCGGGTCGAGGTGCACGGCTTCTGCACCGAGCCGGCCCGCGCGGTGCACGGCACGGGCGACATCCTGGTCAGCCGCTTCGATTTCGCCGGGCCGGTGAACTATGCGGATCGTTGAACTCCCGACCCGGGTACACCGCCCCGCCCGCACCTCGGCCCTCGTGGCCGGGTGGTTGGTCGCGGCGGCCCTCATGGTCGTGGCCGGCGGGGTCGCGACGAAGGCGCACGCCGGGGATGCCCGCCGCGAACCGCTGTCCGCGTTTCCGCGCAGCCTGCTCGCGGTGCGTA
>Ga0307374_10005463_pt1 | contig 20516 bp, 18 predicted proteins | sample OX3MG_FD_202532 | JGI IMG/M metagenome (GOLD analysis project Ga0307374, IMG submission 202532) | Soil microbial communities from Risofladan, Vaasa, Finland - OX-3 | ecosystem: Environmental > Terrestrial > Soil > Coastal area > Acid sulfate soil | place: Finland: Risofladan, Vaasa | collected...
GCAGCACCCGGAGCCGCTCGAGATATCGGAGGCCCTCAAGAAGATAATCTTCGAGACCAAGGCCGTCACGCCCGCGATGTCGTCGATCTCCCGCTAGGCGGCGCCCCGTCGCCCCTCGGCGAAGAGGGAAGAAAGGATAAAGAGGGAGAGGTCCCCACGAAGTTCGAAAGAGCGAAGGAATTGAAGATTTTCATCATCGACATCGACGGGACCATCTCCGAGCACATCAGGAACGAGGACGGCATCGAGAGGATGAGGGTCGCAAAGCCGTACCCCGATGTCATCCTCGAGATCAACAAGTGGTACGAACTTGGGCACTACATCTGCTTCTTCACAGCGAGGACGACCGAGCACGAGCAGGTCACGCGCGAGTGGCTCAAGATGCACGGGGTGCTCTTCCACCAGCTCATCATGAACAAGCCGAGGAAGCTCCCCCCCTACACCGAGTATCACTTCATCGACGACGCGCACGTCAAGGCGACCACCTTCAAGGGGAAGATAACCCCATTCGTCAGGAAGAAGGTCGAGATCGAGGTCTTCGAGGAATAGCCGCGGACCTCACCGAGAGCGTTTATTAGTCAAATTCGCGATGCCGACAGGCGTGTCGCTCCCCAAAATCCAGACAAGCCTCGACAAGCTTGAAGCCCGAATCGCCGAGATGAACGCTGAGGTCAAGAAGGTCGGGGAGCAGATAAAAGGCAGCAGAGGGGAATCCAACACAAAGTTCGAGTCATCGATGCAGGACCAGCAGGCGAAGCACAGCGCGATCAAGACTGACCTCGGCTCCTTGAGAGGCGACCTGGGCAACATGAGGAACGACGTCTCGATGAAGATGACCTCCCTGGAGAAGAGACTGGCGAACCTTGAGGAGACCCTGCGCGGCCTCGAGAAGAGCCTCAGGGAAGCCTAGGCGCGCGGCTCTCTACTTGCCGAGCAGGCGCCAGGACATCACTATCCCAGTTGCCGAGAGGGCCAACGCAAAGCCGATGACCACCAGAAAGTCCACGGCGAGGCCGTTGAGCCCGACGGCCCCTATGAGGAGCTGCCTTATTGCGTCGTTCGCGTAGCTCACTGGGTTCACCCTCACGACGTACTGGAGCCAGGTAGGCATTATTTTCACCGGGAGGAGGGAGTTGCTCGCGAAGATGAGGGGGAGATTGAGCAGGTTGATTATCGCCATCTGGGTCTGCCAGTCGCTGGACCTGAGGGCGAGCATCGTGTAGAGCGCGGAGAGCCCCATCGCCATGAAGAACACCACGGTAAAAGCCCCCGCGATGCCGAGGATGCTCAATTGGCTAGTGTCGAGCCCGAGCGCTATGGCGATCAGGAGGATCATCACGCTCTGGATGAGCGACCTCCCTATGCTTTGGAAGACTTTCCCCATCACGATCGTGCCGCGCGCGACTGGGGTGCTCAGCACCTTGTTCAGGAAGCCGAACCTGCGGTCGAAGACCACGGACATACCGCTGAACGCGGAGGTGAACAACACGATGGACGCGAACTGGCCACACGCGAGGTACGAGAAGTAGCTCGTGGTGCCGAAGGTGCTCAGCATTATCGCCTTCACCTCTGCGGGCGACCCCCCGGATGAGGTGATGAACGCCCCGAAGTTGAGGGCCTTTCCGAACACCCCCATCCATATGATAGGCTGCACCATCGCTATGAGCAGCTGGATCCGATTGCCGTACCACTTGCGCAGGTCCCTGTGCGTGAGGGCCCACAATCCGTGCAGGGGGCCGGTGTTCATTTTCGGCGTGGGCCTCACGGATAGCTGGGCCTGGGCAGCGGGAGCGAGCTCCGCCTCCTCCACCGTCGCCCTGCTGACGTCCTCGGCCATCCTCTAGGACCTCGCCCTGCTCATCGTCACGCGCTGGCTGAACATCTGCATCCTGTTGGACTCCTCCTCCCTGATGTTCTTGCCAGTGAGCTCCAGGTACGCCTCGTCTAAGGTGGGCTTTGTGATCGATATCTTGGTCACGTGGAGTCCTTTGGACACCACGAGGCTGATGATCTCGGGGGAGACCTCGTCCCCCATCGCCGCCTTTATGCGGTAGTCGTTCCCGGTCTTCTTGACGTCCTTCACGAGCCTTATCTTCGCTATCTCCGGCGAGAGGTCAGGCTCGGGCTCCTTGACGCCCAGGAGGATGACGTCCCCGCCTACGCCGGACTTTAGCTCTGTGGGAGTGCCTATCTTTACGATATGGCCGTGGTCGATTATCGCTATCCTGTCGCAGAGCGAGTCGGCCTCCTCGAGGTAGTGGGTCGTGAGGAAGAGCGTCATCCCGAACCCGTCCTTCAGCATCCTGATGTACTTCCAGACCGCGGCCCTCGTCTGGACGTCCAGGCCCAGAGTCGGCTCATCAAGGAAGAGGAGGCGGGGGTAGTTGATGAGGCCGCAAGCGATCTCCAGCCTCCTTCGCATCCCACCGGAGTAGGTCTTCACCTTGCGCCCCTTTGCGTCTTGCAGCTCCACGAGCTCGAGCAGCTCGTCGGCGTGGGGCTTGGCGTCTGACTTTGGCATTCCGTACAGGTCTGCGCAGAGCAGTATGTTCTCGTAGCCGGTCATGTCCTCGTCGGCCGTGAACTCCTGGGGGACCACCCCGACCCGCCTGCGGACGTCTGTCGCGTGCTTCAGGACGTCGTAGCCGCAGACGGTCGCGCTGCCAGAGCTGGGCCTCATCATCGTCGTGAGCATGTTGATCGTGGTGCTCTTGCCGGCGCCGTTGGGACCGAGGAAGCCGAATACCTCGCCCTCCTTGACCTCGAAGTTGACGTTGTCAACGGCCTTGACCTGGCCGAAGGTCTTGGAGAGGTTCTCGACCTTGATGATCGCATCGGGGCCGTCCAGGCCGCGCTTGCCCTGCTCCTCCAACATGGTTGGTCGACCGTCTCTCCCGGTCAGCGAAGCTTTGAGGATGAGGGCTTCGCCCTCAGGTCCCTGAGCTGGGTTTGGGTCCAGTCGAGCTGCCGCTCGAGGTTGATCGAGTATTCGCGTAGCACGAAGTCCATGTCATTCCGGGACATCGAATCCCTCCGAGCGTCCATCAGCTCCTTTGTCATCTCGAACTGTTTCCTCGAGCCCTCGACGAACATGCTGCTGAAGCCTGCGGGGTCGAGCATATCGAAGAAGAGCCGGCGCATCGCCGTCCAACGCTGCCAGGAGCTCTCGAACATGTCCCCGCGCGCCCTCATCTCGTCGGCCCCCTTCGGGGTGATGCTGTAGACCCTGCGGTTCTCAGACGAGCCCTTGTCGTAGGCTTTGATATACCCGCTCGCGAGAAGTCTCTTGAGGACCGGGTACACTGACCCCACTCCTGGCCGCCAGGCCCCATCTGTCTTGCCCTCGATGTCCTGCAGGATCTCATAGCCATGTTTGGGCTTCACGGAGATGCTGTGCAAGATGTAGTGGAGGAGCAGCCCGCGCGGGGCCCCCTTCAGCTCAGTGAGTGGAGGTGAGTCGGAACGGATCTGCCTCGTCTTGCGGTCGGACATCGACGGGCGGCTGTTGCCCGGGACGTATTTACGTATATCTCATTTGATATAGTAAAGGCTACGGCGCGGGATGCCTCTTTTCGAGACGCCCTGGCAACACCCCGCGGGCGCGAGCGAAGGACGGCGGACTTTGCGTCTCTCGCACGCTAGGGAGAGTAGTAGGAGGGAGGCGCGTCCTGCGGGCTGCCGCCCCAGCTGGAAGGGCTGGCGCCCAAGGCGAAGTCGAGCGTGGCGCCACCTTTGACGGCGGCCCACGGCAACCACAGGCTACTGGTAGGAGTCCCGTTGAGCTCGAGGCTTTGCACGTAGGGCTGAGCGTCGGAAGCCTCAGGCGCGTTGATCTGGAGGGTGTTCCCTCCTGACAGGCTTACTGATATCGATGTGAAGAGCGGGCTGCCGATTACGAACCCGCCCACCCCGGGAATCTCAGGATACAGGCCCATCACCGCGAAGATGTACCAGGAGGACATCTCTCCCCCGTCATCGTTGCCTGGCATCCCGCCGGGCGCGTTCGACCAGAGCTGGGTCTCGATTAGCCGGACGACATCCTGGGTGTGAGAGGGGGCCTGGGCGAAATTGTATTCCCAGGGCGCCTCTACGCTTGGCTCGTTTCCCATCCAGGCGTACTGGCTGGTCGGCCCGGCGTTGAGCATGGTGAAGAATGTGTCGAGACGACTGACGACGGTCGGGTCGCCCCCCATCTTGCTAAACAGGCCGCTCAGGTTGAAGGGCACCATCCAAGAGTATTGAGCGGAGTCGCCTTCTTGGAAGCCGTCCTGGCTTGTAGGAGAGAAGCCTTGGGCCCAGCTGCCGTCTGCGTTGCGGGGCTGGACGTACCCGCTCGTGGTGTCGAAGATGCTCTGCCAGTTGCCCGAGCGTTGGAGGTACGTACCATAGTCCGTGGAGTTGCCGAGGGCGTTGGCGAACTGGGATATCGCAAAGTCGTCGCCGGCGTACTCCAAGGTAATCGAGGCCGTGGACAGACCCTGGAGGGAGTCGGCGGGCAGGTAACCCAGTTTGACGTAGTCCGCGTATCCTTGGCGCACCTGCGCCTGCCCCCCCAGCATCGCCTGGAGGGCACCGGCGGAGTCAAAGTTCGTCGCGCCGAACGCGTAGGCATCCGCAACCTCGATGTCGCCGTTGTCGCCGCTCATCCCGAGCGAGTCCGCGTTCGCCTGCTCCCAACGCGGTAGAGAACCGTCGCCCTGCTGGGCGTCGTTTACCAGGGACTGGGCAATGTCGCTGGCAGTCGAAGGAGAGAGGATCGAGAGCAGCTGCATGCGAGTGCGATATGCGTCCCAACCAGGGATGTTCTCATATTGGACGTGGCCCTGTGGGACGGTGTGCACCTTTCCGTCAAAGCCGAGGTACTGCCCGTTGACATCGTTGAAGATGTTCGGATCGAAGAACATGTGGTAGAGCGCGGTATAGAAGGTGACCGTCTCATTCTGCGTTCCTCCTCCCACGTGGATCGAGTTCAGGTCGCCGTTCCACGCGGCAGCCGCGTCTTTGGCGGCGGAGGCGAGGTTGAAATCGGTATTCTCGGAGGCGAGGTTAAGCTGGGCGTTCGCGATGCTCACGAAGGAGATGCCGACCTGGACGAGCACGACCGGGTCAGCGACCGTGTCGAACGCGACGAAAGCCCCCGTGTGCTGCCCGCTGCTTGATTTTGAGCCGTGGTCGACGGAGTTCCCGTTCCACGTGCCGTAGCTTGCAAAAGACCGGTCGAACTTGGCCGCGAAGTAGATCACGTAGGGATTGCTGCCGCAGCCGACCGTGCTTTCAGCGAGGCCGGTAACTTCGTTGCCACCGGGGATGATGGTCACCTCGGAGTTCGAGTTGCCGTTGATGCTGCCCCCTGCATTGATTATCATGGTCGAGGCCGTCGAACCCGGGTAGACGAACCGGCCTACGCCCGTGTGAGGGGTGACGCTAAGCTCTGCCGTGACGTTGGGGGTGTCAAGATGGACCCGATAGTAGCCAGGGCGCGCGACCTCGGTGTCATGGGAGAAAGCGGAGTAGTAGAGGGAGCCGTTAGCGGCGGGCGAGACGGAGACGTTGCCGACGTAGGGCATGAAAGGAAAGTCTTGGTAGACCTCGCATCCGCGGCCGCTGAAGTGCGTGAGGCTGAAATCCTTGATCGTGGGATCGCCGTAGAAATAGCCGCCGGGAGGATTCGAGGTGGTGTCGGGGCTCCATTGCACCATTCCAGACGGGTACGCGGCTCCGGGGAATGTGTCGCCTTCGCATGCGCCTCCGCACTGATAGGGAGCGCTGTTTCCCGTGCCGATGAAGGGGTTCACGAGTTGGGTGAGGTTCTCGAGGGGTGCGGAGCTTCCTGACGAGGTGCTCTCCAGCGACGAGCTGAGCGAAGAATTGGTCTGCGAATTGTTCAGGCTTTCGGCCACGACGACCCCCAAGAGCAAAGCCAGCACGAGCATGGCGAGAACAACCGCCCCGCGTCGCCCGATTCTGCGCGGCAATCTTCGGAGGACACGCATGGCCGCTTTATATAATTCTAGACACTCCGTTGCTTGACGTAGGCTGCTGAGCGTGGACGACTGTCCGGGCCGCTCCCGAGACCATCTGGAGAGATCAAGTTCGCCGCACGAGGGATCGGACTCCTCTCGGGGATGGCGATCAGCTAGCTTAGCTACCTATCGATGTTCCTCGCCCATCGCCTAATCTGTGGGGCTACGCGTCGGCTCTGGCGCCAATCGCGTCGGCGACACTCTCAACGACAACATAAAGCCAAGTCAGTGAAAGTGTCGCGCGGGGAGCGAAGTTCTCATGGCGAACGACCTTGCTCGCTTGGAAAAGAGTTCGAGAGATGACACGGCGAGCGCAGCTGTGCGTGGGCAGAGCATGAAGTTCGTCTTTGCGCTTCCGCGCGATGGCGGCAACTATCCCTACGATAACCCGTTTTCCGCTTGGTGCTTGGCCTATAGGCGAGGATACGTTCGGGCGTGGATACGGGAGCTAGGTGTCGATGGCCCCGATGTTCTGGATGTGGCTTGTGGTATCCGGCCTATTGTGAATGGCGCCGTGGGAGTCGACCTGGCGGGAGGCGTAGATGCCCACGACCTGCCGTTTGCGGACGGGTCTTTCAAGGCGGCGACGTGCTTGGAGTTCTTGGAGCACAGCCAAGCTCCCTCCCGCGTGCTGGAGGAGATTCATCGTGTCCTCAGGCCGGGTGGTCGCGTTATCGTGTCCACGCCTTTTCCGAGTCCTTTTTGGGATTGGTTAGTCTGGCCGGTGTGGGAGCGGACGTTTGGCCGCAGGTGGTTGCATAGTCATGTAGGTGTCATGCCTCCTTCGGAGCTGTCGAGCCGTATGGCTTGGGCAGGGTTTCGCGTCGAACGGCATATTTGCGTGTGCTTTTGCGATCAAGTCTTGGAGGCCGTAAAGGTCGAGCGCAGATGACCCGTGGGGCCGTTGCTCGTTTCACCTCTGGCGCTTGACGGTCACCATGGGTATGTGATTCGGTGGAGCGAGAGGTGCCTCACATGAAGAGCGGGCTTGGGGCCCGACTGGGCGACCGCTTGGCCGGACTGTCGGACCGACGCTTCATGGCGTTAGTTTACCTTACCGCGCTGGCGCTCTACATGATAGGCCTTTGGCTTCACCTGCCAAACGGCGGCGGTAACGTCTACAACGGCATCACAGAAGTCTTCCAACAAAGGATCTGCCCGCCTCCCCTCATCGACCCGTACTTGCAGGTCCCGAGCTGCACGGTCTCATTTCTCTCGGTTCCCTACATTCAATCGTTCAACGAGTACCCCGTGATAACAGCGATGTTCATGTACGTCATGGGGGTCTCAGGAGGGAGCCTCCCGGGGGACCTTTTCACAAACTACTACCTGCTCACCGGAGCCGTCTTGATCATCCCGACCTTGCTCGGGATTAGAGAACTCATGAAAATAATCGAGATCAGACGGACGCCCCGGAGCAGGATCCTCTGGTACTTCGTCGTGACTCCGACATTCCTCATCATGACGCTCGTAAACTGGTATGTGATAGGAGTCTACTTCACCCTGTACGGCATCCGGAGGTACCTAGAGGGCGGGAGCAGGCTTTGGGCCGGGGTCCTCTTCGGGCTGTCCGCGGCGTCGAACTTCGTCACTGCGGTCCCCGCGCTGGGCCTCTTCATCCATTCGAAGACGACGAAGGAGAGGGTCGTCCTCGCCGGCGCCGCACTGGGAACCTACGCGGCCATCAATGCGCCGTTCTTCGTCCTGAACGGAGGTCTGTGGCTGCAGTCATTCCATTACGTCTACACCTGGAACATCGAGAATTCGTGGATGCAGGCCATCTTGATCAACCTCTATTCACCATACCGTCACATCATTCCGCCCATCGTCTTCGGCGGGTTCGTCGTCGAGATGCTCTGGTTGAGGTACCGCAGAAAGACGGACGACCCCCTCGCGTTCGCTTTTCTCGCGATGTTCGGGTACACTTTTGCGACGTACGTCTACCCGCCCCACTTGAACCTCGTCCTGTTGCCCTTCTTCGTGCTGTTGCCAGTGACCAACAGCTACAGGGAGTTCCTCGCGTTCGATGTCCTCAACGCTTTGATAGTCATCTTGGGATTCTCGGAGGTCCTTCTGGCGTTTGGGATAAACTACTACAGCGTCTTCCACCCCGTGAGCTCCATCACCTACATGTCCGCAGTGTTCTGGATAGAGGCGGTCAGGTCGCTCTGGCAGGGGAAGTTCGCCCTTGTCAATGGGATCCCAGGCCTTCCAGCGCTTCCGTGGCGGAGGAGAGAGAAGGCCAAACCGGCGATGCCCGGCGAAGGAGGCGCCACGCTGCGCGAGCAGCAGCACGGCTAGTTCTTGCGATTGGAGGGCTCGGGAGGTTTTCTCGGCCTACCGAGTCCTTTCTGCCTCGTTCTGTCGTCCAATCGCGCCTTCTCTGTGAGCAAGACCGCGTTTGAACGACCTGCCTTCGGAGATAGGCCGACTCCTCTGTCTATGTCTTCCTGCTTTCGACGCGACTTACGAGTATCCTCGTCTTTGCCACCGTATCAGGGTTTACCGACATCGAGTCGATGCCCAGCCCGACGAGATACTCTGCCAGCTCCGGATAGACCGATGGAGCCTGTCCACATATCGAGACCGTCCTTCCCTTCGAGTGAGCCGCCTCAATCAGCATCTTGATTGCGCGCTTCACGGCCTCGTCCCGCTCGTCGAAATATCCGAGGTTGGCGAGCTTTGTAGAATCGCGGTCTATGCCGAGGATGAGCTGCGTCAGGTCGTTTGACCCTATGCTGAAACCGTCGCAGAGCTCAGCGAACTCCCTCCCCATGAAAACGATGGACGGCACTTCCGCCATCAGCCAGACCTTGAAGTCCGGACCACGCCTAAGGCCGGCCTTCTCTATCAGTTCGATGCACTGCGTGACCTCCCAGGTGGTCCTGACGAAGGGCAGCATGACCCAGACGTTCTTCAGTCCTAGCGTTTCCCTCACCTTCTTGATAGCCTCCACCTCCAGTTCGAAAGCCTTCTGGTAATCCGGAGACACGTACCTGGAGACTCCGCGCCAGCCTATCATCGGGTTCGCCTCTACGTCCTCGTACTTCTCTCCGCCCTCGAGGGCGCGGTATTCGTTCGACTTGAAGTCGGAGAACCTGACCACGAGCGGTTTCGGGGTTATCTGTTTCGCCACGGTGGCGATCCCCTCAGCCAGCAGGTCGACGAACACCGACGAGCGATTGGTCTCGATAAGGTGGAGCGGATGTTCTCCAATGTGGCTTGCTATGATGAACTCCACCCTCATCAGGCCGATCCCGTCGAACGGGATATCGGCGTAATCCTTGATCTTCTCGGGCACTCCCAGATTCATGTAGATCTTGGTCTTGGTCTTCAACTTCCTGGCGTCGCGAAGCTCCTTCGTAAGCTCCCTGCTCGAGACCGTCGCCGCCACCTTGCCGCTGTATACGATTCCTCTTGAGCCGTCAACCGAGACCAGCGCCCCCTCCTTGAGGACCTGCGTCCCCGTGCTCGTGCCGACGATGCAGGGGACCCCGAGCTCCCTGCTGACGATGGCCGCGTGGCTGGTCATTCCTCCCTCGTTCGTCACTATCCCAGCGGTCCTCAGCATCGCGGGGACGTAATCGGGCGTGGTCATCTGCGTGACAAGAACGTCGCCCTTCTCCACTCTGCCCAGGTCCTTGATGTCGAGCACGAGCTTCACCCTGCCGGTCCCTATCCCCGGCGAGGCCCCCAAACCCTTCAGGAGCGGCGTGACCTCCACGCCTTCCTGTTTCTTCGCCGCTTTCGCCAGCACCGTCACGGCCCTGGTCTGGACGAGGAAGATCTTCCCCTTCTCGATGGTCCACTCGAAGTCCTGGGGGTACTCATAGTGTTCCTCCAGGGCGAGCGCAAGGTCCCGGAGGGCCTCAATCTCGGAGTCGCTGAGCGAAGGCTTGTTTCTCATCTTCTCGGGGACTGGGGCGTCTTCCAGTCCCGAGCCCGTCTTTTTGGCCACCTTCATCCTCGACTTGTGGCTGATCCTCTGCTCAACGATTTTTCCTGATTTCTTGTCTAGCACGAATGTATCGGGGGTCACCCCTCCTGAGACGATCTCTTCCCCCTGGCCGTAGCTCGATTCGATCACTATCTGTCCTCTGTCTCCGGTCATCGGGTGAACCGTGAAGCCGACCCCGGCCCTGTCGCTCATGACCTGCTTCTGCACCACGACGGCCGTGGGAATCGCCTTGAACCCGAACCCCCTTTTGGCGCGATAGAACGCGGCCCGCGCCGTGTAAACAGAGCCCCAGCACCTCTTTATCGACTTCAACAGCTCGGCCGTTCCCTTGACGTTCAGCAGGGTGATCTGTTGACCCGCGAAGGAGGCCTCCCTGAGGTCTTCCATCGTGGCAGAACTCCTTACCGCGACGGGCATCCTTCCACCTCCGCACCTCCTCCGAAGCTCGGCGTAGGCCCGAGCGATCTCTTCGGTCAGCTCAGCGGGCATCTTTGACGATTCAATCAGCTTCCTGATTTCGGCGGCGTCCCTGTCGAGTTTGTCGATGTCGTCGTAATCGAAGGTCGACAGCATCTTCTCCACCTTCGGGTCCAAGGCGTTTGCGGCCAGGAAGGTCTCATACGCCTTCGTGGTCACGACAAACGCTGGGGGGACAGGAAGGTGCGCCCGGTACATCTCGCCAAGGTTGGCGCCCTTGCCCCCGGCAAAGGAGGTGTCGTGCTTCCCAATTTCATCCAAGAACTTGATGAAACCCGAGTCCAACGGTATGCCGGTTCGTATACGGTTTGATTTAAGATGATTCGTGAGAGCTCGACACCCTCGCGTCGAGACACGCGCCTGGCCGCAGCGTGGCCTAGTGGTCGTCACGGCGTATTCGCTTAGCGGATTAGGGAGGCGTTGTTGGCGGGCCCGGAGAGATCTGAATCCTCGGCCTTCGCCCTCGAAGGCCGTCGCGGCTATTCCACATGTCCGTCTTCTCGAGCCGTCGTTCCGGGCTTCTCTTCCTTGTCGTCTGCGTGCCCGATGATTCTGGAGATCTCTGATTTGGAGAGGGTATGGCTGGGTTTCTCCGGCAGTATCCCCTGCGGCCTCACGAGGAGCACCACTATTAGAAGCGACCCGAAGAGCAGGTATTCCAACCAGGTCACGTCGAAGGGCAGCACGTTCTGCAGGTAGAACTTCGTCGCATCTATGTACTGCAAGAGGAAGATGAAGACGAATGTCCCGATGGCGACTCCGGAGTTGCTGGCCACGCCGCCCATAATGACGATGAGCCATGGCCAGAAGGTCCAGGTCACCCTGTCGTAGATGGCGGGGTTGGTGTCCCCGGTGTAGATTGTGTACAGTGCTCCTGCCACCCCAGTGATGATCGAGGCGATTATCAAGATGTTCCTCCTGATCGCGACCGTGTCCTTCCCCAGCGCCTCGGCAGCAGCCTCGTTGTCCCTCAAGGCCCTCAGCGTCCTGCCGAGCGGGGATCTGACCATCCTCTCCGCATAGACATAGACGACGAGCGCGAAAGCCGCGATGAGCAGAGTCGCGCCGATCGTTGAGTATGGACCCGCCCATGCGAAGAAATTCGGTATTCCAACCCCCAGCGTCCCGTTGATGATCGGCGTGTAGTTGCCCAGGAAAATCTGGAAGAATGCCGCAGACCCGAGCAGGAGCATCGCCAGGTAGTCTTCGCGGAGCCTTATGGCCGGAAAAATGGAAATGTATCCCAGGACTCCCCCGACCAGGCCTCCTATGGCAAGCGTGATGGCTATCAGGGCCACGGATGCGGGGATGTCCGACCGGAGCATCGATGTGAGCTTGTCGGCTATCAAGAAATTGTCCAGGCCGACGGTGTCGCCGGGGACGTGCATTATCCACGCTGCGGCCCTGATTGCGACGCTTCCCGAGAACGCCGCCCCTCCCATGAAGTAGAGGACTTTCCCGAAGTTCGGGATGCCGGCGTAACCCATCTCTAAGTTGAGGCTTATGCTGATTATGAGATAGAGGGCGAAGAAGGCGAGAAGTCCGCTGAGAAATGAGTTCCAGTTTGTTATTCCAAGAAAGACCAAGGGGAGCAGCATCACTTTCTCCCCCTCGACAGCAGCCTCCTCCAGTCTAGCGAGGTTATGCCTCCCGGCAGGGCGAGCAGCGTGATGACCATGATGAGCAGCGGAATACCAGGCTCGTAGGCAGTCACCCAGGCCCCTATGTATTGGGACCCCAAGGTCGTTACGAGTATCTCGCTACCCCCGACGACCAGCCCCCCCACTACCGCTCCGTAGATGCTCTTGAGGCCTCCGAGGATGCTACCCGCGAACATGGATATCAGAAGGATAGAGCCGATGTCCGGCTCGCCTCCCAGCCAGAAGGAATAGAACACCCCGGCGATGGCCGCGACCCCTCCCGCGATGAACCACGAGGCCACGTAGACGATCTCGGTGTTCACCCCGACCACCTTTGCGAGGCTTGAGTTCTCCACGGTGGCCCTCATGGCGAGACCGAAACGAGTCCTTGTCAGGACCAGGTAGAGGATGACCGTTGTCAGTGCGAGCGCCGTGGGAGCCGCGTAGACCACGCCGTTCACGCCGAAGAGACGGAAGTCCGCCCCCGTGAGAGCATAGAAGAGCTTCGCGTCATAGACCTCCTTCACCTGGTAGAGGTAGTCCGAGTATATCCCGAAGATGCCGACGAATACGATGTCGACCGCCAGCGTGGCAATCATGAGAGAAATGATCGAGGACCCCCTCCTTGAGAGGGGCCTTAGCACAGCAAGGTAGATGCCGATGGCGATGAACCCTCCGACCAGAAAGGAGACGGGCAGAGACTCGTAAGGATTGATCTTGTTGATGCTGAGAAATGCGAAACCGGTGTAGAGCCCCGCAGTCACCAGTGCGCCCTGCGCGAAGTTGGGCACCTTGGTCGTGATGTACGTGAGCGTGAGACTGACGCTCATCAGACCCAAAAGGGACCCGTAGACTATCGCGCTGATAACGTACGGCGGTAGAGCGAAGATCGCCTACACCTTGAAGTCAAAACGCCCGCCAAGTTTTAAATAGTTTCCTAGACTATTGTGATGACATGAGACTATTGAGGAGGAGGGGCGCCTCTAGCGCCATGGCGGCCGCTCTGCTCGTCGTCGGACTTCTTATCGGCGCGGGACTGACCTATGCCGTGACCTCCTCTGGCTCAAAGTCAACCGTTACGTCGACGGTCAGCGCGAGCGGTCTCAGTGGAACGATCACCATCGGAGACCTGACAGACCTTTCCGGACATCTCTCGTCGATCGGCTCCCAGATCAAGATAGCCTCGGGTCTCGCAATCAACGACATCAACGCCTACCTACCGACGATAGGGGTGACCAACGTCAAGTTCGCGACGATCTCAGAAGACACAGGCTCCAATCCAGCGACCGCACTGACCGACCTGCAGACTCTGTCCTCGGACGGAGTCCAAGTCGTGGTCGGGCCGCTCTCGAGCTCCGAGGTTAGCAACATCCTATCGTATTCCGAAACGAACCACATCGTCTTGATCAGTCCGTCCTCGACCGCAATCAGCTTGGCTGGCGCCAGTCCGTATCTGTTCAGAGACGTACCGAACGACGCGGCCCAGAGCTTTGCCATCGCCCGCGCGCTCGTCAGCCAGAACGTCACTGACATCGTTCCTATTAACCAGCAGAGCGTGTATGGCACCGGGCTTGCCAACGCCACGATGAACAGGTTCGCGGCGCTAGGAGGCCATTCAGAAGCAGAGATCCAGTACGCCACCACGGCGACGGACTTCACGGCGACTCTGACGACAGCCCAGAGTGAATACCAGTCCGCGGTCGCCAAGTACGGGGCCAGCCATGTGGCTGTAGTCGCAATAGGCTTCCAAGAGGTTGGACAGATGCTCGTCCAAATGAAGAGTAGCTATCCAAGCCTTCTATCAGCTACCTGGTACGGCTCTGACGGCGAGTCCCAGAACGCCGACTTCACGAACTCCACCAGCGCAGCGGCACCGGTCGCGGCTCAGGTGAAGCTCCTCAGCACCATCGGCCAGTCGCCGACGCCTTCGGCGAAGACGGAGGCGTTCTATTCGGAGTTCAACGCTACAGCGCACACCACGCCAGTCTCGTATGCGACCAACGCATATGACGCGACGTGGATTGCTGCCCTCTCCGTCCTGGCAGCGGGCAGCGGCACCGGTCAGGCAATCGCCAAGGCCCTCCCTGGGGTCGCCAACAACTACTATGGAGCCTCAGGCTGGACTGAACTGCAGCCTCAGGGCACGCTCGGCGCAAATCACGACGAAGCACCCGTCGGCTACGACGTGTACGGAGTCGCGACTGTGGGTGGGACGACCCAGTGGGTCCTAGAAGCGACTTACTCCTCGGGGACCGACGCGATAGCTTGGCAGCCCGGAATGCCTTAAAAGAAGCTAGTCGTCCCAGCTTTTATCGATGGCCGGCACAGCGGACATTCTGCAGGTCAAGGAGCTAAGCAAGTCCTTCGGCAAGCTGCAAGCGGTTGACTGCATCTCGTTCAACCTCGAAGCGAAGAAGATCACTATCCTGATCGGGCCGAACGGGTCAGGGAAGACCACCCTGGTCAACTTGATCTCGGGATTCTACAAGCCCGACGGGGGCGACGTCTTCTACAAGTCGAAGCGGATAACTGGGTGGGCGCCGCACAAGGTCTACCGCGCGGGCATAGCGAGAACCTTCCAGGTCCCGGCGCTCTTCTCGAAGCTGAACGTCCTCGAGAACGTCCTCGTCGCAGAGAAACAGAACCCCGGCGATGGGTTCCTTCGGGCCCCACTGGAGCGGCTCTGGAGGGCCCCCGAGGAAGCCTCGACCGAGCGCGCTGTAAGGATACTCGAACTGTTAGGCCTCTCCAAGGCGTGGGAGAAGCGGGCGAACGCGCTAAGCGGCGGTCAGATGAAGCTCCTCGAGATCGGGCGGGCCCTGATGAGCGGCGCGGACCTGTTGCTCCTCGACGAGCCTATCTCCGGCGTCAACCCGACCCTCGCTCACGAGATATTCAACACCCTAGTCCGACTCCGTGAAGAACTCGGCGTGACCTTCCTGGTGATAGAGCACAGGCTTGACATCGCCCTCGGATACGTGGACAAAGTAATAGCGATGGCATACGGGAAACTCATCGCGTCTGGGAGCCCTGACTCGGTGATCAGCGACCCTCGCGTTATCGAAGCCTACATTGGTGCCTAGGATGCTAGGAGTCATAGACCTCTGCGCAGGCTACGGGAAGCTGCAGATACTCAACGGCGTCCGACTCGAGGCGGTGCAGGGGAGGATTACGGTCATAGTCGGCCCAAACGGCTCGGGCAAGAGCACGCTCTTGAAATCGATTTCAGGAATCGCCTCGGTTTTTCGGGGAAGCATCGAGCTGGACGGGGTCGCGCTCACGAACAGGTCAACTACCGAGATCGCCAGGTTGGGGGTGGCGTACCTGCCACAGACGGAAAACGTCTTCACCGTCCTCACGGTGAGAGAGAACCTGCGTCTGGCCGGATACACGGTGAGCGAAGGGGACTACCCCAAGAGATTCACGGCTGCGCTAGAGCTCTTCCCGCAGCTGTCCAGGTACTTGGGGACCAAGCCTTCGAACCTCAGCGGGGGGGAGAGGCAGATGGTCGCCATGGCGATGGCCATGATGAGGAGACCGACCGTCGTCATGTTCGACGAGCCCACCGCGAACCTCGCGCCGAAGATAGCCACCCAGGTGCTAGAGACCATCACCTCGATAACCAAGAGCATGAACCTCACGACGGTGCTCGTCGAGCAGAACGCCAAGCGCGCCCTAGAGATGGGGGACGAAGCGTTCCTCCTGGTCAGCGGCAAGACCGTCTTCAGCGGCACCTGTAAGGAGCTGCTCGAACATGAAGAACTCGGCAGGCTGTACCTCGGCCTGCAGCGAGCATAGGGCTCAAATTGGTCGTGTGGTTAGGCCCAAGCGGGAATTAGACCAGACCCTGAACGGGTTCGAGAGGTTGATTCTGACGAGACCAAGCACCAAGACAAAGGGAGGACGCTCACGGCTCTCCTAGATCCAGCTCCATGTAAACGACGTCTCTTTGAGGGTTGTCCGTATATGGCCCGATCTTCTTGAACCCTAAGGAATCATAGAGCGAAACGGCTTCCTTCAATCGGGATAGCGTGTCAAGGCGCATGCGGTAGTAACCGATGTCTTGCGCCTCCTCTATCGCTCTCTTTGCCAGCATTCTGCCGATTCCCCTCTGTCTGAAATTGCGTCGCACGTACATCCTCTTCATCTCGCAGATCTTGTCGGAGAGCTTGCGAAGCCCTACCACACCCACCGCGTCGCCTCCTTCGAATGCGATAAGGATTCGACCGTCCGGTCTAGCGTAGGCACGTGGAAACTCAGCCATCTCCAGCTCGAAGTTCTGAAAGCCCAGGTCTATCCCCAAGGAGGCCGCATACTCCCTGATCAGCTCCTCTGCGGAGGATATCTGGCCTCGGGTTCTTGCCTCCACGATGAGAGCCACAGAACGTCGTTCAGCCCCGCCTATTTCAGTTGATTTGGGGTGAGGCTGCGATGAGCAGGAGAAGATGGATTTTGGCGGGCCCGCAGAGACCAGCCACGAATGCGTTCTAAGTGGATTCCTGTCGTAATGCAGGCTCAGGGTTGTTGGGCGGCATCGACCACCCAGCAAGAGCGGGAGTGGAGGGGATGTCGTGGCGGAGCTTACTTGACTGCGACTCACAAAAGACACAGACTGAGGGTGGCAGTCCATGGACGCGACGATGACCAGGCCGCCGTCGGGGGAGGGAGAACACGACCTGACCCAAAAGGATGATGCCGAGTCAAGGACACAGAGGAACATCCTGATCGAGGGGACGGCGTACCCACGGGCTCTCCGTGGAGGGAGCGATAGTCTGACATCAAGCTGGCGGAGAGGAGCCTCGAGAACTTGCCAATTGAGAGGCCGCGACCGACGATCCGAGGGCTGGAACCTATTAGGTGGCAAAGGCATGATTTGCCCGAGATAGACAAAGTTCCTACCTTCTCGGGGGACTCGACTCAAATGTCATTCAGAAACCACGGGGCAAATTCAGGGCCAGCCAGACGAAGGGAAGAAGAGACGGGGTCTTGGTTATGCCACGGCCTATCGGCATAACCAAGTCTGCAAGATTCTACGGAATAGGCCTTTGGACGGGGAGCCTCTTGATCCTGACCAGCATGGCGACCGCAAGAATCCCAATTGCTGCCGCTAGCATCGTGGATGCGCCTGCTCCTGCTCCGATTCCAAGTTCTGGCACTCCTTGCGCTGTAGTGCTAGTGGTAGTGCTAGTGGTAGTGCTAGTGGTAGTGCTAGTGGTAGTGCTAGTGGTAGTGCTAGTGCAGGTTTGGCATCCGACCGTTGGTTCGTTGAATATCGCCAAGCCCGCGACGGACTGATAGTGTGGGGCATTGAACGTCGTCAGGACGGCGCCTGTGGCGATGTCAATCCGGTAGATGTTCCCGGTCTCGTATCCAGCCGTCCAGAACGAGGTTCCGTCGGGGTCGAGGTTCAGTGCGAACATGAACGTTTCGCCGCCAGGAGTATATGTTTGCAAGACGGTACCCGTTGGGCTCAGTAGGTATGCCGCTTGCTCACAAGCAACAAGTACCTCACCTCCGCTGCCTGGGATGATGCGGTTTGCAAAGCACGTTCCTGATAGGCCATTAACGAAGTTTGAAAGCTGTGTTCCTGTACAGACGTTGAACCTCAGAATGCTGCTGCTTTCCGTAGTATACTGCATGGTACACTGATCTGCCGAAAGGTCGAGCCAGTCAGATCCCCTGCTGGTAGTCACTGACCAGCTATTGACCAGGGTTCCAGAAGTCCCGGAATCGCTGAGCTCGTAGATGCTCGATAGACCGCCGCCACCGAAATAGATGTCGCCCGCGTTATTGACGACGCAACTCTCAGGACTTCCCGGGAATGTGTACCAATCCGCTGCGATCAGGTTGCCTGAACTATCAAACTTGCTCACAGTTTGGGCCTCGAAATTGGTCACGAAGAGGTTGCTATTAGCATCGAAGCACATGCCAGTTTCCTCGCTGCTGCCGCTCGTTGTTTGAAGAGTGTTCTTGAGAGTCCCCGTCGGGCTAAACTGGCTTACTGCGCCATTTCCTACGCCGGCGAATACATCGCCCGTTGCGTAAGGAACAGCTGCGTGTGCTGCCGGGAATATGCCCAGAGCTAATAGGAGAAAGAGAACGCCCAGGACGCTGGTTTTCAGTATGTGCTTTCGGCTCACGCAATGGCTTTGTCTGAAGCTGAATATAGCCACGTAGGATGCTCGATTCATCCATGTGAATTTGAAATTCACATCCGCCAAGGCATTGATTACTTTGGCAGATATCTACTATATCTCAAATATTCAGCGCCATGTTTGTGATTTAGTACATCGCTTCCTTGGCTGTGTTATCCTACTCTCAACTGGATTTGCTGAAAGTGGACCTCAACGGGATTTGTACTCATGTGGGTGCGAGTCGCGAACCACGGAATGGCGGGCCCGGAGAGACACGCCCCTGAACAGGTTCTGAAAATGGATTCACTCACGTGCAACCCGTCTGGGAGCCGACACCATATGTGGGCAGACTGCGGGAGGTTCGGGTTCGACGGGATTTGCCTAGTTTTCTAAGCGAATCCAAGGGAATGCATTCGCAGACTCCTTCTGTTAGACGACGGTCGTGTTCGCCAGGTTGGCCCAACACTTCTTCAGTACCGCTATGCCGGCTTTCTCCTCCTCTTCCGTGACGCCCCGCATCATTTCCTTTCGCAAGGTTGATACTACGTCCGGAACTGTCTTCCACCGAGCGGCGCCCTTGGGAGTGAGCTTGAGATAGTTAGCTCGGCGATCTTTCTCGCTGGAAGTTCTTTCGAGCCATCCCTTCCGGACGAGGCTATCCACGATCATCGCCATGCTTCCTGACTCTATTCTTAGGGTCTTCTGAAGCGTCTTCTGGGAAATCCGCTCCGCTTGGTTGACCTGATAGAGCACGGACCAGGCACTCCGAGTCAGACCGAATGGTTTGAGGAGGCGGTTCATCTTGATGGTCGTGTCGTGGTTTAACATCTTCACCCAGTGGCCAAGATTGCTGGCCGTAGGACCGGCTTCCATGCGAGGCTGCTCCCTTCCCCGCCTCTATATCTAATTACTTTACTCGAATTTACTTTATACAAAGTATATTTATAGCCGCGCGGACCACTTCCCGGTCTAGAAAATGAACGTCCTGGTAACGGGATCAACTGGAAAGGTAGGCAGCAGATTAGTTCCGTCTCTGCTCAGCGGCGGTCATTCCGTACGGATACTTGTGCGAAGAACCGACGACGAAACCGCAAGGAAGCTCAAAGCCAAAGGGGCAGAGACTTCCATCGGCGATATCATGCAGCCTGAGAGCTTGCCAGAAGCCCTCGACGGAGTCGACACGATCGTGCACCTTGCGGCTTTCTTTCGCAGTCTTCGCAGTGAAGACGCAGAAAAGATCAAAAGTGTCAATGAGACCGGAACGAAAAATATAGCCGAAGCGGCTTCCCAAATTAACACAGGCATTCGTTTTGTTTTTTCAAGCACAAGTACAGTATACAACAATGACGCCGCGCCCGCCCTAGAAAGCGATCACGTTAGTCCAGCGGCTGCCTATCCCTCGAGCAAGGTGGCTTCGGAAAAACTCTTGCTTGGCATGCACGCGGCGAAACGACTTGACGTTCGCATCCTGCGCTTCAGCTTCGTATATGGCGCCGGGGACCCGCATCTACCAGAATCGATTCCGTTTTTTGAGCGGTTGAACCTGCATCCGGCATATAGGTTGCATATGGTGCACCATTTGGATGTAGCACAAGCCGTGAAGCTGGCGATGGGCGTTTCAGCCATGGGCGGTGGGATATACAACGTCGCCGATGACTCGCCGATTACTCTACAAGAGGTCATCCGCCTGACGGGTCAAACCGCGAAGCTAGCAGATCCGGCGACTCCCTTGACAAACGCTTGGAGCGGCCTTGTTAGCGCTGAAAAAATTCGAAGTCTCGGATTTCGTCCGTTGGTTCCTTCTTATTACGCAGCGAGCGACCTGAATATACTATAGTCCTCAAAATATCTCTTGCGCGATATGGTTGCCACGCACGCGAAGTTCGAATCCAACTCTGGCGAAGTAAGGGTAGCGGGCCCGATGGGGCTCGGTCAGTCACTTAGGCTGAGCCGAAGGCCGGCAGACTAGTCGGCACAACCAATGTACAGAAATACGCGAGACAACCTGCGTCGACCAATGGCGTCAGCCGCGAAGCTCGAATCCGACTCTAGGCATGTATTGATGGCGGGCCCGGAGAGACATGCCCCTGAACAGGTTCTGAAAGCGGATTCCTAGGGTAACTATCTCGCGTGGACTTCTGAACGGACGAATCGAGCCGGCAATAGGAATTTGGCTGGCGTAGGAATTACTATATAGTAGGAATTGGTTCAACTGCCATGGCTCAAGAGGTTGTTGTCACCAGAAGAGGGCAAACGACGATACCCACTTCCATAAGGAAGAAGC
>Ga0307374_10005468_pt1 | contig 20511 bp, 17 predicted proteins | sample OX3MG_FD_202532 | JGI IMG/M metagenome (GOLD analysis project Ga0307374, IMG submission 202532) | Soil microbial communities from Risofladan, Vaasa, Finland - OX-3 | ecosystem: Environmental > Terrestrial > Soil > Coastal area > Acid sulfate soil | place: Finland: Risofladan, Vaasa | collected...
GCACGTGTTTCTCGTGCGGATCCTGGTAGAGATGATCGATCCGGTCGGTGTTGAACGACGAGGCGCGGCGCTTGACCCCGTGGACTGCGTAGTCCTTGGCCAGCAGCAATTCAGCCAAGTAGGCGCCGTCTTGACCGGTGATACCGGTAATTAGTGCCGTCTTAACCACTTCACACCTCCATCAAATCGCAACCTGCGAGACTATTGCAGCATGTCATGGCGCACCAGCCCCCACGAACGTCGCCAGTATGACCAGCGGCAGCAAGGCCAATACTACAAATAAGGCAGCATCGGCTGGGCGAATCGCCGTGGCCCATGCCCATGGAAGGAGCCAACCCACGTCGATCGCAGCGATTGACAACGTGACCGCACGATGCGACCGCCAATGTCGGGCCAAATGCTGATAGGCATGCATCCGGTGGGCATCGAACCAGCGGTCGCCGCGCACGACTCGACGGATCAAAGTTACCGTCGCGTCAACGACGAACGTCCCGCTCAAAATGAGCGAGATCTCGACGGCAATGGCGTGATCACGACTCATGGACAGAAAAAAAATGGCCAATGTAAATCCGAGGAATCCACTACCGACATCACCCATGAATATTCGTGCCGGCGACCAATTCCAAACGAGAAATCCGGCGCTAGCCGCGGTCAGGGTCCACATGGCAGCGGTCAATCCGGAGTCGCCACCGAGATAAGCATTGAACGTTGCGGCACCAGCCGCCATGAATATGGCCTGAACCGCGGCGATTCCATCAATTCCATCCATGAAATTAAAGAGATTGGTTGCCCAAACGATCGCGAGAACTGCGAGGATACGAATACTGCAATCACCCAGTGCCCCGCCGCCACCGATCAGGTGGCTCCGAACGCCAATTAGCGTGACGGCCATGACCGCCGCAACCACCTGTACGATCAACCTAGCCGTCGCTGGCAAGGATTTGCGATCGTCGAGGAACCCAACGACAGCAATTGCACCTCCGAATGTCAACGCCTCCGCTAATCGACCCTTCAGGTACCTTCCCAGATACAACGCCAACAATGCTAAAAAGAACGCAATCACTATTGCAAGGCCTCCTCCGCGAGGTGTCGTTTCCGTGTGCGAACTACGAAAAGACGGTCGGTCGAGCAATTGAAGGCGGGGCGCGAATGCCAAAACGAGCCGCGTCGCCAACAGGGCGCACAAGAACGTGGCGAGCCACAACACCACCTGCTCAGCGGGGACATACCACTTTCCGATAAAGTCGGTCATCATTCGCTATGTATCCACCTCTCGATTCACATACGTGTTCCGTTATCGTAACTCCCGCGCCGACGAGGCCAAAAGCGGGGGTTAACGCTTGAATGCGGAGCCGCGTCCTAAGGGTCCTCGCCCAGGCCCAACCCGCCGTCCGTTTCGCCTACACGACGGGCTCAGTTACCAAAATGCTGTACCCGGCGCTACCCGCCGACTACCCCTTGACGTTCAATTTCCAGAAAACTTCGCCATTACGCACGATCATCGGCGGCTCCCGTTTTTTACTCAATATTCGCTCGTCTTCTCAAAGCGACAACGGCTCGTTGCGCCGCCTTACCGTCCCAAGGCGAAGGTCGCCGGTCCGAGCGAAACTGGCCGTTCATGGCGTCTCCGAGCGCATCGATCAGCGCGTGCATTTGTACCAAGCGGTTCGTGCCGTCCTCGATCGTAATCGGACGTTCCGTCGAATCACGCAGCGTCAAGCATGGAATCCCGAGGTGAGTAGTTTCTTCCTGAACACCGCCGGAATCCGTGACCACGACCGCGGCATTGGATACCAGATTCATGAATTCAACATACCCTAAAGGCGCCGTGAGCCGGATACTCGTGCAGCTCTCCAGTTTCACCATCAAACCGAATTCGTGCAGTCGCTTGCGGGTACGCGGATGTACGGCGAACACCATGGGCAGCACGCGGGACGCGCTCGATAATTGCGTGACCAACGAGGTTAGAGAATCGCAGTTGTCGACGTTAGCGGGCCGATGCAAGGTGACCACCGCATATCGCCGCGGTAAAAGCCCAAGCCGGTCAACCGTATTCGCGGCGGCGATCGAGTCACGCAGCATCTCGTAGGAATCGATCATAAAATTGCCGACGCGGTCAATCCTTTCAGCCGGCACATTCTCGCGTAACAGATTGGCGTCGGCATCGGCCGACGGCGTCCACAACACATCGACGATCGCATCGGTCGCCAGTCGGTTGATTTCCTCGGGCATGCTGCGATCGCCGCTTCGCAACCCCGCTTCCAGGTGCACCACCGGAATGCGAAGCTTAGTGCCGACCAACGCGCATGCGAGCGTCGAGTTCACGTCGCCAGCCACGACGATCCAATCCGGTCGCGCAAGCTCCGCGACTTTCTCGTACGCGATCATTACGCGGCCAGTCTGTTCGGCATGAGAGCCGCTGCCCGCCTCCAGATGAAAATCGGGTTCCGGAATTTTCAAATCGCGGAAAAACGAGTCCGACATATTGTAATCGTAATGCTGCCCCGTATGCACAATCTCGGCACGGCACCATTCCTCACGCGAGAGGGCGTGATAAAGCGGTGCAATCTTCATGAAATTCGGCCGCGCGGCAGCGATGAGATGAATCTTTTGACGAGTCATGCGGCCCTCCGATCCATCAGCGCTTGCATATACCAATGGACGGTTCGCCCCAACCCCTCATCGAGCGTCACTGGTGGCGACCAGCCCAAGCGCGCGTGCGTCTGCGAAATGTCGACAACGAGCGAGTTGCACAGCTTGTTGATTTCGGCACTCCGTCCGGCGAACACCGCGAGCGCTTTTAGCGCGCCGACCGGCAGCGAAAAAAGCCTCAACGGACGACGCATGATTTGTGCCAAGCGGCGAAGCAGCTCCGCCGTGGATATATCCTCGCCGTCGGCGACTAAAAATACGCCGTTCATCGGCCGGTCGTGCCGCAGCAGTGCGAAAATAAGATCGCAGAGATTCCAGACGCTCACCATACTTCGTACGTTGACAACCGACGCCAGCGGTAGCGGCAGGCCGCTGCGTGCCAAGGACAACAGGCGATAAAAATTGGCGCACACTCCCGGACCGTAGACGAGCGGCGGCCGTACGATGGAGACCGTCATGCCGGAAGCCGTTTCGATAGCCGACAAGCGCCGCTCTGCCTCCAGTTTTGAGCGAGCATAGTCGTCCTTGGGACGCGGTATGTCATCGACGCGGAATGCGCGATCTCCGCTGCTCTCACCGTTCACCTTGATGCTGCTCAGAAAAATGAAGCGCCTAACGCCTACTGCGGCGGCCGCGCGTGCCAGTTGCTCGGTGCCGAGTACATTGGTTCGTTCGAATTCGACGCGGTCGTTCGCATTAGGATCGATGACATGGACGCGTGCCGCGAGATGTACGACGCAATCGACGCCGTCCAGCGCCTGCGACCAGTCAGTCCGTTCGTCGATATCACCGACGATTACTTGATCGACGCCGAGTCCCGGCACGGGATCGGAGCGGACCGCGGCGCGCAGCTGCAGCGGTGCCCTCGTCGCGAGCAGTGCGCGTCCGACGAATCCGGCAGCACCGGTAATCAGTACTCGCGCTGCTGGCGGCGCGGACGGCGCAATCATGGCCACAGGGTATCCAAGAATGCGCGCCTCGCTTCAGAGGGTTTAATATTCCTCATTCGATTCCAACACTAACGGCGGCAAGGCCCAAATATTCGTGCAGGGCCGCTTCTGTTTCATGCAGTCCGTGGGACCCTGGAATTATGCCAATTGGCTCGGCGCCTTGCCGAACACGCGAGATCTGTCCCGTCGGTGCGGGCAACGGGTTTGCCCCCGCGCGGCGCATGAACTGCATCGCCCGAGGCATGTGGTACGCGGAGGTCACAAGTATGAACGGCGAGTGGCCCAGCAATGCGGCGACATCGCCCGCTTCTTCCTGCGTATCGAGCGCGCGATCCATGACGACCAATGCCGATCGTTTGACGCCCAATTCCCTCGCCAATCGCGCGTAGCCCAGCGCGCCGGGAATAAATCCCGGCGGCGCCCCGCCGGACACGATTAATCGCGCGTCGGGACGCGAGCGTGCCAAGCGGACTCCTTCGACTATTCGTGCAAGACCGTCCGCGTCGAGCGCACCGGTCGCCGGAATATGATCGCGCGGATCGTAACCGCTGCCCAGAACAACAATATCGCGTACCCCAATCGCGTGCGCGGACCTGAATACCGGATATCGGAGCTCCAACGGTGAAATTAGCGCATTACCGACAAGCGAGGTCGATGCAAGGTAGGCAATAGTCGCCGCGCCCGCAATGACCCACGCGCCCGTGCGGCGCCATGGACCGCGCAGCAGCAGCACACCGAACACTGCGAAAATAGATGCGAGCAAAAGAGGTCTGGTCAGCACTTCGGCGATCATTTTCAATATCGTCATGACGATTCCACCGGCGCAAGCTTCAAAATATCATCGGCCATCGAACTAGCAATGTTGCGGCGCGCATATCGCTTGACGAATTCGGCCCGCGGTTGATTCTGCAGAATCAAGCTATCTAGTTTTTCAATCGCCTGCGATGCGTTGCAGGGTGCAAATACAGCCGCGTTGGACACCTCTGTCGTAATGAAATCCGCCGCGTGACCGGCAACGCCTGCCCAGATTGGTCTTCCCGTTGCAGCGTATTCGAAAATCTTCGAGGGCAGCACTTTTTCGAATGCCGCCTGGGCGTTCAAATGCAGGAACAAGATGTCCGCATCCCAATAGGCTTTTAGGAGATCGGCGCGCGGCATGGGCGGAAGAACTTCGACATTATTCGCGCCCGCGCGCCGCAGCAGGTCGACCAGTAATTCTCTGCGGCCCCCGTCTCCGATCACGCGGAACTGCACGCGCCGCCCAAGCCGTAAGCCGAGTTGCGGCAAAATGGCGTGCAGCCCCTGCCCCTCACCGATATTGCCGGCATAGACCACGAGCAAGGGTTGGTGCGTGTCCACGCCCTTTCCCTTAGACCAGTCCTCGCTCAGAAACTCGTCATCGATACCGTTGGTGAACCATGCGTATGATAGATCCGGGTAGCGCGAGAGAAAATAGCCTTCAAAACCACGCGACACCAAATTGACGCGGTCGGCTCGCCGCATGGTCCAGCGTTCTACCGCGGATAACAGCGGTCGCAGCGCGCCGGCGGCCTTCGGGAATAAATCACCTATGGTATCTACAAAAATGTCGCGGATGTCCAAATAGAGCCGCGCGCCCGTGCGCCGCGCGATCCATGCGCCGAGCGCAGCTGTCATCAGACGCGACGAAGTCGCAAACACGACATCGTAATGTATTTTCGACGCGCAGCGGCTTGCACAGCGCGCGAACTGCAAGAACGCACGGGATTGTCCGATCAGATCACTGCGATGCGTCGGCAGTGAAATGCGCCTTATGGTTAACGGTCCAGCCATCTCGAACGCCGTCGCCTTCCGCGCGAATGTTATGTACCGATTCGGTGTCGTAGTAACGATGTCGACCGATGCGCCTGCGGGCAAAATTGCGAGCAATGATTCGACCAGGGCGCTCGCTCGGAACGATCCAGCGCTCAGGTCCGGCGGGAAATAGAAACTGAGAAACAACAATCTCATTTCGGATCACTCCAGCGAATCCGAGTTGTCAGACGCGGTCCATCGAGTTGCGCGGCGATGCAACGATTTAACAAGACGACACCAAACTCCGGGTGCCAGGTCGAGTCGACAATTTCGACGACAGCCGCGCCATCGAAGCGCACGTCGAAAAGAAGGCCGTGCGAATCGCTCAATTGCAGGTCCTCCCCCGACCCGCGCTCCACGTGAATTTCTGGATGCAGGTGAAAGTAACATGTAGCGCTGCGAAAACGACCCTCTACGGTATCTTCGATCAAAAGCTCGTACGGGGTCAGGTTCCAGCTCCGGCGATGCAAATTCCTGCCGCGCAAGCGCCGATAGCCATCGTGCTCGCCCACGACACGGATCACCGAGTCCTCGGCTCGTAGATCAAGTAGGCGTGCCCGCGCCCGGCGCGCCACTCGAAAGGCCGCCCATACCTCGCTCGAATTGGCGCCATCAAGCACGAGCGTATTGTGCGCCGCCGTCCCGCGCTGCCGCCCGCGTTCCGCGCTCAGACCATATTCCGAGGTGCCCGAATTCACGAATACGCGCCGGCCTTTGAAACTCATTTCGAAACTCAAGGTATCCGCATGTGCATGGGCGGGCAAGTGGTCCGGCCCGATCGAAGCGACATCGCACAATAGGAAAACCGGCGGAGTATTGATACTGACGTAGCCGCTAGGCATCAATCGATGAACGCCCTCGCCGCCGGGTGACCCGAGGGCGATATTCAGGCGCGCTGCGTAATCGTGCAACTGCGCGGGAGTCGCCGAAATGCCGAAAGCCGCGTCATTGAAAAACGCTATGCCCATGTCGGGATGCGACATAGCTTCGAGCCAAGACATCATGCGTGCGATGGTTTCTCGCCAGGCAGCATCGACCGCGCAACCGTAGGCTTGCATGATGCCGAGAGCATCGAGAATATCCTCGAGGAATACGCCCTGGTACATGGTGCTACGTTCGAAATGTCCGCCGTCGGTCAGAACCTGTTCAGCGATTTCCTTGCGCATTAGCGACAGGCCTCGCCGTAGCCAGCGTTCGGCTTCTTCACCGTCGAAATAAAGCCCGGCGTGAACGAGCGCTTTCGCGTTGGCGAACACATGGTTGCCCTGTAGATGAGATTCGATGCGTCGAGTCAACCAGCGCACTTGCACCGCAAGACTTTGCAGAACCCTCGACGATAGTACGTTCCCGGCAAGCGACCACTTTATCCAATTCACCACGCGCCGCGAAACGGGATACGGATCCCAGCCGATTCCCGCACCTGGAGGGTTCTCGTCTATCCAACGATTTACAAGTTGTTCGTGCCATAAGTGGCGCGCGGACGCTTCCACGGCATTGAGGTCATCGAAATAGTGAAGATTGTACGTCCATAGCTGCGACTGGCCATCACCTCCCCAATGTGCCGCATCCGAGCACACACCTTCGATGTTAAGGAAGCGGAACCGGTCGGGCGCAAGCATCGATATCGGCGCGCAAACCGGCGCGGGATAGGAATGAGACAATCCGCGCAGCGTCGGAGCCGCGCGTTCGTCCGGCCGCGGTCGGCACAGCTTGAACCGGACGCGCCCGACGATTTGACTCGGGCGCAGATATCGCAGCGTGTGAAAGTAAGTGGCGAGCCTGCTCAATGCCGTGCCGCTTCGCTCACTGCGATGGTCACGCGGCTGACTTCTAGAATTTCATCGAGCGGAATCGGCGACACAGCCCTCGCCTCGATCGCGCTGATGACGGCCGCCGCGCAGGCGTTTTGACCTTTATCCTGCCGCCACAGCCATTGCGACTTAAAGCGAGGCCAACCATAAGCGCGCAAGCTGCGGAAATTATCCAGCTGCAATACGCGGCCGCCGACGAATGCTTCGACTCGTTCTTTCGGAAAGGACGCGTGACCTCCTGTCAAGTAATGAATGGTTCCGAGCGATCCATCGGCGAAGCTCAGGGTAATGCAGACGGAAGGATCATCGGGTCTGCCTCGCTCGCCTGCGATACGGCGCGCGACGCTACCGGTGATCTGGCACCCCGTCAGGAATCGCAGCAAATCAATGAAATGACAGACCTCGCCGATGATGCGTCCCCCGCCGGCGGCTTCGACGGTCCAGTGCCCGGCAGGCGCCGCGCCCGCGTTCACGGTGACGATGAAGTTCTTGGGTTCGCGTACGGCGCCGAGCAATGCCTTCATCCGAACCGCGAGCGGCGCGAAGCGCCGATTGAATCCAATCATGAGCATCCGCGTGTTCGGCCGAGCGGAATCGCGCAGCGATGCTTCGATGGCGTCGATCTCGAAACCGGTGAGCGCCAGCGGCTTTTCGACGAAAACATGCTTGCCGGCGTTGAGTGCGCGTTGCACGAACTGCGCATGGGTATCGTGTCGCGTCGCAATCACGACAAGATCGATCTCCGGGGCGGCAAATACGGCCTCCACGTCGGTCGAAACCAATTCGAATCCGTATTTGCGCCCGTAACGTGCGGCGTTTATCCCGTTGGCCGACGCCACAGCGACGAGCCGCGCACCGCTCGCTCGAAACGCCGGAATCAACACGCGGCCGGCGTAATTGCCGGCGCCGATGAACGCCACGGCCGGGCTCGCCAAGGACGCGGGCGATGCCGGCGCGTGCAAGGACATTTTTCGCTCGATGGCCGGTGCGCTCGCCTCCGCCTTGTAGTCGAGCACGATCCCGAGCGAGACTTGCATCCGATCGGCCAGCAGATCATAGGCCGCGCGAGCCGCCACGAACTCAAATCGATGGCTTATGAGCGGCCGCACGTCGAGTTGTGCGGATGCCATCAACTGCAACACCGCCTGGAAGTTCCTTTGTTCGGTCCAGCGCACCAGTCCGAAGGGGTAATCTACGCCGCGACCCTCGTACACGTCGTCATAGCGTCCCGGGCCATAGGAGCACGAAACTTGGAACGAGATTTCCTTCTTGTAGAAGTCCGCGCGATTCAGTTCGAGCCCGGCGACGCCGATCATCACGATACGCCCGCGCTGGCGGCACATCCGGGCCGCCTGAGCGACCGGCTCGTCGCTGTCGGTCGCCGCCGTGATCAGAACCGCATCAATCCCCTGTCCCGCCGAAAAACGCTCCGCAACCTTCAGAACCTCTTCGCCCGCCTGCAAATCGACCACATCGGCGCCGAATCGCCGGGCGAGCGCGGCCTTTGCCGGATCGGGATCGACACCCAGCACCTTGCAGCCATTGGCGCGCAGAAGCTGCACGGCGATTAGGCCAATGAGACCCAAACCGATCACGCAAAAGCGCTCGCCAATCGTGGGTCCGGCGAGGCGTAGTCCCTGCAACGCAATCGCCGCGAGCGGAACGAATACCGCCTCATCGTCGCTGACAGACTCGGGAATGCGCGCGCAGAGATTGCGCCCGACGGCGACGAATTCGGCATGACTCCCGTTCGAAACGACCCGAGCGCCCGTGCTGAACTCCGACGCGCCGGCGTCTGCCTCCACCACGAGGCCCACATTGCAATAGCCGAGCGGGATCGGTTGATCCAACTTGCTACGCACTGCTTCGAGCGTGGCGGACACGCCGTCGGTTCGCATCTTGTCGAGCACTTGAAGCGCTTTCTCCGGCTGCTGCCGGATTTTGGCGATCCAACTCGCGCGACCGAACTCCAGCAGCATGCGTTCGGTACCCGATGAAATTAGCGAACGCGAGGTTCGAATCAAGATTGCGCCCGACGCGGGACTCGGGACCGGAATATCCTCCAGTACGATACGTCCGTCGGCCAGCGACTGCAGAAGTTGTTGCATCGAATCTTCGCCCTGTATTTCCGGCAATAAATGGCGATTTAAACATCAATGAATCGACGACACCACAGTTCAAAGCACATGAGCGCGAATATCGTATAGCTGCCGTCGATTTTTCCTCGCCGATCGTCGTCGATCAACGCGCGAACCGCCTGCGGGTTGAAAAAGCCGCGCCGACACAAAACGGTCGGGTCGAGCGTGTCCTCCACTCGCGCGTACAGTTCGTGCCGCAGCCAGCGCCGCAGCGGCGCGCCGAAGCCGCTCTTAGGTCGGTATATTACGTCGTGCGGCAACACGCCTCGCATGGCCTCCTTGAAGATGGATTTGCCCTCGCTACCCGTTTGCTTCATCGATGCGGGGATCTTTGCCGCAAAGTCGACTAGGTCAAGATCGAGCAATGGCACCCGCACCTCGACGCCGGCGGACATGCCCGCACGGTCGGTGTAGTTCAGATTGTGATCGGCGAGAAAATGCCGCGTTTCCAAAAAAAGCATGCGCTGCAAAGGATCGTGCTCGCCCGGGATCTCCGCGAGACTCGCTTGCAGCGGCTCGACAGCATCGGTTGCGCCGATTTGCGCCGAAAATTCCGCCGAGTACAAATTGCGCCTCAGCCGATCCGGGCCCCACCAAAAATAGCCGATGAGCCGCCGTTCCGCGTCCTCGCCGGCATGAGCAAACATCTTGGTCAGGCGCCGGCCGAGGACGCCCCCCTGACGCTTTCCGCGACCCGTCGCCGCGCGCACGGCCGCCAACTGAATTGCGGAACGCGCGGTCCGCGGAAGCCATGCCCACCAGCGCTCGAATTGCAATGCGCGGTGGCGCCGATAACCGCTGAAAATATCATCGCCACCCGCCCCCGACAGAAGCACGGGGATCCCCATGGCTCGGGCGCGCTCGGCGATGAACAAAGCGTTAATCGGCGCTGGATCGGCTTGCGGCTCATCCAGTATGGCAACCATTTCCTCGAGCCGATCGATGGACGTCGCGTCTATACGGATCTCCTCCAGATCGACGTTCAAATGGTTGGCGACACGGCGCGCGTAGGGCAGATCCGCAGGATTGCCTTCGTCATCGACACGATCGTCAAATCCAATGGAGAAGCACTGAATGCGCCGGTCGGGTTGCGCACGGCGCATCATCGCGACAACCGCGCTGGAATCGAGGCCGCCGGATAAGAAAGCGCCCACGGGCACATCGGCGACCAATTGACGCCGCACGGCTTGCTCCACGCGAACCCCCAATTCCGCCGCGATCTCCGTGCGCGGGCGCGTATCGCGGCATCCGTCATACGGCAAGCGATAGTAGCGCCAGTGCCGCACCGCCGCCCCCCGATGTACCAGCATCGCACAGCCTGGCTCCAGCTTGCGCACCGTGCGCAGCATGGTGCGCGGCGCCGGCGTCCAAAGGTACGCCAGCATTTGGTGCAAGGCGAACGGATCGATTTCGCGTGCGACCCCCGGATGGCACAAGAGCGCCTTGATTTCCGAAGCGAATAAAAATCCGTGCCGTATGCTGGAAAAATATAACGGCTTCACACCGATTTGGTCGCGCGCCAGAAATAATGCACCGCGATCTACGCCGGCCGGCCGGCCGCGAATTCGCGCATCATGAATGGCAAACGCGAAGATCCCATTCAAGCGGCCCAGCATGTCGAGTCCGTGGCGCTCGTAAAGGTGCAGCAGGACTTCCGAATCCGTTTGCGTCGAGAAACGATGGCCCGCGGCGGCCAGCTGCGCACGCAATTCGCGGTAGTTGTAGATCTCGCCGTTGAACACCAGCGTGACGGCCGCCCCCGCCTCTGCCTGCCGCAGGACCATGGGCTGACAGCCCGCGGCGGACAGATCGATGATAGCCAGGCGCCGGTGCCCGAGGCCGGTTCGCGCCTCGTTCGGAACATCGATCCAAAGCGCGCCTTCGCCATCTGGACCTCGATGCGCCACACTATCGGTCATGCGCTTCAGGAGATCGTCGGCAAAATCACCCTGCACTCCGACGATGCCGCACATCTACGGAACGCGTCCAATGCTCAAGGGCGACTCGACGCGCGTGCGCGCAGCACGACGCCATGTGGCGAATAGTACGCATCTATATCAGCGAGATTCGCCTGCGCTGCCCATTGACAGAAGGTTTTCCTCGTAGCCGGCCGGTCGTAGCGCGGGGCGAGCATGTCGAAGGTGTCCAGGTATGACCACTCCTTCAGCATCTGGCCTTGCAAGCCTAGGAAGCTGTAATCGGCAACCAACAACCGCCAATTGATCGCGTAGCCCTTCGGCAGGCGGCGGAGGATTTTCGCCAGCGGCCACGTGAAATCCACCCAGCGTCGTACCAGGGAGTACAAGCGATCCGGATTCATGCGTCGCGTGAATGGACGCACCCAATATTTCGTCTGCAGAATCGTGCGAAACAGCGAGACCTTGTAGATATCGGCGCAAAGCGCCCCGCCCGGCTTCAATACCAAAGGCAACGCTGCAAATGCGCGATCTGGACTCGGCGTGTGCTGGAGCATGCCGAAGCAAAACACGCGATCGAAGCTATGCGGCCGAAACGGCATGGCGAACACGTCGGCCTGCACAATCAGCACGTTCTCGCGCGCGCCATTTGAAGCGTAGTTGGCATCCACGGCGTAGCTATAGTCGAACGAGACGACGGTCGCTCCCGTGCGTGCGGCCTGCTCGGTGAACCGGCCGGACCCACTGCCGACCTCGAGAATCACTTCGCCGGTTAAATCTTTAGGCCAACCGGTCTGGCCGAAAAAGCGCTGCTCCGAAGCCGGGATTCCCGAGTAGCTGTCGTACTGCGTGCGCGCGTGCTTGGTCCATTCCAAGCCGAAGCCGGAAGCATAGTTTTCGCGCGGTACGAATCGCGGAACACCGGCAATCAGCGGATAATTCCGCCCGCAGGACGTACAGTCGAGACGTCCCTCGATGATCGTGCCACGCGCCGTATCGGCGTCGCTTCGTACGCAGGTCAACTGCTCGCGGCAGGTCGGGCAGACCAACAGGCTCAAATGCGCGAGATTCATGTTCGGTGCCCGCCCGCTTGCTTCAGCCGAGTCATTTCACAGCCTGGATCAGCATGAACAACCCATGTGAGCCTGCGCACCTTCGCAGCAGCCTTCGCGGCAAGATTCTCCGTCCAAGGGACAGGATCGCGCCGCCATGGCGCTGGCCGGCGGCCGACTCGAGTAGATCCGCATGCGTGAGCCAAGTGCGGATCTGCACATCGGCGAATGAGGCGAATATGCGCTTCGCCTCGCCAGCTGAATAGGCCTTTGTCCCCGGACTCTCGAGATAGCGGGCGTATATTTCCGTCAGCGTCATCCACGGGCGAAGCCGGAGCAGTGCGTAACGTATCCAAAGCATGTACCCGACAAGACTCCATTTATGATAAATCATCACTTTCGCGACGCCGCCAGGCCGCAATACCCGGTGGACCTCGGACACCGCTCTGGGCGTATTCGGCGAATGATGCAGCACACCCCAGGAATACACCAAGTCGAATGCGTCGGATGGAAACTCGAGATTCTCGGCGTCGCCAATCGACAGAGCCGAATTAAAACCGAACATCGCCAACCGGCGCCGCGTGTGGGTCACGGCTCGTGCGGTCAGGTCGATGCCGGTCAGGTGCGCTCCCGCCTGCGCAAAACGCTGATGATCCGCGCCGAGTCCGACGCCGATTTCCAGAACCTGCTTTCCGGCGGCGGCCGAAAACTCGGCGAATTCCTCGATCACCGGCTCCAACTCGTAGCGCAAACGCGCATGCTCGAGGTAGCCATCACGCTGCTGATTCTGCAGGTAAAGATCCTCGCCGCATGAGGCTTTGTCCCAGAACTGCTCGACCGCTTTCTTTTCAGAATCCATCGATAGCTTGCCGATATTACACTGCGCGGCCCGAAAGCCGACGCTCGCGGCCGACGACAATCGTATCCTCGATCTCCGAGACCAGTCGATCGACTGCCGCCTCAACCTCGAAGTCGCACACCGCGATTCGATAGGCCTCCCGCGCGAGATTTTCGCGAAGGCCGCCGTCGGTGATGATTTCGCCGAGTGCACGGGCGAGCGAGTCGGCGTTTCGAGGCTCAATCAACATTCCACTATGTCGATCGGTGACCAGTTCAGGGATGGCTCCAACGCTGGTCACAACGACTGCGAGCCGGGCCGCCATCCCCTCTATCATCGCGTTGGGAAGGCCCTCTGCCCATGACGGAAGCACCAAGACGTCGGCCTCAGCCAGTGCCTGCAGAAGACGCTGCCCTCGTAACCAGCCGCGAAAACGGATCACCTCGCTCAGATCATGGCGCACTACGAGCGCACGGGCTTCGGCGGACGCGTTGCCGTCCCCAGCGATATCGAGCGTAAACCGTCGACTGCTTCTGATCTGCCGGCAAGCCTCGATCAACTCGAAAATGCCTTTGTCTCGTTCGAGCCAGCCGAGAAAAAGCAGGCAAACGGTTGGATTCCGCCGAGCAACGCGTTTCGCGCCGATATCCAACAATTGGCGAGTAGCAGTCCAGTTACGTATCACCGCAACGTTGGTCCGCGCGAAGCCGAGCACCTCGATCGCAAATTGCCGCCATGCCTCGCTCTGACACACGATTTTTCGTGCGCCTCGAAACGACCAACAGACCCAAGCGCGGGTGAATGCCGACTCGCGGCAATCCTCCACGACGGATCCGCCGCGCGGAAACATGATGGCCGGCACGCCGCGCAGGCGCGCATACCACGCCATGGCGCCCTTTTCCACTATGCTCGCCCCAACCGCGACGAACAGCAGTACCGCATCCGGGCGACGTCGTTCGAAGCGGCGAATGAAATGCACAAATCGGCCTACCGCTCGCACCAGCCGCACGGCAAATTGGGGCGGCGGGTTGCTGATTTGGGTGCTATCCAAAAGATCCAGTTCAAGTCGAGATGGGAAACTCGACGACATCAAGATTTGGCACGACGTGACCATGCCACCGAGAATGGCACTTCCGGGGGCCGGAAAAGCGCCGACGAACAGGACGCGCCGACGAGGTCCCGTCACGACAAGTACTGCCTCGACCAAAGGGCCAGCTGCAACATCTTCCAAAGCAGAAAGCCGCGATCGACGCGCCGCGAACGATGCTCAGCGAGTGCGGTTTCGAGACGGCTGCGGTCCAATCCAAAGCGTTCGGCGAATCCGCGGTCGAGTATGGCCGCGCGCGCAAACCCATGCAGTGCTCCGCGCAGCCACTCCTCGTAGGGTACTCCGAACCCCATCTTGGGCCCATCGAGAATCTCAGCCGGCAAGCGGTCGCGCATCGCATCGCGCAGCACGATCTTCTTTTGACTACCGCGAACCTTCAGCGCCACGGGAAGGCCAATCGCGAGCGAGACCACGCCGTCATCCAATAGTGGCACCCGCGCTTCGATACCGTGGGCCATGGTTGCCCGATCAACCTTCGTGAGGAACTGAGAAGGTAGTTGCAGACAGAGGTCCGTCAATAGCATCTGCTGGACCGGATCGCAGTTTCCGAAACGGGATGCGCAGCGCCGATACGCCGCGAAAGGATCCGTGGTCGCTTCCAACCGCCGCCGCGCCGCGTCCGTCAACATCGCGGTCGGAGGATCGCGCAGCGTCTCGACCGTGAGGAGCAACGCCATGCGCATAGCGGGGTCAGCGTTTCCGGCCGCGGCGCCCATCCGTGCAAGCCGCGCGCCTCGGCCGCGGAGCAGTGCACGCACCACGGGTTCGAGCGCATGAGGCCACATGCGCCAGAGCGGCGCCGAGCGCAGAATCGAGTAGCGCCGATATCCCGCGAAAAGTTCATCCCCGCCATCGCCCTGAAGAACGACCTTGATCGTTCCGCGCAACTCCCTGGCAAGCAGGAACAGCGGGATGTTTGCCGCATCGGCAAACGGCTCATCGTGTACTTGTACCAAGGCCGATATGACCTCTTCCAGCGCATCGCCCCGCACATGCAATTCATGATGATCGAGCCCTAGCGTCTGCGCGACGCGCCGAGCCTTCGGCAGTTCATTCACCCCCTTGTCGTAGTCGAAAGCCACAGAATAGCTGGCCAGGCGGCGACCGCTCGCAACCGCCGCCGACGCTGCAATGCTCGACGAATCCACGCCGCCGCTCAGAAATAGCCCGACCGGAACGTCACTCACGAGTTGCCGGGCGACTGCGGTATCGACAGCCTCGCGCACCGCGCCCGTCGCGTCGCGACGATTCGCCTCCGGCCGTGCCCGGTCGAGCCATGTCTCGACGCGCCACCAGGACTCCAATCGCGCGTGCCCATCCTCGATAACCAGGCGGCAACCGGGTTGTAGCGCCCGCACGCCGCGATAAATCGTTCGGTCCTCGAACGCGTTGCCGTACCAAAGGTATTCAACAAGTGCCTGATCGTCCGTATCCCGGTCGACTCCGCCGGCGACGAGAACCGCCTTGATCTCGGAACCGAAGACAAGCTGTCCGCGTTGCCAAGCGTAAAAAAGTGGCTTGATGCCCAGCCGGTCGCGCATCAGTATCAAGCGGCGGCGGCCGGCGTCCCATAGGGCAAACGCGAAAATCCCCTCCAGGCGCTCCAGTCCAGCGAGTCCCCATGCCTCGTAGGCATGAAGAAGGACTTCCGTATCCGAGTGACCTCGAAACGCATGCCCGAGGCTTTCCAGCTCAATGCGCAACTGCTGAAAGTTGTAGGCCTCGCCGTTGTATACAACTGTAGCTGCGCCAAGTGACATCGGTTGTGCCCCGGCGGTCGACAGGTCGATAATACTCAAACGCCGATGTCCGAGAGCCACGCCTTCGCCGACGAACATTCCCTCGCCATCCGGTCCCCGGTGAGCAATCGTCTGCGTCATTCGCCGGATGGTGCGGTCGAGATCGTCGGAGGATTGGATAGCGTATAGCCCGCAAATGCCGCACATTGGACGGTTTAGACTCTTGTATTGAAGTCGAATGCCTCGGTGCGCGAGAAATCGACTTGCACAAACGGGAAATTATACACTGAGACCGTACCGCCGCCCGCTCTCACGTACAGTGGACGGCCTAGGCAACCATGGCAGCCCAGGGCACGGCCACCGCCGAGATGGCTATAGGGCGCGCATTTTTGCGCGCGCGCCCGCGGGCCGCTCTGCCGCGTCGACGGCCGAGCACGCGGCAAGGGCTCACTGGCCGCGGCGCCGCGGCGATTGCACCTGTCGACGTCGATCGAGAAGACGTGCTTCAGTCGCTGCGCCCAACCCATCGCCGATGCACGGGAGGCTCCCATGCCCGTCCCGGTTTGCGCCCGACCGCGCAGCCGATGATGCGGGGCGAACACCACGTGCGTCGTGCCAGTCTCCACACCCGAGAACCTCATCTTCAGGGTGGGCGGCCAAGACAACAATCGATCTAGCCATCAGTTCAACCGCCTGAAGCCGTCGTGACAGATGGGGCCTTTCAACAACGAAGCCACGTCCCTCCCACCCTCGCATTCCGCTATCAGCGCGAACACCGGCTCGAGCGCCTCAAAGTATCGGTCGACGATATCCGGCGAGTGTTCCGTGCAAACGTACACGCCGGTTCCAGCCAGGAATCCCTTGTCGAGCATTTCTTGCGTGATCAGCGTTTTATAAGCCAGCGCCTTTGGGCTAACGATCGAAAATCCCGTCAATGCGGGTAATCCGCTGGTACTGATCTTCAAACCGCATTTCTGCGCAAGCGATAGCCAGCGCGCGGTGATCGCTTTCCCCACATTTGAAATCTGTTCCCACGATTTCACTCGATGCATAACCTCTAGCGTCTTTAAAGCCGCAGTCGGACCGATGCGTTCAGTCCAGAATGTGCTGCTGATGAATGACGTCTGCGCCGCTTCCATGATTTCCCTGCGGCCGATAGTCGCGCTGATCGCGTAACCGTTGCCCATTGCCTTGCCGAACATTGCCATATCTGGTTCGACACCATACATCTTATGGAGTCCACCGAATGTCTGACGAAACCCCGACGTGCATTCATCAAAGATAAGTACGATCCGGTTCTCCGAAGCCAAGGCGCGCACTTTTTCGAGAAAGCCGTTCTCAGGCCCGTAATTCCGCGTGACCTCCATCTTGATCACGCCGATCGCGTGATTGCGAACCAATTCCTGCAGCTCCGGAAAATTGTTGTACCGAAACGGCAGGACCGTTCCCCTTAACGCCTTGGGCACACCATTCGGCTCGAGACCCGGGAGCAAATGACCGGCAAGATTCTTCTCGTCGCCCAAATTAGCCGCCAAGTACCAGTCGTGCCAACCGTGATATCCGCAAATGGCCACCGTGTCTCTACCGCTGGCGGCACGCGCAATTCGAATCGCGATGGCATTGGCCTCTCCGCCTGAACGAGCAAATCGCACCATATCGGCCCATGGATGCAGCTCAATCAACTTTTCTGCAAGATACACTTCTTCCGGGCAATTCAAGGTCGACATGTTGCCTGCGCTGATCGTGCTTCGCACGGCGTCATCCACCTCTTCATGGCCGTATCCGAGTGTATTCGTGCCTACACCCATGATCGACATGTCGATGAATTCGCAACCGTCCAGATCCCAGACGCGACAGCCTTTCGCCTTACTGAAATATGCCGGCCACTGATCCGGCAGAAACATTTCCGGTCTTTTTGAAAGCAGCATATTGCCGCCGGGTATGACCCGTTTGGCACGCTTCCAAAGCTTCTGGCCGCTATTGAGGTCAGCGCCTGCATTGCGGGTCAGATGACGATTGGCCTCGAACCATTCTGGACGCGTATTTCCCAACGCCAATACTTCCGACCAAGTGAAATCACGGCGCGGGTGAAATTCCTCGAAGACGCGCTCGATAACCGCCAAATCCTCCGGTTCATCGACAGTCCATCGGTGCTTGGACTCGTCGGCCGAATTCACGAAGTTAATTCGCGTGAAGCGGCCGGATTCTCGAATGAAGGGCGTCACGTGCTCGCGTTGCTGTGGATGTACCGCTTCGGTCCAAGCTATCTCCAATGCGGCGAAGGAAAACACTTCCGTGTCCAACCCGTCAGGAAATGTCGGCGGCGAGACGTTGGCCGCGTAATTCGCCGAAGATTCGTCGAACAGGTCGATTACGCCGTCGACAATACTGGGATCGATCAGGGGACAATCGCCCGTCACTCGCACTACGACATCGGCTGAGAATGCTTTGGCCGCTTGATAATAGCGGTCGAGTACGTCGTTTTCGCTGCCACGGAAGACCGGGTAGCCCATGGACTCGACGTAGCTGGTCAAAGAATCGTTGCAGGCGTCGACGGATGTTGCCAATACAATCTGATCGAGGCGACTCGCCTTTGAAAGACGCTCGAGCAGCAGCCCGATCAAGGGCGTACCGCAGATCGGCCGCATTACCTTATTGGGAAAACGCGTCGAACCCATTCTGGCCTGAACAATCGCTACGGTCTTCAAGGTTGACTCCAGCGCGCTGGATTTATTAACTCGATATCATCGGTCTGCAGATGTTCGGGCGGCGGCATCGGAACGCATCTTGCAGCCTCCAGAATGCCCTGAAAATGACGCAGAGAGTCCACGCCGACGACAACGCCGTCCACGTCGGGTTGCGAAAGTACGAAGCCGATACAGGCTTGAAGTGCAGTCACCGACGTTTCCTCGCGCCATCGATCCCACTGGTCCCACAAGTGCCGCCACGCATCGAAGCGGGCGGGTCGCATCGACGGCTCCATCAACAAAAGTCCCTGAAGGAAAATCGATCGTATATGAACTTCCGCGCCGGCGGACTGCAGCTTCGTCAACCATCCCGATGAACTGAGGCGCCTATCGAATATATTCATCGGACCCTGAACCAGATCGAACTTGAAATGCGGCCACAGAGCATCGAGCTCTTCGGGCGCGTATATGGAAATGCCGACCTTTGTCACCTCGCCACGGTCCTTTGCCTCCAGCAGGGCACGATGGAGCGCATCGCCTTTCGGCCCCAGAAGTTGCCCCGGCTGGTGTAGCAGTAGTCCATACAGAGACGTTGTTCCCAACGATCTAAGTGAGCGTGAAATGGAGTTTCGAACCCACGCCGCTGCATCCGTTACTCCTTCGGGGACGGCCGGAACCTTCGATACGATCCGCCAGCGTTTCGTGCCAATCTCGCCAAGCCGAAGCTCGCTTTCACCATAGGCGGCCGCCGTATCGAGAGTATCGACTCTCTCTGACCACGCGAGATTCAATATTTCGGCATCCTCCCCACGTTCGATTGCGCCAGTTCGGTTGGCGACGCCGTAGGGAAGCCCAAACTGTGCGGTGCCGAGAATCAAGCGATTACCCACGGGGCACCAAATACTTCCGTACCACGGATGTCGCGACCCATTCGTTCGGATCATCCGTGTAGGTATCGTCGAATTGATGGCCGATTTTGTGAAAATAATTGCTGTGCCCCGGATGCCGTGCAAACAGGTCCCGATAGTCCATCTTGAAGCTGCAGATTCCCGATCGGTCGTGATAAGGGCGTAGGCAGGGAGTTGCACTGTAGAAATCCTGAATTACGAGCCATCCGGGATTTCGCGACACGCTATCCGCTTCGCAGCCAATCAGGAATTGATCCTCTCGATTGCAAAAATAGGGGCAACACCCGAATTCGACGACATCGAATGCCGCCGCGTCCACCGCCTGCGCCGACGGGTCGAGACCATAGCAGTCGAACCCGCGATTTTCCCGCACCCACGCAAGCCGCCAACCGCTTGCACAGCCGATCTCCAGTAGTTTGTTAGGAGCGGCCGTATGCGGTATGGGCGCCTGCAGGATTGCAAGCAACACTTCATCGGATTCGGGAAGCGTCCGTGTCGCGCCGCGCGGCGTGTTCCGCTCCAACCATGGGTCACCCTCGGATTGCAAAAAGACGTCGCGCTGCTTCATCCTACATTCCCGAGCGCCATGGCCACGGCGGACAGAACCCGATCCTGTACCTCGTCTGTCAAACTTGGATGCAGATACCCCGGCATATGGTGCACTTTGACGCCTATGTCCCGGTTGCGCAAATCATCGAAAATACGCGCGCTTGACTCCGGCCCAATCCGGCCTCACGCGGACGACATGCAGGTGAAAAGCCGCCTGCCGCCTGAATGACCGCCATGCGATAGTTGAACCGCCGCTATTGTTGCTCGTAACGCCGTGACTCCGCAGCATTTCCATGCGAGCGGCCAACTCCTCGTCGCTGGTCAACGTGA
>Ga0307374_10005469_pt1 | contig 20509 bp, 18 predicted proteins | sample OX3MG_FD_202532 | JGI IMG/M metagenome (GOLD analysis project Ga0307374, IMG submission 202532) | Soil microbial communities from Risofladan, Vaasa, Finland - OX-3 | ecosystem: Environmental > Terrestrial > Soil > Coastal area > Acid sulfate soil | place: Finland: Risofladan, Vaasa | collected...
AGCCAGACCGCCTCCCGGAATGCCACCGGCAGCGCGTCGACCGCCGCCTGCAGGTCGGCGTCGAGCGTCGCCCGGAGCAGCACCTGCTCGGGCGTCGCCCCCTCGGCCGGCCGGGCGGCCGCCCGGTCGACCACCTCGCTGTCGGACACCGCCAGCTCGTGCGCAGCGTCCCGGCGCCGGTTCCGCTGGGTATTGTGCAGGATCGTGAACAGCCACGCCCGCAGGTTCGTGCCGCGCTCGAACCGCTCGGCGAAGCGGAACGCCTTCAGGTACGTCTCCTGGACCAGATCTTCGGCATCCGCGGGATTGCGCGTAAGGCGGAGCGCCGCCCCGTACAGCGCGTCGATGTACGACAGCGCCTCGGCGGCGAAGCCGCCAGGACCGGCGTCCGCCGGGTCGCGCATGAAAGGACGTCGCCGTCGTCGCATCGACTCAGCATCACCCAGGACAACACCCGGAGGGCCGGCCGTATTCCCGGCCCGCACCCCGCCTCTATTGTCATCCGGGCCGGGCGGGACGACAACGGCCGGAGGAACGCGGTGTCCTCCCGCCGGCCGGCCGATGACCGGAGAACAGGACAGCGTCCGGGCGTGTCTGCGCGGCAGGGCGCCCGGAGCGGGTGCCTCGCCAGGAAACGGCCCGGTACGCCACTTGCTTCGCTGCGGTCGACGGCTCCGTCCGATTGCGACAACCGTCCTCGTCACAGTAAGATACCTGCGCAGCGTCGCGCGGCGCGGCCGGGGCGCATCAGCCTTCCGTCCTCCCGCCGTTGCCTGTGCCGGATGGTGTGCGGCACCCCCTTTTCGCTTCAAGGCCCGCGAGGTGCTGGGTATGCGTATGTGCGTCCGCCGCGGCGTGGTTCTGCCGGTCGTCGCCGGCATGCTGGCTCTGGCCCTGACGGTCGGCGTGGCGCCGTCCGCCCGGGCGCAGACGCCGTTCGTGCCGTACTTCGGCAAGGTCTATCCGCACTACCACACGTTCGACTGGTACATCTACACGACGGACCACTTCGAGATTTACTACTACCCGGCGGAAAAGCCGGATCTGGCGCGCATCGCCGGCTACGCCGAGAGCGCGTATCAGCAGATCAGCGCCGATCTGAAGCATGACCTGGCGTTCAAGGTCCCGCTCGTAATCTTCAAGACGCACGCGCAGTTCGAGGAGCAGAACATCATTCCCGGCGGCGCGAGCGAGGGGGTCGGTGCGTTCTCCGAGCCGGGTCACGACCGGATGGTCGTGCCGATCGACGATCCTCCGGACATCGTGTACGGACTGATCACCCACGAGCTGACGCACATCTTCCAGTTCGACATCATCCCGCAGTCGCTGATCCGCCACGAAATTCCCCTGTGGGTGACCGAGGGACAGGCCGAGTACGAGCGCGGCCGGTGGAGCCCGCTGGATCTCATGGAGGTCCGGGACGTGGCGCTGACCGACACCGTGCCGAAGATGACCAAGGTCGAGAACTACGGCGGCTTCAACAATCCGCGTCTCGTCCCCTACAACCTGGGCCATGCGGTCTACGAGTTCATCGAGTCACGCTGGGGCAAGGAGGGGATCCGCCAGTTCATGTTCGCGCTGCGGAAGAACGTGATCGGCGGCGGCGGCGATCCGTACGAAGACGCGTTCCAGATGAAGCCGGACGCGTTCGACGAGGCGTTCTCCCGGTACCTGAAGGCGAGGTTCAAGCCGTTCCGCGATCTGGAGCGGCCGTCGGATTACGGGACCGACCTGGCGCCGAAGCCGGACAAGACGGATTTTCTCGGCGTGCTGTCGATCGCGCCCTCGCCATCGGGCGACCTCCTGGCGGCGATCGCGCCGAACTACCGCGACCAGGAATACGACGTGATCCTGATCTCGGCACTCGACGGCAAGGTGATCCGGAATCTCACGCCCGGCTTCGACAAGGACATGGGGTGGGATCATCTCTCGATGGACGGCGAGCGCTGGAACGCCATCCCGTACCTGTCCTGGTCGCCCGGCGGCGACCGGCTGGCGTACTTCGTCCGCAAGGGGCCCGGCCGGGAGCTCATCATCGAGAACATCGTCACCGGCAAGATCGAGCAGCGGATCCGGATTCCGGGGCTCGACCAGCCCGAATCGCCCTGTTTTTCCCCCGACGGCCGGCATGTCGTCTTCTCGGCCCTCAACGAGCGGCTGGGCGATGTCTACGAGATCGATCTGCAGACGCGCAGGATCACGGATCTGACGAACGACCAGTTCGCCGAATTCGCGCCGATCTTCTCGCCCGACGGCAAGTCGATCGTGTACCTGACCCGCGTGAGCGGCGCCTACAAGCTGTTCCAGCTCGACCTGGCGACCGGCAAGAAGCGCCAGCTCACGTTCGGGACCGCGGACGAATCGGGGGCGGAGTTCCTCAACGACCACACGCTGGTGTTCTCGTCCACGGCGACCGATCCCCGCAAGCCGGAGCCGCCGGACGTCGCGCGGAACGGCAGGATCTACAACATCTGGACGCTCGACCTGCAGACCGGCCAGCTGCAGCAGTACACCAACACCGAGGGGGGGAACGTCTCGGCGGTCGTGCTGAAGACCCCGGAGACCGGCGGGACGCCGAAGGTCGCCTTCATCACCTACTACAAGGGTCAGTACGGCCTCCACACGATCGAGCTGAACAAGCCGGTGCTGACGGCGAACACGTCGGACTTCGGCGCGCCCGGCCCGATCATCGATTTCCAGGCGCCGCTCGCGTACACGCTCATTCCGGGCAACATTCACAAGAAAGGGGTCTTCGGCAAGCTGTTCCTCGAGGGCCGGCCGCCGATCAGCGTCGGGGTGACGAGCGGCGGCGACGTCTTCGGCGGCACGTCGGTGAGCTTCGGCGACGCCCTCGGCGATCACGAGGTCAATCTCTACGCCGCCTCGGTGCTGCAGTACCGGCAGCTCGCCGCGTCGTACGTGGACCTCTCGCACCGCTTCCAGTACGCGGCGCAGGCCTTCTCGTACACGCAGTTCTACTATGGCCTGCTCGGCGGCGCGCTCTACGACCCCGCCCTGCTCCTCAGCCGCTCCCAGGCGCAAGCGACGCAATCGGTGAACGGCGGCAGCATCTACGGCATCTACCCGTTCGACCCCGATCGGCGGATCCAGGTGTCGGCCGGCGTGGAGCACCTCAGCCAGCAGTACAACGACCCGACGCTGCAGGCGCAGGCCAACCAGTACCAGATCCAGGCCTATGGACGGACGCTGTTCAACACCGGCACGCTCATGCCGTTCGACGTCTCCTACATCCAGGAGACGACCGTCTTCCGCAGCTTCGGCCCGCTGTCGGGCAACACGATGCAGCTGCGCTACGAAGTGGCGCCGGGACTCGGCGGGCTGCTGTCGCGGCAGACGTTCGACATCGACGCCCGCTACTACATGCGGATCGGCGCCTCGGGGCTGCTCGCCCTGCGCGGCCGCGTGTTCAAGAGCTTCGGCAACGATCCCGACTTCCTGTACTTCGGCGGCAACTCGGAGATGCACGGCTACGACTACCTGCAGTTCATCGGGCAGAACGCCGTGTTCGGCGACGCCGAGCTCCGCTTCCCGATCATCGAGGCGGCCCTGACGCCGGTCGGCGTGCTCGGCGGCGTCCGCGGCGTCTTCTTCTTCAACGTCGGCGGCGCCTGGTGGAGCAACACCGGCTTCAAGTTCTTCAGCAGCAGCCCCGAAACCGTGACGCCGATCACCAGCTACGGGTACGATCAGAACGGCAACCCGGTCGCCATCCCCGGCACGCCAACGACCGTCTCCGGCTTCCGCCTGGAGGACGGGCGCGCGTCGTACGGCATCGGCCTGGAGACCTTCGCGCTCGGCTTCCCGATCCACTTCGACTGGTCCTGGCGCACGCTGTTCAACTCGAGCTGGGAGAACGTCGTCTTCGCGTCGAGCGGCGGCAGCGCGGCGTTCCGCAAGCCCCGGTTCACCGTCTGGATCGGGTATGACTTCTGATCGGGTGCCCTGCTGATGATGGAGACCGATACCGCCCTCGCCCCGAAGCGCGCCTCGGAGTCGGCGACCGAGATGGTGCAGGTCGTGCTGCCGAACGACGCCAACCCGCTCGGCTTCATCCTGGGCGGCACGGTGATGCACCTCATCGACATCGCCGGCGCCATCGCCTGCCACCGGCACACGCGGAGCCTGCTCGTCACGGCCGCCGTCGACGGCCTGCAGTTCCTCCATCCGATCAAGGTGGGCGATCTCATCATCCTGAAATCGCGCGTCACCTGCACGTTCCGGACGTCGCTGGAAGTGGAAGTCGAGGTCTACTCGGAGGAAACGCTCACGGGCCGGCGACGCAAGACGAGCCACGCCTACCTGACCTTCGTGGCCATCTCCTCATACGGCGGCCCGGTGCCGGTCCCGCCACTCCTCATCGAGACCGAGGCGGAGCAGCGGATCTGCGAGGAGGCGCGCGCCCGGCGCGCCGAGCGGCTGCGCAAGCGGACGGCCGACTAGTCCGGCGCGCCCGCCGGCCCTCGCCAGGCCCGGTCATCCGGCGTCGGACGGAGGGGCCACCGGCCGGCTACAGCTTCGTCAGCGCCAGCACGCTGCGCTCGAGATCGATCGTCACCCGGTACTTGCTCAGGAACTGCTGCCCGACGATCCCGCCCAGCTGGTACCCGAGCAGCACGCTGGGCGCCCGGAGGTTCAGCACGACCACCGGGAAGTTCCGGTACCGGATCCCGGCAAACCGCAGATCGACGCCCGGCATGAGGAACGCGTCGCGGTCCCAGCCCGACGTCCCGTACACCTTCAGCGGAATCCGCGGCGCGTCCGCCGGATAGCCGAGCGTGCCCGCCATCGCCTCGCTGATCGAAATCACCTCGCCGCCCGTGTCGACGACGAAGCTCGCCGGATGCCCGCCGTTGATCGTCCCGCGCACCGTCGCCAGCCGGTTCAGGTAGAGCGGCAGCTGCACGGCGTCCGACTCGTGGGGCAGATGGCGGCCGAAGATCAGCTCGTGACGGGCGTAGTCGATCCGCATCGACAGGCCGAGCGCCAGCGGGGAGAAGCTGTCGGCCGCCTTCGTCGGCACGTCCTTGAGGGCCGGGTTCTTGATGACGCAGGGAACGTTGTGGACGGTGAACGGGCCGATCCGGAGCGAGTCGAGGCGCGCCAGCTGCAGCCCGCGGAGGCCGATGTCGCCCACGCCCGCGCTGAGCGTGAAGGTGACCGGCTTCAGCCCGAGGTCCCGCGCCGTCGCCTCGGAGATCACCGTCTGCTCGGCGCCCGTGTCGAGCACGAGGTCCTGGTCGGGCTTCCCGTTCAGGCTGGCCCGGATGATCACCTTGTGGTTGACGAGCCGGAACCCGACCGTGTGCAACGCGTCCTGGTCGGCCGCGTCGGTCGCGAACGGCTGGCGATCCTTGAACGACCGGAGGAACTTGATCTCCGCCCGCGCCCAGACCGCCTTCAGGCTGCGATCCTTGTTCGGCAGCAGGTCGACGTACTGCTCGTAGGCGTCGGCCGCATCGGCGTAGCGGTGCATGCGCTCGTAGATCATCCCGACCGTGTGCTGAATCTGCTGCCCGTCGGGGTCGAGCGCGCGCGCCGCCTGCGCGTCCGTCATCGCCCGGTCGAGTTGACTGCGGGCCGCCGCGAGCAGCGCCAGGCCGTTCAGCGCACGCGCCGTCTTCGGATTCAGCTCCATCGCGTGCCGGTACTGCTGTTCCGCTTCGGGGAACAGCCCCGAGGCCCAGAGCGCGTCGCCGTAGAGCGCCACCGCGTCCCCGTCCTGCGGCTGCAGCGACGCCAGTTCGGCGCCGGTCCGCATCGCGAGACCGAACCGGGCCACCCGCAGCGCCGATCGCACGATGCCCGTCAGCGCGCGTCGCCGCTGATCCAGCTCCGGGGCGTACTTCTCCGCCTCGCGGAAGAGCACGAGCGCGGCCGGAAAGTCCCCCTGCGCGAACAGCTTCCGCGCAATCTGTATCTCGACGTCGGCCGCCTGCGAGGGCACGAGCCCGCGCGCCTGCCCCACCAACGTCAGTCCGGCGACCAGCGCCGCCGCCATCGCCGCCGCCGTGAGGCCTCGAACAGTGCCACGCATGGCCGTGCCTCCCTTTCCCCGTTTCCGAGACGGACCAGCCTTGAAGAAGAGATATTAGCGGAGTTCAGGCGCCCGTGGATCCCCGAAGAATCGGCGGCCGGCCGGCGGCCGCCGGGCCCGGCCGGAGTCCGCGGAGCAGAGGATGAGAGAAGCGAAGCCGCGCCGCCCCCGCGCCCTCGGCAGGACGGGCCGGCCGGAGGGGGCGCGGGACGGACGGGCCGGCTATTTCTGATAGTGCTGGGCGTTGATGTCGATGAAGTTCTTCCACTTGTCGGGGACTTCATCGAGCGCGAAGATCGCTTCGACCGGGCAGGCCGGCACGCAGGCGCCGCAGTCGATGCACTCATCCGGGTGGATATAGAGCATCTCCGCCGGCGCGAAATCGCCTTCGTCCTTTCGCGGGTGGATGCAGTCGACCGGGCACACATCGACGCATGCCGTGTCCTTCACGCCGATACAGGGTTCACAGATGATGTAGGCCATTGCTCTTCTCCAGCACTCCTCCAGCGAATCAGGCCGACACCTCCATGGTCCCGGCCGACAGATGTCCCAGGCGCAGGGAGATCTGGCGGGCCAGCTCCCAGGCACCCCGGTTGTGAACGGTCAGGGTCGGCGCCTCGTCTGCATCGTGGCGGAACAGGCCGACCCGCGCGACTTCGCGTCCGGTGTAGTCGTGGACCGGCGCGCACGTGCAGCACAGCCGCTGCGTCTCCGCCGTCGCGGCCGGCGGCCCCAGCCGCAGGACCATCGCCTCGCTCCGGCCGACGTCACGCGGCTCGACCAGCTTCAGGCAGCTCAGCCGCCGTGTCGCCTGTGGCGCCGCAAAGTAGATCGAACAGTGCCCCGGCATCGGGCGCCCGTACACCGTCCGCATCGCCACCTCATCAGGCCCGGCGCTCCAGATGTACGTCACCTCGCCGGTCGCCGGAAACGCGATGAAGCTGCGCTCGCCGGTCCGCAGAACGTATTCGCGCAGCACCGGGTACGCATGCAGCCGCAGCTCCGAGCGCCCGAGGAGCCGGAAGCTCAGGTCGAGCATCTTGAGCGTCAGGCTGTACCGCTGCGTCTCCTCGTCCTGACGGACGTATCCGCGACGCTTCAGCACCGCCAGCAGCCGGTGCACCGTCGGGGCCGGCTGCTGCGCCCCCTTCGCGAGCTCCCGCAGGCTGGCGCCCCCCTCGGAGGCGCTCAGCAGTTCGCACAGCTCGAGCGCCTTGTCGACCGACGTGGTCGAGGCGCGGCGGACGACGGGGCGGCGGCGCGGTCCGGCCATTCATTCCACTATGCGGAACGACGTTTCACTTTTAGATTTTCGCCCGTCAGGCCGCGTCCTGTCAATGACGGGAGGCGCGTGGCCGGCCGGGGCGCCGACCGTTATTGGATGGTCATCCGGCCCGCGAAGCCGTCCTCGTAGCCATGGTAGTGGGAGAGGGAGTCTTCGGGGTACGCCCAGCAGTAGTACCCCTCGCCGTTGTCGAAATCGACGAGCCAGAGCCCCTTCACCTCGACGCCGAGGTCCTGCAGACGCCTGGCCCAGCCGGCCACGACGTCATTGAGGCTGGCGCCGAGCCGGTCGCGCCGCGGGTCGTTCTCCTCGATCTGCTCCAGCCGAAGCGCGAGCGCGTCGGCCTCCTGGACGGCGTCGGCCGTCAGACGGCGCACGGTCGGGAGCAGCTCGCGCGCTTCCGTGAGGGTGAAGATGCGGCGTTCGGGCATGGCGTCGGTCACGGCGGTATTATAAGCGACCGCTTTGCACGGAGAATGCGCGGGCGGGGCCGCGGGTGGCGGGGACAAAAAAAACGGCGGAGCCCGATCGGGCTCCGCCGTTCGACAAGTCCGCAGAACGGGTCGCGGCTACTTGATGCCCCAGTGACCGTCCGCCATCTTCTCGCGATGAGCCTTGTGGCAGGTCTGGCAGCTGTCGATGATCATCGAGCGGCGCGCCGCCATCATGCCGGCCGCGTTGTTGGCCTTCGCCGCAGTCTCCAGTTCGCCCGCCGCCTTCTCGCCGGCGTTCGAGGCCTCGACCGCGTCCTCGGCTTTCCGCCCGGCCCAGAACTTGCCCACCTCCGCGAACAGGCCCTTCAGCGCCGCAGCGCTGGTGGCCACTTCCGCGTCGTTCTTGCTTCTCATCGCCATCGACGCCTTGCCGACGTTCTGCTGCATTTCCTTCATCAGCTTTTCGTACGACTCCGGCGCCTTCTGCTGGGCCGCCACGCCGAACGTGAACCCGAACACCAGACACATCCCCACCGCGAGCAAGATCCTGCGCATCCCGTCCTCCTGAATCATGATGCTCCCCGGTCCAAGCCTCCGATCGAAGCCCGTCGGGAAGCCCCGCGATGCCTATTGTAGCCAAAACCTGGCGCATCGCGCGTGGGAGATTTTTCCGCCGCGGCACCCCGGCCGCTCCGCGCCCCGCGGACGGAAGAGCTGGCACTCGACTGCCCGAGCCCTGAGCTCCGAGCCCCGCGTCAGTACTCGTAGACCCCCTTGCCCACCTTGCGGCCGAGCCGCCCCGCCTTGACGTGCTGCACCAGCAGCGGGCACGGACGGTACTTCTCGCCGAGGCTCTTGTGCAGGAACTCCAGCACGCTGAGCCGGGTGTCCAGTCCGACCAGGTCGACCAGCTCGAACGGGCCCATCGGATGGTTCAACCCGAGCTTCAGCGCCTTGTCGATGTCGCGGGCCGAGGCGACCCCTTCCTGCAGCATGAAGAACGCCTCGTTGCCGATCATCGCATTGACGCGGCTGGTCACGAACCCGGCCGAGTCGCGCACCAGCACCGTCTCCTTGCCCATCCGCTGCGCGACGACCTCGATGGCCTGGAGCGTCTCCGGCGCGCTCTCCAGGGCGCGGACGATTTCGACCAGCTTCATCTTGTGGACGGGATTGAAGAAGTGCATCCCCGCCAGCCGTCCGGGCGTCGACAGGGCGGCGGCCATCTCGGTCAGGCTGAGCGACGAGGTATTCGACGCGATGACGGCGTGTGCGGGCGCGAGCTGCTCGATGTCGGCCAGCAGCCGGAGCTTCAGGTCGATCTTCTCCGGCGCCGCCTCGATGATGAAGTCGGCGCGTCGCACCGCCGCGCCCAGGTCCGTGCCGGTCTCCAGCCGCGCCAGCGCCGCGGCGCCGTCGGCCTCCTTCACCTTCCCCAGTTCGATGCCTTTCCTGACGATCCCCTCGACGTGCGCGCGTCCCTTCTCGACGGCCGCCGGGGAGACGTCGTACAGGTGCGTGTCGTACCCGGCCATGATCGCCGCATGCGCGATCCCGTGGCCCATGATGCCGGCGCCGATGACGGAAACGTTTTGAGTCATGATGATCGATTGAGTCACAGAAGCCCCGCGACGCCCGTGCCCCGAGCACCGCGCTTTGAGCCCCGAGCGCCCTACATATTCAGATCCACCCACACGCTCTTCACCTGCGTATAGTGCTGGAGCGCGTGCATGCTCATCTCGCGGCCGAAGCCGCTCTGCTTGTAGCCGCCGAACGGGGCGGCCGTGTCGTAGATGTTGTACGTGTTGATCCAGACCGTGCCGGCCTGCAGCCGTCGGGCCACGTAATGGGCCTTCTTGATGTCGCGCGTCCAGACGGCGGCCGCCAGCCCGTAGATCGAATCGTTCGCCTTCGCGATCGCCTCTTCCAGGTCCGCGAACTCGATCGTCGCCAGCACCGGCCCGAAGATCTCCTCGCGCGCGATCGTCATCGACGGCGTGACGTCGGCGAAGACGGTCGGCTGCATGAAGTAGCCCCTGCCGGTGCCGATGTCGGTCCGGCTGCCGCCGGCGACCAGCGTCGCCCCTTCCTGCTTCGCGACGTCGACGTACTTCAGCACCCGCTCGAGCTGGCCCTTCGAGGCGATCGCGCCCAGCCGCGTCTTCGGATCCAGCGGGTCGCCCGGCGTCATCTTGTTCGTCCGGGCCGCCAGCTTCTCGATGAACTGGTCCTTGATGGACCGGTCCACCAGGAGCCGCGAGCCGGCCGCGCAGACCTCACCCTTGCCGTAGAAGATGCCGGTCGTCGCGCCGCGCACCGCCGCGTCGATGTCCGCGTCTGCCAGCACGATGTTCGGCGACTTGCCGCCCAGCTCCAGCGTGATCTGTTTCACCGTGTCGGCCGCGCCCCGCATGATCTGCTTGCCGGTGCTCGTGTCGCCCGTGAAGGCGATCTTGTCGATCCCCGGGTGCTCGACGATCATCTGCCCGACCTTCGAACCGGGCCCGGTGACGACGTTCAGCACGCCGGGCGGGAGTCCGACTTCGCGCGCGATGTCGGCCAGCGCGAGCGCGGTCAGCGGCGTCTGGCTGGCCGGCTTGATCACGACGGTATTGCCGGCCGCGAGCGCCGGCGCCACCTTCCACGCCGTCAGCAGCAGCGGGAAGTTCCACGGCACGATCGCCGCGACGACGCCGATCGGCTCGCGAAGGGTATAGGTGAGATAGTTCCCCTTGACCGGAATCGTCTCGCCCTGGATCTTGTCGGCCCAGCCGGCGAAGTACTGGAAGCATTCGGCGGCCGCCGGAATCTCGATCTGCCGTGACTCGAAGATCGGCTTGCCGTTGTGCAGCGTCTCCAGCGTCGCGATCTCGTCGGCCTTCTCCAGCAGTCTCTCGCCGATCTTCCAGACCAGCCGGCCGCGCTCGCGCGCCGACAGCTTCGCCCACGGCCCGACGAACGCCGCGCGCGCCGCCGCCACCGCGGCGTCGACGTCGGCCTGCTCCGCCGAGGCGACCGTCGCGATCACCTCTTCGGTCGCCGGATTGACGACCTCCAGGGTTCTGCCGCCGGCCGCGTCCCGCCACTCGTTGTCGATGAACAGTTTGCGATTGATCAAGGTGCCCCCATTATTCAGTCCGCATGGGGCCCCACCCCCATGCGCGGCCGTCGCTCACGCTCCGGATCCTGATTAGTCAAAGTGCTGCTGCTCTCAGGGGCAGACGCGAGGGGTCGGCAACATGAGCCGCCCGCGGGTGGCGCCGGACGGGGCCGCCCCACCCGCCGCGCAGGCCCGCCTCCCGTGAGGGTGTCGTTCGGGCCGAGGACGGGTGGGGCTGTCCGGCGACAGGACCCGCTGCGGGCGGATCGCCGCTCACTGCTTACGCTCCCTTGAACTGCGCCGGGCGCTTCTCGACGTTCGCGGCCAGCCCTTCCTTCGCGTCCTCGCTCTGGAACAGCTGCTGCTGCAGCTCCCGCTCGAGGGCGAGCCCCTCGCTGAAGCCGGCTTCCAGCCCGGACTGCACGGCCCGCTTGATCCGTCCTACCGCGCGGCTCGCTTTCGCCGGCGGCGTGAACTGCCGCGCGAAGTCGACGATCGCCTGGTCGAAGCTGCGGCCGGCCAGTTCCGCCTCACCCCACACCTCGTTCACCAGCCCCAGCGCCCTGGCCTCGTCGAACGACAGCAGGCGTCCCATCGTCATCAGCTCGATCGCCTTCGCCTTGCCGATGAGCCGCGCCAGCCGCTGCGTGCCGCCCGTGCCCGGCAGCACGCCGAGCGCCACTTCCGGCAGGCCGATCTTCCCCTTCCCCTGGCGCGCGATCCGCAGATCGGCCGCCATCGCCACTTCGAGCCCGCCGCCGACCGTATGGCCGTTCAGCGCGGCGATCACCAGCTTCGGCGTCTGCTCCAGCCGGTTCAGCGTCTCGTTGGCATGCAGGCAGAAGTAGTACTTGTAGTCCGGATCGGCCTGCGTCAGGGTCGCGATGTTCGCACCCGCGCAGAAGAACTTGTCTCCCGCTCCCTCGAGGACGATTACGTGGACCGTCCGGTCCATCCGCGCGGCCAGGATCGCGTCGTCCAGCTCGCGCATCATCTCGTAGGAATAGGTGTTGGCCGGCGGCTCCATCAGCTCGATGACGGCCACACCATCGGTCACGGCGTAAGTGATCTTGGAATAGGACATGGTCTGCAGGCTGCGTCTTCGGGCTCCAGTGGGCGATCAGCATTCTTCAGGGCTCGCGGGGCCCCAATCCGTCGATTCGTCAGCGCGGCCCCTACTCCGCCGTTTCCCCCGGCCTGAGCTCCAGCACCTGCACGCCCGGGGCGACCAGCTCGCGCAGTCGCGCCGGCGTGCCGGTCAGCGAGGGAAACGTGCCGTAGTGCATCGGGACGACCTGGCGGACGCCCAGCAGGGTGCACGCCTTCGCGGCGGCGTCCGGCCCCATCGTATACCGATCGCCGATCGGCAGGAACGCGAGATCCGGCCGGTACAGCTCGCCGATCAGCCGCATGTCGCCGAACAGCGCCGTGTCGCCCGCGAAGTAGGCGGTCAGGCCGTTCTCGAACCGCAGGACGTAGCCGGCCGGTTCGCCCAGGTACACGGGACGCCCGTCCTCGATCGTCGAACTGCTGTGGACGGCCGGCACCATGGTGATCGACACCCCCTTCACCACCTGCGTCCCTCCCTGGTTCATCGGGCTGACGGTCCGCACGCCCTTGAGCTCGAGCCAGCGGCACAGCTCGTCCGGCGCGATGACCGTCGCGCCGGTCGCCCGCCAGACGGCGAGCGCGTCGGCCATGTGGTCGTCGTGGCCGTGGGTGAGCAGCAGCAGGTCGGTGGCGGGCGGCTTCTTCCACTCGTCCGGACACGCCGGGTTGTCCGCCAGCCAGGGGTCGATCAGCAGGCGCACGTGGCCGGGCGACCGGAACAGAAAGGTCCCGTGTCCGAGCCAGGTGAAGGCGAGTGTGGGGGCGGTCGGCGTCACTGGATGTCCGGGGCGGGCGCCGGCGCACGGCCCAGGCGATCGGCGGCCGGCGCGGGGCGCCGCGCCTCGTCCGCGCGACAGGGCCGCGGGCGGCCCTGTCGCCTGGGCGTCGCGACAGGCGCCGCGGCTACTGTTCGGTCCGCACGTATTCGAAGTCGAGCGGCAGGTGGTTGATGCCCCGGCGCGGCGGCGCGATGTAGTTGGCGAACCTGCCCGGCTCGAACACCGGCTTGTCCATGATGCTCAGCAGGTAGTCCTCGTCCCGGTCGGACGGGAGCCACTCGCTCTTCCGGCGGCTCCATTCCTCCTCGGAGATCGGGCGGCCCTCCGGGTCGAAGTGGAAGCCGGCGAACATCCCGATGCCGCGGTTGAACTTCCGATCCGGCAGCCGGAAGCGGTACCCGATCCCGTAATGCTCGAGCAGCTTGTTCCACCGCTCGACGCCCTTGGCGCAGTCGCCGACGTACCAGTCGCGCAGCACCTCGTTCATGGCGTTGCGCATCGGCACGTCGCGCGTGTCGAGCCGGCCGTCCTCCATGACGGTCATCGCGTAGCTCTGCTCGAGCAGCCGATGCTCGTCGTAGGACTCCTCCTTCGCGCGGCCCTTCAGGCCGTTGGCGAAGTACGAGGCGGCGTTGGTCGACACCTCGCTGCCGTGCAGGTCGAGGCTCAGCGTGAACCACTGGTTGATGTGCTTCTGGATCGTGTCCAGGTCGATGCCGCCCAGCTTGCGGACGTCCTCCGCGTAGCCGGACTCCTTCAGCAGCTGGCAGGTCCGCTCGATGATGCGGGCCACGCCGGTCTCGCCGACGAACATGTGGTGCGCTTCCTCGGTCAGCATGAAGCGCGTCGTCCGCGACAGCGGGTCCAGGGAGCTCTCGGAGAGCGAGAGCAGCTGCGACTTGCCGTCGCGGTCGGTGAACATCGTGAACATGAAGAAGTCGAGCCAGTTGGTGATCGGCTCGTTGAACGCCTGCAGGATCCGCGGCTTGTCGTGGTTGCCGCTGCGGCGCTCGAGCAGCTCCTCCGCCTCGTCACGGCCGTCGCGGCCGAAGTAGGAGTGCAGCAGATAGACCATCGCCCACAGGTGGCGGCCTTCTTCCACGTTCACCTGGAACAGGTTCCGCAGGTCGTAGAGGCTCGGGCAGCGGCTGCCGAGCAGCCGCTGCTGCTCGACGCTGGCCGGCTCGGTGTCGCCCTGGGTCACGATCAGGCGGCGCAGCGGGTTGCGGAACTCGCCCGGCACCTCCTGCCAGACCGGCTGCCCCATCAGATCACCGAACCCGATCGTCCGGTTGGCCGTCGGCTCCGCGAGGAAGATGCCCCACCGGTACTCCGGCAGCTTGACGTATTCGAAGTGCGCCCAGCCTTCGGGATCGACGCTGACGGCCGTCCGGACGTACACCTGGTGGTAGTCCTGGAAGCCGCTCGGCCCCATGTCGCGCCACCACTGGATGTACTTCGGCTGCCAGTACTCGAGCGCGCGCTGCAGCCGCTTGTTGTCGGACAGGTTGACGTTGTTCGGGATCCGTTCGCTCGAGATCACTACGTCCTCCTCCAGTCGAACTCGGGCCGGCTCTGCGACCCGTACACCTTCAACGCGCCCTTCTCGCCGACCGCATTCGGGCGCTGGAAGATCCAGTTCTGCCAGGCCGTCAGCCGGCCGAAGATCTTCGTCTCCATCGTCTCCGGTCCGGGGAACCGCAGGTTCGCCTCGAGGCCCGTCATGGCGTCGGGCGACAGCGCCGCCCGCCCCTCGATCGCCTGCCGCACCTCGTCGTCCCAGTCGAGATCGTCCGGGGCGAACGTCACCAGCCCCGCCTCGAGCGCCTCGGCGGCCGTGAACGGCCCGCCGTGCGCCAGCACCCGGTCGACCGTCGACGGGTCGTGCAGGAACCGGACCTGCAGGCGGGTCAGCCCGTTGCTCATCGGCAGCGGGCCGGCGTTCATCCCGGACAGGGCGATCGTGTTCGGCCGCTCCGGATCCTCGAGCATGTAGGAGCGATCCGCGGCCAGCGCCAGCTCGAACAGCGTGCCGGCGAACGCCGAGCCCGGCTCGATCAGCGCGAAGAAACTGCGCGCGGTCAGGTCGACCCGCTTCAGCGTCCGCTTGATGAACAGCGTGATTTCACGGACCAGCCAGTGATCCTGGTGCGCGAGCAGCGTCTCGTCCACCGCCAGCACCGCCGCCGGATCGCCCTCGGTGCGCAGCACGATGGTGCCGATCTCCGGCTCGTTCAGCCGCAGCCGGAGCAGCGCGTTGTCCAGCTCCCGGAACGCCCGCAGCGCCCAGAACCGGTCGCCGGCCGCGAGGATGCCGTCCGGCGTGTCGGGCTGGGGGACGGCCGGCGCCGCGACCGTCAGCTCCGCCGTCCGCCGGGCGCGGTGCAGGGTCAGCGTCACCGAGGAGTACTTCACCTCGTGCTCGGAGACCTGCGGGGCCAGCGGCCCGAGCGTGATGCCCGGCCCGCGGTCCGGCCGGTCGGACAGCCGGGCGAGCTCGGCCGCCCGCTTCGCCACCGCGTCCTTGAACTGGGTCGTCGGCGCGATCGCGTCCACCAGCCCCCATTCCACCGCCCGCCTCCCCTTCACGCCCTCGATGAGCGTGCTGAAGCAGTCGGCGAGGTCGCGCCGCACCTTCCGCTTGTCGACGACCCGGGTCAGGCCGCCCGTACCGGGCAGCACGGCGAGCAGCGGGGCCTCGGGCAGGCTGACCGCGGAGTTGCCGTCGTCGACCAGGTAGATCTCATCGCACGCCAGGGCGAGCTCGTAGCCGCCACCCGCGCAGATGCCGTTGAGCGCCGCCAGGAACTTCAGGCCGGAGTGCGCGCTCGCATCCTCGATCGCCAGCCGGGTCTCGTTGGTGAACTTGCAGAAGTTCACCTTGAACCCGTGGGTCGACGTCCCCAGCATGAAGATGTTGGCGCCGGCGCAGAAGATCCGGTCCTTCAGGCTCGTGACCACGACCGCGTGCACCTCGGGATGCTCGAAGCGGAGGCGCTGGAGCGCGTCGGCCAGCTCGATGTCGACCCCCAGGTCGTAGGAGTTCAGCTTCAGCTTGTACTCGGGCGACAGGCCGGCGTCCTCCTGCACGTCCATCGACAGCGTCGCCACCGGGCCGTCGAACGTCAGCTTCCAGTGGTGGTACCGATCCGGGCGGGTTTCGAACTCGACGATGCTCGGGGCAGTCGTGGATTCCATGGTGCGCGATTATCGGCTCCGGGCGCGGCAGCGTCAATCGGGGGACGAACGCACGCGCCTGTTCGAGGGTCTCAACCACGGACGGGTTGAAATTTGAACGATCGTTCAAATAGTATAGGACCGTGACTGGTGCCCGTCAACCCCGCCAGGCGCCGGCCGCCCCGCGCCCCGTCCGCCCGAAGGCGCGGCCCCGGACCGCCACGCACGTCGAGATCCTCAAGAGCGCGGCCGCCGCGTTCCGCCGGCGCGGCTATCACGGCGCGACCGTCGAGGAGATTGCCGCGGCGCTCCACATGAACAAGGGGAATCTCTACTATTACTTCCGCAACAAGGAGGAGATCCTCTACGCCTGCCACCAGTACTCGCTCGACATCCTGCTGGCGCTGCTGGACGAGGTGCTGGCGAGCCCGCTGCCGCCCGACGCGAAGCTGCGGCGGCTCATCGTCGCCTTCGTCCACACGATCCTCGACGAGCTGCACGGCACGGCGCTCTTCATGGACCTGCAGCCGCTGACGCCCGCCCACCTGCAGAAGGTCATCGCCAAGCGCGACCGGTTCGACCGGGGCATCCGCCGCGTCCTGCAGGAAGGGATGGACGCCGGCATGTTCGCCCCCGGCGACCCGAAGCTGCTGGCCTTCGCCATCCTCGGCGCGGTCAACTGGATTCCGCGCTGGTTCGACCCGCACGGCGCCGCCCCGTCGCTGACGATTGCCGAGGCGTTCGCCGACTTCCTCGTTACCGGGCTTCTTGGTCGGGGCTCCGCCCAGAACCCCGGCTCACTCGATTCCGCTCGCGATCCGGCTCGCGCCATTCCGTTCGCGGGCGCGCCGTGCGCGCCCTTCGACGGCCATCAGGAGACGCCCATCGGGGCTTCGCGCGGACGCGATAAGTCGGGTAATATCAGTTGATGGCCGAAATCGTCCCGCTCACGCCCGTCGCGCCGCGCCCGCGCAAGCCCGAGTGGCTGAAGGTGAAGGCGCCCGGCTCGCCCGGCTACCAGCGCCTGCGCACGTTGATGCGCGAGCTGAAGCTGCACACCGTGTGCGAGGAGGCGCGCTGCCCGAACATCGGGGAGTGCTGGCACTACGGGACCGCGACATTCATGATCCTCGGCGACGTCTGCACCCGCGCCTGCGCGTACTGCGCGGTCGCGCACGGCCGCCCCGCCACGCTCGATCTCGCCGAGCCGGCCCGGGTCGCAGAGGCGGTCCAGACGATGACCCTGAGCTACGTCGTCATCACGTCGGTGGATCGGGACGACCTGAAGGACGGTGGCGCGTCGATCTTCGCCGAGACGATCCGGCAGATCCGCGCGCGGACGGACGACTGCCGCATCGAAGTGCTGATTCCCGACTTCCAGGGACACGAAGCGCCGCTCCACGCCGTGCTCGACGCCGGCCCTGACGTGCTCAACCACAACACCGAGACCGTGCCGCGACTCTACCGGATGGCCCGCTCGGGCGGACGCTACCAGCGGACCCTCGAGCTGCTCGACCGGGCGCGCCGCTACACGCCGCAGATTCCGACGAAGTCGGGTGTGATGGTGGGGCTCGGCGAGGAGAAGGACGAGCTGATCCAGACGTTCCGGGACCTGCGCGAGGTCGGCTGCAGCATCCTCACCGTCGGCCAGTATCTGCGCCCGTCGGCCGATCACGCGCCGATGACCCGCTACTACCACCCGGACGAATTCCGGGAGCTCAAACAGATCGCCCTCGACCTCGGCTTCGTCCACGTCGAGTCCGGCCCGCTCGTCCGCAGCTCGTACCACGCGCACGAACAGGCCGAATCGTACGACGCCGCGAAGGCGTCGACCGCCGCGGTATAGGCGCTAGGGGTGGGGCGGTAGGCGATAGGGCTGGCAGCGCTGTCGGGCATGACCTTCCCTTGACCAGCTCTGCGCTTCAACTGCAAGACTGAGCCCCTCGTCCAGTCGTCGAGGTCTCTGGCCCCGACGTGCGATCAAGCTGTGGCGAGGTCGGGCGCGCTTAGAGAGCACCTCAAGTCTTCAACTGCGGGTTTCTTATCAGCTACAAGCCCGTGTTGGGCGGCGGCCTTGGATGCCGGCTACGCAGCTCGCAGCACAAGCATCTCCTTCACGAAGATGCCGTTAAAAGTATTGTCGCGAAAGTGCGCCCGCACGACGCGGTCAGACGGCGTCCGAAGTGCGAACTTGGTCGCGACCAGCAGCGTATCGTCTGTGCGCACCAGCTTGACGTCTGCGATCGTGAGCGAGTCAATGTCGGCCTCGTCGATAGCCGTCGCGATCTTCTTGTAGGCCTGAGCTTCGTCCTTCGGCAGAAGCTGATCGAATGTCGAACCAGCGATCAGCAGACGCCACTGCTCGGCGTCCGAGAAGAAGTACCAGAGCGCGTTGCTCGGGCCGTCTCCCTGCCGGTCGAGAGCTTCGACCAACTTGACCGAATCAGTGATGAGACTCTCTACCAACGTTTCTTCAGCCATTGCAGAACTCCGTGGTCTTGGCTACCGACCGCTTCGATCATGCTCGCGGCAGCGAACTCATCCCAGAAATCGTATCTGCTCGTCTCAGTCCATTTGCTCGCGACGCCCCACGCAGCGGACAGTGCCCGGTCGGCCTTCATGTCATCTTGGAGCTGTTTCTTGATTCCTGCAAGACCGAGCAACTCATCCAGCTTGTGCGAGTAGACCGCCGCAACAAAGTTCCTGTCCGGAATGACGTTAGCCTGAAACACTCCTGCGATGCAGGCCTTGATACCGAGTTCCACGGCATAGCCGGCCAGATAGTATGCGGCGGAGTACCGACCTCCCGCGAATAGGTGCCGGGCGTCGCCCAGGCGAGTTTCGGCAAGCTGCTCAAGATCCTTCTTGTTCGTCATCGATCTTCGCCCGCCCCAACAACTATTAGACGGCACTCGGCGAGCTACCGCACCTGCAAGGCATTCGCAGTGTAGCGCTCCGCCCCGAGGCGTTCAGCTCATTCAGAACTCTCTTCCCACAAACCCGTTCCGTCTCGCAGCCGACTGGATATCCCTCTTGCGCCTGGCACGCGCGTGCACTACCGCTCCCGCATCCCTTCCTCCACTTCCATCTCCGCCGCCCGCTCCTTGAGTTCGCGTGATTCCTGCTCGGTGAGCCCGAGCACCCGGTTCACCCCTTCATCCACCCCGTCGGTGTAGCCGTGGTAGTAGCCGTCGCCGTGCGCCTGGGCGTAAATCGCCTTGTACACGACGATGAGAATGAAGAGCCCGCACAGGAACCGGATCGGGCCCGAGGAGACGTAGAACAGCAGCGCGGCCATCGCGACCGCCGGCCACGCAATCTCCCGCCGCATGAGCGACCCGCCCAGCGTGACCGAGCGGAACCAGTGGTGGTAGCGCGCCCACACGCCCGGCCACTGGGCGCTCGAGACCTGCTTCAGGTGCTGAACGACGCGGGGATCGAGGTCAACAGGAGGTCGGTCTGCCGTCGGCGGTTCGTCGTTGGTGGCCATGCTCGAACAACCGGTCAGCACTAGAAGCCCCGCGCGGGTCCCACCGGCACCGTTCAGCTCTTCTTCGGCCGGTAGACGTGCGTGCTCTGGCCGAAGAAGACGTCGGCCGCTTCCATCACCGTCTCCGACAGCGTCGGATGCGGATGGATCGTCAGGCGCACATCGTCGGCCGTCGCCCCCATTTCGATTGCCAGCACGCCTTCGGCGATCAGGTCGCCGGCGCCGACGCCGGCGATGCCGACGCCGAGCACGCGTCCCGTGCCCGGCTCCAGCACCATCTTCGTCACGCCGTCGTTGCGATCGAGCGTGGTCGCGCGTCCCGAGGCCCCCCACGGGAACCGGACCACGTCGACCGTCCGTCCCTGCGCCGCCGCCTGCGTCTCGGTGAGCCCGCACCACGCAATTTCCGGGTCGGTGAACACCACCGCCGGGATGGCGAGCGGCTCGAAGGCCGCCTTGTGACCGGCGATCGCCTCGACGGCCGCCCGGCCCTCGTGCGACGCCTTGTGCGCGAGCATCGGTTCGCCGGCCACGTCGCCGATCGCGTACAGCGAGGGCTCGGCCGTCCGTCGCTGGGCATCGACGACGAGGAAGCCCTTGCGGTCGACCTCGACGCGCGTCGTCTCGAGGCCGGGGATGTTCGAGTTCGGCCGGCGTCCGATCGCGATTAGCACCTTGTCGAACGTCTTCGCGGCCGGCGCGCCTTCACCCTCGAAGCTGACGCGGATGCCGGTTCCCTCGTCCGTCATGCCGCTCACCCGCGTGTTCAGCATGATCGCGTCGCACATCGGCTCCAGGCGTTTGGCCAGCACGGTGACCAGGTCCCGATCGGCACCCGGCAGCAGGCCGCCGGTCATCTCGACGACCGTGACCGCGCTGCCGAGGGCGGCGTAGACGGTGCCCAGTTCGAGTCCGATGTATCCGCCGCCGACGACCAGCAGCGTCTTCGGGACGTCGGGAATGTCGAGCGCCGCCGTCGAATCCATGACGCGCGGCGTATCGAGCGAGAGTCCGGGGATCACTGCCGGGCGCGAGCCGGTCGCCAGGATGCCGGTTTCGAACGTGAGCGTCTCGTCTCC
>Ga0307374_10005474_pt1 | contig 20502 bp, 18 predicted proteins | sample OX3MG_FD_202532 | JGI IMG/M metagenome (GOLD analysis project Ga0307374, IMG submission 202532) | Soil microbial communities from Risofladan, Vaasa, Finland - OX-3 | ecosystem: Environmental > Terrestrial > Soil > Coastal area > Acid sulfate soil | place: Finland: Risofladan, Vaasa | collected...
CCGTCATAAAGGCCGTCGATCGTGCGATTGTTGCCACCCAGACAGGCCGACAGATCCTCGGCGCCCCAGGTAATGCCTTCGAGCCGCGGCGACGTGCCGGAGTAGTGGCCGAGCGCAAACACCGCCTGCGGCGTCTCGGTGGCGATCGCAATGATGCGGATCGCGCCGCGCGGCGCCCCGGCGGCGGCCTCGAACGCGGCGAGGTAATGGTCGAGCGTCCGCACATCCTCGGGCTCGCATTTCGGCAGCAGGATGCCGTCGGGCCGGCCGCCGACCGTCGCCGCAAGATCGTCGAGCGCCAGACCGCTGGCCAGCGGATTCGCCCGGACATAGCGGGCGATCCGCTCCGGCCCGTGCGCGTCGAGGAACTGGCGCGCCTGCTGGCGAGCGGTCGCACGGTTGGCGGCGGCAACCGAATCCTCGAGGTCGAGGATCAGCGCGTCAGCGCCCGATTCGAGCCCGCGCGCCAGCTTGCGCTCGCTGTCGGCCGGGACGAACAGGAAGGAACGAGGCGGCATCCTTTCCACCCTTTCTTCGCGTCATTCCCGCGAAGCCGGGAACCCAGGGCGAGCGGCAGGGCGACAGCCCTTGGCCCCCAGTTTGCGGGAGACGACACAGAAATCGCCCCGGCCGGCATATCATCCCGGCCGGCACTTCATAAACGCGGCGCGCCGGCAGATCGCCACGGTCTCGCCCGTCTGATTGAGCCCGATATGCTCGAACTCGACGATGCCGGCGTCGGCGCGCGACCGGCTCTTGCGCAGGCCGACCACCGTGGTACGGGCATGGATCGTGTCGCCGTGAAACACCGGCTTCGGAAACCGCACGTCGCTCATGCCGAGATTGGCGACCGTGGTGCCGAGCGTCGTGTCGCCGACCGAGATGCCGATCACCAGCCCCAGCGTGAAGATGCTGTTGACCAGCGGCCGGCCGAATTCGGTGGTCTTGGCGAACTCGGCGTCGAGGTGCAGCGGCTGCGGGTTCATCGTCAGCGTCGTGAACAGCACGTTGTCCATCTCGGTCACCGTGCGGGTCAGCGCGTGCTCGAACACCTGCCCCTCGCTAAATTCCTCGAAATAGAGCCCGGCCACGGCCTAGCGCCCCTGGAACACCGGCTTGCGCTTTTCGACAAAGGCGGCGACCGCCTCCTTGTGGTCTTCGGTAAAGGCGCAGCGCGACTGGTGCGCGGCTTCGAGGTCGAGCACGGTCTGAAACGGCTCGGTCTCGGCCGCCAGCAGGTTCTTTTTCATATAGCCGAGCGCGACGCGCGGCCCGTCGGCAAGGCGACGCGCCAGGGCCATCGCCTCATCGCGCAAGGCGTCGTCTTCGACCAGCTTGTTGACGATGCCGAGCCGGTGGGCTTCCGTAGCGTCGATCACGTCGGCAAGGAAATAGAGTTCGCGCGCCTTCGCCGTGCCGACCAGCCGCGTCAGGCTCCACGACCCGCCGTAATCCCCTGAATAGCCGATGCGGGCAAAGGCGGTGCCGAACCGCGCCGATTTTCCGGCGACGCGCAGATCGCAGGCGAGCGCGAGGCCGAGCCCGGCGCCAGCCACCGGGCCGTTGATCGCGGCGATAATCACCTTTGGCACGGTGCGCATCAACAGCGGCAATTGGTGCGCCCGGCGCAACCCCTCGACGCGGTCTTCGACGGTCTGGTCGCGGCCGCGCGTCTCCATCGTCTTGACATCGCCGCCCGAGCACCAGCCGCGTCCGGCGCCGGTGATGACGATCGCGCCAACTTCGTGGTCGGTCGCGTAGCGGTTCAGCGCGTCCGACAGTGCGCCGGTCATCCCCGGCGACAGCGCGTTCAATCGCTCCGGGCGGTTGAGGGTCAGCCAGGCGACGCCGTGTTCGACGGCTTCGAGCAATTCGGTCATCGGGTTTCCTCCATCCGCGGCGACGGGGAGATCATAGCCGCATTTCGCGCGCTGTCATTGCGGGGAGCCCCCCGACGCGGCAATCTCGCTCGATGGAAACGATCCGCGTCGTCTGCGCGCATGATTGTCCCGACATGTGCTCGCTGTTGGCAACAGTCGAGGGCGGCCGCGTCGTGCGCATCCAGGGCGACCCCGAGCAGAGCTTCACCGCCGGGTTCGCCTGCGCCAAGGTCAACCGCGACGCCGAGCTGGTGCATTCGCCCGAGCGCCTGAAGACCCCGCTGCGCCGCACCGGCCGCAAGGGTGAAGGGAAGTTCGCGCCGGTCTCGTGGGATGACGCACTCGACGAGATCGTGGCGCGGTGGCAGGCGATCGTCGCCGAATCGGGGCCGCTGGCGATCCTCGGCTACGCTTACAGCGCGCACCAGGGACAATTGAACCGCGGCCTCGTGCTCGGCCTCTTTCACGCGCTCGGCGCGAGCCGGCTTGCCGCCGGCACGGTGTGTGACACCTGCTGCGAGGAGGCGTGGAACCTGACCGTCGGCCCTATCGGCGGCGCCGATCCCGAGGCGGTCGACGACAGCGAATTGATCGTCGCATGGGGCGCCGACCTCGCCGCGACCAACGTGCATTTCTGGGCGCGCGCCGAGGCGGCGCGCAAACGCGGCGTGCCGGTCGTGGTGATCGACCCGCGCAAGAGCCGCACCGCGCGCGGCGCCGATTGGCACCTGCCGATCCGCATCGGCACCGACGCGGCGCTGGCGCTCGGGGTCATGCATATCCTGGTGCGCGACGGGCTCGCTGACCGCGCTTATATCGCCGCGCACACGACCGGGTTCGAGCGGCTCGAAGCCGCGGTGCTGCCGCGCTTTACCCCCGCCCATATCGCCGCCGTCACCGGTCTCTCGGTCGCCGATATCGAGCGCTTCGCGGCGCTGTACGGCGCGACGAAGCGCGCGTTCATCCGCCTCGGCGAAGGGATGACGCGACTGGCGCGCGGCGGCGAGGCGCTGCGCGCGGTGGCGCTGCTGCCCGGCGTCACCGGCGCCTACGGCACGCGCGGCGGCGGCGCGCTGCTGCTGACCGCCGCGTCGTGCGAACTCGATTACGCCGCGATCCGCCGGCCGTCCGGCCCGGCCGAGACCCGCACAGTCAACCACCTGCGGCTCGGGGAGGCGCTCTTAAACCTCGGCGACCCGCCGATCCGCGCGCTGTTGATCGCCGCCAACAACCCGGCGGTGACCTGCCCCGAGGCCGGCAAGGTGCGCGCCGGGCTGATGCGCGACGATCTGTTCACCGTGGTCCACGACCCGTTCCTGACCGAAACCGCGCGCTATGCCGACCTCGTATTGCCGGCGACGACCTATCTCGAAACCGCCGATCTCTACCGCGCCTACGGCACCTATTACCTGCAATCCGCACCCGAAGCGGTGCCGCCGCAGGGCGAGGCGCGGTCGAATTTTCGCCTGGCGCAGGAGCTGGCTCGGCGCCTGGGCCTCGCCGACGAGGTGTTCCGCCTGACGCAGGAGGCGGCGGTCGAGGGGCTGCTGCGCAACGCCACGACCGCCGCCGGCCCGCTCGACCCGGTAGCGGCCCGGTCGGGAAAGCCGGTCAACATCGCCCCGACAGGCGGGCAGGAGTTTCGCACCCCCTCCGGCCGACTCGAATTCTATTCGGCGCAGATGGCGGCGATGGGCTTACCGCCGATGCCCGATTGGCGGCCCGACCCCGAGGAGCAACGCGACGCTCAGCGCTGGCCGCTGCGCCTGTTGACCGCGCCCGGCTATTTCCAGGCGCACACCGCGTATTCCGGGGTCGAATTCCTGCGCCGGCGCGAAGGCGCGCCGCACTGCATCGTGCATCCCGACGAGGCGGCGAAGCGCGGTCTGGAAGACGGCGCGAAGGTGCGGCTCTACAACGAGCGTGGCGTGGTCGGGCTCATGCTGCGCGTCACCGACGAGGTGCAGCCCGGCGTGGTGCTGGTGCCGGGCCAGCGCCCCGACAACGAGACCCTATCGGGCACGGTCAACCTGCTGGTCGCCGACCGCTACACCGATATCGGCGAGGGCGCGATCTATCAGAGCACCTTCCTAGACCTCGCCGCATGGGATGGGGAATAAGTGACCACAGTTCGCCTTGCCGCCGATGTCGGCGGCACCTTCACCGACATCGCCGCGTTCGACGAGGCGACGGGCGCCCTGTCGCTGGGCAAGACGCTGACCACGCCGCAGCGGCTCGCCGACGGCATCGACGCCGGCGTTGCCAAGGCCGGCACCGCGTTTGACGCCGCGCGCCTGTTCCTGCACGGCACGACGGTGGCGATCAACACGATCCTCGAACGCACCGGCGCGCGCTGCGGGCTCCTGACGACGATGGGGTTCCGCGACATCTACGAGATCGGCCGGGTCAACCGGCCGGAATCGTACAATCTGTTCTTTCAGAAGCACGTGCCGCTGATCCCGCGGGCGCTGCGCCGGGAAATCCGCGAGCGGATCGAGGCGAGCGGTCGGGTGCTGATCCCGCTCGACGAGGCCGAATTGCGCGCCGCCGCCGACGCACTGGTCGCCGAGGGGGTCGAGGCGATCGCAATCCTCTTCCTGCACTCGTACCGCAACCCCGAGCACGAGCGCCGCGCCAAGGAGCTGATCGCCGCCGCGCACCCGCAGCTTTTCGTCACCGCCAGCCACGAATTGTCGCAGGAATACCGCGAGTTCGAGCGCACCTCGACGACTGCCGCCAACGCCTATATCGGCCCGCGGGTGCATCGCTATCTCGGCGAGATGACCGAGCACCTCGCCGCCTCAAGGTTTCCCGGCCGGCTCTTGATCGTGCAGTCGACGGGCGGCCTCTTCGATGTTGCCGAGGCGCGGCGCGCCTGCATCCGCATGCTCGAAAGCGGCCCCGCCGCCGGGGTGATCGGCACCCAGGCGCTGTGCGAAGCGGCCGGGATCGGCAGCGCGATCGCCTTTGACATGGGCGGCACGACCGCCAAGGCCGGGGTGATCCACGACGGCACGGTATTGATGAGCGGCGGGGCGCTGCTCGGCGGCTATGCCAGCGGCCTGCCGGTGCAGATGCCGATGATCGACATCCAGGAGGTCGGCACCGGCGGCGGCAGCATCGCCGAGATCGCGCCGGGCGGCGGGCTGCGCGTCGGGCCGCACAGCGCCGGCGCGGCGCCGGGGCCGGCGTGCTACGGGCTCGGCGGCAGCGAGCCGACCGTCACCGACGCCAACCTGTTGCTCGGCCGGCTCGGCGCCGACCGGTTTCTCGGCGGCGAGATGCGGCTCGACCGCGACGCCGCCGAGCGCGCGGTCGTCGACAGGATCGCGCACCCGCTCGGCCTCGGTGCCACCGCGGCGGCCGACGGCATCCTGCGCATCGCCACCACCAAGATGGCGCATGTCGTGCGCTGGGTGACCACCGAGCGCGGCCTAGACGCGGCGGATTTCGTGCTTGTCGCCTATGGCGGCGCCGGGCCGCTGCATGCGGTGATGGTGGCGCGCGAACTCGGCATCGGCCGCGTCGTGATCCCGCCGGCACCGGGGCATTTTTCGGCGCTCGGCATGCTGGCGAGCGATCAGCGCCGCGATTTCGTCAACACCTGGTTCACCCCGCTCGCCGCCGCCTCGTTCGCCGAGATGGAGGCGATCTTTGCCGGCATGGAACGCGAAGGCCGCGCCGGCATCGCCCGCAGCGGCGTCGCGCCGGAGACGGTGACCGCCGCGCGCGCCGCCGACATGCGCTATGTCGGCCAGGAACACGCGGTCACCGTGGCGCTGCCGGCCGAATTGTTCGCCGCCGAAGACCGCGCCGGCATCAAGCGCGCCTTCGACGCGGTGCACGAGGTGCGCTACGGGTTTGCTTCGCCGGCTGAGCCGGCCGAGATCGTCAGCCTGCGCAGCGCGGTCACCGGTGCCTTGGCAAAGCCGCGCCCGGCGTTGATCGCGGCTGGCGGGCCGGAGCCGTCGGCCACGGCGACACGCGGCACGCGGCCGGTATATTTCGTCGGCGCGACGATCGACACGCCGGTCATCGACCGCGCCGCCCTCGTCGCCGGCAACCGCCTCGCCGGCCCGGCGGTCATCGAGGAATACGCCTCGACCACGGTGCTGTTCCCCGGCGACCGGCTGACCGTCGACCGGCACGGCAACCTCGTCATCGACATCGCACGGAACCCGTCATGAACGACGCCGCAGATCTTCGCTCCGTCACCGCCGGCACGGCCGATCCGGTGGTCACCGAGATCGTGCGCAATTGTCTCATCGCCGCGACCGAGGAGATGAAGACCAATTTGATGCGCACCGCCTACAACATGATCATCTACGAGGCGCTGGATTTCACGGTCGGGCTATTCGACGCCAAGGGCAATATCCTGTCGATCGGGCTCGGCCTGCCGATGTTCATCCGCGGCATCGCCGACACGATCAAGGCCAAGCTCCGGCATTTCGGCCCGGAAAACATCCATCCCGGCGACATCCTCCTGACCAACGATGCCTACATCACCGGCAGCCACCTCAACCACATGACGTTTTCGGTGCCGATCTTTGTCGACGGACGGTTGCTCGCGTTTGCCGGCTGCATGGCCCACTGGCCCGATATCGGCGGCACGCTCGACGGCATCACCACCGACATCTTTTCCGAAGGGTTGCAGCTGCCGATCGTCAAGGCCTACCGCGAGGGCGTGCCCAACGACGACATCTTCGAGATCATCCGAATGAACGTGCGCCTGCCGGAGCGGGCGATGGGCGATCTGCGCGCGCAGATCGCGGCGGTCAAGACCGGCGAGAAGCGCTTTGTCGAGATGGTCGGCAAATACGGCGCCGACCCGGTTTTGGCGGCGATCGAGGCGATCATGGCGCACAGCGAAGCCGCCTCGCGCGCCCGCATCGCGGCGATCCCGGACGGGGTCTACGAGGCCGAATCGTTTATGGACGACGACGGCGTCACGGCCGGCCTGCGCATCCCGATCCGCGTGCGTGTGACGATCGCCGGCGACCGGATGACCGTCGACCTGAGCGACCTCGCGCGCCAGGTCTCGGGCTTTTACAACTCAGGCGAAACCGCCGGCCGGTCATGCTGTCAGGTTGCGTTCAAATGCCTGACATCGCCGCTCGACCTGCCGATCAACGAAGGCCAGTTCCGCGCGCTCGACGTAGTGCTGCCGCCGGGCCGTGTCGTCAGCGCATTGAAGCCGGCGGCGATGCGCATGTGGATGACCTATCCGATGACCATCGTCGACACGATCTTCAAGGCGCTGGCGCCAGTCATCCCCGACCAGGTCGCGGCCGGCCACCACGCCGACCTGATCGTCGGCCGGGTCAACGGCCGGCGGCCCAAGGACGACAGCTTCTACATCTATCTCGGCGGGCTGATCGGCGGCGGGTGGGGCGCCAAGCATGACGGCGACGGGATGAGCGCGACAATCGCGATCAACGACGGCGACACCCATAACGGCCCGTCGGAGCAGGTCGAGGCGAAATACCCGCTGCTCGTCGAGCGCTATGCGCTGCGCCCGGATTCGGGCGGGGCCGGTACGTTCCGCGGCGGGCTCGGCACCGAGCAGGTGGTGCAGGCGCGCGGCGAAATCCGCTTCAACGCCCAGATCGACCGCTGCAACTGCCGGCCCTGGGGACTGTATGGCGGGCTGTCGGCGGAGGGCAACGGCGTCGCGATCCATCGTTTCGGCGAGGAAGAACACCGCTTCCCGAGCGGCAAGGCTTTCAACAACGTGCTCCAGCCCGGCGATGCCTATATCCTGCGCTCGGGCGGCGGCGGCGGGTTCGGCTCGCCGCTGGAGCGCGACCCGTCCCGCGTCGCCGACGATGTGCGCCAGGGCTATGTGAGCCGCGAGGCGGCGGCCAAAGCGTACGGCGTGATCCTCGGCGACGACGGCGCGCCCGACCTTGCCGCCACCGAGCGGCGCCGCGACCAGATGCGCAGCGCGGGCCTCCCGGAAAACCCGCCCGACACGGCGCCGGCGCATGGCGACGCGCACCCGCATGACCATGCGCATCCCGAATATGCCGGGCTCAGCGAAGAGGAACGGCTCGTCGTCGCCCTGTCGGGCCGCTGTTGCAGTTAGCCGCAGGCCGGCGCATCCTTGAGGCATATTCAGGGAGGGAACATGCCGCCCACCGCTCATCGTCTCGTCGTTCCGACCGCGGACGAGCTGATCGACCGGGCGCGCGCGATGGTTCCCGAAATCCGTGCGCTCGCCGAAGAGACCGAAAAGAACCGCAACGTCTTTCCGCACATCATCCAGAAAATCCGCGACGCCGAGCTATTGCGCACCTGCCGGCCGAAACGGTTTGGCGGGTTCGAATTCGACGGCGAAGTGGCGCTGAAGATCGCGCTGACGATCTCGGCTGCCTGCGCTTCGACTGGGTGGACGGTCAACGGCGCGGTGTCTAACGGGCTGTCGCTGAGCCACTGGTCGATCGCGGCGCAGCGCGAGATCTGGGAGGCCGATGCCGACGCCTTCACCTTTGCCTGCTTTGCCCCAACGGGCGCCGCGCTTCCAGTCGAGGGCGGCTATCGGCTGACCGGAAAATGGGCCTTTGCCAGCGGCTGCGATGCGTCGAGCTGGGGCAAGCTCGGCGCGATCATCAAGCCGCCGGGCGCCGAGCCACCCTATGAGGGCGCGTTCTTTCTGCTGCCGGCTTCCGACCTCGAAATCGTCGATACCTGGTTTGTCGCCGGGCTGTGCGGCACCGGCAGCAAGGACATCATCGTCAACGACCTGTTCGTGCCGTCGCACCGGGTGCTGAAATTCGCCGACACCCAGGCCGGCACCTCGCCAGGTACGCGCCACCACGACAACCCGATCTATCGCATCCCGCTCTTGATGCTCGGCGCGTCGATGCTGGCCTCGACTGCGGTCGGCGCCGCGAAGGGCGCGATCGAATCCTATCTCGATCAGACTTCCGGCCGCACCACCCGCGGTGCGCTCGCCGGTGGCGGGCTCAGGATGACCGAGTTCGCGACGATCCAGCTGCGCTTTGCCGAGGCGACCGCCGCGACCGAGGCGGCCGAGACGATCCTCATCGGCGACATGCGCGAGGCAATGCGCCAGTTGCGCACAGGCACGGAGCTCACCGTCGCCGACCGCATCCGCGCGCGCCGCAATCAGGCTTATGTGACAAGGCTCGCGGTGCAGGCTGTCGAGGCGCTGAACGCTTCGACCGGCGGCTATGGGCTTCATCTCGAAAACCCGGTGCAGCGCGCCTGGCGCGATGTCAACGCGGTCGCCCGCCACGTCAGCCTCAACTGGGATGCGGTCGGCACGATGTACGGACAGCACGCCTTCGGCCTCGAGCCGAGGGGACAGTATTAAGGAGGGGCGATGCCCGAGCTGAAAGGCGGCTGCCTGTGCGGCGCGGTGCGCTATGCGGTCGAGGCCGATCAGGCGGCGGCGACGGTGTGCCATTGCCGCGACTGCCAGAAATTCACCGGCAGCGCCTTCGCCGCGCTGGTCGCGGTGGAGAAGGCGGTGCTGACGATGACCGGGCCCTTCAAGACCCACGCCGGGGTGGGCGGCAGCGGCAAGCCGATCCTCAGGCATTTCTGCTCGGAATGCGGCTCGTCGCTGGCTGAGGAGCCGGGCACCCGGCCCGGCATGGTCATCCTCTGCGCCGGCACGCTCGACGAGCCGGCGATCGTGGCGCCCGCGCGCGAAATCTTCCGCGATGACGCCTTTTCCTGGGTCGAGATACACGGCGACATGCCGCGGTACGACAAGCGGCCGAGCTGATCGGCGAAACGACACGCAAGGAGCAGGAACATGGCGGAAATCCTCGGTCTCGGCGTCACCCACTGGCCGACCCTGTGCCTCCACAATGACGGGCTGACGAGCGTCTTCAAGCGCACGCTGGAGGCACCCAATGTCGACCCGGCGCGCAAGAATCCGGCCAACTGGCCGAAAGAGATGCTGGCCGAGCTCGGCAACGACGACGGGCTCTCCGCGGCCAATCGCTGCGGCGAGCGGTTCGGCAACGATTTCCGCGCGATCCGCAGGATCCTCGACGATTTCAACCCGGATTTCGTCCTCGTCTGGGGCGATGACCAGTACGAAAACTTCAAGGAAGACATCGTCCCGGCGTTCTGCGTCGCCGGCTATGACGACAACTTTAACCTCCAGCCCTGGCACAACGGCAACGGCGGTAAGCCGAACCGCTGGGACGAGCCGGGCGACTGGAAATTGAAGCTGAAAGGCCATCGCGAGGCGGCGAAATACCTGACCACCGGCCTGATCGAGGCCGGGATCGATATGGCCTATGCCTATAAGCCGCTGCACCACCCGATGGCACATGCCTTTACCAATACGTTCCTGTATCTCGACTGGGACCGGAAAGGCTTTCCCTACCCGGTGATCCCGTTTGCAGTGAACTGCTATGGCCGCAACCTGCTCTACGCCAAGGGCGGGCTCGGCCATTTGTTCGCCCCGCCGCGCCCGGCCGACGAGGGCGAGGACCCGTCGTCGCCGCATCCGTGGCGCTGCATGGAGGTCGGCGCCAAGGTCGGCGAGGTGTTGGCGAAGTCACCGTACCGCGTGGCGCTGATCGCCTCGTCGAGCTGGTCGCACGCGTTCCTGTCGCCGAAAAACGGTTATCTGTGGCCCGACCATGAAGGCGACCGCATCCTGTTCGACGCAGTCAGCCGAGCCGATTACGGCACCTGGCGCAAGCGCAGCCTCGCCGAGATGGAATTCTCCGGACAGCACGAGATGCTAAACTGGATGTGCCTGATCGGCGCAATGGAAGCGCTCGACAAGAAGCCGGTGATCCAAGACTACATGGAGACGCACATCCTCGCCTCCGACAAGTGCTTCCTGTCGTTCCCAGCGTAACACGCATCTGCGGCGGCTCCTTGGCCGTGCCGAGCGATGCGGTCTTCGCGGTATTCGCGTCAGGCAGATGCGAATACCGCCCGCAGGCGGTCACGCAGGTAACGGGCCACGTTTTTCTGCGCGACGGCGTCAAGGCGACCCAGACGCGTGGCGTCGCCTGCCTCGATTGTCGCGAGCTTTCCCGGACGCACGATAGAGGGGATCGGCAAGCCGGCGGCCTCAAGGTCTGAAATCGTCACATCGCCCGGCCATCCGCGGTTCGCGGCGCTGGTGATCATCATCAGCCAGATAGGGCTGTGTCGCGCCCCCTGTTCGGGAGCCCCGATCACCAGCGCCGGCCGGACCTGGCGAACCGGCCGCTCGATGTAGGGGAACGGGATTTTTACGATGTCCCAGGTCTCAAAGATCGGCGTAGCCAAGCGTGTCTGCCTTGGACGACCATTCGCTGAATGTCGCGAACGGGTCGTCGAGCGGCTCGCCGATCGCCTTGGACAGCACGACGCGGTTTCCCTCGATCGCGTAGACCAGTTCGTCGCCCACGGCGAGGTGCAGCGCATTGCGCACTGGCAGCGGGATCGTCGTCTGCGACTTGCTGGTCAGTTTGCTTTTGATCACTCCATTAGTGTAAGGAATTTCCTTACAATTGTCAAGCGACGCCCTTGCCGCCACCCGCTCTCGCTTGCTACTCGTTGCATCAGAGAATTCGCGGAGGAAGCGGGATGATTTCGGGCGAATACGATGTCGTCGTCGTCGGCGCGGGGAATGCCGGGATGTGCGCCGCGCTGGCGGCGCAGGAACAGGGCGCGCGGGTCTTGGTGCTGGAGGCGGCGCCGTTCGACGAGCGCGGCGGCAACAGCCGCTACACCGCCGGCGCGCTGCGCTTTGTCTATAACGGGGTCGACGACCTGCTGAAGCTCTGCGACCTCTCCGAGACCGAGCTCGCGACGAGCGATTTCGGCACCTATACGCAAGACAAGTACTACGACGATCTCGGCCGGCTGACCGACTACAAGTCGAACCCCGACATGGCCGAGCTGCTGATCACCAAAAGCCAGGAGACGCTGTTGTGGATGCGCGGCAAGGGCATCCGCTTCGCGCCGATGTATTCGCGCCAGGCCTTCAAGCACGACGGCAAGTTCGTGTTCTGGGGCGGTCTCGCGCTCGAAGCCTGGGGCGGCGGGCCGGGGCTGGTCGAGGGCCTGTTCAAATCGGCCGAGGACCGCGGCATCACGGTTGCCTATGAGGCTCGTGGCGAGCGGCTGATCCACGACGACGACGGCGTCCACGGCATCGTCGCCAATGTCGAGGGCAAGACCACCGAGATCCGCGCCAAGTCTGTAGTGCTGGCGTGCGGCGGGTTCGAGGCCAATGCCGAGATGCGCACCCGCTATCTCGGCCCCGGCTGGGACCTCGCCAAGGTGCGCGGCACCCGCTTCAACACCGGCGGCGGGATCAAGATGGCGCTGGAAATCGGCGCGATGTCATATGGCAACTGGTCGGGCTGCCATGCGGTCGGGTGGGACTATAACGCGCCCGAATTCGGCGACCTAGCGGTCGGCGACAATTTCCAGAAACACTCCTACCCGTTCGCCATCATGGTTAACGCCACCGGCGAGCGGTTCTGCGACGAGGGCGCCGATTTCCGCAACTACACCTATGCCAAGTACGGCCGCGAAATCCTCAACCAGCCGCACCAGTTCGCCTGGCAGATTTTCGACCAGCAGGTCGTGCATTTGCAGCGCGACGAATACCGCATCCGCCAGGTGACCAAGGTCACCGCCAACACGATCGAAGAGCTGGCGGACAAGATGGCCGAGTACGCGCCGGTCGATAAGGCGGCATTCCTGAAGACGATCGCCGAATACAACGCGGCGGTGCAGCGCGACATCCCGTACAACCCGACTGTCAAGGACGGGCGCAGCACCAAGGGGCTGGCGATCGACAAGACCAACTGGGCGATGCCGCTCGAAAAGCCGCCTTACGAGGCCTATTGCACGACCTGCGGCGTCACCTTCACGTTTGGCGGCGTGCGCATCGACAATGACGGGCGAGTGCTCGACACGGCGCAAAAGGCGATCGCCGGGCTGTACGCGGCCGGCGAACTGGTCGGCGGGCTGTTCTATCACAACTATCCGGGTGGCACCGGCCTGGTCTCCGGCTCGGTGTTCGGCAAGATCGCCGGCACCAGCGCCGGCAAGCAAGTCGGGCGGAACACGTAATCCCCTCACCCTTCCCACTGCCTGACGCCGTGGGTGCCTTCTCTTTCCCGCATTGCGGGAGAGGGTGCCGCGCGGCGGCACCGCCGGCGCGCGGCGGGTGAGAATAGGCAGCTGGAGTACTCATGAAACCCGCGAACCTCTTGTTCATCTTCTCCGACGAGCACAGCCGCCGCGTGCTCGGCTGCTATGGCCACAGGATGATCCGCACGCCAAACCTCGACCGGCTGGCGGCCCGCGGGGTGCGCTTCACAAACGCCTATACCAACTCGCCTATCTGCGTGCCGGCGCGCGCCAGCCTCGCGACCGGGCGCTACCCGCACGAGATCCGCTTCTGGGACAACGGCATTCCCTATGACGGCTCGGTGCCGAGCTGGCACCACCGGTTGAAGGCCGCCGGACGCGAAGTGGTATCGATCGGCAAATTGCATTTCCGCAGCGCCGACGACGACAACGGCTTTACCGAGGAGGTGATGCCTATGCACGTCGTCGGCGGGGTCGGCGATCCGCTCAGCTGGCTGCGCGACCCGCTGCCGGTGCGGAGTGCCGCGTTGCGGCTCGCTAAGGAGGCCGGGCGCGGCAATTCGAAATACCAGGAATACGACGACAAGATCACCGACGCGGCGGTCGCGTGGCTGAAGGCGCGCGCGGCGCGGGCCGACGCGGCCGGGCGGCCATTCGTGCTGTTCGTCTCGATCGTCTGCCCCCATTTCCCACTGATTGCGCGGCCGGAATGGTACGATCTCTATCCTGAAAATACGGTGCCGCTGCCCGCGCTCTACGCCCCGGAGGAGCGGCCCAGCCATCCCTATGTCGCGGCAATCCGCGAGTGCCAAGTCTATGACAAGGCGTTCGATGCGGCGAGCCTGCGCCGCGCGATCGCCGCCTATTTCGGCATGGTCAGCTTTACCGACCACAATGTCGGGCGGCTGGTCGCCGCCCTCGACGAAACCGGCCTCGCCGAAAATACCCGGGTGCTCTATGCCAGCGACCACGGCGACAACCTCGGCACCCGCGGGCTGTGGGGCAAATCGACGATGTACGAGGAGGCCGCCGGGATTCCGATGATCGCCGCCGGGCCCGGATTGCCCGAGAGCGCGGTGTGCGCCGAGCCGGTGTCGCTGGCCGATGCGTTCCCGACGATCCTCGACTGGACCGGCGTCGCGCCCAACCCGGACGATTCCGACGTGCCCGGCGCGGTGCTGTCCGACATCGCGGCCGGCGCCAAACGGCCGAAGCCGATGCTGGTCGAATACCACGCCGCCGGCGCCGCGACTGGCGCCTTCATGATCCGCCGCGGCGCGTACAAATACGTGCATTACGTCGGCATGCCGCCGCAGCTCTTCGACCTCGCCGCCGACCCGCAGGAGGCGCACGACCTTGCCGATGCACCGGGCTCGCGCGCGGTGATCGCCGAATGCGAGCGCGAACTGCGCCGGGTGGTCGATCCGGAGGCCGCCGACGCGCTGGCCCGCGCCGATCAGGCGGCAAAGATCGCCGCGTTCGGCGGGCGCGAGGCGGTGCTGGCGCACGGCTCGCTCGGCTTTTCGCCGCCGCCCGGGGTCAAGCCGGTCTACGATACGGTAACTGGCCCTTCACTCTAAGCGCGCTTGGCGCTTGGCGGCAGCGCGCGCCGCGCCAGAGACTTCCGCACTATTTGCGGGAGAAGAACATGCGGCGTTTCAGCCAGGGGCTGATTCTGCTGATCGTCTTGGGCGGCGCTACCGTGCAGGCACAGACCGCACAGCAGGTCATGCAGTTTGTCTACGGTGCCTGCCTCGCCAACATGCACGGCACGCCGCAGCGCTCGGCCGGCTGACGCCGGAAGACGAGGAGGCGCTGATGGAGGGCCGCGAGACGCAAAACACCCTGCAGGCCGAGCGGATGGCGACCGCCCAATGTTTCGGCCGGTAGGCCGCCTCGGTCAGTGCACGCAGGAGGGGTCGCCCTCCTTGCAGTTCAGCTGGCGGCTCAATTCGGCGGTGTGCACCAGCGTCTTTTCGTTAAGGCACATCGCCATCAGCATCGGGTGGATGCTGCCGCCCACTGTACCGCCGGTCTCGAAGGCGCATTCGGCGTCGCGATAGGCGATCCACGCGCGCTCGGCGGCAGCCAGGGGTTTCCGGTCGGCCGGTTTCGTCAGCTTGCCCTTGAGCTTGCCATAAACCTGGTTCAGTGCCGCGTCGGCCTTTTTGTATTCCTTGCCGGCGCAGGCGTTGAGCGCCATCTGGGTCTGCGCGCCGGCGCAATTCGCCATCTGCGCCCGCACCGGCCCGGCGCCGAGGAAAGCGGCAAGCCCGGCGGCAAGCATCAGCACGCGGGCGGCGCTCATGCCGCTGCTGCCTGCGCCGTGGTGCGGGCGTCTTCCTTGATCATTGCCGCGCCTTTCTCACCGATCATGATCGTCGGCGCGTTGGTATTGCCAGTGGTGACCGCCGGCATCACCGACGCGTCGATGACACGCAGCCCCTGAATGCCGTGGACTCGCAACCGCGGGTCGACCACCGCCATCGGGTCAGTGCCCATCTTGCAGGTTCCGGCCGGGTGGAACACGTTGGTGCCGGCGGCGCGGGCGAATTCGGCGAACTGCTCGTCGGTCGCGACCCCCGGTCCTGGCACGGTTTCCTCGACGGTGTATGGCGCCATCGCCGGCTGGGCAAAGATGCGGCGGGTGTGGTTAATGCCGGCGATCAGCACCCGCAGATCGCCCTGCGCCGACAGATAGTTCGGACGGATCGCCGGGTAGGTGAACGGGTCAGGCGATTGCGCCATGATCGTGCCGCGGCTTTCCGGCCGCACCGGGCACACGGCGACGGTCATCCCCGGCTCGCGTTCGAGCTGGCGGAACACGCCCTGGGCATAGCTCGCCGGGGTGAACAAGAGCTGCAGATCGGGGCTCGCCAATCCCTCGCGGCTGCGGCAGAACACCATCGCCGAGGTGACGCCAAAGGTCAGCGCGCCGCTGCCGACCGTGAAAAACTTGAATGCCTCGCGCATCAGCCGGGCACCGCGGGCAAGCTGGTTGATCGTCACCGCGTCGCGCACCCGATGCGCGATGCGCACGACGTAATGGTCGTTGAGATTGGCGCCGACGCCGGGCAGGTCGTGGACGATCGGCACGCCGATCTGGTGCAGGTGCTGAGCCGGGCCGATGCCGGAAATCTGCAGCACGTGCGGCGAGCTGACCGCGCCGCCGCAGAGGATCACCTCTCGCGTCACCAAAAGCTTGCGGTCGGCGCCGCGCTGGCGAAAGGCGACGCCGGTGCAGCGTTTTCCGTCGAACAGCAATTTGGTGACGGTCGCCTCGGTCTCGATTTTGAGGTTGGCGCGGGGCCGCGCCTCGCGCAGAAAGGTCTGCGCGGTTGAGCCGCGCCACTTGCCGCGGCGGGTCATCTGTGAATAGGCGACGCCCTCCTGCTGCCGGCCATTGTAATCCGGGGTGAACGGAAACCCGGCCTGCTGCGCCGCCTCGACGAAATGGTGGGTGAGACCGAGGATCGTGCGGTAGTCCTCGACGATCAGCGGCCCCCCGGTGCTGCGGAACTCGGGGTCGCCTTTGCCGCGATAGGTTTCGGATTTGCGGAAATACGGCAATACCTCGTCATAGCTCCAGCCGCGGCAGCCCATCTGCGCCCAGTTGTCGTAATCCGCGGGGTTGCCGCGGACATAGAGCATGCCGTTGATCGAGCTGGTGCCGCCCAGCACCTTGCCGCGCGGCCATTGCAATTGCCGCCCGGCGGTGCCCGGCTCGCCCTCGCTCGAGAAGTTCCAGTTGATCTTGGGGTTGTTGAGCACGCGCAGCACCCCGGCCGGGATGTGAATCCACGGGTCGCGGTCGGGCGGGCCGGCTTCGAGCAGCACCACCTTCGCCCCGTCCTCGGAAAGCCGGCTGGCAACGACGCAGCCGGCCGAGCCGGCCCCGACGACGATGTAGTCCGCATCCATCTGGGAAACCCCGCTAACGTCTCGTGTTCAAGACTTCAACGCCATTATCGCTTGGACGAGATCGCGCACCACCGCCTCCGGATCGACGGCGCGCATCACCTCTCCCATCACCGCGATGCCGGCCGCGCCGACAGCGAGGCAGGCGGCGGCATTAGCGGCGCTGATCCCGGCCAACGCAACGACAGGGCCGCCCGCCGTTTGCACCGCCGCGGCCAGCCCGTCGAGGCCCAGCGCCGGGCCGTAGCCCGGCTTGCTGTCGGTGAGGAAAATCGGGCTCAGCGTCACGTAATCGGCGCCGGCGGCGAGCTGTGCCGCGGCCTCGGCCGCGCCGTGCGCCGAGACCCCGATCAGCGCCCGCGGCAATCGTTGCCGCGCCGCTGTGGGATCGGCACCGCCGGGCAGGTGAACCGCCCCGGCGCCGGTCGCCGCCGCCGCATCGATATCGTCGTGAATGCCGACTGTCGCGCCGCAGGCCCGGGCGAGCGCGACCAGCTTGGCCAGCAGGGCGCGGCGCTCGGGCGGCGGCAAATCCTTCTCCCTGACGCTGAACCAACGCCCGCCGCCGGCAAATACCGCCGCCGCAATTTCGACGATCGGCCGTCGCGCCTGCGACCGGTCGGAGATGACGAGCAGCGGCGGAACCGGGAGGATCATCCCGCCGCGGTCAGTTCGCGGGCCGAGCCGTGTTCGAGATTCTGCAGCCGGGCAAACAGCACCTCGGGCGCGATGCGGGCGCCACCGGCATCGAGGCAGGAGCGGAACTTCTCGAACAGGTCCGCCTCGCCGAGCGGCAATTCGGCGCTGCCGCGGGCGCGGCGTACCTCGGCGCTCTGCAGGCTCTCTCCGTCGACCAGGTCGACCCGCACCTGGTCGAACACCGCGGCGCCCGGCACGTCGGGGTCGTAGTTCTCGTTGGTCTCGATCGCGACCTTCTGCATCAGGCCCTGCACGTCCGGCCGGCGCACGAAATCGTCGGTGAACTCGGCCAGCGTCGCGCGCCGGGCGATCACCGCGGCGGCCATCGCAAACTCCATGCTGAACTTGCCTTCGAGTCCGGTCTGCGGCCGGTGATTGCGCAGGATCAGCGAGCGGGTCTTGCTGATCGAGGCGGTGATGCGGGCGATCTGTTCGGGCTTGAGCGGCCGCTTGTCGAGCAGATCAAGCATCCCGTCGAGCGACCGGTGGAGGCCATAGCAGGCCGGGTATTTCTTGATGCTGAGCCGGTTCCTGACGATGTGCCAGTCGGTGCCGAGCCTCGCCGGGCTCTCGCGGTCGCACAGCCCCTCGGGCGAGACCGCCGACAGGAAACCCTGCGGGTGTTCGAGCGCGTCATCGGCGGCGGTGAAGCCCAGCTCGGCGAGCCGCGCCGCGATCAGCCCGGAATGCGCCGCCCGCCCGGCGTGGAATGGCTTGGTCATCGTGCCGAAATTGGCCATCAGCCCCGACGATTGCGACGCCGCCAGGGCGAGCGCGCTGGTCGCGCACGCGGCGTCGAGCCGGCGCAGATTGGCGCAGGCCGCGGCGGCGGCGATCGCCCCGAAAATCCCGGTCGGGTGCCAGCCTTTGCGGTGGTGATGGCCGGGGTCGCGGTTCGCCACCTCGGCCCATGCCTCGTAGCCGGCAACATAGGCGGCGATCATCGCGTCGCCGGTGGCGCCGAGCGCCTCTCCCTCGGCGAGGATCGCCGGCACCAGCACTGTCGAGGGGTGGCCGCGCACCGCGACGTCGTCGTAGTCGAGCGCGTGCGCCGCGGTGCCGTTGATCCACGCCGCCTCCGGCGCCGGCGCGGTATCGCCGGTGAAATAGAGCGTCGCCGGGCCAGGCGGCGGTGCGAGCGCCTGGCGCAGCAGCTGTGGAGCCGCGTCGCGCGCGCCGGCGATCATCGTCGCGATCGTGTCGATAAAGCCGAGCCGTGCGGTCTCCACCGCCTCGCGCGGCAGGCGCTCGAATGAAAGCTCGGCGACAAAGGCACCGAGGTCACGGGTCAGGGGCATCGTCTCCTCCATTCGCATCGGCAGCGGCATTTCGTCGGTGCTGTAAGCGGCAAGCCTTGTCAGCCCGGCAATCTTAGGCGATGAAGGTCCATGATCGCGATCCCCAAACGGTCGCCGCCGCGCGCACTGGTGACTCGGCCCCGCGCCGAAGCCGCGGCGCTGGCGGCGGTGCTCGCCGCGCGCGGGATCGAAACCATCGTCGAACCGCTGATCGAGATCGGCTGGCGCGACGGACCGCTCGACCTCGCCGGGGTGCAGGCGGTGCTGTGTACCAGCGCGAACGGGGTGCGTGCCCTGGCCCGGGCGAGCGGCGAGCGGACGGTGCCACTCTACGCGGTCGGCGAGACGACCGCGGCGCAGGCGCGGTCCGAGGGGTTTGCCGCAGCCGAAGGCGCCGGCGGCGATATCGTCGACCTAGCGCGGCTGGTGGGGGCCCGGCTGCATCCCGCCGCCGGGCGGCTGGTGCATATAGCCGGATCGGCGGTGGCCGGCGACCTTGCCGGCGAATTGCGCGCCGCCGGGTTTGCGGTCGAGCGCGCGGTTCTGTACGACGCGCAGCCGGCCGCGGCGCTGACCCCCGAAACCGCCGCGGCGTTGGCGGAGCGGTCAATTGATCTGGCCCTGTTCTTTTCGCCGCGCACCGCCGCGATCTTCCTCCGCCTCGCCGCCGATGCCGGCGTCGCCGGGGCCCTGACGCGGGTCACCGCAATCTCGATCAGCCGGGCCGCCGACGCCGCGCTCGGCGACCTCGCGTTTCGTGGCCGGCTGGTTGCCGCCGCGCCGACCCAGGCAGCGGTGCTCGACCGCATCAATTCGCTGTTCGCCGCGACACCGCTATGACCGACCCGGTGCAAGAGGCCGTTCCCGAGACCGTCGAGACCGTTGAGTCCGCGCCGACGCCTCCGGTGCAGCGCCGCGACCGCACGACGCTGGTGCTCGCGGTCGCCTTCATCGTTCTTGTCGCGCTGGTCGCCGCGGCGCCGCTGTGGGCACCGGGGCTGATGCCACTGCTGCCGTGGAACAGTCCGGTCGGCGGCGGTAACAGCCAGGAGACTCAGCTCGCCGCACGGCTCGACCGGCTGGAAACCGCAGTCGGCGGGCTCACCAAGACGGTCACCGCGACCGCGGCGGCCAACCAGTCGGCGATCACCGCGCTGGGCAGCGCGCAAAAGGCGGCGCTCGACGTGCTCGACCGGCGTGTCGTGGCGCTCGAAAACGAGCCGCCGCCTTCCCCGCCCGACCTCTCCGGCCTCCAGCAGCAAATGGGCGCGGCGACGGCGCAGATCGGCGCGCTCGGCAAGCGGGTCGAAGCGCTCGAAAAGGCGGCGCAGAAACCGGCCGTCGCGCCAACCGAGGTGGCGGCGGCGCTGGTCGTGCTGCAGATCGGCGAGGCAGTGCGCGTGGCACGCCCGTTCCCCAACGAATATGCGACCCTGGCCGCGCTGGTCCACGACCTGCCCGATCTTGCCGCCGCCGCGGCGCCGCTGGCGGGCCCGGCGAAGACCGGGGTGGCGGGCGGCGCCGTGCTGACCCACCAGCTCGAAGCACTCGCGACGCGCATCGCGACCGCCGAGCCGCCGCCGGCGGATGATATCGGCGCGCGGATCATGGCCCGGCTG
>Ga0307374_10005475_pt1 | contig 20499 bp, 22 predicted proteins | sample OX3MG_FD_202532 | JGI IMG/M metagenome (GOLD analysis project Ga0307374, IMG submission 202532) | Soil microbial communities from Risofladan, Vaasa, Finland - OX-3 | ecosystem: Environmental > Terrestrial > Soil > Coastal area > Acid sulfate soil | place: Finland: Risofladan, Vaasa | collected...
ATCGTATTTATCCCTCTTTTCATTACGGCTGCTTCTGTCACGCCGCGTACCGCCCAGCTGCACAATCTGCGCCTCTTTTGGACAGGTCTCGATGTGTTCGAGCTCATCGGGATGGCCCTGACCGGGTGGTACCTGCTTCGGCGATCGCCCAATGTCGCCATAGCCGCCACGATCACCGGAAGCATTATGTTTAGTGATGCCTGGTTCAATGTTGTGACGACTGTTGGGAACCCACATCGTGCTGCGCTCGTGATGGCCGTCGTCGAGGTTCCAATCGCCATCTACTCGTTCCGGATTGCCCGGCGGCAGGTTTCGTCCTGGTCGCTTGGGCTTGCTGAACCGGTGCTTGGCGGCATCCGATAAGGGCCGATGCCGTTCAGGTCCGAGTTGAGTCAGTACGCCGATCGGCTCGGGGGGATCACAACCTGGCTCAGACGGTCACTGAGACATTGTCAGTCGGGCCGCCGAGGAAGAAGGCCCCTTATGAGCGTGTCGAGCACCACATCCACCCAGGGCTCGAAGATCGCGGATCGTGGTGACGGATGGATCGGGGTCGAAACCGCGTCATGGTGCATGACCGCGCATGCCGTGGTGAAGGCCGATGACGAGCAGGTGTCACTTGCCCTGTTCGCCCGCTTTGACAACCCCATGGCGGCAATCATCTGGGCGTTGGTATCCCGGATGCATCGGAGAGGTGCGCCGGTAATCCTTCGCCAGGCCATAAGAGCGCACGAATCGGAAAGCTTCGCGTAGCGACCCGCTGTACGGATTACGTCCCGGACGTTTGCTGACCGAATTCGGGAATTGCTGGCCACTCACTCGGGAAATGGCTTGACCGTCCGCATTACGAGCACCCGCTCGTGGTCCCGCAGCTGCCACAGACGTAACACGACCCCGCTCGCTGCATGACGTTGCCGCAGCTGTAGCAGTAAGGCGCGTCGCGCTGCTCGGCCCGGGCCAGCGGTTGCGGGCCTCCCTGAGCCGTGAACTCGGGGTGGGGAGCCGGTGCGGCGGCGAGGCCGTCGTCAATCAGTGTCGTCGACGGTGTAGCCATCTCCTCCACGCCGGGCAGTGTCGGCTGCATCCGCTCGGAGGTCGACAGGATCCCCAGATCGGTGCGCTCCTCAAGGGTGAGGTAGTCCAGCGCAATGCGGCGGAAGATGTAGTCGACGAGGCTGGTGGCGATGCGCAGCTCGGCGTCGTCGGTAATGCCCGCCGGCTCAAACTTCATGTTCGAGTACTTGCGCACGTAGGTCGCCAATGGCACCTGGTGCTGCAACCCGAGGCTCAGCGATATGGAGAAGGCGTCCATGATGCCGGCGAGGGTCGAGCCCTGCTTGGAGACGTTGATGAACACCTCACCCGGTCGGCCGTCCTCGTACTCGCCGACTGTGACGTAGCCCTCGCAGTCCGCCACGCGGAAGGCGAACGTCTTCGAGTTGCGCCGGCGGGGCAGCCGCTCGCGGATGGCGCCGACGACGACCGAGTCGGTCTTGCGACCTTGCTCGTGCACCAAGGCCGCCTCCAGCTCGGCAATGCGTGATGCGAGCAGGCGGTTCTTGGCCTCCGCCTCCGATCCCGGAGGGGCCGTGTCACCACCTTCGACCGTCGCCCCATCCTTCTTCGTGGTGGAGAGCGGCTGGCCAACCTTGCAGTTGTCCCGGTAGATGGCAACAGCCTTAATGCCGAGCCGCCAGGCGTCAATGTGCAGCTGCTCGACGTCCTCGACGGTCACCTCCTCCGGCATGTTCACCGTCTTGGAGATGGCACCGCTGATGAAGGGCTGCACCGCCCCCATCATGCGGATGTGCCCGGAGTAGTGGATGGTGTTGTCACCCATCGAACAGGCGAAGACGGGTAGGTGCTCCGGCGCAATGTGCGGGGCACCGATGATGGACATGTGCTCGTGCACGTAGGCGACGATCTCGTCCACCTGATCCGGCCCGTAGCCGAGCTTGATGAGCGCACGCGGGATCGTCTGGTTGACGATCGACATCGTTCCGCCGCCGACCAGCTTCTTGGTCTTGACGAGACCGAGGTCGGGCTCAACCCCGGTGGTGTCACAGTCCATCAGCAGGCCGATGGTCCCGGTCGGTGCCAGGACGCTCGCCTGCGAGTTGCGGACGCCGAACTGCTCCGCCAGCTCCACGGCCGAGTCCCATGCCTCCTGCGCGGCGGAAAGCAGCTCGGGCGGCACGACATCCTCGTCAATCTTCGCCGCCTCGGCCTGGTGCATCTGGAGCACGTTGAGCATGGCCTCGGCGTTCTCGTGGAAGCCGGCGAACGGGCCCATCCGAGCCGCGGTGCGGGCGGATGTCGCGTAGGCGTGCCCCGTCAGGAGGGCGGTGACGGCCGCCGCCCACGCCCGACCGGCGTCCGAGTCGTAGGGCAGTCCCTGTGCCATGAGGAGCGCGCCCAGGTTGGCGTAACCGATGCCCAGCTCACGGAAGGCGCGGGTGGTCTCGCCGATCTTCTCCGTCGGGTAGTCGGCGTTGCCGACGATGATCTCCTGCCCGGTGAACATCACCGATACGCCGGCCTTGAATCCCTCGACGTCGAAGTTGTCGTCCTCGTCCAGGAACTTCAGCAGGTTCATTGAGGCCAGATTGCACGCTGAGTTGTCCAGGTGAACATATTCTGAGCAGTTGCGTACAACGACGCCATCGACTACGTACGAATGGTTGCGTGGTTCACTCAAATTGTACGTCAGCTCGACGCCGTCGTTCGTGCGCTCGAGCAGATGTGCGGTCGTCCTCGCCTTGTACGGTGCCTTTGGCGTGTCAACCACCGCGCTGCGGAGAAGGGCGGCTTTGCGCGACAGCGAGAAGCCAACGTGCTGCCCGAACTTGACCAATGATCCCGAAGTAATCCGGAGGTCGTACATGGACGAATGTCCGTACTGGATCGTCTCTCCCAATTTGTTGGTGTACGAAAACGAGCCCTTCTGCGAAGCATTCCTGGTCTGGTAAATCCGACTCATGATGCCGAATGTGGTGAGCAGCTTCTGCACCCCACGCAGCAGGTCTGGCGACGCCGAACCAAGACCAACGTAGTGATTGCCGTCATTCGTCACCACACACCCGTCGGCATCGAACAGACCGCGCAGAAAGGCAGCCACCATGTCGGCGGGTGCCTGTTCAATCGACCACGGGACGCTCTTTTCGGGTCCCTTCACCGACTTCACGCCGAGAGCTTCGAGGAAGCCCTTGAAGGCGCGACGACTCAGGCGAAGTTGGGCCGTACCGTTGGCCTGCTCGGACAGCTTGATCGGCCGCTCGCAGTTGATCCAGTCGAGCAACTCGGCGTGCGCCGGCAAGATCTCCTCTCGGTCTTCTTCGCTCCCGTAAATGGTAGACACCATGGTGCCCGAGGTCGAACCATCGCCGATCAGCCATCCCACGTAGTGGGCGAATTCCTCGGTCCACTCGTCGGGAAACCGCAGGGGCATGGCGTGATCCCCCTTGGTCCAATAATCGGCCGGATCAGACGACACCGGCAGGCCCGGGTCGGCGTTGACCGCGGGTGCTTCAAGGTCGAGCAGCTTCACCTCGTCGTCGAACACGAGGTGACGGGCCTCGACGTAGCCACGGTTGGTCGTGAAGATCTTGTGCGATGGCGTGCAGCGAAGCTCAACGCCGTTGTCCAGGCGCAGGCGGACGATGTCATTGAAGCCGGTGATCATGAACGCCTCTGGTGATGTCATCACCATCTGCTCGGCCGGCTGCTCGGGGTTGGTCGCGTCGTGGGTGTAGATGCCGAATGACTCACCGTCGTTCGCCCGCTGCAACAACTCGGAGAACGCGATCAGACCCTTGTCCGTATGCACCTTGGCTGAGCCGGGAAAGCAGGGGTTGCTCCCGTTGATCCGGCCGGTCTTGGGCGCCGTGTGCCAGCGGTTGATGGTCGTGTCGTACTGCAGGCCCGGGTCGGCGCACTCCCAGGCCGAGTGGGCGATCTGTCGGAAGAGGTCACGGGCCGGGACGCGGCGAACGACCGTGTTGTCGGTGCGCGCCACGAGGTCCCAGTCGCGCCCTTCAACGACCGCCTCCATGAACTCGTCGGTGACCCGCACCGAGTTGTTGGCGTTCTGGTACTGCGTCGAGTGGCTGTCGGCGCCGTCGAGGTCCATGTCGAACCCGGCGTCGCGCAGGACGCGCGCCTTGCGCTCCTCAATGGCCTTGCACCAGATGAAGTCCTCGACGTCGGGGTGGTCGACGTCGAGGATGACCATCTTGGCGGCACGCCGGGTCTTGCCCCCCGACTTGATCGTCCCGGCCGACGCGTCGGCGCCGCGCATGAAGCTGACCGGACCCGATGCGGTGCCGCCCCCCTTGAGGAGCTCGTGCGACGAGCGGATGCGCGAGAGGTTCACTCCCGCACCCGAGCCGCCCTTGAAGATGACCCCCTCCTCCGTGTACCAGTTGAGGATGGAGTCCATCGTGTCGTCCACCGACAGGATGAAGCAGGCGCTCCCCTGCTGGGGAACTCCCGGAACACCGATGTTGAACCACACCGGGGAGTTGAACGCCGCCTTCTGGTGGATGATGAGGTGCTTCAACTCGTGGTTGAAGATCTCGGCCTCTTCGCGGTCGACGAAGTAGCCGTCCTTGATGCCCCACTCGGTGAGGGTGTCGGCCACCCGGTCGGCCACCTGCCTGAGGGACCACTCGCGCTCTTCGGTGTTGAGGGTCCCCCGGAAGTACTTCTGCGCCAAAATGTTGGTGGCGTTGACGCTCCAGGACTCGGGAACCTCGACTCCCAGCTGCTCGAAGGCCACCGCACCGTCGCGGTAGTTGGTGATGCGGGCGTCCCGCCGCTCCCAGCGCACTTCGTCGTAGGGGTGCAGACCAGGTGTGGTGAAGTGCCGACGAATGCCGATTTCGGATCGCTGAGGGGCGATGGCCATGGCGCTGACATCCTCCTTGTGCTCGTCGAGGCCGACAGCGACGCCACCCCGATCCCTCGAAATGGCGTCTCCCGGCGCATGTGTCAAAATCCTGCGCTCGGGGAGGGTTATCCCAGTCTAACCACAAGATGTTGTGGTTAGCCCGCCCCAGAGACACGAGATGCTGTGGTCATTACAGCACTGTAGTTACGCTCTTGTCAATCATATGGTGCTCCAATCGCCCCAGGTCGGAGGCCGCTCGCGATGGTTTGCACACGCCTCCGGGGCCGCGCACGAATTCCGCGTCCTCACCGTCCCGTCGGTAGCGTCGTCCTGCACATGGGCAACGTGGTGGCGATTGACGCGGGGACGACCGGCGTGCGGGCGCTGGTGGTCAACGAGCGCGCCGAAGTGGTCGACTCCTCCTACCGCGAGCTCACCCAATACTTCCCCCAGCCCGGGTGGGTGGAGCACGACCCGGTTGAGATCTGGGATGCCGTGCGCGCGACACTGGCCGAGGTGGGCGCCCGCCTCGCCGAGTCCGACAGCTCGGTGGCGGCCGTCGGCATCACCAACCAACGCGAGACCTTGGTGGCGTTCGACCGTGCCAACGGCCGGCCTCTGCACCGGGCCATTGTCTGGCAGGACCGGCGGACCGCGCCCATTTGCGCCGAGCTTGAGGAGGCGGGCCACCTTCCCTTCGTGCGGGCACACACCGGGCTCGTCCTGGATTCGTACTTCACCGCCACCAAGATCACCTGGCTGCTGCGCCAGGGCGGGTTGAGCCTGGCGCGCGACGCCGCCAACCTGAGCTTCGGCACGGTCGATGCCTGGGTGCTGTGGAACTTGACCGGCGGGACCAACGGCGGCGAGTTCGCCACGGATCCCTCCAACGCCAGCCGCACCATGTTGTTCGATACACAGACCCGCACCTGGTCCGATGAGCTCTGCGCGCTCTTCGAGGTCCCGCCTCACACGCTTCCCGAGGTTCGCCCCTCGGCCGGACGCTTCGGGGAGTGCGCGCTCGAGGGGTTGGGTCCGGCCAACAAGGTGTTCGAGGGCGTGCCCGTGTCGGGCGTCCTGGGTGACCAGCAGGCCGCGCTGTTCGGGCAGGCCTGTTTCGAGCCCGGAATGGTCAAGGTCACCTACGGCACCGGGAGCTTCGTGCTGGCCAACGCGGGCGCGCTCCGTCCCGATGCCCCCGAGGGAATGACCGTGAGCATCGCCTGGGATCTCGGAGCCTCTGCCTCGTCGCCCGCGGCGGCCGTCGCCTACGCGCTGGAAGGCTCGACCTTCGTCTCGGGCGCCGCTATCCAGTGGCTACGCGACGGGCTCGGCATCATTCAGACCGCGGCGGACATCGGACCGCTGGCCGCATCGGTCGCCGACAGTGGCGGGGTCACGTTCGTCCCCGCGCTGACCGGATTGGGCAGCCCGTGGTGGGACCCGGCGGCCCGCGGCATCATCACCGGCTTGACACGCGGCGCCGGCCGCGCCCAGTTGGCGCGCGCCTGTGTGGAGGCGATCGCGTTCCAGGTGCGCGACATGACCGATGCGATGTCCGCCGCGTCGGCGCAGCCGCTGTCCGCGCTCCGGGCAGACGGCGGTGCGGCGGCCATGGACCTCCTCCTCCAATTGCAGGCGGAGCAGAGCCGGATGCCCGTCGACCGGCCACTATCCCTGGAATCGACCGCGCTGGGCGCGGCCACCGTGGCCGGCCTGGCCGAGGGCGTGTGGGATTCCCTTGGGCAGCTCTCGGAACTGTGGACCAGCGCGGCCCGCTTCGCGCCCGAGCTTCCCGCCGAGCTGACCGACGCCACCTACACGGTCTGGCAACGCGCCGTCGAGCGCTCGCGCGGCTGGGCGGCCGCCCCTGGCCTGGACTGAATCCCGCTCCGTTCCCCTTCTGGCAATAAAACGAGGAAATCCTTGTTATATTCACCAGGAGGAACGGGACCGCTCGTTCGGGAAGGAAGCCCGCCATGCAGGTTGCGATCGTGACCGGAGCGTCCAGGGGGCTCGGTGAGGCCCTCGCCACAGGATTGGTCAACGAGGGGTGGTCCGTGGTCATCAATGGCCGCGACGCCGGCACCCTCCAGGTGGCCGCCGCCCGGCTCGAACAGGTGGCCCCGGCCGGTGTCCGGGTGCTCGCCGTTGCGGGAGACATCACCGATGACGAGCACCGCCGGGCTCTTGTCACTGCAGCCGCGTCACTCGGAGGACTCGACCTGGTCGTCAACAATGCGGGCACTCTCGGAGCCGCGCCCCTCCCCACTCTTGATCGGTACCCGCTCGACGAGCTGCGCGTCGCCTTCGAAGCCAACGTCGTCGCCCCGCTCGCCCTGCTGCAGCAGGCCCTTCCCTTGCTCTCATCCGCACCGCGTCCGCGGATTGTGAACATCACCTCCGACGCTGCGGTGGCGCCCTACGAAGGGTGGGGCGGCTACGGAGCCGGCAAGGCTGCACTGGAGCATGTCGGCGCGGTGCTCGGCGTCGAACGCCCCGACGTCACCACCTGGTCGGTGGACCCGGGCGACCTGCGCACGGACATGCACCAGGCCGCCTTCCCCGGCGAGGACATTTCGGACCGGCCCGTCCCCGCGTCGGTCGTGCCGGCGTTCATGATGCTCATCGCGAGTGACCGCCCGAGCGGCCGCTACCGGGCCGCCGAGCTGTTGACTGCCGGAGTCGGCGCGTGAACGCGCTGGCCAGCCCGATGGCGGACACCGCGCCACGGCCATCGTTGCCCGAGCTGCACCCCCTCATGTTCCACCTGCCGCCGGAACTCGAGGCACCCTCCCCTCCCGAGGCACGCGGTATGACCCGCGACGCCGTCCGCATGCTGGTCGCCCATCGCTCCGATGGTTCGCTCGTGCACTCGCACTTCTCAGAGCTGCCGCGCTTTCTAAACGAGGGCGACCTCGTGGTGTTGAACACCTCGGGCACCCTGGCGGCTGAAGTCGACGGACTGAGCGACAACGGGGACCCGGTGCAGATCCACCTCTCCACCCAACTCCCCGCCGGCCTCTGGACGGTGGAGGTGCGGCGTGCCGGGAGCGCGTTCTTCAACGCCCGGGCCGGCTCCCACATCGCTTTGCGCGGCGGTGGGACCGTCACGCTCCTCACGCCGTACTCCCCTGGCCCCTCCGGCGAGGGCATCCGCCTCTGGGTCTCGGTGGTCGACACGCCCGAACCCTTGCTCACCTACCTGGCCCGCCACGGACGCCCGATCCGCTACGGCTACGTGCGTGGCAGCTACCCGATCTCGGCCTACCAGAACGTCTACGTCACCGAACCGGGCTCGGCCGAAATGCCCAGCGCGGGACGGCCCTTCACGCCCGAAGTGTTGACGCGCCTCGTGGCCAAAGGTGTCGGCATCGCTCCCCTCCTGCTCCACACCGGTGTCGCCTCGCTTGAGGCGCACGAGCCTCCCTACGCCGAGTACTACCGGGTCTCATCGTCAACTGCGCACCGCATCAACGACGTCCGTCGCAACGGGGGCCGCGTCATCGCCATCGGGACGACGGTCGTCCGCGCACTCGAGTCTGTGGTCGACGAACATGGTCGGGTGCATCAGGGCATGGGCTGGACCGAGACCGTTGTGTCGCCCGAATATCCCGTGCGGTCGATCGACGGCTTCCTCACCGGATGGCACGAGCCGATGGCCTCGCACCTGGCGATGCTCGAGGCCATCGCCGGCCGCCCTCTGCTGCAGGCCTCCTACGATGCCGCATTGGCTGAGGGGTACCTGTGGCACGAGTTCGGCGACGTCCACCTCATCCTGCCGTGACCGACGCCCCACTGGCCGCGCTCCCCACGACCCGGCGGGCGATCCTGAACCTCCTCAAACGGCGCGGGCCCCTCGCCGCGGCCGAGGTCGCCAACGCGCTGTCGCTCACGCCCGCCGCCATCAGGCTGCAGCTGGTCCACCTGGAGGAGGACGGGCTGCTCCGGCACACCGACGCTGCTGATCCGGGACCGCGGCGGGGGCGCCCGACCCACCTGTATGCATTGACCCCGGCCGCCGAGGCGCTCTACCCGAAGCGCTACGGGGATCTCACGACCGAGTTGCTCGGGTACCTCGGCGGACCCGACGGCGAGCAGGTGGACGAGTTGTTCGAGCGGCGTCGGCAGCGTCGCGTGGACGGCGCGCGGCCGCGCCTGGAGAACCTCACCTTTGACGAGCAGGTGGCCGCGCTGACCGCGATCCTGGACGAGGACGGCTACCTGGCCGACGCCGAGCGGTTGCCGGATGGGAGCTGGCGCGTCACCGAACACAACTGCGCCATCCTTACCGTGGCCCAGGGTTTCTCACAGGCCTGCTCCAGCGAATTGTCGTTCATCCGGGACGCCATCCCCGGGGCACGGGTCGAGCGCGTCGCGCATCTCATGGACGGCGCCCATGTCTGCGCCTACCTGATCAGCCCTTCTTCCTAGGTTCGACCGGACTGATGTCGAGCACCTCGACGCCATCCACCTCATGGATTTCGCTGCGCAGGAGCTCGACCAGATGGTCACCCCCGAGTTCAATGACGAATTCGTCCACCGCGTTGCCGCCATCGCGCTCGAGAATGTGGATGGCGACGATATCGCCACTCACTGCACCGATCCGGCTGGCCACCAGCCCCAACGCGCCCGGTCGGTCGGGCAGGGCGATGCGCACCACGAAGCCGGCCATGCCCGAGACGTTAGGCGGTCAATGTAAACAGGCTGTTTCAGGCTGTTTCAGGCCGCTTTGGCTGTCGAGCGTGAGGGTACGTACTCGTCCACGTACTCACGCTCGGAGAGGCGGGCGATCTCGTGCATGAGACGGTCGGTGAACGACCGGCACTCGGTGTGATCGTGCCCTTCCATCGGGTCGTCCGGATTGATCGGCGAGTCCATCTGCATCGGTTGGCCGAACCGGATGGTGACCGTCTTGAAGGGATGCAGGAATTTGGCGTTGACCGGTTGAACGGCGACCGTGCCCACCACGCCGACCGGCACGATCGACACTGCGCACTCGCGCGAAAGGCGGGTCACCCCCGTCCTTCCCTTATGGACGAACGCGTCCACCGTCCTGGTGCCCTCGGGATAGAGACCAAGGATGTGCCCCTTGCCGAGCACTTCGGTTCGGGCCGTCTCAAGCGCTCGTTCCGACGCGCTCCCACCACCGCGCCGGATCGGGATCTGACCGGCCGCCCGGAAGAACCAAGCCGTCTTCCACGAATCGAAGTACTCGGCCTTGGCCAGGAAGGTGACCTTGCGCCGAACCACAAGGGGGATGAAGAAGGAGTCGCAGAACGACTGGTGGTTGGCCGCCAGCACCACGGGGCCTTCCTTGGGGATGTTCTCCCGACCCTCAACCTTCACCCTCCACAGGATGAAGAAGATCGGAGACAGGATCGCCTTGAGCACCCAGTAAGCCACGGACCAAACGTAGCGCCGGTACCAGGCCCGCCGCCGGGAAAGCGCAACCCGGACGCCTATGGTGGACTGCGTGCCGGGCCGTCGGGCCCTCGGGAGGTGGCGAATGCCCAAGTCCGCAACAGCTGAGCCGTTCGTGTCCGGTCTCTACTTCGGGGAGTGTCCGCGGTGGCGCGACGGGCGACTGTGGTATTCGGACTTCTTCGATCACGCCGTCTTCTCGGTGTCCGCCGACGGCGAGCGCCGGACCGAGGTCGAGTTCGATGGCGAGCCAGCCGGGATCGGTTGGCTCCCCGACGGCCGACTGCTCATCAACTCACGCCTTGACAGGGCCGTCTTCCGCCGGGAGCCGGACGGGTCCGTCGTACGCCACGGTGACCTAGTGCCCTGGGCGACCTGGCACGCCAACGACATGGTGGTGGCGTCCAATGGACAGGCCTACGCGGGCAATTTCGGCTTCGATCTCGACGGGCTGTACGACGGCACCGTGCAACCCACGGCAATCTGCTCGGCCTCCCTGGTCCGCGTTGATCCCGATGGCACCAGCACTGAAGCAGCCACCGACCTCGCCTTCCCGAACGGCACCGTCATCACGGACGACGGTGCGACGCTCATCATTGCCGAGAGCATGGGCCAACGGCTCACCGCGTTCGACCGCCAGCCCGACGGTTCGCTGACGGGTCGGCGCGAATGGGCCGCGCTGCCCGGCGTGGCGCCCGACGGCATCTGCCTGTGCGCGGACGGGACGGTCTGGGTGGCCAATGCACTCGGCCACGAGTGCCTCCGCGTCGCCGAGGGCGGCGACGTCGTCGAAAGGGTCGAGACGAGCCAAGGCTGCTTTGCCTGCATGCTTGGCGACGACGACCGCAAGATGCTGTACCTGGTCACCGCCGCATCGAGTGACGCGGCCAAGGCGCGGGTCGAGCGCAACGGCGCCCTCGAGCGTGTGCGAACGTCAGTGCCCGGCGCCGGGCTCCCCTGACGGGTTCGACCGCGTCAGGCGCTCGGGTGCCCGAATTCCTGCACGAGCCACTCGTTCCCGTCCGGATCGCTGAAGGAGAAGAAGGTCTCGAAGTCGCCCCGTGTGGGATGCGGACCTGCCTTCTGGGTTCCGTCGACGAAATGGAACAGGTCGCCGGCACTCACCTTCCGCCCCGTCAGCTCACGACGAGCGGCGTCTATGTCGGCGACGACCATCTGCAACCCTTTGACGGCTCCCGCCGACTCGGGGTTCTTCATCAGGGCGATGGAGCAGGCGGAGCCGCTCGGGGTCAGCTGCACGACGCGGAAGTCATCGCCGGCGCTGTGATCGACATCGAGGTGGAAGCCGGCCCGGTCGACATAGAACGCCTTGGCGCGGTCCACGTCAGCGACCGGGAGGACGATCAGCTGGAGTTTCCATTCCACCGCGACGAGCCCGCTCTCATCCCAATTTGGTCAGAGCGCCGCGCAGGTTGCGTATCGCCTGACCGATGCGCTGCTCGTTCTCAATCAGCGCGAAGCGCACATGCCCGTCGCCGCCGGGGCCGAAGCCCACACCCGGAGAGGTGGCAACGTCGGCCTCGGTAATGAGGTGCTTGGCGAATTCGAGCGATCCCATTTCGCGGTAGGGCTCGGGAATCGGCGCCCACACGAACATGGTGCCCTTCGGAGGCACCAGGTTCCAGCCGGTCCGGTTCAACCCCGAGCACAGCGCGTCACGGCGCGAGCGGTAGATCTCGTTGATCTCCTTGGGGTAGTCGGGTGCCTCGTTCATGGCGACGATCGCTGCGATCTGAATCGGTTGGAACGTCCCGTAGTCCAGGTAGGACTTCATCTTGGTGAGGGCCTGCACGATTTCGGCGTTGCCGACGACGAAGCCGACCCGCCACCCCGCCATGGAGAAGGACTTGGTCATCGTGTAGATCTCGACGGCCACCTCCTTGGCCCCCGGGACCTGCAGGATGGACGGTGGCTCGTACCCGTCGAAACCGAGGTCGGCGTACGCGAAGTCGTGCACGAGGACGATTTCGTGTTCTCGGGCGAACGCCACGAGCCGCTCCATGAAGTCGAAGTCCACGCACGCCGTCGTCGGGTTGTGGGGAAAGGAGAGCACAATGACCCGGGGCTTGGGCCACGACTCCTCCCAGGCGTGGATGAGTCCGTCGAAAAATGCCTCGCCAGGATCAGCCGGCGGTGCGCCGCCAACGGCGAGCTCAGGCCCGTGCAGGGGCACCTGCCGGACGTCGGCACCGGCGAACAACGGGCCCCAAATGTGAATCGGGTACGACGGAGACGGAACCAGTGCCGTGTCACCAGGACCTACCAGGACCCACATGAGGTGGGAGAAACCCTCCTTGGCCCCGATGGTGGTGACCACTTCGGTGTCCGGGTCCAGCGCCACGCTGAACTTGCGCTGGTACAGGTCGCTGATGGCGCTGCGCAGTTTGGGGATCCCGCGTGACGCCGAGTAGCGGTGATTCCGCGGATTGTGGACCGCCTCGGCCAACTTCTCGACCGCCACCTCGGGTGAGGGAAGGTCAGGGTTGCCGAACCCGAGATCGATGACATCGTTGCCAGCTCGACGCGAGGCTGCCTTGAGGTCGTTGATGGTGGCAAAAACGTAGGGCGGCAATCCGTTGATGCGTCGAAACTCCATGCAGAGAGTCTACGACCCCGCTCCCCCGCCGCCGGACCGGGAAGCCGTCCGCGCGGCGTCGACCAGGGCGTCGAGGTCCACCGGCCACCCGAACACCACCCAGCTGGCGCCCGACCGCGCCATGGACTGCACGGTGTCCCGCAGTGCCTCCTCGCTACGGGGCGCGGGACCGCTCCACACGACGTCCACGGGGTCGCGTTCCTCGCCGAGCGACGCCACGATTTCGGGATCCGAATCCCACACCACCACGGACGCCCCGGCCTCACGAGCCTCCGTCGTTCGCCCCGCAGAGCCTCCGGCCACCCACACCGTGACTCCTTTGTCGACGAGCGTCCGGGCCAGCGCCACCACATTGCGCCGTCGGTCTCCGGCCGGCGCGAAGGGGATGCCGTACGCATGGTTCTCTGCCTCGCTCAGCCGGTCTCCCGTGCCCAGGCCCGCGACCACCCGGCCGGGTGCGATGTGCTCGAGCGCCGCGAACTGACTTTCGAGCACGTCGTTGGGTACCAGGCCAATACGGGCGATGAGCGTCCCGAAGAACGGTCCGCCATGGGAGCCGTCTCGTGACGGGATGGTCGCCGCGAGTGCGGCCAGGATCGGAAACGGGGCAAGAGCAGGCCGCTCGGGCTGCCCCATCGGCCAAAGGTGGTCGAAGCAGAAGAGCCCGTCGACCCCGGCCTTCACGGCGAGATCGGCCGCAGCCCACGCCTCATCGGCGCTCTGGCGGAAGGTCGGCAGCACGACCCCGGTGCGGATCACCACAGCCCCCCAGCACGAACGGCCAGAGCAGCGCCGACGGCCCCGGCACGATCACCGAACGCCGCGGCCACGATCGCCGTCTGCGGCCGCATGTCCCCGCCTTCGACTAAATCGGCAAAAGCCTGGCAGGCGGAATTCAGCAGGACCTCGCCTGCCGCGACGAGGCCGCCGCCAACCACGAAGCACTCCGGGTCGGTGACGCACGCCAGGTTGGCCAGTCCGAATCCGACCCACCACCCGACTTGTGCGAGCACGAGACGCGCGCCGGCGTCGCCGTCGTGGGCAGCCGCCGTCACATCCTCGCCACGGACACGTTCGGGATCACCACCCGCGCGCGCGACGACATCGGGCAATTCGCCGGCAAGGGCTGCTTCCCGGGCCAGGAGTCCCAGACCGGCCCCGGAGGCGTAACGCTCCCAGCAGCCACGGCGACCGCAGGGACACGGTGGCCCCGCCGGATCAACCACCATGTGACCGATCTCGCCGGCGAATCCGTGGGCGCCGGCCTGGACCCGACCGTCGACGATCAACCCCCCGCCGATGCCGGTCCCGAGCGTCACGACCACCGCGTGGTCATAGCCCTTCGCGGCACCAAGCCGATGCTCGGCCAGTGCGGCGACGTTGGCATCGTTCTCCACCTCAACCCGACGGCCTGGCAGGTGCTGGCGCAACAATTCGTTCCAGTCCACGCCACGGCCCTGGGGAAGATTCGGGGAGAACTGCAGTCGACCCTGTCGCGTGAGCATCCCAGGGACGCCCACTCCTACCGGTACGGATCCCGGTTCGTCTGCGGACGACAGCGAGTGGAGTTCGCCCACGACCTCGGCGACGGCGGCGGCCACGGCAACGCCTTCCTCACCGGCTCTCACCGGACCCGTCGGCGTGGGCACCCGGGACTCGGCCACTATCTGACCACGGGCATCCACCGCGACGCCCAACACCTTGGTGCCACCGATGTCGACGCCGAAAGCGAGGTCGGCACCCGCCGACGCCTCGCTGCCACTGCTCACGTCGAAGACTCGACCCGTGCCTTCAGCTCTCGCATGGCCGTTGACATGATCCGGCTGGTGGCGCGCAGCTTTATGAAGCCCGGAATGGGCACGCGGAGTTCCGCTTCCAGGTGGTACGTGACCTCTGTGCCCGAACCTTCGCCAGACTCGAATTCGTAGCTCCCGTCCCACTTCGTGGTGATATCGCCCTTGGTCTGCTTCCACGCAAGCGTCCGGGGCGCCTCGGAGTAGTCGTACACCAAGGTGTTGCTGGTGCTGCGCCCGAACGCCGCGGCTCGGAAGGTGACCGAGACGGGCCGCCCCTCTTCGTCGCGCTCGTGGACCACGACCTCCTTAATGTCGGCCGCCCACTCTGGGTACCGCTCAAAGTCCGCGACGACAGAGAAGCATCGCTCAGGCGATGCCGAGACCGACATGTGTTCAGTGGCTTGATCGGCCACGGCTCGTGCGTCCTCTCTGATTGACCCGGATCTGTTGGACCGGCTCCTGACAACTCCCCGCGTTGGTCTGAGGGGCAGTCAGCCTGCCACTCCCTCCAGGGTGCTGGCCAGCCTAGAAGCGAGAACCCCGTAGTCGAAGGATCCCCGGGCCCGGGCCCGGCCGGCCGCACCCATTCTTCGGCGCTTGGCGGGGTCGGCAAGCAGGGTCCGCATCGCTTCGGCCACAGCGGCCGGGTCTCGTGGGTCTTGCACGACCAGCCCCGTCACGCCGTCGACCACGGCGTCCGCGGCGCCCCCACTGTTGCCTGCGACCTGGGGAACCCCCGCTGCTGCGGCCTCCAGGAAGACGATGCCAAATCCCTCCTGCTCCAGGCTCAGCCATCGGTTCCGGCACGCCATGACGAACACGTCGCCGGCACCCAACAGTGCGGCGCGGTCCTCGTCACTCACCCGGCCGAGGAGTCGGATATCTGCCGCGCTTCCCTCTGCCTCACGGCTCAGGCGGTCGAGATCGCGCCCGTCGCCGGCGATGGCCACCACCAAGTCGGGAAACGAGGGGGCGAGGCGGTTGGCCGCGTCAATCAGCACGTCCATCCCCTTTCGAGGCACGAGGCGGCTGACGCTCACGACGAGTGGGCCCTTCTCGGGCAACTCGAGCCGGGCACGCACGGCGCGACGGTCAGCCGCCCTCAAGGTCGGGAAGGATTCGGCGTCGACCCCGGGCGGGACGACGACCATCGGCGCCCGCAACACGCCGGCCGCACGAATCCCCTCCGCCGCCGGGTAGTCACCCGCGGCGATGACCAGGGCCGAACCCCGCAGGACGCGGGCGAGCGCAGCGCGCCCGACTGGCACTCGGCCTGGAACGGTCACCTCTGCGCCGTGGAGAATGACGCCGTAGGGCAGTCCGACATGGGGGCCGAGGAGTCCGAGCGGGAGAGCTGGATCGAACAGAACCAGATCCACCGAGCACTCACCGGCGCACCGGCGCACCGCGCCAAGCGCACGAGGTGTTGGAAAATACAGGATGTGTTCGGGCACCCGCACAATCCTGACGCCGCGCGAGGCCTGCTCGGCGTCGAACGACGCAGCATCCGGATGCGACGACGCCGTCAGCACGACGAAGGAGTCGGGATCAAGCCGTCGCCACAACTCCCACAGGTAGTTCTGTATACCCCCCACTTTCGGCGGGAAGTCGTTGGTCACCAGCAGGTGCCGTCTCACGCAACGCGACCGTGTCGAGGGTCACGACCGTCCCATGTGTTATCCGGCGCGAGAGCTGAAGCGCAGGGACGGGACAAGCCCTGCCTGTCCGAGCATGCGCATGGCGCGCGCCTCCGCCGCGTCAATGACCACGGCGTCCTGCGGATCGCGGCCGAGCAAGAAGGTGACCACACAGTCATTACAGGCTTCAGTCCCCTGCAGGGCGCAGCAGTCGCAGTCGATGGTGACCCCATCCGATGGCTCGGGCGTGAGAGGGATGATCGTGGGATCGGGCATGGGGGTGGACCTCCGTGGTGCGGCGCCGTCGGCGTGTGCGTTGTCTCTTTGGGACCATCGTGACGTCCGGGTGTGACAACGCCGATGTCGGCATGGGTCGAGCTCACCCCCTTGGCGAAGTCAACGCGGTCCGGGTGGCTCGGGCCGTCTCCCCAATTCCCCAGGCCACGCCTTCGGTCTGTACCGTTCCGCCGGCCACGACGACCAGGAATGGAGGGCCACCGACCCGGTAGTCGGCAAAGGCTTCCGAGCTCATCACGACGTCGGTGCCGGGCGACACGAGGCGGGCGACGAGGGTGGCATCCTCCTGCTCGGGCCCGCGGGTGAGGACGACGATCCGCACTCCCGAAGGAACCGAGCCGCGAAGGGGCTCCATTCCTTCCCAAAGGTCGCGGCAGCCCAGGCAGTCCGTTGAGAGGAACAGGAGAAGGAAGGGCTCTTTCGAGGCGACGACACCGAAGGAGATTGCCTCTCCTCCGGCATTGACGCCGTGGATGTCGCGGGCAACGGTGGCAGGGTGGTCCCGGAAGGTCGGGATCGGGCGCAACCGGCCCATGATCTCTGCCGGAGGCGGATCGTTCACGAGACCCGTGACTGCTCGCCTGGCTCCTCAGGGCTGTCGTGTGCCTCGGCGTCACTGATCTCGACCACGCTCCGCCCGTGACCACACCAACGGCAGACGACGTCGTCGACGGTGCGTGACAGCACGTCGACTTCTTCGATCATCAATTCGCCACCGACGGTGTAGTGGTGGAAGGACTTCGTCGTCTGCGAGACGGTGACGTCGAAGCGGGTCACGTTGCCGCAGCCGTCGCACCGGTATGTCGGTTCGCTCACCCCACCACGGTACTCGGCACCCGCGACCCGTTCGGAAGGATCAGATGCGGTCGAGGAGCTGCGCTTTCTTGGCCGCGAACTCCTCCTCGGAGAGAATGCCCCGCTGACGCAGATCGTCCAGCTCAATCAGACGGTCCTTAATGTCGGCGCGTGAGGCTCCAGCGCTCGCCCCCGGCGACGCTGGTTCGGCTTCGGGCGCAGTCTCCCCGGCCAGGGCAGCCGAGCCGAACGGAGGCGTGTCGTCCCTCCGGGCGGCGCGGTGGTCGCGGCGCCGATCGTGTTGCAGGAGTTCCAACGGCACATCTTCGGCTTTTCCTCCGCCGACGAGCTCGTTTATCTGCGCATTGACCACCCGCTGCACTATGGCGGGCTTGCGGACGTCCTCCAAGACGAGCGAGTCGTCTTCACCCTGCACGTCAATGATCAGGCGACCCGTGCCGACGGCGCGCTCCCATAGCTTCTGCGAGAGGTTGATCTCCGTAATGCGCTGCAGTCGCAGCTGGACGATGTCGCGATCGAACACCCCGTGGCGCAGAACGATCCGCGTCGTCGTCAACGCCAGGGTCGTGCTGAGCCAGCGGATGACCCGGCCAAGCAACCACAGTGCGGGAACGACAGCAACTACCAGCAACGGATAGGTGGCCCAGGTGTCGTGGGTTCCCAACAGGACAAGCACGGTCAAGACCGCCGCCGCCGCGGCAATGGTGACGATGAGCGGTCCGAAGATGAACATCCAGTGCGGCCGCAGTTCAGCCAGGAGCTCCTCGTCATCATTGAGGAATTTCCGCGGCAACGGCACAGCGGCCACAGTACCGGCGGAACCGGGCTGAGGGGCGACGGACCTCCGTTAGCCTGGGTTTCATGCCCTACGCCGAGGTAGCCCCCGACGAGATCAGAGCGCGCCTAGCGAAGGGGGATGACGTGTTCCTCCTTGATGTCCGCGAACCGTCGGAAGTAGCCGAGTGGGCCTTCCCGATCGGGGTCAACATCCCGCTCGGGGTGCTCGGTGACCGGTTGGGCGAACTGCCTCGGGACAGGACCATTGTGGTGGCGTGCCACGTCGGCGGCCGTTCCGCCACCGCGGCCGCGGCATTGAGCGAGGCTGGCTGGTCGGCCGAGAACCTCACCGGCGGGGCCGTCGCGTGGACGTCGACCGAGCCTGCCGGCTGAAGAAGCCCGAACACCCGACGCGTACCATGAGCTTGTGATGATCGAACCGGACCCCGACCTCACCGCCACCCTCAGCAGCATGATGCCGTTGATGGCACACATGGGCGCAGAGGCGGTGTCCGCCGATCGTGATCTTGTCGTCCTGCGACTCGGGTGGAGCCCAGAGCGATGCACGTCCGGAGGCATGCTGCACGGGGGCGCTTTGATGACGTTGGCCGACGGCGCCGCAGGATGGTGCGCCTTTCTCAACCTCCCAGCCGACGCCGCGGGCACGACGACCATTGAGTCCAAGACCAACTTCCTCCGAGGGGTGAGGGACGGTCATGTCGATGCTCTATCGGCAATCCTCCACCGCGGTCGCACCACCATTGTGGTCGACACCGAGTTGCGTGACGCCGAAGAGCGCCTCGTCGCCCGGGTCACACAGACCCAGGCCGTCCTCATGTCGCGGCCGTAGCGCTCCCTAGGCGGCCGCGGGCACGAGCGACTGCACAACGCTCTCCGACGTCATGAGAGCCGCACCGATGCCCTCCATCTCGCGCTCGCCCTGCGGGTAGAGACCAGAAACGGCGTCGGTGACCAGCACGACTCGGAAGTCGCGCTCGCTGGCCTCGTACACCGTGGTGCGGGGGCAGTTCGGGAAATTGCACCCCGCGACGGCAACGGTGGTGATGCCCTTCGCCACCAGTTTCTCGCTCAACGAGGTGCGGAAGAACGCCCCCCATCGGGGCTTGAACAGCACCCACTCGGCGTCACCCACTTGCTGCAGCCCACCGGAGAGCAGGAGGTCGGCGTCAAGTGTGACCCCACCCGAAGTGAGGCCCGGCGCGAGTTGGCTGCCCTCGGTGCCCGGCTGCAACATTCCTTGTCCGGCGGCCACCGCGGCACGCCGGCAGCGGTCGACATCCTGGGACGTCGGTTGGTACAGGCGCACGACATGGAACAACGGTCGCTGCGCCTCCCGCCATGCGGTGCAGAGTCGGCTCACCTGCGGGAGCACCGCGCTCGTGCCCGGGATGCAGAAGGGGGCTCCGTCGAGCAGATCCCGTTGCATGTCGATGGTCACCAACGCGGCCGACTCGAACTGGGGCTCCGTGAAGGTGTCGAGCATGAGCACCATCATGCTCGACCGCGCGAGGCGCCCGAACGCTCAGGGCTGCGTACGGTCGACCACGACACCGCCCGCCCGCCGAAGGGTCACCACTGTTGGTGGGGCTTGTGGGTGGCGTGTTCGCACTTCCGTCCTGCCAGGGAGTATGCGGCGTTCGAAAGACACCGTCCACAAGATAAGGAGGTGAGTCTCCACAAGCCCTGGTCACCAGGCCGGATTCAGCACATCCAAACACCGGGTCCTCGTCCCAACCCGGCGAGTTCGCTGAAGCGTCTCACTCTCGGCAGCGAAACCCGAACCCTGCCCCCTATCAGGCACTTCGGTGACGCGTGTTACGTGCGTACGTGTTGCACGAAGTGGGACGGTATTTCACTTTCACTTCGCCCATGAGTGTTGTCGACCGGGTGTACGTGTGAACTCCGAAAGTCCCATGATGATGCTTGGACGGAGCTCGCCTGCCAGCCCCGACATCGACTTCGTGGAACTTCCTCTACAAGCGCGGGCTACCAGTCACCAAACGCGTGCAAAGAGGGGACGGTGGCCGCGTTGTGATCGGGGTCTGAAGTGGTGGTTACTGTCGGGCGAACGCTCAAATGAGTGCCGCATTGATTCTTTGCGAGTTTGGGCTTGGTATCCCCTACGGCTTTCTGGGGAAGCGCTTAAACCCACCGGTCACGGCTTCCGAACTCTCAGAATCCAGTTCGAGGTCCACGTCCAGATCATCGGTGCCCGGATCGGTGCCC
>Ga0307374_10005476_pt1 | contig 20499 bp, 13 predicted proteins | sample OX3MG_FD_202532 | JGI IMG/M metagenome (GOLD analysis project Ga0307374, IMG submission 202532) | Soil microbial communities from Risofladan, Vaasa, Finland - OX-3 | ecosystem: Environmental > Terrestrial > Soil > Coastal area > Acid sulfate soil | place: Finland: Risofladan, Vaasa | collected...
CGCGCGGAGAAAAAGACAAGAACAAAGACAGGAGAAAATCAAAAAGAAAGGAAAAACGACGACGGGTAACATTTCACGTTGCAAGATGATTCAACCCAAAAGTAACATTTTTAAATTGCTTGACAGGTGTTCGCAGCGCATCTTTGTTGCAGCGCATCTTTCCACGAAGACGTAGAAAATTATCGGTGTGAGCCACTGCTAAGCGTAGGGTAGTGACTCAATTTATTTCTTCATCGTCATTCCCGCGAAGCTTGTCCCCGCGAAGGCGGGGAGCGGGAATCCACTTCGAATATCACAGTGGCCTTCCGAACCCGTGCAGAAAAAGGGATTGCCCGGCGCATGGATCCCCGCCTTCGCGGGGATGACGGCGGCGAACCATGTCACAAAACATCAAACTGAGTCACTACCAAGCGTAGTCTGATGGTGCATCTATTGTCACAAAACAGTAAAATAGTGATTGTCCGGTGGATGCGATAGAGTGGCCGGTCAGGATTCATTGCGTCAAACGAGTCATCCTCTTCATTTGAAAGGCAGGCAATGGAAACTCGCAACCTTGAAGACGTAGCAATTGTCATTCAGCCAAAAAGGGACAACCTGGCCGTCCTCACCGTGGATTTTCTTGAGAAAGGCGCTGCTCTGAAATATGACGGCCAAATGATCACCACCACCGGCCGGATTCTTCGCGGGCAGAGCTTCGCCGTAAAACCAATCCAGCAGGGACAAACGTTCATCACCCTCGGCGACCCGATCGGCCTCGCCTCAAAAGAAATCGTGCCGGGCGATCCCATCCATGAGGGCAATTTGGAGGATCGCCTTCCGCAACTGACCTATCGCTTCCGGGACAACCTGGATTCCCCGCCGGTCAATCCCCTCCTTGCAGATATCACTTTCGACGCCTATGTCCGCCCGGATGGAACGGTTGGAACCCGCAACTACGTGGGGATCGTGACCTCCGGGATGTGCTCATCCACAGAGGCCCATGCCATCGCGGGCATCGCCATGCGGGAGATTTATTCACGAGCGAAGTTTCCAAACGTCGATGGCGTCGTCCCCATTTCTCAAGAGTCGGGCTGCGGCATGCCGGACGGCTACGCCGTCAATTTGCTGAATACCTTGCTTACCAACACGCTTCGCCACCCGAATTTGGGCTCGGCGATTTACATCGACCTGGGATGCGGCAAAACCTGCGTGGAGTGCTCGGCTCCGATTTTCCAGGAACACGTTCCTCATTATCATCAGCGCGTGGCGAACCTGGTGATCCAACTTTCGGGCGGCAGCCGCAAGACCGTTGAACGCGGCTTGGAAATGGTGGAGAAACAACTCCACTTTGCCAATCAATTTTCGCGCCAACCGGTTCCGGTGTCGAAGCTGGTGGTGGGGACCAAGTGCGGCGGGTCGGACCGCTGGTCCGGAGTGACCGCAAACCCGGCGGTCGGAGTGGCTTCGGATCTTTTCGTCAAAGCCGGCGCTGCCGTCTTTCTCCCTGAGATTCCGGAGCTCCAGGGAGCGGCCATGGTGGACCTGGCCCGCCGCGCCCGCACCCGCGAAGTTGGACGCAAACTGGCGGGGGCTTTGCGCCGCTATGAAAAATACGTCAAATCATTTGGCGCGGACTTTCGTGACAATCCCTCGCCCGGAAACATCAAGGGCGGCCTTTACAACATCTACCTGAAATCGAGCGGAGTGAAGGCCAAGGGCGGCACCTCCATCGTTGAAGACCTGATCGAATACGGGGAATGGTTGGGAGAGCGCAAAGGACTCTTCGTGCTTTACACGCCCGGCTACGATCAAATTTCTACGCCCGCCCTTTTTTTGAGTGGCGCGCAAGTTGCGCTCTTCACCACGGGCCGGGGCACGGGTATTGGGTGTGCACTGGGTCCGGTGATCAAAATCGGGTCGAACACCCCGCTTGCCCGGATGAATGGCGATATTGATATCAACGCCGGCACAATCCTCGACCGGGAAGAGACCATCGACCAGGTTGGGAGAAAAATCTTCCAGGAGACGCTCGACGTGGCTTCCGGGCGAAAGCTGACACGCGCGGAGGAGGCCGGGTACCACACCGAATTTAAGATTTGGGAATCACTTTGGCCAGCCTTGTAATGCGGATGGCTTCAACCCCGGCAGCTCCGTGTCTTGAATTTTCCACTTCGCGGAGCAGACTATCATCGCACCCATAGTTGAGGTATCATCAAAGTATGGAGAGCCTAATTATTGTCATTGTATTTTTGGGAATTTACTTTCTGGTCCTTCCCCGCATACCCGGTGTTTCCCGGTTTACTTGAGCCCCGCGTCCCAATGCCCGGTCGGGCAAGCAGCCGGGATGCAGCGCGAGTCCCGATGAAAGCAAAACCGTCACGCCGGATTCTTCACTGAAAGTCTGAAACGCTGTGGGGATTTGACCGCCGTCGCTTTGCCCCGATAGTTCGCGCCTTGCCATTCCGTTACTCTCAAAAGGATGAGAACTTCAGCCATGCCCTCGTCAGGTCATTGCCGCGAAACAACCACGTGCGCCCATCCAATTGTTCCACTCCCGGTTGTTGGGTAAAAGTCCGCGCGCTGGGTGAGCTGACCAATTCAACTTTCACTTTCACGGGTCCTTTCACAGTGTAGGGTTTGACCTCCGCAAGGCGCCTCATGGCCTGGCTTGCCTTCTTTTCAATGAGCGCGCAGGCGGCGGAACTGGTTAGAGTGAATCCGGCCGTCGGACCCACTCCGTGTTTCACCTCGGCGCACTCCCCTTGCGGCACGAGCTGGAGAAATTCCCCGCAAGCGGCGTGGTCCCCCGCCAGCATAATCGCTGGGATTCCAAAACTGCCCGCGAGCATCACGCGGCCTCCAATTTCACCCACCTTCTTGCCATTCACCCAAATGTTCTGGATGTCCCAGGTGTAGGAATGAGGCAGAATGGCCTGGGGAGTGCCGGCCATGGCATGAAGGCCGATGAAGATGACCGCAGCGTAGGAGGGATCCAGCTCCAGAGTGGGCGGGACAGGAGTGCCCGCAAGCAGATCGGCGCGGGGATCGAGATCAAAGGGCAGAAGATTATGGCCGCCGGCATGACCGTCATAAACCACCACCGAACCCGCCCCGCCTTCGTAAAGTCCTTTCACGGCGGCGTTCACTTCGGCAGTCAAGAGCTTGCGAGACTCGGCATAACGTGGACTCTTGTCTGGAATGCACTGAAGGTTAAAATCAAAAATGCCATCCACACCCTCAAGGTCGGTAATTACAAAGACTTTCTTGGGTCTGCTACCCTGGGCCACAACAAGCGTGGGCCACAGCGCCAGTAAGAATGCCAGGGTCAAAAGAACGCGATGAAAGGATTTCTCCATGAATGTCCTTCTTTGGCGAATGAAGTGGGCGAACGATGCTCCACGCGACGTATCATACACGATCACGATTCGCAAGCTATGGGGGCCACGAAGCTTTGCCAACCGTCATCGGCTTATCCTTTCGGGCCGTCCTGAATCGTCTTCAAGGCGCGAAGGGCAGTTCGTCCTTCCTCGGAATCGGGAACGGCTTCGGCAACAATCTGGTATTTTGCCTCTGCTTTACTCATGTCCTTGCGGCTTGCATAAATGTTTGCCGCCGCCAAGTCCGCCCGGTAGATATAAATGCTCTTCCCCGGCAGGCTGCCGGCCTGCTCGTAACGTGCCAGAGATTGTCCCGGGTCCCCGAGCCGGGCGCGCATCAGGCCATCCTCATAGAGAACCTCGGCGTGTGGCATCAGATTGAAGTTGGGCTCGTCATTTTGAAATTTTGCGATCAAAGTCTCATAAGTTTCCGCCGCACCCTGCCAATTTCCTTCCCGCTCGTAGGCACGGGCGATTTCCAGAGGTAGCAGGAAGTTTCTCGGATCCTCCTGGGCGAGGATGCGAAGGGTGGCCAGCATCTCCGGATATTTTTTCTCCCGGTTGTAGACCACCGCCAAAATCAAGGTGGCGTCATTCTTTGCCCAGTGTCCATCCTTGCTCACCTCCTCAATCTCCTGCAATCCTTTTGCTTTGTTTCCCCGATGCCCCGCCAGCGCCGCAAGGACTTTAATATAGAACGGCAGGCTGCCAACAATGTAATCATGAAGTCCGAGGACCAGGAGACAGTCCGTATAGGAAGGGTCCAATTGGTAGAGCCTTGCGTGAAGAGACCGTGCGGTGTTCCCCTCGCGCAGCGCCGCGAAATAGGCGCGTTTGATTGTGAAATCATAGGTTGCCATTGTCGAGTGTGCTGCGCCCGCCCAATACAGCGCATCCTCGTCCTTTGGGTTTTGCCGGAGCCGCGCGTCCGCCGTTTGCATCGCTTTATTAATTGCCGGCAAAAACGCTCTATCAAATTCAGGATCGGCCGGAGCAGGAGCGCCGTGGAAAATCGAACCGCTCTGGCCATAGGCGTCAAGCTGCAGCAGACCCAGCTTGAAGAGCTCACGATGCAGAATGGTTGTCGCCAAATAGTTCAATGCCGGCAGCTCATCGGGGTGAACCTTGAGCCAGCTTTCGAAGTCCCGCTGGGCGGCGTCATACTCCAGGTTGTGCATATGATCCAACGCTTGAGCGATCTGTCCACCTTCTATCGTTTCCTTGGGGACAGATTCTTGCTTTGCCGCCAGGGAGCGATAGGCACCTGTCAGAATAAAGAAAAATGCAAGTAGCAGAAAGACTAGCCCGGATTTCTCACCAGATTTTCCGGTACGCAGGAAGGGTGGGATTTTAACCCCGTCCTTCCGTTGCGGTAGCGGACTCGGTGGGAAATGGGTTCTTAGGGTTCGTTCCAAACCGCGATCCTTTGTTTTCATATACATTTAGGGTTCGTTCCAAAAATAATGTAGTGCCGGTCTGTGACCGGCGGATTTCGCCGCTCATAGAGCGGCGCTACAGCGAATGACCGCCGCCAACTTACTTCGTTGTGTATAGAACCCCGCCCTTCCGTTGCGGCGGCGAACCTGGTGAGAAATGGGTTCTTAGGGTTCGTTCCAAACCTCGATCCTTTGTTTTCATACACTCTTAGGGTTCGTTCCGTAAATTTCGGTTGCACTCGCCACTCCCGCCACCTCCGGGAAGCCTTCTGCCGGTTCCAAACCGTCATGGAGTCCATACCATTTTAGCCAAGGGCAGGGTGCATGGATGGAAAAAATGCTTTGTATCGATGCGATACATTGTATACAGGGGACAGGCGACCCATGCCTGCCAAGGAATGTTGACCGTGTCGTATGTTAGGTCTTTGCCCAACCCAAGCCTTCCTGCCGTTTCGGTCGTGGTGGAGATTGCTGTTGCGGGGTCTATGACCGCCGAATCTGACTTCAGATCCAACACCGGGTAACCTAAACTTCATCAGCCTTGCAACCGTCATCATTCCGGAACCGTGATACCATGCGCCTCGACGTTTTATTATAAGCTGGAGAAGGTGCAGATTGCTGTCTAAGAAAATTAGAAATAGAATCAAGGTTCCGGCGAAATTGCGAATTTAATGCGGTGAAGGGCCCCGGTCAAATCAGGAGTGGGGCAGGCCAACTGCGCGCGGTGGGCCGGACGGCAAACGCCAGGAAGTTGGGTGGAAATTGTGAGACGACTGAGAAACATGGAACGATTCATGCTCTTGCTTCTCTTCCTTTCGATTGCGGCCACCCAAGCTCTTGGGCAGTGGCACTCCATCGGCAAAGTGGCCGTTGCAGGACAAGACGGTCACTATTCGTTCCGGGGTTATGAAGCCACGGTGTCTTTGGACTTTCTCGCGGCGGACCTTGTCCGAGTCCGCATGGCCCACTCATCCCAATTCGGGCCCGATCATTCCTGGGCCGTGGTGAAGAAGGATTGGCCGCAAGTCCACGTGGATTTCAAAATATCACCGGGCTTTCTGACCCTCCGGACGTCCGCCCTGGAAGCTCGCGTGAAAACCGATCCCTTCAGGATCGCATTTTATGACCGTACCGGCCGGCTGATCTCCAAAGACACGGACGACATGGGCATGGCATGGAATGGCAACAGCGTCCGGTGCTGGAAGTGGATGCCGTCCGAGGAGCATTACTTTGGGTTGGGTGAAAAGGCAGGTCCGCTTGATAAGCGCGGACATGCTTACGTCATGTGGAATACGGATGCCTACGGCTGGGGGGCGACTGCGGATCCGCTCTACGAGACGGTCCCGTTTTTCATGGGCCTGCGGCGGGGCAAGGCTTACGGCATCTTTTTTGACAATACCTACCGCTCCTCGTTTGATTTGGGCACGGAGTCGCCAGATTACTACTCATTCGGCGCGGAGGGAGGCGAGCTGAATTACTACTTCTTCTATGGTCCCGACCCCAAACAGGTCTTGTCCCGGTTTACGGAGCTGGTGGGGCGCACGCCACTGCCCGCCCGCTGGGCCATCGGATACCATCAGAGCCGCTACAGTTACTATCCGGAAAGCACGGTGCGGTTCATTGCCGACAACTTCCGCAACCGCCACATTCCCTGTGACGCGATATTTCTGGACATCCATTATATGAACGGCTACCGCATCTTTACTTGGGATCATAACCGATTCCCTAATCCCGCCCAAATGATTGCCGACTTGGGCAAGCAGGGCTTCCACATCGTCACCATCATTGATCCCGGAGTAAAAATCGATTCCAGGTACTGGGTCTACCAACAGGGGCTTGCCGGAAACGACTTTGTGAAAATGCCGGATGGCAGCGTCTACACGGGGAAAGTCTGGCCAGGAGATTGCGTCTTTCCGGACTTCACTTCGTCCCGCGTCCGGGCGTGGTGGGGCTCTCTTTACAAGGGCATGATTAAAGACGGCGTGGCGGGTTTTTGGAATGATATGGACGAGCCCGCGATCTTTGATACGCCAACCAAAACCATGCCCCTCGACGTGATTTTCTACGACCACGGTATGAATAGCTCACACGCCAAGATTCACAACGTCTACGGCATGCTGATGTCGGAAGGCACCCGCAACGGCATGTTGAAATCGCGGCCCGACGTCCGTCCGCTGGTCATCACCCGAGCCACCTACGCGGGCGGCCAGAGGTACGCGGCCGTCTGGACCGGAGACAATTCGAGCACCTGGGAGCACTTGCGGATCAGCCTGCGCGAGCTGATGACGATGGGCCTTTCCGGCTTGGACCTGGCGGGCGCCGATATTGGCGGGTTTGCGCTCAGCCCCAGTCCTGACCTTTACACGCGATGGCTCGAAGCCGGAGTTTTTTATCCCTATTGCCGCACTCACACCTCCATCGGCACGCGCGATCAAGAGCCGTGGTCTTTCGGCAATCGCCGCGAGCGGATCAACCGCGACTCCATTGACCTGCGTTACCGCCTTCTGCCCTATCTCTACAACGCTTTCTATCAGGCGTCGCAGACCGGACTTCCGGTGATGCGAGCCCTGCTCCTGGATTATCCGAACGACCCGGAAGCGGTTTCCCAGGAAAACGAATTCCTCTTTGGTGATGACTTGCTGGTGGCGCCCGTGGTCAAGGATGGAGAGCGGACTTGGCCTGTCTACTTGCCGGCCGGGACTTGGTTTGACTTCTGGTCGAACCGGTCTTATCAGGGGCCTGCGCATATCACCGTGCACGCGCCGCTCGATCGCATTCCCCTCTTCGCGCGCGGCGGCGCCATTATCCCCACCCAAGAGGTTGTCCAGTATGTGGACCAAAAGCCGATCGATCCCATCACCTTCGAAGTGTATCCGGAGGGCAAATCCAGCCGTGTATACTACGAAGATGATGGAATCAGTTTCAAATATCAGCGGGGCGTTTTCATGCGCCGCCGCGTCACAGTTTCCCCGGGTGCGGGCGGAGTGCAAATTAATTTTTCAGCCCGACAGGGTTCTTACACTCCACCTGCCCGGGCTCTGCAGGTTAAAGTGCACGGCATTCCATGCCGCCCACTGAAAGTGACCGCAAACAATCAGGCTCTGCCGCTCGACCCTTCAGTGGATTTCCTTCCCAAGTACCACCGGGGATGGGCGTATGATGAAAATTCGCGGGTCTTGTGGATTCGCCTTCCGGACCCGATGAACGCTGTGACCTTAAGAATCACTGCGAGCGGTTTGCGTGACGCTTCGGGCGCCAAATGAAACGCCATCTTTGATCTGAAGCCGGACCGCAATGCTCGGTAGTGGTTCAGTTTGCTGTAGCGGCGGTCTCTGACCGCCGGAATGTGTTGATAAATAAAATTCGGCGGTCAGAGACCGCCGCTACAGCAACCAAACTGCACCACCACCCAATGCACCCAATGCACCTAATCCTTTCATTCTGACGAGTTTTGTGCAAGAATTCTGGTGGTAGGCTGAAAGACATCTCCAAAATATGTTCACATCTTCAGTTAAACTGAAGCGCTACACCGTTCCGGGTGATTAGCGCGCCAATGCCAACTCCACCTCAAGCCGAAAAAGGCCGTCCGGCCCTTCCCCGCGTCCTCGTGGCGACCACTGCCATGTTGACGTTTATCTCTTTTTGGCGGGCGGCGGCCGTCGTCTTGAATGACCTTGCATCCTCGGCCTTTTACGCCGGCGGAATTGCCGAACAGGCGATTGGGGCTTCCGCGCCCTGGTTTATCCTCGCTGTCATGGTCTTCGCGTACGCAGTTTGCCAGATGTACGTGGAGAGCTGCAGCATGTTTGTGCGGGGCGGTGTCTACCGCGTGGTGAAGGAAGCCATGGGCGGCACCCTTGCCAAGTTTTCGGTCTCCGCCCTGATGTTTGATTACATTCTCACCGGCCCCATCAGCGGCGTCTCTGCCGGCCAATACCTGGTGGGATTTTTGAATGAAATCTTCCATTACGCCCATCTGCAAGTCGTCCTGCCCACCAATTCCACTTCTGCCGTGTTCGCCATTCTGGTTACTTTGTATTTTTGGTGGCAGAACATCAAGGGAATCGAAGAATCCAGTGAAAAAGCGGCCCGCATTATGGAGTTCACCACGGTGATGGTGGTGATCATGATTGGGTGGTGTCTTTACACACTCCGGGTTAAGGGAGGGCATCTGCCCCCCTGGCCTATTCCCAGGAATCTGCATTTCTCGGTGGACGCTGAAGGGTGGCTGCGCTCCACGCGGATCCCGGAACTGATTGGAGTGATCGGAATTCTGGTGGCGTTTGGCCATTCCGTCCTGGCCATGAGCGGAATCGAAACCCTGGCCCAGGTCTACCGGGAAATCGAGCATCCCAAGCTTCCCAACCTCAAGAAGACGGCGTTTATCGTTTTCATTTACAGCATGCTTTTCACCTCGCTGGTTTCATTCTTCGCCTTCATGATCATCCCCAACCCGCACACCCGGATCCTATACAAGGACAACCTCATCGGCGGCCTGGCTATGCACGTAGCCGGTCCCTTCATGTATCGATTGGCCTTTCACGCCTTCGTCGTGGTTGTGGGCATCATGATTCTTTCCGGCGCTGTGAACACCGCCATTGTCGGCTCCAATGGCGTCTTGAACCGCGTTTCAGAGGATGGCGTCCTGGCGGACTGGTTTCGCCGGCCCCACCCCCGTTACGGAACCTCGCACCGCATCATTAACCTGGTGGTTGGACTTCAGATCGTCACTATCCTCCTCAGCCGGGGCAGCGTGATCCTGCTGGGCGAAGCTTACGCCTTCGGCGTGATTTGGAGCTTCGCGATGAAGGGGCTTGCCGTGCTGGTCCTGCGCTTCACGGAGCCTGGACCCCGGGAGTTCCGGGTGCCTCTGAACCTGCGATTCAAGCGCGTGGAGCTTCCCATCGGTCTGGCTCTGATCACGGTCACTCTGTTTGCCACCGCCGTCATCAACCTTTTCACCAAAGAAATTGCCACGGTTTCGGGCGTCGCCTTCACAATTGTCTTCTACTTGATTTTTACCATTTCAGAGAAATACTCGCGTCATGTGGGCGGCGCCGAAACAGCTCTGGACCAGTTCAATCTGGAGCCCGGAGAAACCCTGACCGCCGAAACATTGGGAGTTCGGCCCGGCAATGCGCTGGTGCTGGTTCGTGATTACCAAACGCTCTTCAACCTTGCCAGCGTCCTGAAGCGCGTCAATCCCAGCAAACAGGACGTTGTCGTTCTGCACATTCGAGTCCTATCCCGCGGAGGGTCCGGCGAGCACGACCTGGTTCCCGACCAGCTCTTCACCTTCAAGGAACAGGAGCTCTTCACGCGGGCTCTGAACTTGGCGGAAAAGAATGGCAAGACGATCCACCTTGCCGTGGTGCCCGCAACCGATGTTTGGGATGGAACACTTCGCGCCGCGCAATCCCTCCAATCCGCCACCGTCGTGCTTGGATTGTCTCCGAAAATGCCGGCTCCTGAAGAAGCCCGTCTTGCCGGCCAAGCCTGGGAGCGGCTGCAAAATCCCAAGCCCCAATTGACCCTTGAAATCTGTTCCCCCAACGGCCAGGCATTCATCACTTACCTGGGCCCGCACTCGCCCTACCTGACTCCCAAGGAAATTGATCTGCTGCATGGAATCTGGCTCGATTTCAGCGACGAGCTTGCCCCCGAGGAACTCCATCACCACGACGTCGTGCACTTCGCCCTCGATGAACTTTGCAGGATGATCGCCAACGGCAAGCGGGAAGAAGTCAAGGAACGTTTGAAAAAGCATTTGGGACAAATCCAAAATCATCGCGACCCCCAGGTATAGGCCCCCTGCCACTTCAAGCCAGAAGAGTAGCGCGATTTGCTGGAGCGGCGCTCCCCCTGTCAGGGCGGTAGTGGTTCAGTTTGCTGTAGCGGCGGTCTCTGACCGCCGAAAGGTGCTGATAAATAAGATTCGGTGGTCAGAGACCGCCGCTACAGCCGTGAAAACGTACCACTACTGTCAGTGGTAAGAGCTCCGAGCGCCGCTACAGCCCTGTGGTAAACTTGTATCGCCGTTAAGCTCCATGAGATCTAATTGATTTAGCCCAAGTGGGACGAGGGTTCAGAGCATTGTTCAGCGGCATTGTGGAAACCATCAGCCCGGTCGTGAAAATCAGAGGCAGGAACGGCCAACAGATTTTTGAGATTGAGCGCCCGCGCGATTGGGAATTTCAGCAGGGCGAGAGCGTCTGCGTGGAGGGAGTATGCTCCACCGTGCAGAAAACCAACGGCCATACGTTCCAGGTGACCTATATGCCGGAAACGATGCGCCGCTCAACGCTCGGTAAGCTCCAACCCGGCAGCCGGGTCAACCTGGAGCGAAGCTTGCGGCTCAATAGTCTGGTGGGTGGACACCTGGTCCAGGGACATGTGGATGCCACCGCGCGGATTCGCAAGATCGCCAAGGAGGGTGAGGCCAGAATTTACCACTTTGAGTTTCCCCGGCGGCTTTCCAAGTACCTCGTTGAAAAAGGATCGATTGCGGTGGATGGGATCAGTCTGACGATCGTTAAGTCGAAGCCGGGACGCTTCACAGTCTCCGTTTTGGATTACACCCTGCGCCGGACAACGCTGGGCACGAAGCAGCCTGGGGACCGCGTGAATTTGGAAGTGGACGTCTTGGCGAAGTACGTCGAAAAGCTTCTTCAACAATGAGACGAAAGTCACCCAAGGTCAACCCGCCGGAAAAATTTTCACGGCGCAGGGTTGCCATCATCCGCGCTGAATATAACAGCGAGATCACGAGCCGCTTGGAGCAGAAATGCCTGGAGGGATTGCGCCAAGGCGGCATCCCGGCGGCTCAGGTTGACTGCTTCCGGGTGCCGGGTTGCCTGGAGATTCCGCTGGTGGCGCAGCGGCTGGCAACGCTGAAGAGGTACGATGCCATGATCGCTTTAGGCGCGGTGATTCGAGGCGACACTCATCATTTTGATCTGGTGGCCAACGAGTGCGCCCGGGGTATTATGGACGTTTCACTCCGCTTTGACGTTCCAATCATCTTCGAGGTGTTGGCCACTTACAACCGGCGGGATGCCCTGCGGCGGGCCGGCAACAATCTCGCCAATAAAGGCTACGAGGCGGCGCTCGCGGCAGTTGAAATACTCCGCACTCTCGGGGAGATAGAGAGTTGAAGGAATTCCATGGCTGATTGGGACGAGATCGAAGCGGCTCTGCAGGATATTCGCGAAGGCCGGATGGTGATGGTGCGGGACAGTCACGACCGGGAAAACGAAGCCGACCTGGTGATGGCGGCTTCGAAAGCCACCGCTCGGGACATCAACTTCATGATCCGCCAGGCCGGCGGCCTGATCTGCGCAGCCTTGCCCCGCGAGCGCGCCTTGAAACTGGGGCTCACCTCGATGGTCCCGGAAGAAGAAAATACCCAACCTTTCGGCTGTAATTTCACGATCTCAGTGGACGCGCGGAAGGGCGTAACCACCGGCATTTCCGCAGCCGATCGCGCCGCCACCGTCCGCGTGCTGGGCGATCCTCGAGCCGCTTCCTATGACCTTGCCCGCCCCGGGCACGTCTTCCCCGTGCGGGCTCGAGCCGGCGGCGTTTTAGCTCGAGCCGGCCACACTGAAGCCGCGGTGGACCTTGCCCGCCTGGCTGGGCTGGCGCCGGTTGGCGTCATGTGCGAAGTTCTGGATGATTCCGGCAAAGCCGCGAATGAAGAATATCTGGCGAAGATGGCTCGCCGTCACCATCTGCGCATGATTACCATCGAAGCGTTGATCGAGTATCGCAAGAAGACGGAAAAGATGGTGGAGCGCGTGGCCAGCGCCCAACTGCCCACCGAGTTCGGCCGCTTCACCGCCCACGTTTACAGCGTTCCATCCCAGAATCGCGAGCACATGGCGCTGGTGATGGGGAAAGTATCGCCGCAGCGGCCTGTGCTGGTTCGCGTCCATTCCCAGTGCCTGACCGGTGATACGCTTCAATCCATCCGCTGCGATTGCCGCGAGCAGCTTCACTCGGCCATGCGCCAAATTTCCGAAAAAGGTGAAGGGGTGCTCCTTTACCTGAGCCAGGAGGGGCGCGGCATTGGTCTGACCAATAAGATTCGCGCTTATGCGCTTCAGGATAAAGGTCTGGACACAGTCGAAGCCAATGAGAAGTTGGGCCTCCCCGCCGATATGCGGGACTATTCGGTGGGCGCGCAGATTCTGGCCGATCTCGGCGTTCGTAAGATGTACCTGCTCACCAACAATCCGAAAAAAATTTCTGGCATCGAGCGATATGGGCTCAAAATCCTCAAGCGCGTTCCGCTGGAGACCATACCGCACCACCACAACCGGCAATATTTGAAAGTAAAAAAGGACAAACTCGGCCACCTGCTGAGCAAAATCCAATAGACGGCATGTCCCAGCTTTCCCGCGAAACCGGCGAACGCTTCATGCGCCAGTCCCTGGAACTGGCGGCGCGCGCGACCCGCCCGCCTTATCCCAATCCGTGGGTCGGATGCGTCATCGTTCGCGGTGGCAAGGTGATTGGCCAAGGTTGGCACCGTGGGCCCGGGACCAACCATGCGGAAGTCGAGGCTCTCACCAACGCCGGCAGGCGAGCGCGCGGCGCCACGCTCTACGTCACACTTGAACCTTGCTCGCATTACGGCCGGACCCCACCGTGCACGCAAGCTATCCTCCAAGCCGGAATCAGCGAAGTGGTCTATGCCATCCCGGACCCGAATCCGCACGTCTCCGGCTCCGGCGGCCGAATCTTGAAGCGGCAAGGAATCAGTGTTCGCTCCGGCTTGTGCAAAGCGGACGCTTCGGCTCTGAATGAAGTCTATTTGAAATTTTGCAAGACGCGCTTGCCTTTCGTTACCGTAAAAGTCGCCGCCAGCCTCGATGGAAAAATTGCTACTCGAACCGGTGAATCCCAATGGATCACGGGCGAATTGGCTCGAGCCGAAGCTCGCAGGTTACGCGCCACTCACCAGGCGGTACTCGCCGGCATCAATACCGTGCTCGCCGATGACCCGCACCTCGGCCCGCGAGTGGATGGAGCCGATGAACCCTGGCGTGTCATCCTCGATTCCCATCTTCGCACTCCCATTCATGCACAAGTTGTCCAATCCGGACGGTGCATTGTGGCGTGTACGGAGGCGGCAGACCAGGTCCGGGAATTCCGGCTGGCCAAGGCAGGCGCGCAAATCTGGAGGTTTCCGGGTTCCAGAGTCCCGCCCGGCAAGCTTCTTCAGCGCCTGGCGCGCGAAGCAATCATCAGCGTGCTGGTGGAGGGCGGAAGCGAAATCCTGGGAAGTTTTTTTGACGGCGAACACGTGGATCGCTTGTTCTGGTTCTTCGCCCCGGTCATTCTGGGATCAACTCTCAGCAAGCCAGCGGTCGCGGGTGAAGGAGCCGCCCGCCTTGCCGACGCGTGGCGGCTGCAGCACGTTTCGGTTCAACCCATCGGCGAATCTTTCCTCGTAAAAGGAAATGTGAGCCAGTGGGCTCTCGCCTGAAGAAGTCCTCAGCAATCTGCCGTCAGCCTTCAGCCATCTGCGTGTTTTTGCCGGGCCGGTCGCATGCGATTATGAGCCCCTCGCCTGTCATTCTGAGCGAAGCGAAGAATCCCGGCATTTGGCTCGGGGTAAATTCCGCCAAGCATCTCCAGTTCGCTCGCTGCCGAGGAAGAAGTCAAATACGGCGATTCTTCGCTCCGCTCAGAATCACAGCTCTGGAGGCTTAGCTAAAACCTCGTGAATAATCCAGGCAAGACTCCGGAGATCACTTAAGATTGGGCCTTGCCGCGCAGCAGGACAACCTTCCACCGCTTCCTACCCTCTAACTGTGTGTAGCTAGAAACAGGAAGAAAGATGGAGGTCCGCAAGATGAAAAGTAAAACTGTAATCACTTCGATTTTTGCAGCGGCTATCGCAATCATTTCTGCCACAGGCTTGACTTTTGCGAAGTCGAACAGCGTCAACTTAATGTATGCGGGTAAGATTGGAAATCATTTGACGCTCAAGCCCGGCCAATACAAGATTATGCTCAATGATAATAACAAGGCCCCAGAAATCGCTTTTTACAAGGGCCGGAAACTGGTCGGCCAAGCGCCCGTGAAGTTAGTCGCGGAACAAAAGAAAACTGACCAAACCGCGGTCTATTACTCCGCGCCCCACAACAACGTCCGGAAAGTCACCGAGATTGACATGAACGGTTGGAACCACAAGCTGATGTTTCCATCGGCTACGGGTTCCACAACCTCTGATTGATTCCTCCCTCGCAACCAGCAACCGTCGCAGGCGGCCTTCGGGCCGCCTTTTTTTCGGCTTGGAGTAAAGGCGCAGATCCGGTTCTGAAAAACTTGCGCCGCACCCGGCTTGCAGATTCAACGCGTCTAATCCAGCTTCAAACTTCCCCACATCTCGTCCACTCGTTTTTTCACTTCGGGATCCATCACAATCTCATCCGGCCACGGTCGGGTAAATCCTTCGGTGGGGAGCTTACGGGTTGCATCGACCCCCATCTTCGACCCGAAGTTTGATAGCCGTGAAGCGTGGTCGAGCTGATCCACCGGTCCCAGCATGAATTGGATGTCGCGCTCCGGATCGATGTGGTTCAGAGCTTTCCAAGCCACTTCGCGCACGTCGTGAACATTCACGTCGTGGTCCACCACCACAATGCACTTGGTGAACATGGCGCCCGGCAAACCCCAGATGGCGTTCATCACTTTACGGGCATGGGCGGGATAGCTTTTGCGAATCGCCACAATCATCAGATTGTGAAAAATCCCCTCCGCCGGCATGTGCATGTCCACCACTTCCGGCATTTGCTTTTTCATCAGCGGCAGGAAAATACGCTCCACCGCGTATCCCATCCAGTAGTCTTCCATGGGAGGCGGGCCGACGATGGTGGTGGCGTAGACCGGTTCTTTGCGGTGCGTGATGCAAGTGATGTGAAACGCGGGAAAGCGGTCCTCCAGTGAATAGTAGCCGGTGTGGTCACCAAACGGGCCTTCGGTACGGATGTCATCCAGATCGACGTAGCCTTCAAGCACCATTTCGGCGTTCGCCGGCACTTCCAGGTCCACCGTTTCGCAGGGCACCAATTCCACCGGCTCGCGCCGCAGGAATCCGGCGACCAGAAATTCATCCAGGTCCTCGGGCAGCGGCAGAATCGCGGAGAGCATGGTGGCGGGATCGGCGCCAATTGCGACGGCGGCTTCCAGCCTGCGGCCCTTGCCCTGACGGTCCAGCCAGCGGAAATGTTCCGCCCCGCCCTTGTGCACCTGCCAGTGCATAGCGGTGGTGCGCGAGTCGAAAACCTGCAAGCGGTAGCAGCCCACGTTGCGGCGGCCCGTCTTGGGACTGCGCGTCACCACCATGGGAAACGTGATGAAGCGCCCCGCGTCCTGCGGCCAGCACTGGATGATGGGCCATCGCGCCAGCGAAAAATCTTCGCGCTCAATCACTTCCTTCACCGGCCCGCTCTTCACGGCCTTGGGCACAAATGAGCCAATCTCCGCCAAGCGCGGCAGCATTTTGATCTTATCGAGGAAGCCTTCGGGCGGCTTCATGTCCAGCAACCCCTCGATCCGGGCCGCCACATCGTCCAGCGACTCAACCTCCAGCGCCAACTCCATCCGGCGTTTGGAACCGAGCGCGTTGATCAGTAGTGGTATCGGGTAGTTCGCTCCGTCCTTCGCCGAGCGAGGCTTTTCAAACAGCAGCGCCGGTCCGCCGCGCTTGGATACGCGGTCAGTGATTTCAGTAATCTCCAGATCAACGTCCACCGGCACACTGATCCTTTTCAGTTCCTTTTCCCGCTCCAGCCGTTTGATGAAATCTCGAAGATCTTTGTAAGCCACGTTTGCTCCACTCCGGGTTCAATTAAGATGAGATCAATTGGCAGGCTGCCTATTTCGTGACATCCGCAAAGTTGTTACTGGCATCATGCCCTTAAATTGAACCATGTCACATCCAGCACGGCAAATCAACCGGCAGCTTCCTTCGTGCTCAGCCTCCGGTAGTGGGTCAGTTTGGTTGCTGTAGCGCCACTACCGGGATGGGCTTAACTTGACTTGCCGCGCTTGCCGCCGGATACTAGGCAACGGCTAGGTTGCGGTTGGCGCCATCCGGCCCAAACTGTGCTTCGAACCATTGCAACGCCTCTTTGTTCAGAACCGTAGGCCCGCCGGCGGCCTTGCCAGGACTCGAGGTTAAAAAGGGCGCGGTTTTAACCGTGCCCTTCCGGTACTCCAAAGGGACTTCCTGAATAACCCGGATTGATTCGCTTGGGATTGGTAAGCGCGACACAATCAAAAGACCCCAGATTGCCAGGAGCGGCAAACGGGCGCAGAGACGCTGCCTTCTGTAGAGCGCTTCTTGCCTGGTTCCGCAAAAACGCCCGTTCCCTTCCCTGGCGCGCCCACCAAGACTCTTATGCCATCTGGGTGTCTGAGGTCATGCTGCAGCAGACCCAGGTGCGAACCGTCATCCCTTTTTACCTTCGATTTCTTCGGGCGCTTCCCACTCTCGAACACTTAGCCCAAGCTCCATACGAACATGTGGTCAGGCTCTGGTCCGGCCTCGGCTATTACCGGCGCGCCCGAATGCTGCACGCAGCCGCCAAGCAAGTGGAGGAGAAATTCGCTGGCCGTTTCCCTGAAACTTATGACGAAGCGCGAACCCTGCCCGGAGTTGGCCATTATACGGCTTGTGCCGTCCTCAGTATGGCTTATGGCAAGCCGCTCCCCGTGGTGGATGGAAATGTGGCGCGGGTCATGGCCCGGCTGGACACGCTACCGGGAAACTTGCATCAACGTAATTTCCGCCAAACCGTCGAGCGCTCCCTCGCGGCATTGATTCCCAAGCGTCATCCGGGACTGTTCAATCAGGCGATGATGGAATTGGGGCAGACTTTGTGCGCGCCCCAAAACCCTCAATGTTCCGCATGTCCCGTGGGACGATGGTGTAAGGCCCGGCAGCAAGGCAAGCAGGAAGAATATCCTTCTCCAAAGCCGAGGCGCGCCTCGGAACCCCGCCACTTGGCAGCGGCGGTGATACAGAAGAAAGGAAGAGTGGCGCTGGTGCGCGGGCTGGATGAGAACCTGCTGGGCGACTTGTGGAATTTCCCGGCGGCGTTTGGCGATTCTGAGAATCACGCCGCCCAGCGCCTGCGAGCCAAGCTGACTTCGCTTGCGAAAGGCTCGGTTTTACACGGCAACAAAATTGGAAGCCTGCGGCACGGGATCACTTTCCGGTCGATTCACGTTGCGCTTTATGCGGGCGCGATCAAGGTGGGGACCCGAAGTCCGCATCTGAAGTGGTTCGCCCTGCAGAAGCTGCCTATGGAAGCCGTCTCGCAACTCGCCCGCAAAATCGCGGCAGAAGTTGGATGACGCGCCAACTTCCCTCTTCCAAGCCCCGACAGGGGCGCCATTGCGCGCGGAAATCATGTCGTCCCTGACGGGGCTTATGGGAGGATTCTTGGAAACTCTACCCCACGGCTAATCGCCGTGGGCCACAGGCTGTCGCCGCTGACGCGGCTCAGGGGGAGCAGAACCGCTTATCTCAACGCCGATACCCTCAGCCCCTCTCCCCGCAAGCGGGGAGAGGGTGGCGCGCAGCGCCGGGTGAGGGGGTGCCAGACACACGAAAAGAGTGCGCGTGCTCAAACGGATTACTCCTGATTCCTTGTCCCAGGAATCTCCGGCGGCCTCGGCACCTTGCCGCGCTTGGCGTCAGCCAGCGCCACGTGATTCCGGGTCAACACGGTTCCGGTCGCCTGCTCAAACTGGATGAGGGCTTTTGCGTAGTCGGATCGCGCTTTGACCTCACTCACCTGGGCGGTATCCAGATCGCGCTGCGACTGGATGACCTCTGTGACGGTGGCGCGCCCCAACTTGAATTTAAGTTGTACCCCTTGAAGACTCTGGTGGGCGAGACCGGCCACGTTGCGCGCCGCGGCCAAGTCACCGCGCGCCTGAACCACGGCGCTCACGGCCTTGCTCACGTCCCACACGGCCTTGTTGCGAGCTTGCTGCAACTGAATCGTTTGTTGGCGCTGTTCGATCAGGGCGCGCGCGGCGTCCGCCTGTTCCTGCCGGTTGCGAATTGGGATGTTCAGCGAGAGTCCGTAGGAATACTCAGGGTATCTGGCGCGAAAAAGGGTTGACAAGGCCGGACCCAGGGTTCCGGCAAGTCCGTTGGGAGCATAGACGGCATCCACGTCCAACGTCGGCAGCAAAGCGTTGCGGACCGCCTGAATCGTCACCTTTTGATTGCGCAAATTGATTTCCGCCTGCTGAATATCCGGGCGGTTCTGCTCCGCCTCCCGGATCGCCTGGGCGAGCGGAGGAACGTCATTCGGGTTCGGCTCCGGTAACTGATCGGTCGGATCAATTTGAACCGAGGCCAGCTCGGAATCGAAACTCTTGGAAATATCTGCCTTCAAGGACTGTTGGTCAAGTTCGTAGGCGTTTTGCGCAGCCAGCAATTCTTGTCTTCTTTGGGCCACGTCAAGCTGCGCCTGGACCACGTCCAGCTTGGCGCCGGAACCAATCTGCACCTCCTCCTGATTGTCACTCAGGAGCTTTTGGGCGTTGGCCAGTCCGCCTTGCGCCACGCGCACGCTCTCCCGGTCATAGAGAAGACCATAATAGAGCGTGAGCACCTGGGAAACGATGTCTTCCACTTTTTGTTCGAAAACGCTTTCGGCGAATTTTTGGTCGTTTTGTGCAATGCGGATGAATCTGGCGTTGGACCGGTATCCGAACCCGTTCAGAAGATGCTGATTGACGCCAATAAACAAACCGGATTGGATGAAAGGGTTGAACTGAACGTTGGAGGCTGGAGAATTGGACGATTCCCGGAAACCTTGCAAGCCGATCTGGTAACTGGTGCCGGTGAGGAAACCCTGGCCGTAGGACCCGGTGTAAACAGAGGAGAAAGTCGTCTCAATCGGAACCCCGGCGGCAAGTGAAAAGTTCAGCGGGGTCACGTCATGAGACCAGCCATAGAGAAAGTTGGCTTGGGGATCGCAACAGCCCACGGGACTGGAAAATGGAATGCCTCCTCCCAGCAAGCTGCCGCCGTTTCCTCCACCACCGTTCGAGTTGCTCACGCCCGCCCCGATGGACCCGGAGAAGAGCGTGGAGGATTGATAGGCGCCAGCCACGCCGCGCGTTGCACCGCCCGATTTGGCGCGCAGCAAATCGGTTTGAGCGATGGGCAGGTTGTAGCGCGCAACCGAGATATCCAGGTTGTTCTCCAGCGCCAGCGCCACCGCATCGTCCCTGGAAAGCTCCAGCTTGCTCGCCTGGATCAGCTCCTGGAGACGGCTGGAGTTGGCCGTTCTCGCGCCGGGCACGTAAGGAAATCTGTAGGGAGAGACGACGTTCGGGAAGGCGCGGCTGGTGGTGTAGTCAAATGCCGTCGCTTCGGGTGTCTTCGATCCCTTTTGCGGCTGCTGGGGTTGCTCTTGCGAAGCGGGTTGATCTGGCAGTGGCGGAGACGCTTGTGTTTGCGCCTGTGGCATGCCGAGAGCTACCGGAATCGCCAAACACAGAAATAAGCCGGACACGATGACTTTGGGAAAGGGTGCTCGCATGGGCTGCTCTTCTCCTTAAGACTCAGACTGCCGAATCAAGTTCACCAGAAAATCGGTAGTGGCCCAGTTTGTTTGCTGTAGCGGCGCTCTATGAGCGCCGAGCTTGGATCCTCAACGGTTTCCGGC
>Ga0307374_10005477_pt1 | contig 20496 bp, 20 predicted proteins | sample OX3MG_FD_202532 | JGI IMG/M metagenome (GOLD analysis project Ga0307374, IMG submission 202532) | Soil microbial communities from Risofladan, Vaasa, Finland - OX-3 | ecosystem: Environmental > Terrestrial > Soil > Coastal area > Acid sulfate soil | place: Finland: Risofladan, Vaasa | collected...
CACTGCTATTGGCAAGGCTCAAGTGAACTTATTTAGATGTGGAAGTTGCCATCATTATGTGAATAAATGGCTACTTTCTCGCAAATAAATGTGCGCGCGGCTGCAATAACAGGAGCGGTTGTGGGTGGTGCGTGCTGGCTTTTGGGCGCTGGAATAGGATTCGGCGGCATGCCGATGTACAGTTTTGTGAGCGGCGGCATGATGGGATACTATATGATGGGCTATTCCGGCTATGCGGTGCTGTATCTGATAGCACTTGGAATTATCGGAGCTATTGTTGGGGCAATTATCGGGATCGTTTATAATTGGGCATTAATGCTCAAGTAATCGAGATTTGGTGGTTTTATGGAAGAGTACACATGTCCCATGCATCCAAAAGTCCATTCTAAAAAGAGGGGAAAATGCCCTGAATGCGGAATGGGCCTTGTCTTATCTAAAAAGTAGAGGAAGGCCCTTAAACTGCGGGAGAACCTCGCCTAAGGCCATTCAATTTAAATAGGGAGACTCGAAGATAACAGTATGGCGTGTGCATGTGCCAGCTGCGGCAAGCAGATAGAGAAGGACGGATACTGCTGGGTGTGCAGCGAATGCTACGGAGTCTATTGCACCGATTGCGGATACATTGGAGGGGTTGATGCGGACACAAACAGCTGCGACTGTCCGAACTGCAAGGAGCCTATGGCTTACACAACCTGCCAGAGCTAGGGATTCAGTCCCTTAGAGATTTGACCAGCGCAACCATCCCGCTAGGTGTTACTTTGTACACCTCTGAGACCTCCGAGCCAGTTATTTCGCCGAGATTCATCACTTCGCCCCCCTTCTGCAGTTTCTGAAGAGCTGCCTTCGCTGAATCGATATTGCAAAGATCTGATTCATTGAATATCATTCCCTGCTGCTTTGAGGCGTAGGCCAAGATTTGGATCTCTGTTTTTTGAGTGTTTTGCTTATTCTTCATTTTCCCACAAACTCCATTTCTTTTTGGGATTTAAAGCCTTGATTCATCGGCTGTTTTGCACTCGTCTAAAAGTTTTTATAGTAATTCGTAAAGAATAAGGTTGATAGGCTTATGGCAGAAATCAAGGGATTAAACATTGTCGTGACGGGAGGCGCAGGATTCATAGGGAGCAACCTATCGGAGAGGCTTGCAAAGGACAACGACGTCACCATAATAGACACGCTGCACAGCGGTTCGCTTGATAACATCGAGGCAATAAAGGATAAAGTTACATTCATGAAGGCAAGGGCCGGAGAGATAGAGAAATTCGCAAAGGCTCCGGATCTGATCTTTCACCTGGGGATGTACTCCTCGACACCGATGTATCGAGAGGACAATATGCGGGTGGCCGAAGTCGTGGAGGACTCTGTAAGACTCTTCCGCTATGCCGCAAGCAACAAAATCAAGGTGGTCTTCGCTTCATCTTCCTCAATCTACAACGGCCACAATATGCCATACAAAGAGGAGTCGTTTCCTTTTGTGACTGATTTCTACACGGAGGCGCGCTACTTTGCCGAGCGGATTGCGGAGCTCTACCACAACATGGAGGGGCTGGATGCTATAGGGCTGAGGCTTTTTGCAGTCTACGGGCCCCACGAGCGCAATAAGAAGACGTTTGCAAACCTGGTCAGCCAGTTCATGTGGTCGCTTCTTGAGGACAAGCCTCCGATCGTCTACGGGGACGGGACGCAGACGAGGGACTTCACATACGTTGACGACATAGTCGATGCATTCCTGCTTGCAACCAAGCAGAGCGGATACGATGTCTTCAATGCGGGAACCTCGAAGAGCTACACGATGAACGAGCTTGTCTCAAAGCTCAATGCCGCAATGGGCAAGAGCATCGCCCCGACATACATAGAGACGCCGATAAAGAACTATGTGACAGGAACGCTTGCCGACACGACAAAATCTGAGAGGGTGCTTGGCTTCAAGTCAAAGGTCACACTTGACGAGGGGATCGAGAGGCTCTTAAATTACTATGAGTATAAGAAAGCGTGAATCTTAGAAGTTTTCATCCTCAAGTGAAATCCCTAGGAAGGATTTGATAAACTCAACACGGAGTATGATATTCCTCTCGCCCTCGGATTTTATTGGGCTTCTGTACTTCTCGGGGTTTTGGGCGTATTCTTCAGTGCTTATACCTATTATCCTATTTTTAAAAAAGTTTTTACGTATTGAAGGATCTTTGGCATCAACGTAGTCTCGGCGTATCATTTCCAGATCGTCTGTCGTGATTGCCCTGCCGGTGTTTGTATCGATTGCGATTCCGCTCTGCTCGGCAAAAAAACAGATTACGGTGTCTAGGAATGTCCAAAACTTATGTTTCTCCATCCACATCTCTTTGCCGCCCGCTTCTCTAAGCGTTGAAACAATCTCATCGTATTTTGCGGCGTCGGAAGCCGGGTCGGTGCCAAGCATCTCAGCGTGTATGCACGCATTCACAAACGACTGCAGGCTTGGCTTTTGGGGATCCTTAAGAAATATGGAAAGGCCGATCTCATCGCACTCGTGGATGTGCCTAATTAGCTGCTTTAACTTTGGGTCGTTTCTTATCAGATGCATTCTACCGCGCCTTCAACTTACTAACTAGAATGCTCTCTTTTCGGACTTATTAAGCGTAATTGTATGGCTGTTTTATCGAGGAGGGCTTAGAAGTGGGGCAGGAAGCTTAGAGCTTTTTCTCGACCCTCTTTAGGTCCTTTTTTAGTATCTTTTCCTCCTTGAAGAACTCATGCTCTCCTGAGCGGGCTAGCTTTCCGAAGAAAGGGCCAAAGATGAAGCCGAGCGCGAAGATGACTGCGCCTATCGAGACAAAAGCAAGGACCGAGGCGAGGAGCTTGCCCAAAACAGTGACAGGAATCGTAGTTGGCCCCTCGGCGGTTGCCAGCATGCTCATGAAGTAGAAGGCGTTTATGTAGGAATAGCCCTCCACGTAGTGGAACGCAACTGTGCCAAAGAGCATTACGGAGCAGATGAGCAGCAGGGCGTAGAGTGCCCTGTGGTATATCGAGCGGTGCGAATAGTGCGCGTGCGCCTTACCGAAGAATATCTCCTCCTCCAAGCCAATCCTACCTATTTTGAAAGGAATGTATTAATACATTTCTAGCGGAGGGTGGTTTCAGTTTGATGAGGCGGCTGCCACTGCAATGCCTATGTCGGTAAATCCGGACGCGGTTGCAAGCGTGCTGCTAAGGGTGTTTGACACTATCCTGTAGGCATCGGAAAACTCGCCGTTGGCGCTGTCAAGGCCAGTCAGTCCGCCCCAGGTGGTCGTAGACGGGTGGCACGTCGTCGCTATCCCCAGGACCAGATCGTTGGCGTTTGATGTGGAGTACCTCGTAGCTGCCAGGGTGCCTGTGGAGAGGGCCACTGAAGGCAGGGTGCTGTTGGTGTCAAATACGGTAACATTCGACGCCGCTACCACAAACGCCCCCATGTACACCGCTCCTGAACGCTTTGCGGTTACCACGTCGTTTGTAAGCTTATTTCCTGGGAATGCGTAGTACACCCAGCTGGCGCCGCACTCGCCCGCAAGGCCGCTTGCCCCTCCGTACTCAAGTGTCCATCTCAGCCCTGCGCTGTCATTTATTGTAGGCACGCCCGTTCCTCCGTCGGCAACGGCTATTGCAAGTATCATGTCATTTGCGCTGGTGGTGCTAAACGCGGGAGTGAGTATTGGAGGAGGAACTAGCCCTCCTGCCGAGACGTGGGCGTCAAGCTTCGGAGGCTTTGGAGGCGACGGAAGAGTGACTGCCACAAGGGTGGATGAGACGTTTGCCAGAGGGATTGCAGTGCCGGTACCGGTGTCTGTGAAGACCACCCTGTAGGATCCTGGGATTGCGGCTGAGTAGATGGCGCTGGTACCATTTCCATTAGCCGAACCTATCGGGTTGCTTCCGTTGAACCACTGCCATCTGAAAGGCCCGGTTCCGCCGCTAATCGAGGAGGTAAGCAATATCGGAACCCCGTTTACTATTTTCCCCCCAACCGGCTGCGTTGATATGGAGAGGGCAGGGTTGACCGAGACACTGGAGTTGGTGGAAGTCAAGATAATTGCAGGCACAGATTTGCTAAGCCCTGTGTCATTAAACACAACGTGGTAGCTTCCGGCCGTTGATGCGATATACGTTGCGTTTATCGTGTTTCCGCTAGCGCCAGGTATTGCGCCTGATGGGCCATACCACTTCCATGCATACTGGCCCGTTCCGCCGCTAGCAAGGGACGTGAGCTTTATCGTCTGGCCCTGGTCGATCGATGCGGCCTGTAGAGGCTGCTGGAATATTGACGAGGCAGGCGAGACTGTTATCGAGACTTGCGAAGAGGTTGCGTTTTTTATTGGTCTTGCAGCTCCAGTCCCAACGTCTGTGAACACCACATAGTAAGTTTCAGGGACTGATGTCGAATACGTTGCGTCGGTTCCGCTGCCAGCTGCGCCGATTATGGCTCCTGTGGAATCATACCACTGCCATGCGTACTGGCCCGTTCCGCCATACACTGCTGAGGTGAGGGTTGCTGTCTGTCCCGATTCTATTGCACCTCCTGCAGGCTGCCTCGATATCGTCGGAGGCAGGTAAACATAGTTTGACCCAGAAAGCGCGGCAACTGTCACGCCCATCCCAAGTCCGATCGAAGCGGATGCGCTTAGGGATGCGGATGCGTTTGGCACAAGTGTGTATGCGTCGCTGTAGAGGCCGCTGAGCGTGTCAAGGCCGCTCATCCCCGTCCATGCAAAATTTACGCCCTGATGGCAGGTCGTTCCAAGCCCGAAGGCGATGTCGTTTGCCCCGGATGTTGAGTAGGTTGTTGATGCGATGTATGAGTTTGGCTCGACCATTATCGCAGGTAGGGAGGTGTTGTTGTCGAATACCGGCGTATCCTCAATTGCAAGAGCGAAAACTCCTGCGAACCTTGCGCTCATCTGGTTTGCCGTTATGGCCTCATTTGTGAGTATCCTTCCTGGCCTTGCATAGTATATCCAGCTGTTTGCGCATGCGGCGCTGAGCCCGTTGTATCCGCCGTACTGAAGGTTCCAGGTGAGCCCGGAAGTGTCGGTTATTGTTGGCACACCTGTTCCACCGTTTGTAGACACCATCACGATGAGGGTGTCATTTGCGCTTGTTGTGCTAAACTGCGAGGTGCTCACAGGGGCAGGGAAAGTTCCTCCGCCCGCAGCGTGGGCGTCAAGCCTTGGGGCCTTTAGTATCGAGGACATGACGATATTCACCGTGTTGGATACGCCCATCACCACTTCAGAGACGTTTTGCTTTGTGAACTCTACGTGGTAGCTGCCGCCCTTTGTGGCATTATAGGTTGCAACGGTTCCGTTGCCCAATGCGCCGGATATCGGAGTCGTGGCGTTGAACCACTGCCATGTGTATGTTCCCGAAGGAGCAAGTATCGATGAGGTCAACGGTATGTACTGCCCATTGTCTATCACCGCGCTCTGGGGCTGCTGTGAAATCTGCAGGTTGTCTGGTTCTACCGTAATCTGCACTATATTCGAGGTCGCATTGCCCCAGTTGGAGTCAACCACCGTTACGCTGTAGTTGAATGTGCCTGCGGCGCCTGCGATTGGCGCATAGACCGGTGAGGTTGCGTTTGCTATTGGCGCAGTCCCGTTGTACCACTGATATTTTATAGAGCCGGATCCCGCGCTGGTGAGGTTTGAGACCAGGGTTATGGTGTCTCCGGCAACTGCCAGGTTTGTGCCTGAGACTGTAACTGAAGGAAGCGGAGATACAGTTACCTGTGCGAAGTCTGAGTTACCTATTCCCCCGTTTGAGTCGGTGAGCGCAACGCTGTAGTTGAATGTGCCGATTGCGCCTGCGGTGGCGGAGTAGTTTGACTCTGTGGCATTAGCTATCGGGACTGTTCCGTTGTACCACTGATAGGATATTGAGCCGGATCCCAGATTGATTATGTTTGAGGCCAAAAGTATTGACTGTCCGCTGTCTGCAGTAGCAGTTCCCGAGACCCTTGCCGCCGGAGGCATGAATACCGTCAGCTCTGCAGGGCTTGACTCGCCCGTCCCGTTGTTTGAGTCGCGCACCTTCACGCTGTAGTTGAATGTGCCTGCGGCGCCTGCGGTTGCAGAGTAGGTTGATGAGTTTGCGTTTGCTATAGGGGCTGTTCCGTTGTACCACTGGTATGTTATTGCCCCAGAGCCTGGGCTTGTGAGGTTAGAGGTGAATACCACTTGCTGTCCGGCATCCGCTCTCGCCGTGCCAAAGACACTCACTTCAGGAAGCGGGGAGACTACAACAGATGCAGGATTCGATTTGCCGCTGCCACCGTTTGAGTCGGTGACGGTCAGGCTGTAGTTGAATGTGCCGATTGCGCCGGCTGTTGCAAGGTAAGTAGGCGCTGTAGCGTTAGCTATCGGAGCCGTCCCGTTGTACCACTGATAGGATATAGCGCCAGATCCCGCGCTGGTGAGATTGGAGATCAGGGCTATTGCCTGGCCAAGGTCTGCAGCATGCGAGCCAGAAACTGTGACCTGAGGAACCTGGAATACGGTAACAGAAATTGGAAGGGATGTTGCTGTGTCAGAGCTTGAAAAGTTGCTGATCAGAATAACGGTGTATGTGCTGTTTGCCAGAGGGCTAAAGGTGCAGGCGTTTGTTGAAATGGCACTGCAGCCCGGTATTGTGGTGTTGGCATTTGCATCCTTGAAGGTGTATGTGAAGGCTGTTGCTTGGCCGCTCACTGACGCGGTGAGGGTCTCGGGCTGTCCGGCATCCACTGATGCATTTAATGCAAGGAGCACAGGTACCTCAAGAGGATTGCTCACGCTCACCAAAATCCCAGTGGAGTTCATGATGGACGGAGTCGATGCGTTGTCAGCGACGCTGACCTCATAAGTGTCGGTGCTTGACGGTATAAATGTGCATGTGCTTTCGGAAATTGCGCTGCAGCCCTGGATCGGCGCTCCAGATCCGAGATCTATGAATGTGTACGCATAGCCTGGAGTGCCGCCGCTGACTGACGCAGTGAGGGTTTCTGACTGTCCCAACTTGATTGTGGAGTTTGAGGCAGAGAGTAGAGGGGTCGCAAGCGCAGGATTCACGGTCACATAAGTTGCGTTTGAGGTCTTGGTGAGAGGCTTTGAGCCGCTGTCGGTAACGCTGACAGTGAACTTATAGCTCTTTGCCGGAGCAAAGGTGCAGGTATCTGCAAGTACCGATTTGCAGCCTAAAATTGCCTTGTTCGATGTTGAGTTTGTGAATTTGTAGGTGTAGTTCAACGTTCCCCCCACAGCCGATGCACTCAGGGTCTCGATTTGCCCCAGGTCGATTGTGGAGTTGGATGCGAAGATTGTCGGTTTTTGGAGAGTGGTTGTCACCTTTACGTTAACAGACTTTGCAGTCGCATCCTTAACCGGCTTTGCGGATCCCGTGCCGATGTCGGTGAAGACAACGTGGTACTGGCCCGCTTTTGTTACGTTGTAGGTCGCGGTGGTCCCGTTTCCGGTGGCGTTTGCTATCTTGCCGCCGTCATACCACTGCCAGGAGTACAATCCTGTGCCTCCGGAAACAGTGGAGTTAATAATCATCGACTGCCCCGCGTCTAGCGCCGCAGGCAGAGGCTCGAGCGAGATTGAAGGTTCATTGTATACATTCACGGTGTCGCCGCTGGAGCAGGCTGAGACCGGCGGGTTCGCAGAATCGGTCACCTGATAGGCATAGCTGTTTGTGGACAGAGGGCTTGCCGAATAGGTCTTTGATGTTGCGAGAGGGATTGCGTTCGACTCGTTGCATGCGGGAGCAGAAGTGCCGACTGCGGTGTACCATTGGTATGAGTAGGACTTGGTTCCTCCGCTCTCATTTGCGCTAAGGGTTATCTTCTGGCCAACATCTATCGAGGGCGCTGCAGGCACTATTGCGCCAGCTGCAAGCGTCGGATTTATCTTGAATGTTGAGGTGGTGGAGTTGGCAATTGCCTTTCCGCTGGTTTTTGAGTCCTTTATTCCGACCTGGTATTTTGTGCCATTAGAATTTGCAACCACAACGAATTGGGTGGATGTGGAATTTGTTGAGGCAAATGCTATTGGGTAGAGGAAGCCGGAAGAATCATCATATAATGTATATGTATAAGGGGGAGTGAGAGTGGTGCCCGCGACTGCTGCGGTAAGCCCTATCGCCTGACCGATGTCGTAGGAGCCGGATTTGGGGAGCAGCGTTGCGGTGAATGTTGCCTGCACCATGCTCGTGAAGAGCATTATCGAAAAGAGAGCCAGTCCAAAGCTGCTAAATCTACCCATGATATCACTTTCTAAGCATGATTGTTTTTTATGCCTGGCACTTACGCTGATGTGTTATAGCTGCGCCGACAACTCCATAAAATTGGCAGAGAAATCCTTTCGGAAATCTAAACCCCCGATATTTGTATGGTTCAAAAAGTTATTAAGCGTTTTGCTAATTTGCTTGGTTCGCCGTCCTTTTTTGGAACCTTTAAGCGCAGGAATTAATCTTTTCCGGGATGCTTGCCGGGCTTTGCGCCCAGCGATTAGTTTATTAATATATTATTACTTATCAATTATGAACAAAGGTGTTATTTTGAGAGGATCAGACACATTAGTAAACTGTGACCAGTGCGGAAGGAGAGTACCAAGCGTCAAGGCCGTTGCATACGAAAAGAGGATAAGCTTCGGAACAGAGCTTCACAACGCAAACGACGTAAGGTTTTTGACAAGCAGGAAGGTATACTACTGCATAAGCTGCGCAAAGCACAAGGGAATATTCGAGAAGAAGAAGGAGCAGGCTGAGCGCGCTGCGCACAAATACGACTGAATGGTTGAGACATGGCCACGAATCCTGACGAACTTTTGATCTTCAAGCTCAGAGGAATGGGCAAGAAGGCAGAGAAACCGCAGGAGAACAAGGCGGTTGAGCAGCCAAAGCCGCAGGCCCAGGAGGCAAAGCCTATTTTTGTACCAAAACCTGCACCTACCGTAGTTCAAAAGCCGATTGTGGCCCAAAAGCCTGTTGAAACCCCTAAGGTGGAAGCAAAAAGAGAAGAGGTCAAAAGACCAGTCTTTGGAGGACTTTTTTCCGCTCCGGCACCTACTCCTGAGAAGCCGATAGTGCAGAAGATGCCAAGAGAGGAGATAGAGCAGCAGATGGTTGAAAACGTATTCAAGAAGCAGACTTTTAACGATGAATCAAAGCCCTCGGGCCTTGAGATCTCAAGAAAGAAGGGCGGAAGGACAGAGGCAGAGAGCATGGATGCAGCAAAGGGGCTCACCTGCATAAACCACCCGTGGAGACCGGCATATGGGGTGTGCGACTACTGCGATAGGCCGTTTTGCTATGCGGACCTTGTCGAGTACGACAACAAGTTCTATGATTTGGAGCACATCGACAACGTCGCGGGAAAGGCGCCGAGGACCAAGAAGCCAGCAAACTCATTCATTAAGATTGCAAGCGCGCTCTTCATAGTAAACTCGATACTTCTCTTCTACTCCATAGTCCCGCAGCTCAGCTTCATCTTCAACTACCTTGGCAGCATAGGCCCGGGCAACCTGCTGGGCACTTTCGATTCCGCATACGGCATACCGCTCTTCAACCTTACGATCAGCATATTCGGGTTCCTTGCAGGAGTCCTTGTGATACTCACGGAGGAGAGGGGAATATTCCTCAGCGGGCTTGTCGGAACGCTCATACTTGTGGGCGCCAGCTTTGAGTACCTAAACAGCTACCTGCCGTACCTTCTTGTCGTCAGCCTAATTGCTCTGACAAGCATCATCTTCCTTGCATACGGAAGGGTGAGCGCAACCACGACCTCCTACGCAACGGACATTGTTGCGCCAGATATAGACTGGCCAAGGATCGAGACATTCTAATCTTAAAAGTGGCCGGAAAATGAAAAAAACAAAACCATATATTATGTATTTGAATGTCCAGATGCACATTTTATCTCACGCTACCAAGAAAGGGTAAATAAATATGACAATGATGAACCAAGAAACAGTGAAACAGCAAAGGCCAATCGATGCAACATTGGCAGAAGTTAACAGCGAACTTACAAACAAGGTCTCGAACTTCCTAAGGAAGGACGGGGCAAGATCCGAGGTCATCCTCAAGGACTCGATCTCAAAGACAATGCAGGAGATCCTTAAGATAACCAAAAGGAACACGGTCATAAAGACGGTGCCTACGGTCTCGGCATCAAAGGATGAGTTCCACTTCCTAGGGATAGACTCGACAAAGAACATGATAGTCTTTGCGACGCTTCTCTCCTATGAAGGAAAAAACAAGGGGCTTTTGGTGAAGCTCGAGCTCAACGCCCATGTTGAAAGCATTGCCCAGAAGATGGTTGCCGATTCGATAGAGATATTCAATTCCAGAAACAAGGCGAAGGAGGCGATAAAAAGTTGGGATGTTGACAAATGGAGGACGGTAAAGAGCGACGCTAACCCATTGCCTGAATTGATAAGGTAAGAATAGGCTTATTTTTACTTGAACCTTATCGTGTCTAGGTCCATCGGGGCCCTTCCCTCAATGTGTAGCCTCTGGCCTATCGACCTTGCAAGGTCCTCGCACTTTGACGCCTCGCCGTGCATGGTGAACACCTTCTTTGGGGTCGGCCTTATGTTCTCGGCGAAGCTCATCAGCTGCCTTCTGTCGCTGTGACCAGAGAACCCTTCAATGTTCTGCACCATCATATCCACCTTGAAGTTGTGCAGCTTTCCATTCTCGTCAGGCAGCGGGATCTCCTTGAGGCCCGACTGGAGCCTTCTTCCCAGCGATGATGCGCTGTTGTATCCGACAAATAGAAGCGTGTTCTTTGCGTCGTCGCAGAGCGCCTTGAAGTACTCAACGCTCACTCCCCCGTTCATCATTCCTCCGCTGGCGAGTATTACTGCAGGTCCCTTGTCGACGATGTCCGATCTCTCTCCTTTTGCGACCTCGAATATTTCGCTTTCGAAAGGAGATCTGTTGCTTAGTATTCTGTGCTGAAGATTTAGTTTTAGGTACTCTGGGTATGCCGTGTGTATTGCACTTGCCTCGAGAAGCATTCCGTCAAGGTAGACAGGCGCGTCAAGCTTGTACTTCGGATTGTTCGCAAAGAACGCCTCAAGCACCAGCATGATCTCCTGCGACCTTCCGATTGCAAAGAGCGGGATCAGCACCTTTCCTCCGCTGTCGACCGCCCTCTTGATTGTGTTGACCAGGTTTACCTCAGCATCCTGCCTGTTGACGGAGATGTCGCTTGCAAGACCGTTTGTGGACTCGAGGAAGAGCGAGTCTATCCTTGGGTACTTTGTGTCCGCAGGGTCGAGCAGCCTTGTGAAGCCGAACTTGAGGTCTCCGCTGTGGACGATGTTGTACATCCCCTCGCCTATGTGGAGGTGGACGGTTGCGCTGCCGAGTATGTGCCCTGCGTTGTGGTATGTGAGTTTGATTTCGTCGGTGACGTTTGTGACCTCGTGGTAATCCCTTGTTATCATGTGCGAGAGCATCTTGCGAACGTCCTTCTCATCGTAGAGCGGAGTTCCTCCGCTTCTCTGCACCAGCTTTAGGTAGTCGAAATGTAGAAGCGCAATTATGTCCCTTGTCGGTGGGGTGCAGTAGACTGGCCCCTCGTATCCGAACTTGAAGAGGTACGGGACAAACCCAGTGTGGTCCATATGGGCGTGCGTTAGTATGATCGCGTCTATGTCGTTGATTGTTATGTTTGCCTGCGCAAGGTACGGGAACGCCTTGTTCTGGTCCCCGTTGTCCTTGTTTGCGTCCGACCCCTTCACCGAAGGCTCAGGACTGAGGCCGCAGTCTATTAGTATCTTTGAGTGGTTTGTCTCAAGCAGAAGCGAGCTCCTTCCGACCTCCTGGAATCCTCCGAGGGCGGTTGCCTTTATCCACTCGCTCTTCATTATCGGCTTGTTAATTCTTTTTCCTACGGACGTTAGGAACTTCTTTCTGAATGGGCTCTCCTGAAGCAGCATCTGCCTCACGCCCTTTATTATGTCGCTGTTCATTGTCGGAGTCCTAAACACCCTTGGAACCCACTTTGTCTCAATCACTATCCTCTTTAGCGTCATCCCGCCCTTCCCTATCACAAGACCTGGCTTGAGCGCCTCGAGGAAGACCTCGCTGAACTCAGGAACAAACCTTATCCCCTCCTCGTTTAGAACCGCCTCCTTTGGAACGATCTCGATTATCTTCTGCTTTGCGGTCTCGGGGTCCATCAGCTTTGTGTTCTCGCTTCTGATTATCAGCTTCTTCTTGACTGTCGCGCTTATGCTCTTGACTATGTTCTCATCGCTGAAGATGTATGCGATGTCGCGGACGTAAATTGCGATGTCAGGGCCCTCGTACTCGGCCTTGATGAATCCTGCATCCTTCGGGATAAGCTCCTCTATTGTCTGAAGGATGTTCTTTGCATTATCCTGTTTTTCCTTTTGTTCTTCGCTCAAAGAATCACTAAAATCCGAAAATCAATATCTAACTCCTGGTGGCCCGCTTTCGAACCTGTCATTATCGTGTTTTCAACTATGTTGGAAAAAGTCATTTGGGTTCCCTTACTTGAGTTGGCAACTACTTTGCCATCTCGTCTACTTCCTCCTTTGAGTACTCCTTGTAGCCGCTCTTTGTGATCGCTATCACATGTATCCTGTCGCCTGTTGCCGTGTCCCTCTTCATTGCGATCTTAAGAGCCTTGACTGCGTGCTTGCTCATCTCCTGGGTCGTCTTTCCAGGCCTGTAAACGTCCTCTAGGTATCCCAGTGCAACCGGGGATCCGCTTCCTGTTGATGTGAACTTTGACTCTGCTATGTATCCTCCCATCAGATCTAGGCTGAATAGCTCAGGTGTGCCGTTGTTCATTCCTCCGAGCAAAAGCTGCACGAAGAATGGCATCATCTTGTTTTCCTGAAGCACAAGCGAAAGAAGAGATGTGGCTGCCGTCGGTGAGAGTGGCCTTCCCTCATTCATCTTGAAGAGCTCGTTTTGCGCCCTTAGCATCTTTACGATGTACTGCGCGTCTCCGACCCCTCCTGCAATCGTCATTCCCAGGCCCTCATCTATCCTGTTGACCTTGACCGCCTCTGAGCTTGCGAGGAACGTGTCCGCGCTTGCCCTTGAGTCAGCTCCGAGAAGTATCCCGTCGCTGCAGACAATGCCTACGGTAGTAGTGCCCTTCAATATCTTCTCTGAATAGTCCTTATAGTCCATATGGATTCGCCTAGATTATACTAAAATAAGTAAAAAATGTAAAAATTAAACTCCCTAAATTATTAAACTACCATTACCTATAAAAGGCTTGCCGTCAATCGACTCGGCGTACGCAAATGTGCGGTACACTTTTGTGATCTTGACGCGATAGCTCTTTCCGATCCTGGTCTTGGTGTTCTTGATGAAGACAATCAAGTTGTTCACCTTGCCTATGCCTTCGCCGTGCGGGTTCTTTGCCGCCACCTTCACATCGTATGTCTCCCCTTCGTTCAGGTTCTCTTCCATGTTTATCCACTCCCATTTTGCACACTAAAGGCCCAAAGCCCCAAGTGCGCTTTCCAAATGGAGATAAACGAGGGGAGTATTTAAAGCTGGTGTGCAAGAATGTCAAATGACGAAGGTGCTAATTCCGTTTTTGCCTTCTTGCGAGCAGGACCCCCAGCTCCGCATTTTTCGGCGTCAAAAACTCAATTTCAAAGCCGAGCGGGAGGAGTTTCTTTTCCAGCACCTCGCTTCCGTTGTGGTACTCGACAATAATCTGCTCGAATTTTTTGAGTGAAGAGCCTAGCTCCCTAAAGAGCGAGTACTCGCATCCCTCGCAATCAACTTTGAGGATATTGGCCTTCTGCTTTACAAGCGACTGTTTGAATCCGCTTAGGTACAGGGTCGCATTCTTTATCCCATTCTTCTTGAGGTTCTCCTTGCCGACCTTCCAGCGCTCCGGATTTACCTCAAAGCCGTAGATATGCTTTGCTCCCTTGACTGCGAAGTAGGTTGCGGTGTCGCCTACGCTTGCCCCTATATCAACAACTACCTTGCCCCTGACCTCAAGTGAGCCGTAAACCTCCTTCACAAAAACCTCGTTGAGCGGGAATGGGGCCCAGGATAGGTACTTGAATCGTAGCTCTCTTCCTTTGTAATTGAGAATAAGCTCATCGCCTTTTCTCTTAATTCTTCCGCGCAGAAGCAGCAGGCTTGGGAGGATGTAGTAGCCCAGATGGTTCATCAGTCTTGTTATCGCTTGTGGCATAGGATCATCTGGCTGAAAGCTAAGGTTCTTCCCTTCAGTTTCTCTGGAATGTGACGTTTCTTATTCCAAAGTTGAGGTACGGATTGCCCTGGACCGCGGCCGTGTTGTTTGCTGTCACAAGGAAGAGCTGGTTGATTCCCCTTGTGAGCGGAAGCGTTACGTTGTAGCTGTTCACCTGGGTGTTTAGGTTAAATGAGGCAACCTGGTTTGTCGGTGAATTGAGGTAGAAGATCAGCGGTGCTGAGGATTGCGTGTAAGAAGCGGCGGAGAAGTTCATCTGAACGCTCGTGTCATTTGAGGCGTAGATGTCGATTGCCCTGACGTTCGGACCCCACCAAAGCGATCCGAATGTTGCGTTGCAGGAGAACTGGTTTGCGCACAGGTTGTATCCTGCCGCCCATGTGCCCGCAGTGTATGAGACTATCGGAGCGTGGAAGTGGCTTGTAGCGTTTTGAGTAGAAAAGACTATGGTTGTGTTGTCCTGGTATGACGGAAGGCCGAACACCGAGGCAAGGTAGCTGCCGAGGACGGTTAGCTGCGATGTGTTGTATGCCTGCCTGATTATCGAGACGAATGCGGACCTGTAGTTGACCATCCAGAAGAGGGTGACGTTGGTGTAGTTCTCGATTATCGGCGATGGGTATACGAATCCCTGTCCGCTCTGCAGATAGCTTGCGCCAACTGTCAGAGGCATCGTAAGAGACGGAAGCAGTTCGGTCTCATTAACCCTCGAGGTGTAACCGCTTATTATCGGCTTGTGGCTTGCTGTCTGATAGTACATAGAAAGGCCGAGATAGAGCTCTGGGAAGTAGTTGCTGCTGCTCTGGATGGCAGGAATCATAACTACGCTGTAGTTCCCGGGTATCTGGCTAATCTCGCTGTAGGCATGCGGAATGATTGGGCTTGCAAACGCTGCGCTCAGGAACTGTCCGCTGAGAGGTATTCCTGCATATTCTATCAGTATTATTATTGCAATTATTGCCGCGTACTTTCTCTCTATTCCAAGGAGCTGGGGCTTCTTTGCCTTCACGATGTCAAGCAGCTCCCTGAACCCGTATGCTGCGAGCACCGCAAGCGCGACGGTGAAGATCAAATCAAACCTCGCAGGCTCGCGGATTATGTTGAAGAACGGTATCGCCTTGTAGATCAGATATATCGAAGGTATCCCTGAAGGGGTTAGGCTGGATGCGGATGCAGGCAGATTACCAAGCTGTATGTATGGGCCTAGCGTAAGGAGCCCGAAGAGCACTATCGCTGCAATCCATGGAAGCGTGTTTGCGAGCTTGTTCTTCTTTTTCTCATACCATATTCCAAGCACTGCAAGTATCATTGCCGCATATCCGATGTAGGATATCCTCTCTATAGGGTCAATTGAGTAGATCGATGCGTAAGATCCCGAAACCCAAGAGAAGATATTGTTGTATGGGCTTGGCAAAAGAAATGATGCGACAGGGTCGCTCCAGAGCATGTTGTGGCCCGCATCATTTAGGGCCGCTCCTGCGGAGGTAAGGACCCCGTTTGTAAAGGCGCTTGAGATTGGTATCAAGAAAGGCGAGCCTATTATCAGTACCAATATTATCATTGCTGCAAAGGACTTTGCAAATTCTATGTTCAGTATCTCAGGGCGCCTGTTCTTGCTTATCAGATATATCGCAAGCAGCAGAATCACAAAGAGCACGGTGATTATTCCCTGCTCAGGGTCACCCATGAATAAGAGGAAGACAAAGCTTACTGCCGCCCCTACAGCGTAGAGCAACTTTCTCTTCTCCCTAATCATCATCATGAACAGAAGTATGAATAGAGGGAGGAACTCGATGTTGGTCCAGTTGATGTGACCGCCGAATGCCTGCGCCATGTGCATCGGACTGAAGGCGAATATTATTCCTGCGATGAATGCGGCGTACTTGTTTTGCACAAGGTAGTCGGCAAGCAGGTACATGAAGAATCCTGAGAGCATGAATGCTAGGAAGAAGATTATGTTATACGAGAAAAGCAGCCCGCCGATCTGGAACGGGAAGCTCAGGTATGCCGAGATTGGTGAGAGAGTCTGGGTGACAAGGCTCGCCCCTACCGGATAGTAGAGCATCGGAGTGAAGTAGATTGATGTGTGAAGCGTGAATGTTGCGTAGTTGACCCACCACATGTTCCAGAGGTTCTGGTAGAGGTCTCCTGCGCCATTGACCGTGGTGCTTGCGATGTGCGTGGTTATCGGCCAGAATATTACAAGCGCTATCGCAAGATAGATTAGAAGTATGGGGAGGTACTCCTTTGCGCCAGAGACGAACTGGTCTGCAAGCGATGGTTTTGAGTTGTGTTCCTCCATTCTAATCAACAGTTAAGCATATTCAATAAATAGTTCTTTAAACACTAAGTGCTTTATAGAATTGCAAATTAACAGATTAACTGAGAAATAAAAATATTTAAACCCGATTATAAGGTACTTTGATGAAGCCGCAAAAGGAATCGATTGGAAGGAGGGCCACAAGGACGTTTTTTGCAAGCGTCGTTGGGAAGTTCATCTCCGTGTTCATAACGATACTAGGCTTCATAATCATCGCAAGGCTACTTGGGCCAAGCAACTACGGGGTATACACGGTTGCAATCGGATACGCGACGCTGATTGGTGCTGTGAGCATCTTCGGGATTGCGGCGTATTTTGACAGGAACATCGCGGCAATGAGTTATCGTAAGGACAGCGTGGGGATGGCACGGGTTTTGGTGAACGGATACTCGATTGTGGTTCCCGTATCGATCATCCTTGCAGGGATAGGTATACTCCTAAGCGGATTCATGGCATCAAATGTGCTCCACAACTCAAATATCCAGTCACTAACGCTTGTGCTTGTCTCGATTGATTTGATGTTCAGCACCATATGGGGGGCATCCTTCTCAGCGCTAATAGGGTTCGGGAAGGGAAAGTTCGCCTCTATAGCGCTTGTCGCGCTCGGCTTGGTGCAGCTGGTAGTTGGGGTCGGACTAATCTACCAAGGATACGGAGTTAATGGAGCAATCGCGGGGCTCTTGGTCGGCGACTTCGTTGGATTCCTGCTTACAAGCTACTACGTTTATAGCTCACTTAGGGAGCATGGAGAGATAACGTTCCTCAGACCAAGCCTTGCGGAGATAAAGAATACCCTGATGTTCGCGTTGCCTGTCGCCTCCACCAACTTTTTGCTCAGCGGAGTGGTGAGTTTTGGGACACTCTTTCTGAGTATATACGCCACCACATACATTCTTGGTAACTACGGGACGGCGCTCAAGGGACTTGGGATGATGAATGTTATCTACGGAACGCTTGCGATAGTTCTTATACAGTCTTTCTCCACAGTCTTCTCGCTCACCAAAAAATCCAAGAAGATAGCAGAGACCTACAACAAGACGATATCCTACTCTCTTCTGCTCAATTTGCCGGTGGTCGTGTTTGTCGGAGCTTTCTCAAAGCCGCTTGTGTACCTCTTTTTGGGGGCTAGCTACTTCCTCGCGCCGCTCTATCTCGCGATAATAGCGATGGGCACCTCACTGATAATAATAATCTCATTCACGCAGAGCTTCTACATCGCCTCAGGCAACGTTAAGGAGCTGATGAAGATCTCCCTAACCGCGGTGGTGATAGAGATGGCGAGCCTGTTTTTGCTTGTTCCGACTTTCGGGGCGATAGGCGCGCTTGTCGCGCTCTATATCGTGGGCAGCGTCTCAACGATGCTTCTCTTCATAAGAGGACTGAAAAAGGACTTCGGGATAAGGATGGACTACAAGAGGCTGCTGAGCCTTTTCGTCTCAAGCATGGTACTTGCGGCGATTGTCTCAGGGCTGCTTGCGATTCCGGGTAACGCGCTTGAGCTAATTGCGGGATTCGTGGCGATTGTGCTGATTTACCCTCCGCTTCTAGTGCTCTTTAGGGCGGTGGACAGGAAGACCCTTGACGAGCTCATCCATCTTGTCCACAACATACCTCTCATAAGCACGGCGATGGTGCAGCTTGAGAGATATGCGGGATTCTTCATGGAGATCCTTGATTCGAAGGGTTGATATTTTGAAATACGATGACACTACAATAGTTATTCCAACCTACAACGAGGGGAATAATATCGGCAGACTAATTGAGATACTTCTTGAGGGCTACCCACGAATAAACTTGCTGGTGGTTGATGACGGATCAATAGACATGACAAAGAACGTGGTTAGAAAGATATCAAAGCTCTATAAAAACGTGAGGCTCTTTGATAGATCAGAAGAGGAACTTGAAAGAGGACTCACGAACAGCATAGTTGACGGGCTACTGCTAAGCAAGACAAAGTACGCGATAGTAATGGATGCAGACCTTCAGCATCCCCCGAAAAAGATTGCTGAGATAAGGGCGGCTCTTGAGAAAAAGAACAAGATAGTAGTCGCATACAGGGCGAAGGTGCCGGGTTGGGCACTCTTTAGGTTGATCATTTCAAAATCACTGATAAAAATTGCTTATGCAGTGCTCGCTGTAAAAGGTGGAAGCAGATGCAAGGATATTTTCTCCGGATACTTTGGTGTAGACTCTGCATTTTTCAGGAACATCTACCTAAAAAACAAGAGAAGATTCATAGGGGAGGGATACAAAGCACTATTCGATCTGCTAAAGTGCATACCAAACGGATCGGTGAAGATAGCGCAGGTACCATACACCTTCCATGTGAGGACTGCAGGGGAATCAAAGGCGTCGTCAAAGCAGGTTGTTGCACTCTTCAGGTCTTTTATCAGCTAATCCTTAGGCCTCAGGGATGGCTTGGAGAAACCTTTTTATATCATCTTAATGTATTATAATGTTATAACATTATACAACATGTGATAAATTGGCGGAGAAGAAAGCGGCTATAAAGAGGAAGTACACGACCATAACGATACCCGCACCTCTCTTTGAGAAGATGGCGCAGAGCATAAAGGGAACTGGATTCTCCTCTGTCTCGGACTATGTTACCTACATACTTCGGGAGACTACGGCAAAGCTCAACGACGCCAAGTCAAAGAGGGGAAAGGGGAAGCTGGAGGAGGATGAGATAATAAAGAAGCTCAGATCGCTCGGTTACGTTTAAGTGATTTTATGAAGACAAATGATAATTTCAGGGACATAGCAGAGAGGCTCTGGAAGGACCAGAGCGAGGCGAACTGGAAGGCGCTTGCCGCATCCCTCAAGAAGGGGAACGTGAAGTACTACAAGGTGTTCTTCGAGAAGAAGAGCAAGCTAAACAAGATAGAGGATTTGCGAAAGTCCTACGCAGAGCTCTACGACCCAAAGTATAGGAGCGTGGCGAAGGTGCCGATCTTCAAGAAGGGAAAGGGAGGGATGGAGGGCGCGACAATATACCTCAAGGGGCTTATGGTGAACAACAGAGAGTGATATTATGATAAAACAAGACCTGAAGAGTTTGGAGGAAAAGAGCATATACGTGATAAGGGAGGCGAAGATAAAGTTCCCGAAGATTGCGGCGCTGTGGAGCATGGGAAAGGATTCGACGGCCATGCTCGGGCTTGCGAGGAAGGCATTCCTCGGAAAGGTTCCGTTCCCGGTCATACACATAGACAACGGAATAGACTTCCCGGAGACATACCAGTTCAGGGAGGAGCTCGCAAAGAAGTGGGGGCTTGACCTGATTGTCGCAAAGAGCAAGATAAAGCCGGAGCTCTCCGGATTCGCCTGCTGCGGCGCGAACAAGACGGTGGAGCTTAAGAAGGTGATGAAGCAGTACGGGTTTGACGCGCTGATTGTCTCGATAAGGAGGGACGAGCACGGAATCCGTGCGAAGGAGAGGTATTTCTCGCCGAGAAACGAGAAGTTCAAGTGGAACTACAAGGACCAGCCTGCAGAGCTCTGGGATGACTACTCCTCCAAGCTCGACAACAAGGGGCACGTGAGGATTCACCCGCTGCTTGACTTCAACGAGATAGACATCTGGAATTTGACGCTGAAGAACAAGATACCTGTCAACCCTCTCTACTTCGCAAGGGACGGCTACAGATACAGGAGCCTTGGGTGCACGCACTGCACAATCCCGCTTAAGTCGAATGTGAAGAACATAAACGGAATAATAAAGGAGCTCTCAACGACCAAGATCGAAGAGAGAGCGGGAAGAGAGCAGGACAAGGAAAAGGCCTATGTCATGGAAAAATTGAGGGCTCTTGGATACATGTGATTGCATGCTCGTAAAAAACATAACACTGCTAGGGCACAAGGACCACGGAAAGTCCACGCTCATCGGCAGCCTTCTGATCCAGACAAAATCTGTGACGGAGGCGAGGATAAACGAGGCCAAGAAGACCAGCAA
>Ga0307374_10005479_pt1 | contig 20491 bp, 19 predicted proteins | sample OX3MG_FD_202532 | JGI IMG/M metagenome (GOLD analysis project Ga0307374, IMG submission 202532) | Soil microbial communities from Risofladan, Vaasa, Finland - OX-3 | ecosystem: Environmental > Terrestrial > Soil > Coastal area > Acid sulfate soil | place: Finland: Risofladan, Vaasa | collected...
ATCGGCGCGCGGTCCCCAACCCCTGGTCCCGTGCCACAACGACCTGCTCAACGCGAACTTCCTGGACGACGGCAACGTCTGGATCGTGGACTGGGAGTACGCCGGGATGGGAGACCGCTTCTTCGACCTCGCGAACCTTTCCGTGAACCACGATTTCTCCGTGGCGGACGACCACAGGTTGCTGTCTGAATACTTTGGTGCCGAGCGAGAGCGCGACCTCGGGTCGCTGCGACTGATGCGGTTCATGTCCGATTTCCGCGAGGCGATGTGGGGAGTGCTCCAGAGCGGGATCTCGGAGCTGGACTTCGACTTTGCCGGCTACGCGGCACAGCACTTCGAGCGCATGGCGCGCACGGCGTCCGAACCGGCTTTCGACGATTACCTGCGGACTGTGATGCAGGGCTGATTTCTGCCTTCCCCGTTTATGGGGAAGTACCCGGCGCAGCCGGGGGATGGGGAGTCGCAATGCCCGATGCCTCGCCCCATCCGGCCCTGCGGGCCACCTTCCCGCTGCGTGGGGAAGTGAGAAATCAGGACCGGATGGCGGAGCCCGTCGGGTCGTAGAGGGGGTCTTTCGCCACTCGTCCCGCCACCCACGTCCCGAAGATGTCGACCTCGACCACCTGGCCGATCGGCGTGGCGGCGGGCACGAACGCGTACGCGATCGAGGCGCCGATCGTGTACCCGTAGCCGCCGCTGGTCACCCGCCCGACGATCTGGTCGTCGATCCGCACCGGCTCTGAGCCAAGGGCAACGGCGCGGGGGTCGTCCAGCACCAGGCAGGCGAGCCTGGTCTCGGCAGGCTTCTGGCCGAGCTCGATCAGGGCCGAGCGCCCGATGAAGTCGCCTTTGTCGAGCTTGACGCAGAAACCAAGACCCGACTGGTAAGGATCCGACTCGGGGCCGATGTCGGAGCCCCAGACCCGGTAGCCCTTCTCGAGCCGAAGCGAGTCGACTGCTTTGTAGCCGCCGGGGACCAGGCCCTTGTCGTGGCCGGCCTCCCAGATCGCGTCCCACAGCCGCAGGCCGAACTCGGAGGGGCAGTAGAGCTCCCAGCCGAGCTCGCCGACGTACGTGACGCGAAGCGCGAGACAGGGCACGGACCCGACCGCCAGCTGGCGCGCGGTCATGAACGGAAAGGCTGCGTTGCCGATGTCGGTGGTGGTGAGGGCCTGGAGGATGTCCCGCGATCGAGGTCCCCAAAGGCCGACGCAGGCATACGCCGATGTCACGTCCTCGACGAAGACCGATCCATCTTCGGGCGCGTGGTCGCGTACCCAGGCGAGGTCGTGCTGGCCGAAGGCGGTCCCGGTGATGATCCGGAAGCGGTCCTCGGCGAGGCGGGTGACCGTGAAGTCGCATTCGATGCCCCCGGCCTGGTTGAGCATCTGCGTGTACGTCAGCGCGCCGACGGCTCGGGCCACTCGGTTGTCGGTGAGGGTCTCCAGGAACTCTGCGGCACGCCGGCCGCGGACTTCGATCTTCGCGAAGGACGTGAAGTCGAACACGGCCGCCGTCTCACGACACGCCTGGTGCTCGACCCCGATGGCGGGAGACCACAAGCGGCCCGCCCACCCCCGCGGGCGCAGCGCCTGGTCGCCGCGCGACCCGTTCGGCTCGAACCAGTTGGCGCGCTCCCAGCCCGACTTCTCGCCGAACGCCGCGCCGAGGTCCGAAAGGCGCGAGTAGATGGGCGAGAGGCGCAGAGGGCGGCCGGCGGACCGCTCGTGGCCCGGGTACTTGACGTCGTAGTAGGTCGAGTAGACCTCGCGCGTGCGCTCGAGCGTGTAGTCGCGGCTCGTGTACTGGCGGCCGAACCGCCTCGAGTCCATCTCCCACGTGTCGAGGCTCGGCCTCCCGTCGACGATCCACTCGGCGACGAGCCGTCCCATCCCGCCCGCGCCGGCGAGGCCGTGGGCGCAGAACCCAGCCGCGACCCAGAAGCCCCGGACCTCGCTCGGGCCGACGATGAACTCGCCATCGGGAGTGAACGCCTCCGGCCCGTTGACCAGGCGCACCACCTCGGCGTCCTTGATCGACGGCGTGCGCACGATCGCGTTGGCCATCAGTGGCTCGAAGCGGTCCCAGTCGGGCTCGAGCAGCCGTCCGTTGAAATCGGCGGGGATGCCGTCCAGGCTCCAGGGCGCGGGGTCGCGCTCGTAACCGCCCATGATCAGGCCGCCCGATTCGGGACGGTAATAGACGAGAAGCGACGGGTCGCGCATGGTCGGCATGTCCAGCGGCAGGCCGGTCGGCCTGGTGATCAGGTATTCGTGCGCCATCGGGATCAGGGGGACGTTGACACCCGCCATGCGGCCGATCTCGGGCGCGAACATGCCGCCGGCGTTGACCACCAGCTCGGTCGTGATGTCGCCCTTGTCGGTGACGACGCGGCGCACGTGGCCGCGCGCGACGTCGATCCCGGTGACCCGGGTGTCCTCGCAGATCTCGGCGCCCCGGCGCCGGGCGCCCTCGACCAGGGCGAAAGTCAGCTGGCTCGGGTCGATGTAGCCGTCGGTCGGCAGGTAGGCCGCGCCCAGCACGCCGTTGGTGGTCATGGGCGGGAACATGCGCTGAGCTTCCTGTGCCGACACCAGCTCCAGCGGAAGTCCAAACGTCTTGGCCCAGGCCGCCTGGCGTGTGAGCTCTTCCATCCGCTCCTGGCTCGACGCCAGGCGCAGCGACCCGACCTCGTGCCATCCGGTCTCCAGGCCGACCTCATAGCTGAGCGTCCGGTACAGGTCGACGGAGTTCATCATCATCCGGGTCAGGCTGAGCGAGCCCCGGAGCTGGCCGACCAGCCCGGCGGAGTGGAAGGTCGAGCCGCTGGTGACGCGCGAGCGTTCGACCAGCATCGTGTCGGTCCAGCCGAGCCGCGTCAGCCAGTACAGGATGGCCGCACCGCCGACGCCGCCTCCGATCACGACTGCGCGCGCGTGGGATCTCAAAGTGGTGTCAAGTTTGAGAGGTGTGGGGGCCGGACGTGGCCGGCCCCCGGTCGAGACCTAGACGGCGGGTGATTCGGCGGGCGCGACGGCTTTGGTGTCCGGCATCCCACGCTGAGCGAACACGTAGTAGATGGCTCCGACGATCAGGATCACGCCGAGCGTCGCCTCGAAGATGGGGATGTTGCCGAGCGCGCCGGAAAGGGAGATGTTGGGCAGGCCGCTGAGCGGCGGGTTGCTGCTGCCTCTCGGCCACAAGAAGTTGACCAGCATGCTGGCCCCCCACAGCAGCGCGAGCACGTTGACGATCGTGCCCCAGCCGCCGAGCTTGAACGGGGTGGCCTCGGTCGGCCAGCCGCGGAAGCGGGCGAACAGGACCGCCAGGTTGCCGAGCAGGTAGGAGAGGTAGATCATGCCCGTCGCCGCGATGGCGATCAGGCCGGCTCCTGCGTAGTAGAGGAGTGGAATGGCTGCGAGCACCCCGATCACGATGCACGTGCCGACGGGCGTGTGAAGGGTGGGGCTGACCTTGTTGTAGACGCGCCCGAGGGGCAGCTTGCCGTCGCGCGCCATGCCGAAGGCCAGGCGGATGGTGGCCGTCTGGATCGCCAGGCAGCAGACGTAGATGGCCGCAAAAACTACGAGCAGGTACAGGTTGGCGGCCCAGCCGGGGAGGTTGCTGGTGATGATGTCCACGGGAGGCGCGGCCTTCGCAGCGGCCACGTTGGCGACGTACTTGTCGATGTCACCTGGGATGGCGATGAGGGTGGCGAAGAGGAAGATCGCGCCGATGATGGCGGCTCCGACGATCGCCAGGATGACCGCGCGCGGCGCCTCGCGGCGCGGGTTCTTCGTCTCCTCCGCAAGGGTGCTCGCCGTGTCAAAGCCATAGATCACGAACAGCGACATGAACATGGCGGCGAAGAAGGTGCCGTACCCGTTGGCACCGCCCGCCACCAGCGCGTGCCCGTTGAAGATCACCGAGGCGTCCTGGTGGTGATAGAAGATCAGCAGGACCAGGGCGAAGACGACCATGCCCAGGATCTCGAACACGACTCCGGTGTTGTTGACGATGGCCACCAGCCGGACGCCGTAGATGTTCAGCACCGTCGTGCTGATGAGGACCAGGGCTCCGATGATCACCTGCGACGACGTGGTGTTCGGTACGTTCAGCCCCAGGTTCTGGAGCAGGGGGATGAGCACGATCGGGACCGTCACATCGACGGCGGTGACCGTCAGGATCCCAGCAAACAGGTAGATCCAGCCCGTGAACCATGCGTAGTGCTTGTTGGACAGGTACTTGGTCCACTGGTAGACCGAGCCGGCGACTGGGAAATGCGAGCTGACCTCGGCGAAGTTGAGGGCGACGAGCAGCTGGCCGACGACGACCAGTGGCCAGCTCCAGATGAACGCCGGGCCGCCGATGCCGATGCCCAGCGCGTAAAGGGTGAAGATGCCGGTCGAGGGCGAGATGTATGAGAACGCGACGGCGAAGCTCGAGTAGACGCCGAGGGCCCGCCTCAGCTCCTGCGGATGGCCGAACCGCGCCAGGTCGCGGACATCCGCGTGGTGAGCATGGTCTTCCAACTCCTTCCTCCCCTAAAAGAACCGGCCTTCTGGTTGCGCCGGAACCTATCACTCGGGGTTGGTCGCGTCAACGATTGCGTGGGGCGCAACGGGGAGGTTGGCCGGCGGAGCGACCGCCGGCCCGAAAGGTTTCTACATCTGGACGATGGGTCGGACCTCGACGGCTCCCGCCGAGGCGGCTGGACATTTGGCGGCATTGGCGACGGCCTCGTCCATGTCCTTGGCTTCGACCACGTAAAAGCCGATCACCTGGTCGCCGCTGTGGCTGAACGGCCCCGTGTCGGCCTTAGTTGCCGAGCTGCGTACGCGGACGGTCTTCGACGTCTGCGACGGCATGACCGGGTCGCCCGACTTGAAGAGCCCGTGGCCGGAGAGCTCCTCGTAGTACTTGTTGTAGGCGTCGTTCTGAGCGTGGAACGCCGGGCTGCCCGGCGCCGGCATCTTTGCCTCATCGGCATACAAGAGATAGAGGTACTTCACGTCGACTCCTTTTCAATGGAGACACCTCCGGGTGGCTCCCACTCCGATCGAGGGCTAGACGGGCTTCGCCTGGGCCAAGACCTGCTCGCGGGTCACGCCTTGCATGTGGTGAACCTCGCTGGCGTGCTTCTTGACCCCGTTGACGAGCTCTTCCTCGTCGTCGGTCTCGAGGACCCATCCGCACTCACATTCGACTCTCTTCTTCATGTCTTCTCCTTGTGCTGTTCCGGACCAGCGCTAGCATCATCCCCCGAAGGCTTTGGCGATTCTTTGGCGTCGATCGAGGGCGGTGGATTGCTGAGGCTTTACCTCACGGGCGAGGTCCAGGCCGAGAACGGTGGACGCCTGCTCCGCGAGTCTAAGCTCGGCGGGCCCCAGGGCCGGTTCGTCTTTGCGTACCTGGCGACGGAGAGGAAGCGGGCGGTGGCCCAGTCGGAGCTCGCCGACGCTTTGTGGTCCGGCGCCCCACCGAGCTCGTGGCCCCTTGCTCTGAGCGCGATCATCAGCAAGCTGCGGTCGCGCCTCGCCGGGATCGGGCTCGACCGGACCCGGATCATCGGCCACGCCTTCGGCTGCTACCAGTTCACCGCACCTGCCGACGCGTGGGTCGACCTCGAGGCCGCCCTCAGCGGCGTCGACCTTGCCGAGGGCGCGTTGAACGCGGGCGACCCTGGGGCGGCCTACGGCCAGTCGCTCATCGCGACCACCATCCTCAGGCGTCCCTTTCTCCCGGGGGACGAGGGGGCGTGGACCGAAGAGCGGCGCCAGGCGCTGGCTTCAATGCTGGTGCGAGCGCTGGACTGCAGGGTCGAGGCGCTCCTGGCCAATTCCGAGGTCGAGCTGGCGCTGTCGCATGCGCGCGAGGCGGTTCGGCTGGAGCCTTTCCGGGAGTCGGGCTACCGGCGGTTGATGCGGGTCCACGCTCGCAAGGGCGACCGCGCCGAGGCGGTTCGCGTGTACGCCGACCTGCGCCGGCTGCTGGCCAAAGAGCTCGATGTAAAGCCTTCCGACGAGACGGAGGCCGTCTACCGCGAGGTGGCCGGCTGACGCCAGGGTAGCCAGCTTCTCGCCACCGAGCCCAGCCACGCGCCCGTCAGGCCGAGCAGCGTGCCGACCAGCAGGGTCAGGACCAGGGGGATGGCGCCCTGGTGGCCAAACCCCATGATCGCCGCGAGGCTGGAGGCGGCCGGCCCCAGGCCGTACCGGACCTGGTCGAAGACCAGCGGCGCACTCCAGGCGAGCAGTCCGACCGCGGCGCCCAATGGGATCGCCACCCGGGCCCGGCCGCCCGCGGCGCCGATCGCGACTCCGGCGACGAACGGCGCCCACCAGGCGCCGAAGACGAAAGCCACGGCGGTCAGGGCGAAGACGACGAGCAGGGTGGCGGCGAGCAGCCAGCGCTGGATCATGATCCGAGGCTCCAGGTGACGGTTCCCCTGGACGAGGCTGCCTGGTCCGCGGTCAGCATGCGCGCGTAGAGGCCGCTCCACCACGTGTCGACGCGGTTCGTGTACCAGGCGGACGCGGGGTTCTCGCTCTGCCCGCCCGGATAGATCCCGTCGAAGGTGCCGGTCCCCCAATCCACGACCATGCGCCAGCTCGGCCCATGCGTGGACGGGTCGCCGCCTGCGGCCAGCGGCGTGTTGGCGTCGCCGCGATCGGCCCGAGGGCCGTAGCTCAGGCCGCTGATCTGGGCCAGGTTCTCCAGCTCTCGCGTGTGGACCCGGCCCCACGTCCAGGTTTTCGGCGCGGAGCCGAGGCCCTTGTTGAGCGTCTCGATCGTGGCGTGAAAAGCCTTGAGCATCACGTCGAAGGCGGTCCGAACGCCGTTCCCCGGCGAGCTGAACGCCTGGTTGGCCGTGTCGCCCAGCGTCCACGCCTCGAGGTCCTGGCCGAGGGCGTCGTCCACCTCCTGTCGATCGATCGAGACGGCGCGCGACTTCCACCACGGGTCGAACGTCTCGCTGAGGTAGGACTCCCAGAACGTTGACCAGATGGTCGCCGCGGCCGAGTTGGTGTCCATCCGGTAGTCCCATTTGGCGAGCAGGTCCCGCGCCGCAGACTCCGTCGGGCTCAGCTGTTCGCCGGCCAGCTTCTGCACCAGCACCGGCACGATCTCCGACGCCAGGAAATCGCGCGTGTCGGTCTGCAGCGCCATCATGTCGGCGGCGCTCAGCTTGCCGCCGTTGGCGGTGCCGAGGCTCAGGACGCGGTGGATCTCGTTGGCGCGGTAGCCCGGGTCGAAGAAGTTCGAGGCGGTGCCGATGTAGTACGGGTAGTCGCTTGTCACCTGCCGCTGGTTGGCGGACCAGATGATGCCGTCGGCGGGGTCGTAAACCTGGGGGATCGCGTCGTAGGGCACGGTCCCCGTGACGTCGTCCTCGCCGGTCCCGGGCATCGGGAGCCAGGGCTGGCCCGCCGCGACGAGAGGGTAATAGCCCGCCGAGATGAGCCCGATGTTGCCCTGGTCGTCCGCATAGACGAAGTTGTGTGTCGGAGAGTGCCAGTCGCGCAGCGCATCGCGAAACTGTTGCCAGTTGGACGCCTGCCCGACGCGGAGCAGCGCGTCGAGATCCTGCGAGGGAAGGTTGCCGGCCCACCAGACCGACGTGGTCTGCCCGCGCTGCGTGATGACGGGGCCGTGCACGCTCAGCTTCACCGTGAGGTGCTCGGTCGGCCCGCCCAGCACCGGGATGTCATAGCCGACCGTCTTGTAGGTCTGCCATGCGCCCTTCCACAGGTATTGGTTGGGATGCGCAGCGTCCTCGTGCTCCAGGTAGTAGAAGGTCTGCTGGTTCTGGGCGTCGGTGAGGCTCCAGGCGATGTGCTGGTTGTGGCCGATCAGCACGATCGGGGTGCCGGGGATACTGACGCCACTGGCGTGGTAGCCCGGGGAATCCATCGTGAGCTGGAACCAGATCGAGGGAAGTGTGAGATGGAGGTGCGGATCGCCCGCCAGCAGCGCGCCGCCGCTCGCGCTCATCGAACCCGCCACCGCCCAGTTGTTGCTGGCGCCGCCTGTTGCGATCAAGCCCGGAGGAAGGGCCGCCAGGCGCTGGTAAAGCGCCGCCGCGGTCGCCGCCACCGAGTCGCTGACCTGGCTCATGGTCTCGATCGGGCCGGTGGTCGCGGTGCCATAAGGCCCGGGGTCGTATGGCGATTGCTGGTTGGGCGGCAGGATAGGGAACCACTCGGAGGTGAGGTCCGCTCCCAGCGACTTGTCGAGCTGGGCGATCACAAGAGGCGTGTCGGTAAAGTTCAGCGTCTGGGTCATGTCGCCTTTCACGATCAGGGTGTCGATTGGGGTCCAGGGCGCCGGCTCGTAGCCGAGGAGCTTGAACATCGCGTCGAGCTGGTGCGATGACTCCGCTTCGGTGATTCGGTCGTTGACACCCTGCGCGTCCGCAGCAGGCCGAGCTGTAGCTCGAAGCGGTCAGAGTCGAGCGCCGCTTTGCCGATCACCTGGGACAGCCTGCCCTCGCCCTGCCGGCGCATCAGGTCCATCTGGAACAGCCGGAACCGCGCATGGACGTAGCCGGTCGCCAGGAAGAGGTCGTGGTCGGTCTGCGCGACTATGTGCGCCGTCCCGTCGGATTCGAAGCTGACTCTCACGGGCTGCTGCAGCCCTTCCAGGTGAAGGGTCTCGCTGCTCACCTGCGCTTCCGCTGCCATCGTCCATGCGCCGGTCACAGGGTTGAACGCGGGCCCGAGCGCGGGGAGCGGGCCGGCGCCGAAGAAAGCGGCGTAGAGAACAGCCGCCGACACGACCAGGGCTGCGATCGCATTGATGGTTCTGCCCGACGGCCTAGGGCGTCCGATCCTGCGACGCGTGACCGCTGGGCCTCGCGGAGCGTGCGCCTTGTCGTCGCGCACGGGCGCCTCGACGGTGGGGTCGAGCGTCATAGCCGGGAATTCTGAGCCAAGCCGCCAAAAGACAGGGAGGGCCGGATGGCCCTCCCTGTGCTAGGCGTCGTCTTTGCCGGCTTCCTCTTTCCCGCGGCGCGCGAGCTCGGCCACCACGGCCGGGTCCGCCAGTGTGGTGGTGTCGCCGAGGGGGCGGTTCTCGGAAACGTCCCGCAGCAGGCGGCGCATGATCTTGCCCGATCGGGTCTTGGGCAGCTCCGGGGTGAAAACGATGTTGGCCGGGGCGGCGAACTTCCCGATCACCTTTCCGACGTGGTCGCGCAGCTCGCGCATCATCTCCGGCGAGCCCTCCCTGCCGCCCTTCAAGGTGACGAACGCCACGATGGCCTGGCCGGTCTGGGCGTCGTTGCGGCCGGCCACTGCCGCCTCCGCGACAGCCTGGTGGCTGACCAGCGCGCTTTCGATCTCGATGGTCGAGATGCGATGGCCGGAGACGTTCATCACGTCGTCGACCCGGCCCAGGAGCCAGAAGTCCCCGTCCTCATCGATACGGGCGCCGTCGCCCACGAAGTACGTGTCCTTCCAGCGGCTCCAATAGGTCTGCTGGTATCGATCGGGGTCGCCGTAGATCCCGCGCAGCATCGCGGGCCACGGTTTGCGGATGACCAGGTAGCCGCCACCGCCGGGCGGGACCTCTTCGCCTTGGTTGCTGAAGACGGCGGCGTCGATGGTCGGAAAGGGCTTGGTCGCCGAGCCGGGCTTGAGCGTGGTGATGCCGGGGAGCGGGGTGATGAGGATCATCCCCGTCTCGGTCTGCCACCAGGTGTCGACGACCGGCGTGCGGTTGCCGCCGACATGCTCGCGGTACCAGATCCAAGCTTCCGGGTTGATCGGCTCGCCCACCGACCCGAGCAAGCGAAGCGAGCTGAGGTCATGCCTGGCCGCGTATTCCGGTCCCCATTTCATATGGGTGCGGATGGTCGTAGGCGCCGTGTAAAGGATGTCCGGCTTATAGCGCTCGACGATCTTCCACCAGCGGTCCTTGTCCGGGAAGTCGGGAGTGCCCTCGTAAATGATGCCGGTGGTCCCGTTGGCCAGCGGCCCGAAGACGATGTAGCTGTGCCCGGTGACCCAGCCGATGTCGGCCGCGCACCAGAAGACGGAGTTCGGCTTGATGTCGAAGATGTAATAGTGGGTCGTGGCCACTCCGACCAGGTAGCCGCCGGTGGTGTGGATGATGCCCTTGGGCTTGGCCGTGGTGCCGCTGGTGTAGAGAAGGTAGAGCAGGTCCTCGGAGTCCATCGGCTCGCAGGGACATGACTTGGGGTCGTCGCTGAGGCCGTCGAAGACGTCGTGGGCCCAGACGTCGCGCCCCTCCTTCATCACGATATCGCCGCCGGTCCGCTTCACCACCAGGCAGGTCTTGACGGTAGGCGACATTGCGAGCGCGGCGTCGGCGTTGGCCTTGAGCGGGACGCGGTTGCCCCGCCGCCAGCCCTCGTCTTGGGTGATCAGCAGCTCGCACTTCATATCGTTCATGCGGTCGGAGAGCGACTCGCCGGAGAACCCGCCGAAAACGACGGTGAAGGGTGCGCCGATGCGGGTGCACGCCAGCATCGCGACCGGCAGCTCGGGGACCATGCCCATGTAGATCCCCACGTGGGTCCCCTTCTTGACGCCGAGCTTCTTCAGGCCGTTGGCGAACTGCACCACCTCGCGCTGGAGGTCGCCGAAGGTGATGCTCTTGCGGTCGTCTTCAGGTTCGCCTTCCCAGAAAAACGCGACCTTGTCCTGGTGGCCGCCTTCGACGTGGCGGTCGACGCAGTTGTAGCAGACGTTGAGCTTGCCGCCGATATACCACTTGGCGTAAGGCGGCTTCCACTCGTAGAGCTGCTTCCAGGGTTCGAACCAGGTGACCCTCTGGTTGCCTTCCTCGGTCCAGAATTCGTCGAGTCCCTTGCCGTAGATCTCGGGCTTTGCGTTCGCTGTCTGGCTGAACTCGAGAGACGGCTTGTAGCGCCGCTCCTCGACCTGCATCGTCTCGATCGCATGGCCGGTGTGCTGGTCGTCGCTCATGTTTTTGCCTCGCTCAGCGTCAGAATCCTCCGGGTTACGACCACAGCGCGCTGCCGACCGGGAGGATCGGCTTGGCCCGCATGCTGTTGGCCACCACCGCCGCTGATGCATACCAAGCCACGAGGGCGGTGACGATGCCCATCCAGCCGCCGATCGAGACTATGCCACTGCCGGCGGCGTCGCCGTTGAAGTTGCCCCATGCGAGGAGTATTTCGGTGATCTCAAGCGTGAGAAAGACCAGGAAAACGGACATGTTCAGCCGGGCGCTCCAGATCAGCATGTAGGTGTTGAAGATCGCGAACGAGGTCAGGATCCAGGCCAGCGTCGAGGTCACGTCCGTTACGGCGAGCTTGCCCCAGAGCACCAGGGTCACTGTGGCGGCCACCCCCATCCAGAAGGCACCATAAGTGGAAAAGGCAGTGGCGCCGAAAGTGTTGCCCGCCTTGAACTCCCACATGCCGGCCGCGAATTGCGCCAACCCGCCGTAGAAGATCGCAAAGCCGAAGAACACGAGCAGTGGCTCTCTGCTCACCCCCATGGCGTTGTGGACGCTCAACAGGAAGGTCGTAAGGGCGAACCCTGCGAGTCCTAGTGCTGCCGGATTTGCGATCGTCGCCAACGGGGGAGCAGCCACTCTTGTATCAGACATCCCTTTGACCTCCTGAACACGGCCGGGGATCCAGGCCCCGGCAGCCAGCCCGCCTAAACATGCGCCGTCCCAAAGACGGTGTCAATTCATAAGTGAGGCTAATCGCTCGTATGTGGCCCGAACGCGGAGGTTTCCGAGATAACCTACCGGTGGGGCTGGAGGCGCGGGGAGAGGGATTTCGAAGGCCCCAGGATGGGATCGATGCAGCCAGGCATCGTTGGTTTGAGGGGAGCGATCACCGCCGCCTGGGAGCGGGATTTGCGCGCTGTGCGCCAGGACCGCTTCGACATGGGCGGAGACAAGGCGGCGCTGGCTTTCATCCAGCGCTTCTACTCGCTCGTCTCCGACCTGCGCGCTCCGATCCAGCGTGCCTGGGGCCTCGGCGGCCACGTCCACGTTGCCGACAGTCCCGTCGCCGGGCCCGGCCCTCGGGTTTCCCAGACACGGATCAAGCTGCGCAACCACGGCGACCTGGTGGCGCTCGAAGCGTTCACCTACATCGACGGGACGCCCAGACCGAATCCTTCCCTCGGCCTCGACCGCGAGATCCGGGTCGCCGAGGTCGCTCCCTATGCGATCGCGCAGGAGCTTTACAGGCGTGTGATCGACTTCCTGCAGGTGGCGCTGAACATCGACCTTTCCCTGAACGGCGCGTCCTGGCTCTACGAGCAGGTCGTGGCCAACTATTTCGTCGCGAACGGACGCTGGCCCACGGTCGGAGAGGTGTATCAGCGGACCACGCGCGAGTACGCGGTCGAAGACAGCTTCGAGCGCGTCATCTCACTGTTCGCTCCCAGCACCCATGGCGAGGGATCCGGTGGAAACGGCTCGGCCCCAAATGGCGATTTCGAGGTCGCGCTTTCGCTCGAACAGCTGCAGCGCTGCCGGGACACCCAGGCGGACCTCGAGAATTTCGTTCAGGTCGTGCGCAGGGCGGTCGATGCCGACCAGGACAGCAGGCCCGTCACCAGCGAGGACGCGGCGCGCGAGCTCGGTCTGGAGACCCCGGCGCTCATGAAGCTGGGACGGCTCCTGGCGCTTGCGCCCGACGTTAGCCGGGACGGCGAGTTCTCGAGCGACTACTCGCAGTGGAGCTTTCTGCCCTCCTACAACGTGCACTTCTTCCGGCGTGTCAATGCGATCGACGACTACCTGGTGGTCGCCGCCACGCTTCTGCCGCGAGCGGCGGACGAAGGCTCGACGACGACTTCCCCGGGAACCGCGTTCAAGGTCGAGCCCGGTTGGGCCCTTCCCGACGGCATAGTCACGTTCCTGATGACCGACGTGGTGGAGTCGACCCCGCTCTGGCTGCAGAGTCGCGCGCAGATGTACGCGGCCATGCGTCGGCACGACCAGCTGCTCGCGGGCGCCATCGAGGCCAACGGCGGGATCGTGCTCAAGGAGCGGGGCGAGGGGGACAGCTTCTTCGCCGTGTTCCTGCGCGCGACCGATGCGGTCGCGGCGGCTCTCGAGGCGCAGCGAGCGATCCATTCGGAGCCCTGGCCGGACCGGATCCACCTGAGCGTGAGGATGGCGATCCTGACCGGCGAGGCGGACGCGCGGGACCGGGACTATCGCTCGCCGGCGGTCAACCGATGCGCCAAGCTGCGACGGCGAGCGATCGGCAACCAGGTGCTCGTCTCGGAGGCGACGTATTCGATCGTGGCCGACATCCTGCGCGGCGACATCAAGCTGGTCAGCGTGGGCAAGCGGATGCTCGAGGGCCACGACCGGCCGGAAGAGGTCTACGTGCTGCAGCACGACGAGGTCGCGCTCGAGAACGTGGTGGCCGAAGACGAAGTCACGGTCTGACGCTGCCTCGTGCCGGGTAGCGCCTTAACAGGCAGGATTGCGGGCTGCCCCCGGGCATTTCGTAGATTCACCGGCAGCAGGTGCGTTTGGAGCTGGGGGAGGAGCTCCGGGAGGTGGGAGGGCCCTCGGACGGGTGCGAGCACATGGCCCAATGGAAGCTTGCCGGTACGGATGCGGTTGAATGGAGGTCGATGAAAAGGTCGGTCTCCCCGGCAGGCGGCATCACAGTTGACCGGTTCTCGGTCGTCCTCGTCGCCGTGGCCGCCACCCTGTGGGCATCCGACGCCTACTTTCGCAATCAACTCATCAGCCACCTCACCGCCACGCAAATCGTGGTCGCCGAGGACGCCCTCGTCACCCTGTTCCTCCTGCCGGTCCTCATCCGCAGCTCGAGTGAGCTGCGCCACCTCGGCCCACGCGGATGGCTCGCGGTCGGCATCATCGCCGCCGGCGCGCAGTCGGTCGCGACCATCCTGTTCACCGCATCCTTCCAGGCGGCCGCCACCTACAAAGTCTTCGCGGAGACATTCGTCCTACAGCAAACCCAGCCCCTGATCGCGATCGTCCTCGCCTGGATCGTGCTGGGCGAGAGGCGGCGCCCGTGGTTCTGGCCGGCCGCCGGCGTAGCGCTGGTGGCCGTCTACCTGGTCGTGTTCGCGCAGGACCCGACCGCGCCCGTGTCTGCACTGCAGAAAGGCCGGGTCGAGGTCGGCCTCCTGGCCCTCGGCGCCGCGGTGCTGTGGGCGAGCGGAACGGTACTGGGTCGATTCGCACTCGGCTCGATCAGCTTCTGGAGCATGACCGCGCTGCGATTCACTCTGGCGCTGCCGGTCCTGATCGCCATCACGCTTGCCCAGAACGGCATCACGGGCTTCACGCACTATCGATTGTCCGACTTCGTGCCGAACCTGCTGGCCATCGCGCTCGTGCCCGGTCTCCTCGCCCTGCTCCTCTACTACCGCGCGCTGTCCAGGACCCCGGCGTCCCTGGCGACCATCGCCGAGATGGCGTACCCGGTGGCGGCGACGCTGATCGCCTCGGCCCCACCGCCGTGGGGCTTCAACCAGCCGGTCTACGGAATGCAGATCGTCGGGACCGGCCTCTTGATCGGAGTGATCATCGTGCTCAACCTGACGAAGGAAAAAGTCGCGCCTGTCGTGCAGGCCCCGTCGCTCACCCTCGCGGAGGGCTGACCCGCTCCGCTCCCCAGAGCTGTTGGGCGCGCACGCCCAGCCCGTGCACCACGGCTGTGAAGGCGTCGCGCTGCTCGAGCTTCACGGCCCCGAACATCGCAGCCAGGTCCTCCCGTAATGCCGGGATGTAAGCCGACCCGCCCGTGAGCAGCACCCGGTCCACGTCCACGGCGCCGATCCCGGCGTCGGCCAGGGCGCGTCGCGTCGTCTGCGCCACCAGCTCGAGCTCCGGCCGGATCATCGATTCGAAAGCTGAACGCCGCACGGTCACCCACAGGTTCAGCGGCGCGAACTCGATGTCGGTCGTGTCCTCGTTCGAAAGGGCGATCTTGGCCGACTCGATCGCCTTGTAGAAGTCGTACGCCTGACCCTCGTACAGCAGCGCGTGCACGATCTCGGCTCCGACACCCCCGATGCGTGAGAGGATCGCCGGGATGCCTGGATCGGCCATCAACAGGCGGACCGAGCTGGCGGTGCGCAGCTCGTTGAAGAGCCAGTTGGGCAGTGCGTCGAGCCCCAGCGCGGGACCAACCAGGGTCTCGAAGAGCACGCCGTCCAGGATCTCCCCGCCGATCGCGATGCCCGACGTGGCCGCGATCCGCGGCTCGCCGGCGCGCGAATCCAGGACCGCCACGTCGTACGTGCCACCCCCGAAGTCGACCGCGATCTCGACGCCGGGGTGGGCTTGCTCGCCGATCACGGCAGCCGCCGGCTCCGGGAGGAATGCGATCTCGGTGAATCCGGCCTGCTCGGCGGCCTGCTCCAGCCGCCGGAAAGCCTCGGCTCTCGAGGCGGTCCGCTCGTCGGGATCTTCGCCTGCGAAAACCACCGGGTGCCCGAGGACCACGGCGCCCACCGGGCTCCCCGCGGCGGTGTCGACCGCATTCTTGAGTCGATTCAGGACCACGCTCACCAGCGCACCGACGCTGAAGTCGGTCGCCCAGGAGTTCGTCCCCGCAAAACCGAGCTTCGCCAGCTCGTGCTTGACACCCGACAGGAGGCGGGCGTCGCTGCACCCGCCGCCCTTGCGGTACTGGCGGCACTCCGTGTCCCATCCATATGGCGCCAGCGGGCACTTCCAGCAGTCGCTCTTCTCATGCCCGGACCGCAGGAAAGTCTTGACCGCGTCGTCGCCTGCCGTGCGCCGGCCGCTTCGGTGCAGGTAGACGAACGACGGCAGCGTCTTCGTACGGCCCGGCCCGACGGGAAGCACCTCGACGCGGTCGCCGTAGGCGATCGAGACCGAGCTGTTGCTGGTCCCGAAATCGATGCCACATCCGAGTGGCTGGGCGGATCGAGTCACCGGCGGACTATAAACGCAGACCGGGATCCGACTCAAAGGACGAAGTGATGGCACGGGTGGACGGAACGTCGGTCGAGACCACGGCTTCGCTCGAGAACGTCTGGAGCATCGGGTCCGACGTGTCGAGTGAGTTCGGGACCCTGCTCGAAAACCTCGCTAAGCGAGCCGAAGCGGGCCGACGAGCTCCGGCTAGAGCCTCGACAGGGCGGCGTGGACCACGTCCGCCTCTTCCGGCGCGAGATGGCTGCCCAGGTTCCGCTCGAGGCTTCGCACGAACACCGCGTGGGCTCTCTCATACGCGGCTTGGCCCTGCGCGGTGAGGTGCGCATAGACGCCGCGGCGGTCGACCGGGCACGAATGGCGGTCGATCAGGCCCGCCTTGATCATCTGCTCGATTCGCCGCGAGGCCCCGCTGTCGGTGATGCCCGACAGCCTGGCCAGGTCCTGGAAGCGGAGCATTGCGCCGGGCGCGCGGTTGAGGTGGGCGAGCACCTCGTACCACCCGAGCGCGATCCCAGCGTTCGGGAGCATGTCCTTTTCGATGGCGGCCGAGGTCGCGTTGTGGGCTCGCGCGAGGCTCTCCCATACCTCAACGATCTTGGTTGGGTTGACCTTCTTCACTTCGCCAATGGTATTCATCGTGGACCCATATAGATAAAGGAAAAGGCCGGGCAGGATCGCCCGGCCTGTCCCCGGGGACTCTTGCTATGCCCGTACGAGCTCGGCGGCCTTGACCACGATCTCGGCGTCGACCTCGAGCTTGACAGTGTGGCTTGCGAACGGCACGGCGCCGGCGACGCCGTTCCAGTTGAGGCCAAAATCCATCCGGTCGAGCTGGCCGCGTGCGCTGATGCCGACCCTCTCCTTGGCCCCGAACGGGTCGGGCATCCGGCCTTCCACCGTGGCGTCGAGGACGATCGGCCTGGTCACGTCCTTGACGGTAAGGTCACCGGTGACCCGAAACGACTCTGCGTCGACGGCCTCGACCTTGGTGATCTTGAAGGTCATGTACGGGTACTTCGCTGCGTCGAAGAAGTCGGCCGAGCGAAGGTGCGTGTCGCGCTGGTCGCTCCTCGACTCGAGGCTGGCGACCTCGATCTTGACTTCGCCGCGCGCCTTCGTGAAGTCATCGTCGGGGCCTTCGAACTGGCCCTCGAACTTGTTGAACCGGCCGCGCACCGTGGAGACGCCGAGGTGCTTGGCGGTGAACCCGATATGCGTGTGCTGCTGATCGACTTCGTACTGAACCATGTGGTCCTCCTGGAAATTGGATTGTTGACCACTAGTACTTGCTTGCGCAAGCAACTATTCCAGGATGGCAGAGGATCTCCTGCGCTGAAACGCCTGGCCCGACCTGCGCCAGCTGATCCAGATGCCGGCGAGCATGATCACCAGAAACGCCGCCAGCGCGACGCCGAACAGGATCGGCCCCGGCTTTCCGGCTTGGACGGCCGCCTCGAGCGGGCTCCAGTCCACCGTCGCTGCCCCGTTGAGCCAGGCGATGAGGCCGGTTACGAAAGCGGCCAGGGCCAGCGTCCAGCGCTTCTCGGAGGCCGACATGCGACCGACGTCGAGCCGGTGCGGGCGCCCGGACGCCGGCACGTGTCCGAGGCGGCTGATCAGCGCTAGCCAGACGATCAGCATCACGACGCCCAAGCCGAGCGCGATCCGGGGATAGGCGGTCGTGTCGATCGGCGTGAGGTCCGCCGAACCGGCCCATGCAGCCATCGGCAGCGCCCAGATCAGGCTGGTCAGGGCGGCAAAGCCCGTCTTTCCGAACCGCTCGACCAGGCGTGACATCAATGCTCGTACCTCTCGCTCAAGTACTGCTCGAAGGTGATTTTGCCGTGGCGATGCTCTTGAAATCGCGCACCTCGGGGCCTCCGAAGTCCGGCAGCAGACCCGCCGGCTCATGCGTCACCACATCGACGAGCCGCCGTGCCACGTCGCGTGCGTCCACCGGCTGGAACTGCCATCTCGCCGGGATGGTCACGAGGCCCGGAAGCTTGCAGAACCTTCCGAGGAAGACCTCCATCAAGGTGTGAAACTGGGTGGCCCGAAGGATCGACCAGGGCGCGATGTCCTCGCGCACCACCGCTTCGACCGCCAGCTTCGTCTTGTAGTAGGGGTACTCCACGCCGTCGATGCCGACGATCGACACGTATACGACGTGGCCGACGCGAGCCTCGCGCGCCAGGGCCAGCGCCCCGGCGCGTGCCGAGGACGTCCGTCGCCCGCCCCCGGGACATGTCTTTTGTCGCCGAAGCCGCATGGATGATCGAGTAGATCCCGATGACGGCTTGGAGCAGGCCCTGGCCGGTGGCGAGGTCGCCCTCCACCTCATCGACGTCGCCGCTCGGGTGGTGGGTCAGGATGCGGGTGGGATGGCCCGCCTGCCTTATCTGCATCACGAGATGGCGTCCCAGGGCCCCCGTCCCGCCGGTGACCAAAACGTTCACTCGAGCATCAACCGGGTCATTCCTCGTACACTGACTTCACAGCCGGTTCGCCGGCCCGCTTCGCTCGGGTCCTCTCTCGCCGTCACAGAAACGGTGTCCTGATCGCCGCAAATCCAAAAACGAGAGGACCAGGAGAATACGTTGTCTACATTCGCAGAAGCGGGCGTGAGCCCGCGCACAGTCGCCACCCTTGCCGCGCAGGGTATCTCGGAACCGGTCCAGGTCCAGGCTGAGGCGATCCCCGCCTTGCTTGCGGGCCGGGACGTGGTCATGGAAGCCCCGACCGGTTCGGGCAAGACCCTCGCGTTCCTCGTCCCCATGGTCGAGCGACTGCCTCGCGGCGGCGCCGGCCCCAGGGCCCTGATCGTCACGCCGACCCGCGAGCTGGCGCTGCAGGTGGAGAAGGTGCTCCGCGTGCTTTCGACCGGCCTTCGCTCGACCGTCCTTTACGGCGGTGTCGGCTACGCCACCCAGCGCCTCGCGCTGCGGCGTGGCGTGGACGTGGTCGTCGGAACGCCGGGCCGCATCCTCGACATGGTCGGCCAGGGTTTGCTGTCCCTGTCGCGCATCGAATACCTCGTGCTGGACGAGGCGGACGAGATGCTCGACGCCGGGTTCGCGCCCTCGGTGGAGCGGATCCTCGGCCTTACCTACGAGCCCCAGACCGCGCTCGCATCGGCCACCATGCCGAGCTGGGTCGAACGCATGGTCGAAAAGCACACCAACGACCCGGTCGAGATCAAGGTCGTTTCCGAGCACAAGGACCTCCTCGAGCACGGGATGCTGCGGGTCGACAGCGAATCGAAGCTGCAGACCCTGAGCAAGCTGCTGCGGCGCCACGGCGGCACCGCGATCGTGTTCGGGCGCACCAAGCACGGTGTCAAAAAGCTCAACAAGAACCTGCGCCAGATGGGGCACAACTCCGTCGAGCTGCAAGGCGACCTCTCGCAGTCGGTGCGCGACCGTGCGATGGCGTCTTTCCGCGAAGGCCGCACGCAGATCCTGGTCGCGACCAACGTCGCGGCGCGGGGGATCGACGTCGACAGCGTCGGTCTGGTCGTCAATTTCGAGCTGCCCGACTCGGCGCAGTGGCTCACCCACCGCGTCGGCCGAACGGCCCGCATGGGAGAGACCGGTCGCGCCGTCACCTTCGTGACCCCCGAGGACGAGCCCGCCTGGGTCAAGCTCAGCCGCCAGGGCGCGCCCGACATCCGCGAGGTAGACGCGCGACAGCTGGTCGACGAGGGCACGTGGCTCTACCGCGAGTCGAGGCCTATGCAGAGCCACGGCGCTCCGAAGGCTCGTGGCGCGCGAGGCGTCAGCCGGCGCCGCGGGACTGGCTCGTGGCGCCCAGGTGCTCCCCAAAGAACGTCATAACGCGACGCCAGGAGTCGTCCGCCGCAGCTTTGTCGTAAGCGCGTCCGCCCTCGTTGAAGAACGAGTGGCGGGCACCCGGATAGACCTTGATGTCGTGGGCGATCCCGCTTCTGTCCAACGCCCGCTCGAGAGACCTGCCCGCGCGCGCCGTGAAGTCTTTCTCCGGGTATGAGCCGACGACGGGGCACAGGCGCTTGGCCACCTCGAGCGGCCGCGGATTGACGCCATAGAAGGGCGCGATCGCTTTCAGGCGTGAATCGGTACAGGCCCACGCGATCGCAAAACCGCCGCCCATGCAAAAGCCGATGGCGCCCATCCGCTGGGCATCGACCCCGGGCATCTTCGCCATCACGGTCAGCGCGGACTTCAGGTCGTGGATTCCGTAGCGGTTGACCGAGCCGATCAGCATGTCGGCCATGTAGCGCGACATGCAGACGGCGCGGTTGCGGCCGGTGAACAGATCGACCGCCAGGGCTGCGTACCCCTCATCCGCGAACCGTCGCGCGATGCTCTTGATGTTGTCGTTGAGGCCGTAAGCCTCGTGGATGACAACGACGCCGGGATGGCGGCCTCCGCCATCGGGCACCGCCAGGTAGCCGCCGCCCTTGAGCTCGCTCGCTTCAATGTCTCGCGTTTGCATGGTGTCGCTTAGACGTGAGAGATGGTAGTCGGCTCGAATGGCCGGTCGCAGGCGGGCGGTATCCTTAACTACTCGCCCGGTCGCGGCGTGGGCCCGTGGCGCAGTT
>Ga0307374_10005480_pt1 | contig 20490 bp, 14 predicted proteins | sample OX3MG_FD_202532 | JGI IMG/M metagenome (GOLD analysis project Ga0307374, IMG submission 202532) | Soil microbial communities from Risofladan, Vaasa, Finland - OX-3 | ecosystem: Environmental > Terrestrial > Soil > Coastal area > Acid sulfate soil | place: Finland: Risofladan, Vaasa | collected...
ATCGGCGATACGCGGTTCGTTCGTCTTGGACTGCGCGACGAAGGTGGATTCGTGGGAATGCACGATCGCACGAATAACGAGCCGCTCCCGGATCACATCAGCGCGCGTCCTGAGGATCTTCAAAGTTTGGTCGAAGGAGTGATTGCCTACGTGACGCGCGCGGTCGATGGCGGCGTCGATCCCGTGGTAGTCGCGGCAGCGGCAGCGTTTGGATTCGTTTACGTCCATCCGTTCAGTGACGGAAACGGAAGACTACATCGCTGGCTCATCCATCACGTCCTCGCGTCGGCGGATTATAATCCGCCGGGCGTGGTCTTTCCGGTGAGTGCGGCGATTCTGCGGAACATCCAAAGCTATCGACAGGTCCTTGAATCGCACTCCCGACCCCTGCTGGACTGCATCGACTGGCGGGCGGTGCCAAATGGGAACATCGAGGTTCTAAACGACACTGGCGACTATTACCGGTATTTCGATGCGACCGCGCACGCCGAGTTTCTCTATCGATGCGTCGAGCAGACGATTGAGCATGACCTTCCTGAAGAAGTCGCCTTCCTGCAGGCCTACGATCGCTTCGCGCGCGGCGTCCAGGAAATCGCCGACATGCCCGCCGAGAAGATTGAGCTCCTGCATCGATTCCTGCGCCAGGAGAACGGGCGGCTATCCAAGCGCGCCCGGGAGAATGAATTTGCCGCTCTTACGGACGAGGAAGCAGAGCAGATAGAGGTCTTGTACCGGGCTTCGTTCAAGGACGAACAACCGACGGCAGAAGCGTAAGTGTAACGAGTCGCCGCTTGCACGCTGGCAGGTGGTCGACAGCGGCGGCCAATGCGCCGCGATACAGGTTCACCCCCACATGCGTGGGGACACCGTGGCCACGGTGATCGTACACGCGGGGCTCCTTTGCAAAAGCGCCAGCGTCCGGAAATATCCACTCGAGCCGTGCGTCCGTTCTGCCAATATTTAGTCTTATCTGTTGATCCAACACGTAGGGCAGCACTCGTCGGTAATGGTCGAAGTGCCGTTCGCTTCCATAGCCGTTCCCTTTTCGGCCCACGCTATTCGCCCCGCCGCGCAATAGTAGTTGCGCCTAAATGGCTAACCATCTTCGTCGAAGGATTGGAGCGCGAGTCGCGGTGAGAACAGACAGTGCCGCACGATTCACGTCGATAATTTCTCTGAAGTCCCGGAGCTGCCCCTTAATTCCCGCCGCGTGGAGCCTCGCGAGTAGCGTCTCGGCGTCGTTCAGCAGGGACTCGTGAAAAGCGACAGTATCGTCGTACGTGTCTAGGGAGGCCGCAGTGCACTGGGCGCGGAGACAGTGCAAATAGTGGCGGAATGCAGTCTGTTCAGTGAAGCCCACAGATGACGGCTGTTGCCCTCTGAAGAGGATACCGGAATATGGGCTGTCCAACGGCGCAGAAGGAGCGAGTAGGCTTAGAACCTGCTGCCTGCGAGCAATATCTAGGAATGGAATTGTATATTCCGACAACGACTGCGGAGAGTAGTACCAAGTGGTACGTTGCCTAATTTCCTCATCATACGACGCGCGGAATTTGTCGGGCGGAAAAGACCGCACGTTCATCCAAGTTCCAGAGCAGATCGCGTCCGCTTTCGCACAGGCAGCAATCAGCATCTGATGGTTGCAGTAACCGAGTAGTACTCTGGCTCTGCGAAGTCGGAGTCCGGCTGCAACATCCAAGACGTTTGCGAGCCAGTTCGGATCATTGACCAAATAATTCCCACCGGGATGTTCACACACTACATAATAGCCCGCGGGTTCCCATGTCTCGGCACGTTCGAGAAGGACGGCGATTTGATCTTGATTACGTGCCGCGTCGGCGCTAAGAGCTATGGTCATGTAAAGGGGGAGTCCGGTGTCGAGTGCTGTAGCCTCCTCCAAAATGGATCGATGGATTTCAAGCCAATCGTCATTTATCGTATCAGCCAACACGCCGGGCAAAATGAACGTTGCGGAACCAATAGATTGGTTGAGGTCTCTAAGTCGAGTGAGAAGTTCTGTCAATGCCGGGCCTTGCCAGAACGTCCCCGTTGAGTAGGAGTCCGGCCAATACTCGTGTGAGCAAAGACGCTCGTGATCTGCCCGAGGAAGATAGAACTGGGGATCCAGGAGCACATTGCCTCCAGGCAATTCTCGTATGGTTTGTGACAGTCTCACGAGCTGCTCATCTGTGAGGTCTCTGGGGCTAAGAACAACGGTGCCTCCCTGCCACGCTGAGACCAGAAATCTGCAGTGCTCCATCATTCCGTAGCCAAATTGGAGATATAGCTCCATCAGTCGTTCCCCCCATCGAATCTGCCAACGTCGTTGGAGGTATGCGGTGAACATCCCGACGTGCAAGTAAAGTTCCACGCGTTTAGATCCCTTCGGCGTCGCATATTTCCTTCATCCAATCATAGGCTTCCCTTACAGTCGAAGGACGGTGGTCACGCCTTTTCTGCGTCATAGCTGCGACCAAGTCCGCAAAGTGTTGTGCGCTAGCAAAGGTTAGAGTCAAACGCGGAAGCGGCATCATTTCTACGCGTGTCAGCTGTTCCATCGCATCTCGCGCGCCGTCAGCGAAAGGATTGCGCCCCGTGGCGCACTCATAAAGTGTTACGCCGAGGGCAAACAGGTCGCACCGCGCGTCAATTTCCGCTTTAACGTTGCGATATTGCTCCTGCGGCGCGTAACCGACAGTAAATTTTCCGAAGGCGGAAACGGTTGCTGTGATGGAATCTAGGTCGAGATGTCTCGCGATACCGAAATCTATGAGCCAGAAACTGCCGGAGCTATCGCGGATGATGTTTTCTGGCTTAACATCGCGATGCACGATGTTCGCCTGTTCTGCGTCAAGCAGCGCCTCTAGTGTATGCAGCCCGAGGCGAAGCAGGTCCGGAATCGATAGTGGACCTAGAACGAGCAGTTCACGTACGGTCTTCCCGACAATTCTTCGTTCACGGAACCAAGAGCAGTCGCCCACTGGGGTGCTGATTGTTCCGACCTCCAAGATCGGCGGGACACGCCCAGAGTTGACTTGGGAGACAGCCAGCAGTTCTCGTCTCGTTTGTTCGTGGTCCTGCCGAGGATGGATGAGCTTTAAGACCACTTCACCGTCGACCGGATGAACCCCGGCGAAGACTAGCTTTTGGCCACCCACACTAAGGGGGTTCAGGTTCGAAAGCCGAGGAAACTGCTGTCGTAGCCAAACCAAATCGATTGCGTTGAGACCATTCAAGCCAGTAGGTCTCCGTTACTCTCGGCTACCCGCCAAGCCCATTCGTTGAAAAGCCAAGACACGTAGGACCGTGGACGTGCTCGCGGTAAGGCCGAAGTCTTCGAGGCAATCGTGTCACCTGGACAACAAATGCGTATGCCGCGCGACTTGGCCACACTGCGGAGATGTTTCGTCGCCTTACTACGCGGAAGGAGCACGTAAGACTCCGACGCAAACCATGTATTGAGGAAGGCTTGGTCCAGTGCCGAAGACCATGCAGATACTTTTGCTTCGATCGCAATGATTCGGCGAACCGCAAATGCGTGAGCCAACGGCCTGGGCACATACCGCAGGCTTCTGTGCTGGACCAATCGCGCGCCACGAAGTCGGTCTAGCGAAGCGGAGAGTCCTCGCCGAAAGACAGACTTCAAAATATCGTGGGTCGCAAAACCACGGCCGTGCAGATACAGATAGTGGAGTAGGCGGATGTCGTCGCGCAAAAGACCGGCTCGTTCAGGGTTCCAGCGTCGCGTAGCGGCCACATTCCAGATCACGACAACGAGGTCTGGGAAGCCGGATGCAAGCCGCGGCTCGCAAAAGATCGTGGCATGACAGCCGCGCGGCATGGGCAAACGCAAGTCCTCGAGAAATTGCGTAACGAGATCAGTTTCAGGTCCAGGACGGCGCCGGCGGAACGCTGCGCCGACGGCAGGCGCACTCGAACGGTAATCGACAATCGTATGGGTCATGCGGGTTGAGTCGAAGTGCTACCTGCCCGAGTCGGGCGAAGGCCGCGCTGCTGAATTTTCATTCGAAGACAGACGGCTCGCCGGCTTTTAACGGTTTTCATGCCGATCATCTCACCTGTCTGCGCTCGGTTCATCCTACCGCACCCTCGCATGAAGCGGTCGAGGTCGTCCCGGCTTTCGGGTCACGTTGTCATCTTGTCACTCGGAGTATGCCGCGCTCGCGTACGTTTTGCAGCAGGGTACTGATATTTTTCAGGAAAACATTCTTAAGTTCATCCGTGCGCATCCGAGGCCTCGCGGCCGTTGGCGAGCGGCAGCATCAATTGACGCCTGATTTTCTGATCCTCGTGCGATCCTAAAACAACCACGAGCCGACAGAGGATCGGATCCCAACCGGGAGCGTTCTGTGTGGCTTACGCTAACGCAGACAAATTGATAGGACCTGAACCATATCGATAAATCCGCTATTTGAACGGATATTATGATATGACACTGTGAGCATGGTTGGCTTATATATGAAACTCCGCTAACGTCGCGGAGAATGAGTTACAGTCCAAACATCTTGCGGCCAAGCTTGTCCTCTTACGTCACGGGGCTCCTTGCCGCTGGCCGCCTCATTTTTTTTCGCGACGAGGCTCTGGCTGCTATCGGCATCGGCCGGGGAGCCTTCCTCGACGCCGCCGAGAAATTGCAGAAGCGTGGCCAGCTTCTGAACCCGAAGCAGGGCTTCTACGTCATCGTACCGCCCCAGAACCTTAATTTCGGCAGTCCGCCGCCCGCATCCTTCATAGACGATCTTATACGTTATGAGAAAAGGTCCTATTATGTCGGCCTGCTGAAAGCCGCCGAGCTTCATGGCGCCGCGCATCATGTAGTCATGGAATTCCAGGTCGTGACCGGCAAGCAAATGCAGGCTGTGCAGGCCGGCCGCTCGAAAATCGCCTTCTACTTCAGAAAAGACATTTCCGCCGTGGAACCCGGCATCAAGGAGCGCAAGACCGACACTGGCAAGATGAAGATCTCGTCGGTCGAACTCACGCTGCTTGACCTTCTCCGCTATCCCCAGGCGAGTGGCGGCCTCGACAATGTGATGACCATCTTCGAGGATCTCGGCCCCCAAGTTGAAGCGGGAAAGATTTCAGTGTTGAGCGGCGCCTTCGAGCGCTCCGTCATCCAGCGGGCAGGGTACCTTCTGGACCATTCGGGCTTTGCGCAACCAGCCGAGGAACTGCACGCGTTTCTCGAACGCGGCGCGCATCCTCAATGGACCGAGCTCGATCCCTCGCTCGCGTCCGACGCGGACCTAGCTCCGAAGATTATCGCCCGTGACAAGCGCTGGCATGTCCTGGTTCGCCGCATGCCGGAGCGCGACGAATGATTCCGAGGATGAATATCATCGCTTGGAGCGCTAAGGCTCCTTGGGCGGACATGCGGCAGGTGGAGCAAGATCTCATCATCAGCCGTGCACTTGTGGAATTGTTCGCAGATCCGATGCTCTCTCGGGAAGTGCGCTTTCGCGGCGGAACGGCCCTGCGCAAGCTCCATCTTCCGAAGCCGCTGCGCTACTCCGAAGACATCGACCTTGTCCGCACTGCGGCAGGGCCTATCGGCCCCGTGCTCGATCGCATTCGCCGGAGGTGTCAACGCCTGACTGGTTTTCTGAAGGCACACCGTCTCAAAGCGCTCGAAATGGAAATGATTCTAGACGCGTTCGATTTTTAGAGCGTCCGATAGACCGAGGTCTTCGACTGCCAGCTTCAGATCGCTGATCAAATGCTGCGCCTCTGCGCCCTCAAGTTCGAGGGTGAAGCTGAGCCCAAGTTTGAGATTGATGCCGGCTTTGAGCTTCGGAATCAGTTTCGTTCCCAACCGATTCCATACCTCCGGCGGGATGGCGCCGACGATCCGAATCTGCTGTTTTCCCGCGGTCGGAGTCACGACGGGACCCAGACCCGGAGGACGAACCGGTTCCGTCGGCGTGTCACCAGCGCCTTCGCCACCGAGCACAGTCGGAGTCTCGGCGCGCAATTTCAGCGCCTTAGCCTTCGCTCCCGTGAGCAGATAGACGTCGGAATCGAACGCAACCTCGTCGGGAGGCATCAGCTCTTTGAACCAGATCCTGGAAAACCCTGTCGCCGGATCGCCCCCCGAAGCGAGCCCAAACTCGCCCTTAGTGACGAACTCGGGGATCCGCTCGCGCAGGCATTGATCAGGGTCGATCAACCTATCCAGCGATCCATCGAGAAACGCTTGCCGCAGACTCTTTAACGGCCAAGCCCCCGATTCTTTGAACGCTTGCGGCCATCTCCGGTCCAAGTAACCAGCACCCACAGAGGCATTGAGGAGGGATTGCGAGGTCATCGCCGCCAGAACTCGCCCGCATAGCGACTTACCGGAACTCGAATGCCCCGCGCCTAGATCGATGACGCGGACGCCGTCGGTCTCCTTGCCATCGTACATAGCGAGATACCGGTAGCTGGCCCACACCTCATCTCTGGCGTCACTCTCCGCATCGCGGAGCTTGCTGCGAATGTCGTCCTTCTCGGAAGTATCGAAGTCGCCCGCGAGGGCGCCGCTTCCGATTTCCGTTTGCACGCGCTGCCAAGCGAGCCAGGTTTCGATTTTGTCGCGAAGCTCTCGGCCCGGTTTTCTCGCGCACCACACTAACGAAGCGGGATATAGTCGCGGTGACTTGCCGCGGAGCTTGGTCCATTCTGCGACACTCTTGCGCAACGCTCCGTCATCGTTCCATTCCTGAACGGGATCGAGAATGACGACTCTGAGACGAGGCGAGTCCTCCACGGCACTGCTGTCCGGCGGAAACGGCTCGACAGGTACATTCGCGTCGCGCTCGAATTCTTTGCGAACCAAGATTCGAGTCGCTTTTTTTACCTCGTCTTCATCGAGTGAAGCGCGCCGATCGCTCACAACCTTCTTGAGCGTAGGCTTGAATCCGAAGCGGAAGCCGTCGGTCCCGGCCTTCCGGATGTAGAATCCTTTTGTCTCCAAGCTGAACGCGGCATTGTCGATCGAGGTAGTGTCGATCTCGGGTTCTCCGAGCGCAAAGCGAAGCTCGGGCAGATGCGCAGTTTGATCACTCTGTCCGCCCGAGGATTCAAACAAGATTGCCGTCCCGACCCTTCGATGGAGGTCCTTCAGCGGACCTTTCGAGAAGTCAGCGTCGAGTGCCGCGGCTTTGTTCCGATCGCCCGCGATATCGCTGTCGATACCGGGATCGAGACGCATTTCTCCCAACTGGCCCAATACCACGGCGCGGAACGACGGTACGTCGAGCGGCGCTGAGCCGAGAGTTATCAGGGCTTCCCGCCGCGCCTCCCGATGTTCCTTGCTGAATACGACCGAAATCCATTGCGCGAACATCGCGAGCGTTCCGCGCGTCTGTTGGAACTGCGGCAGCGTACGCCATTTCCGCTGGAAGACCGTTAGTGTCGCTGGATGGAAGGGGTAGCAGGCCTCGAAACGGGATCGCAGGTAGTCGCGGGCCTTCGCCTCGGTGGCGGCGCTATCGACAGCCGTCCACTCTGGCGGCAGTTCCGCGCGATGCTCGAAACACCAGTTCGCATAGGCCAATGCGACGGTTCTGCGGGTGGTCTCTTTTCCGATTTCATCGAACAGGCGGCGACGCAATACTTCGCCAATCTCAGCTTCATCGTTTACCAGCAAATCCTGGGCGACTCGCTTGACGACCTTGGTGATTCGTTCCTGCCATTTCGAGTCCCACTCCGTCATCTCGACCTGGCTACGGGGTAGGCTGATTACGGCCGCGCTCCTCGTGGTGCCAGTCATCGCGACGGTCAGATTCTGGATGAACGCATGGAAGCTGTCGGCCTTATCGCGGTAGCGATTGAGGTAATTCAGAACCTCGTCGAAAAGAATCAGCACCGAGCCCCCGGCCTTCTCGACGATGCGTCCGATCGCCTCGGTTCCCGGTGGTGTGGTTCGCGCCTCGGTCCCCAGCGCCGTGACTCCCGCATCGCCGGCCAACTGGCGCGCGAAGTCGATCCATGGAGTCTCGCGTCCTTCGGTCGGATCCCACGCGTTGCCAACGAAGATCGCTACCTTCGAAGTCGGAAGCTGCGAAAGCCCCACACTTTTCAGCAATGTTTGAACGCCAGGATCCGTGGCCGATTCTTTGGACTTGCGAATCAGATGATACAGCGCGGTGAGCGTATGCGTCTTGCCGCCGCCGAATTGAGTGACGAGGGTGAGAACCGGAGCGGCGTTCGAGGTTTCACCGGAAAGGCGCCGGAGCACCATTCCGGCGTGTTCGTTCAACGCGCGGGTGAAGCAGGTGCGTGCGAAGAACTTTATTGGGTCCTTGTAGTCGTCGGGTGCGTTGCCCGCAGCGACCTGTTCGAGAGCGATGGCAAACTCGTCCGGGTTGAACGATCGCCCTTCGCGTACTTCAGCGCGCGGCTGAACTGATTTGTACCAAGGTTCCATCAGCGAATGTCCATCGATTTTTTCAAACAATAGATCAAGGGATCCTCTGGTCACCAACCGGCCAGATATAATCGCTGGTTGCGTGAACTCAGCTTGGTGCTCCCATCAAATATCCGGCGTTCAGTCCATTGTCTTTAAACCACTTCTTGACCGCGGACTTACTGTCGGACAGAACGCTACCGATCTGGTCCGTCGCGGGCGCTTCCCATCGTCCCCATTGCAGCAGTCTTCGTACGGTAGCGCGTACGCGCGCAACATCCTCCTCCGACAGTTTGCGGTAGAAGGGGCGTATCCGCTCCTCCTCATCGATGAGATCCAACTTGCCTACCACGGCATCTCGCAATAATTCCGCCCAAGCCATCATCGACTTTGATGCAAAAATCCTTTCCAGCCTCGTGCGGTCTTGATCTCCTGCCGGTGCCTTTGGATCCCATAGCAGCAGGGCCTCGTCGTAAAACATATTCATCAGGGAGACAACGTTTTGCGATTCGTGGTCACGCTTGTAAGCATCCGTCGTCATGTTGTCCGATGTCGGTTCCCTGTATAGAAACGAGCTAAACAAGGATTTTCTCAAGAGATCTATCGTGATGGGTTTCTCGCGAGTGCCACGGTTACTAGCGGACACCAGTGCCGCGAGTCTGTTGTCGGGAGCCTCCAGGACTGATTTGTACAAATAATCTCGAAAACGCTCCCTCGTTTCCCCGCCTGTGAGCGTAAGGTCTTTCTTTTTCAGATATTCGAGAAAGCCTTCCTCACTCTTCGGTTGCCCGTCTTCGAGGCTCTTGTATTCCTCAAAGTCTGCCCCGAACAGGCTTCCTAACTTTAGAACCATAATCGACGAAAAAAATCTGGCCTGAGCAAACTTGTCATGGGCAGCGATGTTCGTGTCATTCAGCAGACGGAGATTTGATGTGAGATAGATTTTGCACTCGAACGCGCGACGGCCGTTCAGCAACAACGCGGCCACCTTGTGCTGCCCATCAAACAGCCGGACGTGGCCGTCAACGACTCGGCCGATTGACGGCTGTAATACCGGATGTTCTTGAAAATGCCGGTATAGATCGAAGACACGGTCAGAAATAAGATAGCGCGGCTGCAAACTCATCGTCGAGTCCTTCTCATCATCACTGTCCAGGACCTCCACGTCGAGCGTAGCGTAGAAGTATTTCCATCCAGTCGTTGGGCACGAGTAGACGATATGAGAGTACGTTTTGTCGGGCGACTGAAGGGTAACCGTTGAGCCTTCGTTCTTGACGGCCACTGCTTCGCCGAATGAAGCTATCGCTTTCCGGGTCTTCAAATATTTAAGGAGATCCCGAAGAGTCAGTTTGTCGCCAGACGCAAAAAAATCCTCAAGTTCGAGTCTGATCCGAAAGTCTTCCAGAGGAAGCGCGCCCTTTTCGGCGTTATGCTTGCCGCACATTGGGGCGATGTTGGACATCTCCGTCGCGCCCCCGGAAGCGAATGCTTTTATATGGTCAAACTGAACAGTCTCTCCAACTGGAATTTCATGACCCGTTGCGAAGCAGACCCGCCCAAATCGCTTTAACACCACTTCTTTTTCGTCTTCGCTCAACTGGCGTTTCAGAATTACCGACATGAAGTTCTCCGGCGTGGTTCGAGTGGTTGTTCAATTGTGGTTTGTCTCGATTCTTGCAGCTTAGCTCTCCACCTTGGTCAGCTAGATCCTGCCGAAATGACGGAAAGCATCTTCGATTGCCGGTTTCTTTTCCCGAGGGAAACGCACTTTCCGGCTCGACGAATTGAGACGGTTCGCTGCTATGCGTGTGGTGAGACCATGTTGTTCTTTGACATCCGCTATCCAACAGGGCTTCGGTATGAATCGATGTCTCATAAGCACGTACTTCTGGATCTCGTGGTAAGTGGCGATTCCGAATTCACCCTCCCGTTCACCTCGGCGCGGCCAGCAGCATAGCATCGAGGAGGCGTTTTTCCTCGCTGTCCTTCGGATAGAGAGCAGAGAGGGCGTTGGCGAGGCGCAGGAAGTCGGGGCCGCGCTCGATTTCGGATTTCAGCATCGTGCGCAATGCATTGGATTTGCCGGACTTCTGCAGCAGCATCGCGATATGAACGTGGTCCAGCGTCGTCGTTCCCTGTTTCGGCGCCGGAGCTTCATCGCGAGCCGCTCCGGCCTTACTAGTACTCGGTTTGGTCTTCGATGGACGATCCTCTGACTCGGCCGCGAATGCAAACTCGTAGTTGATGTTCTTGCCTTTGGTCCGCTCGATTAAATCCGCCGCGCCGATCGCGCCATCCTCGCCGAGGAGCTGCTCCGCGCGGTCCATGACAGGAAGCAATCGCACGATTCCTTTTTCGATGACGATGATCCGACTTTCCCATCGGTCCAGATGAATTCCGAGCGGCTGTGCGAAGCGGCGCGCAACGTCATAGACCAGCGTGAGCCCCTTCTTTGATTTGCCAGCGCCGCCTTCTTCATCTCCGTCCTCGCTCTCGCCCTCATCGGACTCCGAGTCGGTGCCGTTAGTCGCTGTGCTCTGGATGGTCCAGAGAAACAGCGCGGTGAGTCGGGCATCTTCTTCGAGCGCGCCGGCGGCGCCATTGCGGGCGCGAGCTTCGGCAGTGCCGAGGATTTGCTCGAGGGCGATGCGGCCGACCGTCTCCCAAACGTACGCGAGAAACCCACGCTTGTATGGTTCAACCGCTTCAGGATCGCCACCGAGCGGAATCTCTCGGCCCTGCGCATCTTCGACTTTCGAGTATCGACTGTAGAGTTCCATCGCGGGTCCGATGCAGGCGAACACGAGGTCCGCGCCGCGCACACCTTCGTCGGAAAGGCGTTCCATCCAATCCCCCGTGCGTTTCGGAAGATCCTGAGAAATTTCGCCCCAGTCGCCGATAGAGACTCCTTCTGGCCTTGGTCGGCAAACCAAGTGAACACTGGTTGCGAGTGCGGCAGATTCTTTAGCATTTAGTCGCGCCTTACGTTCAGTAGCCACCGGCCACGAAGCCACAACTACCCAACCCGCATGCAGAATTCCTGAAAGTAGAGCTTCCCAACCTTCCGTGGATTTGTGCGCGAAGACGATGCAGGCGATCCCGTTGTCGGCAACGGTACGACGACCTGTAGAAAAGGCTTTGGCCAGGCTTTTTTCAAAAAATTCGGGCGTTTTCGGTTCACCGTCGACAATATGCGCCTCGTTCCAGACAGATTCTGCCGTCTTAGGAGTTAAACCGTCGCTGGACTCTTCGCCAAGTACATTGATCGTGTTTGGTTGGACCATGCGCTTCAACCAGACGTAAAAGAGATCAGACAAGTCCGAATACGGAACAGAATCGTAGTAAGGCGGATCTGTGAACCAAATGTCGGCAGACTCGTCGGGGAGTTGCTGATCCGAAGCCTTTGCTTGTGTGACCTGACCCGCTGATAAGCCGGCGTTCGCAACCTGTTCCACCACGTCGGTCATCGCATCTATCAATTCCGAAAACTCTTCTTCATTCGCGATCGGCACCAGTTCAATGAAATCCCAAGCGATCGTAAGGGCTTGGCGTGCGAAGGTACCACGGGGAGCCTCGGTCGAGTTGATCCATGTAACGAAGCACGTGCTTCGTTCTGCTAGTTTAGAGATCGCAAGACACAGAAGATGTTTTGCTGTTGTCTCGACTTCTCCCACTTCTGACGACAGTGTTGAAAGCGCGAGTTTCTGTCTCGCCGTGAACACGCGTCCAAAGTCGGTGATTCCAATCCTCGTCGCGCCGGAAACGCCTCTGGCGTTAGGAGAAGGGCGAATCGCACTTATAGGTTCGGAGGGTAGCTCCGTCACAAGAGCGGCTCCTTTCTTTTGAGCGGCGCATACAGCGGAATAGTCACGGGGCGTCGGCAAGCGATAGAGTAACCCTCCTTCAGCCCTTCGCACCGCAACAGCCATTAGCCGAGCTCCCGACTCTCTAGTTCCAGATTTGTCGAAACTGGAGTCAGATCCGCCTTTCTGCTGCGTTAGCTGAGCGCGGACGCGTGGGGCACTGAGAACACCTGGACAGCAGCGACATGTAGCTACACCTCCAGTGATCGTCGGAGGAGGAATATCCGGGAGTCGGGAAGTGGGGACGTCATGAACGTCAATGCTCAGACTTATCTTCTTGGAATCGCGATTACCGTGGACACCGAGAGAGACCAGTTTTGTATATTGCTTTCGGCTTTTGTTGAAGCGCTTTGCGAGCCAAGTCGTGCGAAGCAAGGGAATCTCGGCGCCACACCTTTCACATTGCACCGTTCTAGCCCATAAGTAAGCGATGGGCTTAGTTCCGTCCGACTCGGTCGGATAGTAGACACTGAGTATTTGTTCCGCCCGTTCTTTGATTTCTGCGCCCACCCGTCTTAGTTCGGCTGCAAGTTTGGACCCTTGACGGGGAATGTCTTCGATCATCGCCTTCAGGACCATCACGGCGACCGGGTTCAGGTCACTGGCGAACGTCTCACATCCGAGCCTCAGCGCTTCCAGCGGAATGGATCCGCCACCGGCGAAAGGATCGACGACGAGCGGCGCTTCTTCGCCATGCGCGGCTCTCACAAGGCCTCGTCCAACTTCCAAATAGCGCAGATTCGATGCGAGGTCCCAATTCGAGAAATCGCCGATGAACTTGAGAATCGCCTTTCGTAGGTCAAAGTCTTTGGGTCCCGGCTCGCCCTGAACACTCTTCAATAGTGGTCGTGCTTTTTCCTTAAAATCGGCGGGGCAGTTTTCATCGCATGGGTCGGGAAGGAGGAGAGCGAGCAGCATTGCGCGGCATGCCGCAAGCGGTCGGCGTGCCCACCACAGATGAAGCGTGCTTGGATGCCCGTGCCGGATGGACTTCTCGCGCGCCGAATGCGCGCTCACCACGGCAATCGGAAAATCCACCTCCGCCAGCCGCTTACATTCCTTCGGTATCATTCTGCGACCTGGATCGTCTTGAGTTTTCGAATGTACGATGCCGGAAGTCGCCACTGACGCGCACCTTCCAGAATCAAGTCCCGGTAAGCAGCGCTGGGCAAGCAGGCCTTCGGCGTTGCGACCACATACGTTTGCACCGCCATACCATCGTCGTCGTCGCTTTGTCTGCAAACTCGGCACTCTATCCTGACGTAAACTTTGCTGTCATGCGGGCGACTCGGGTCGTAGCCTTCGTGTCTATCCAATACAGTGATCTCAGACTCGTCTATTTCGTAAACGACACCCCAGAGCTCGTCCCGTTTCGAAGGCTTTGCATCTGCCGTCCCGCACTTTCTGGACAAGGATCTGTGCGTGAAGGCCATGCGGTGGTCCGGCAACTTTGCGACGCATACGAACTCTACCGACGCACAGCGCGCCCGCATCTGATCCCAATCAAGATTTGAACCATACGCGAAATAGTTCATTTCCCCGTCCATGTGCGCATAGCGTTTGTGTTGAAACTCCTCACCCGATGTCGCTGGGTTTTGGAGAGGATTCATCTAATTCGCCCCGAGCATTATCCTGCTGATAGGTACGAATATTTCCCCGCGCTGAGAAGCAATAGCTCGTTTTCGTCGGAGAAGATCACGCAGGTCAATTTGGCCCTCCAACACCGCCATCAAGTCCGCTCCGTCCATGCACACGAGCCGTGGTCGGCTTCCTTTGCCGTACCTTTCAAGCGCGTCCTGGCTGAAACCGTTGACTGACAGAAACAGCCCGAGTGTGTTGTCTAGATTGGAAGCGACAGCGCCGTCTAGGTCTCGGAGCGCCTCAAGGTTCACCTGATGTTTTTGCCATTTGACTTCGAGCAGAAAATCGGTGCCGTCATGAACGAACGCTCCATCGATCTGCTCCCCTGAAATTCTAAACGCGCCCCGCGGCTCCAACTCGTACAGATCAAAGACTTGGTAAAGCAGTTCTTCCAACCCGTATCCGCTATTCTGCCTGTCTAGCTGAGCGTGCAACGACAAAAATCGCGTTCTTAGTTCCTCATGTCTCTGCGAGAAGTATTGCTTCTTTTTTCGTTGATCCTCGGCCTGACGACGCTGTTCCTGCTCCGTTTTCTCCGCGGCAAGCGTTGCGTCGTGCTTCTCGACAAGAACCCGCAAGTGCTCCAGGCTGTCTTCTGCCTCGCGCTTTCTTTTCTGGCCGTCAGAGAGCCACAGAAGATGGCTGCCGTCTTCGTAGTGCAGTGTCTCGGCCAGAATACGCCGCAAGGGTCCTAATCCATCAGCCGATTCGTTCATGGTATCCAGCACAGGATCGATAATGTGAAACTTGTATCCCTCCCAATCCTGGCTGTTGACTAAATCATTCGGAACATCACATCTCCGAAACAGCTCGCGAAGGTCTTTTTTTGTCCAGAAGACGTTTACGAGCGCCTTTTTAAGAGCCCGCAGAATGCTATCCGGGAAGTGCGTCTGATTCACTTATCGGCGAGGTCGCGAAGCGACAGAGCGTAGTGATCGATTTTTCGGATTTCGTCCCATTCCAGTTGCGCTGGGTCCTTGATCGTGATGAGCCGCGGACCTTCCGAGAGCTTGCAGCAGCTCACGGCATAGAGCCAGTAGCAATCGCGACGATCCTCGGCAGTTCGTTTTTCGTTGGGCGTCAGCCCGATGACTCCCTCGGTGCTGCCGATTCCCTTCACTTCGATCAGCCGAAGTTCGCCCGAGTTTGTGTCCAAGCTGGTTATGTCATATCCGAGGTTCTTTTCGTGGACATCGGTGACCTCTCGGCCCTGTGCAGCTTCATACTCGATAGCGACCCGCATTGCGATCGCCTCAGTCTCGGGATCCGGCCGCAGGTTCCGTACTTCCGGCTTGTCGCGCTCAGGATGCGGTAACACGAGAACGCTGGCGAGGCGCTCAACTCCTTGAAGGCTCAGAGAGCGTTGCCGATCAAGATCCTGCCGCCGCTTCGCGCGACGCGCCATCAATGCGGAATGGCGATCCTCAGCCTGTTTGAGATTGCCCGCCGCACCTTCGACGCGGCGCTGCGCATCTTCGGCCAGACGACCGATCAACTGGTCCTCGCGGTTGAGAAGCTCTGTCAGCGACAACTCCACGTGCTGCGAAACACGTTCAACCTCTGCAGCGCGCTCTTGCCGGACTTCGTCCAAAAAAGCGGTGAGCGCGTGATCGTTCAGCCACGCACGAGGCTCCGGCTCATGCGCCACGGCAGGCAAGCTCTCCGGGGCAGGAGCGGGACTCATGTTGCCGAGGATGCTCTGATCGCGAAGCTCAATAGCGCCGCCCGCACGAACCTCAGCCGCGAACATACGTTCGTGAATTACGTCTCCCAATCCATCCACGACGCGCGCCCGGAAGAAATCAATCCTCACGGGCGCATCCACATCGAGGGAGTAGAGGCATGCGCCATCGGCGAAGGATTGGCGCGCGCTGTCGAGGACATGACGCCGAAGCGCCTCGAACATCGGATGTCCCGGCGTTACCCATTCGAGATTGTTTTTCTCAGCTGTCTCCCGATCGGTCGAGAAACGCGGATACCGCGCCGCAAGAGAAGGCATTTTCCAATCGGGCTGGCTTTCATAACGACGTAGCGCCTGCGGGGTCGCCGTTGGATCAAATGTGTGTGGCAGCGATGGTACGACCTTAAGCGCGAACGGCACATGAGGAGCGCCTTGGCTGATGAAGCGGGCGATAGTCTCAGGAACGAGACGATGCTCTTGCGCACGCGCACGTCGCTCGACGAGCATCTGCAGATTCAATTTCTTCGAGGCAAGTCCTTCAAGCGCGTTCTGGCAGATAGCACGGAACCGATCCTCGCTGACATCGCGGAGCAGACGATCTTCGAGATCCGCCTCGCCCAGGGCGCCGGCATAGTAGTCGCGAAGGATGCGTTCCATCTGCGCCGCCGGGAGGATTTCGCCGACGACATTGAAAACCGTGTCGTCCTCCAGCGCCTTGCGAATTTCGTTGAGCTTTTCGAGCAGCCGGTCGAGAATGTGGCCCTCGACGGTGTTGGTCGCGACGAAATTGAAAATCAGGCAGTCGCGGGTTTGACCGTAGCGATGGATGCGCCCCATCCGCTGTTCGAGCCGGTTCGGATTCCACGGAATGTCGTAATTGAACATGATGTGGCAGCATTGAAGGTTGATGCCTTCGCCAGCCGCTTCGGTGGCCACCAGCATCTGAATCGCGCCTTCACGAAACTGCTGTTCGGCATAGAGTCTGCTGCCCTTCACATCCCGCGACCCGATTTGCATCCCGCCGTGGATGAAGCCGACCTTGAAACCCCAGTTGGTGAGCTTGCGGACGAGGTAATCGAGCGTGTCTTTGAACTCGGTGAAAATCAGGAGCCGCTCACCTGAGTCGTCGAAGAATCCTTGCTCTTTCAGAACTTGCTTGAGCTTCGCTAGCTTGGCTTCACCCTCAGCTTCCTCCAGAGCCCCGGCCCGCTTGGCGAGTTCCTCAAGTTCGGCGATTTCCTCGCGGACCAGCGTGGGATTCTGGGCGAGCGTCACCGCTTCAAGAACGCGCTCGATTCGATCGCGCTCAGCTTCTTCCATTTCCTCCATATCTTCGGCGTCCGGCAGATCGGAAGCGGTGAGCGCAATGGTTTGTGCGCGCTTCAATCCCTCTGCAAGACGCCGCGCACGATTCTCCAGCGAGTGCCGCAGAGCGTCTGCGCTCGAAGCGAGTCGGCGCTGATAAAGAGCCATCAGGAAGCCGACAGCGCGTGCGCGGGGATCGTCGCCCTTGGCGGCGGCGCGAGAAGACTGCGACTTCACGAAAGAAGTGACGTCGCGATAGAGATCGAACTCGGCGCCATCGATAGTGAAATCGGCGGTACGAGGATCGCGCTTTGTGAAAATCTTCCGAGCAACCCAACTGCCGTCAGGCTGACGCTCGGGAAAGTAAACCATCGCCTCCTTGGTGCGTCGCAGATAGAAGGGCGCGGCGCGGCGAGTGATAGCCGCGCGAATCGACTTCACGTCGGCATAGGCATCCTGATCGAGCAGCTGGAGGAAGAGGCTGAAGTTCTCCGGATCGCCCTTGTGGGGAGTCGCTGTCAGCATCAGGAAGTGATCGGAGTGGTCGCGCAACAGCTCGCCGAGCGCGTAGCGCGCTGTCTTCCGAGCGGGTGGGGACCACGACATCCGGTGAGCCTCATCGATGATGACGAGATCCCATTGGACCTGCCGCAAACCAGGCAGAATTGTTTCGCGCTTCGCGAGATCGAGCGATGTGATGATCTGGCGGTTTTCGAGCCATTGGTTAATGCCGAACTGCTCGCGAATATCACCACCCTTCAGAACGATGAACTTCTCGTCAAACTTCTCTTTGAGTTCGCGCTGCCATTGGAACGTGAGGTTCGCGGGACACAAGACGAGAACCCGATCCACCAAGCCGCGAAGCTTCAGCTCCCTGACCAGCAGACCCGCCATGATCGTTTTCCCCGCACCCGCATCGTCGGCGAGGAGAAAACGCACCCGCGCCAACTTGAGAAGATAGTCGTAAACGGCTTCAAGCTGGTGAGGAAGGGGATCGACGCGAGAAATCGAAAGACCGAAATAGGGGTCGAATTCGTAGGCGATACCGAGCATGTAGGCTTGGAGTCCGAGCCGCAGCAGTTCAGAGTCGCCCGCGTAAGAGCAGATCGTCTCCTGTATCGTCAGCTTTTGGAGGTCAGCCGCGGTGAGCGTCACGTTACGAAAGCGCTCGGACTGAACCCCGACTAGCCCGACGCTCCAAGTGTCCCCGTTTACGGGCCTGACGGTTTCGACCCGCATTGGCTCGTTGAATAGCGAACCGACCAAGACTTGGCCTTCCTGCACCGATTGATCGCCCACGACTCCTCCGAACGAGCATCATCAGACTACGACGCTCCGCCCGTTCTTACAACGCCGGCAGCACCGCTCCGGCCCCTCTCTCACCCTTCAAACCCACGTCTCAACAGGCGGCCCTGCGCTGTGAGCCGCCCCGCGAGCGCTCCGTAAACTCCGCGTCACGGCCCTTCCCCTTACCCGTCTGCCCATGCGGCTCCGCTTCGCGCCGCTCTCATTGGTGGCGTTCGCTTCGCTAGCACGCCGTGCCAGCCCCTGCGGGGCCGCTGCGCTCTGGCACGTCCTGCCGCCCGCTCCGCTCGCGCGTCTGAAGAATCTGCGCACGGCCCTCCTGTTCGGGTTGAGAGGGCCGCGCGGAAAGAAATTGCGCGGTGATGAAAGCAAAGCGCAGCACGCCCTGCCGCATACGCGGAAGCGGGCGAAACAAGACAAGGAGACGGAGGTAACGGCAATGGCAATCAACAAGGTGATCGTGATCGGCAATCTGGGAGCTAACCCCGTGATTCGTGCGCTGCCGTCCGGGCGGAAGGTCGCGAATTTCTCGCTGGCGACCACGGAGCGGTTCACCGACCGCGACGGAGCCAAGCAGGCGCGCACCGAGTGGCACCGGATCGTCGCGTTCGGACCGCTGGCCGATACGTGCGAGCGGTTCCTCAGCAAAGGCCGGCAGGTTTACATCGAAGGCCGGCTGACGACCCGCCAGTACGAAGCCAAGGATGGATCGGGCAAGCGCTACCGGACCGAAATCGTCGCGCGGCAACTACGCCTGCTTGGCAATCGCGCAAGCGGCGACGCGCCCAAGGCGGAAGCTTCCGCCGACATCCCGTTCTAGCCAACCCACCCAGGGAGAACCGCGCAAGCGGTTCTCCCGCAACCATCCAAATCCAAACCATAATCGGAGATTACGGACATGAACGTTTACGAAATCGTCACCGAGAAGATCGTGAAGCTGCTCGACCAAGGTATAGTGCCGTGGCGCAGGCCGTGGACCTCGACCGGATTGCCGCGCAATTTGGTATCGAAGAAGCCGTATAGAGGCATCAACTATTTTCTGCTCTCCGCGTCTAAGTACGTGTCGCCGCACTGGTTGACATACCGCCAGGCGACGGAATTGGGCGGACACGTCCGCAAGGGCGAAGAGAGCACGATCGTAATTTTCTGGAAGCCGGGTGACCTAAAGCAGAGCAGCGAAGACCTCGACACCGAGAGGAGCAGCGAGAAGAATCGGCGTCGATTCCTTCTGCGATATTATCGGCTGTTCAACCTCGAACAATGCGAGCTACCGCAATCTGTCCTCGACAAGCTTCCGAAGATCGAAACGCACCAGCACGATCCGATTGAAGCCGTCGAAAAGATCATCGCCGGAATGCCTAACCCGCCCGAAATAGTACGCGGAGGCTCGAAGGCGTTCTACTCGCCGATCACCGATCGCATTACGCTTCCGCCGCGCGAGCTTTTCATCAGCGCGGAAGAGGAAGCAGCCACTACGACACACGAGCTAGTTCATTTTTCAGGTGGCGAGAAACGTCTTGCGCGAGAAGGGATTTGCGAAGCCGCGCCATTTGGCTCGCCGGTCTATTCCAAAGAGGAACTGGTTGCCGAGATGGGAGCGGCATTCCTTTGCGCTGAAGCCGGAATCTCTAACGCGGTCATCGACAATCAGGCCGCATACCTCGCTGGATGGCTCAAAGCGCTTAGCAACAATCGCAAGCTTTTGATCCAGGCCGCCGCACAGGCACAGCATGCGGTCGATTACATACTCAATCGCAAATCCTGCGAGTAATAACATTTTCGGCGCGCTCGCGCTTGTTGCGCGGGCGCGCCGTTGTATCAATCTTCTCAATCTTCGTTCCGCGTTTACCCTCTGGCCTTCACGGCCATCGGCATTAGAAAGGCCGCAAGATCGGAAACCACTGCCTCAAGCGAGTCCGGCGCGGCCGACAGCTCTTCGACAAAAGCATCCCATTGCCGCCGCTTGCTCGCGTCGCGAGCGAATTCCGGAGTGAGCGCATCCGGAACCTCGCTTGGAATCTCAGTGCGCCGGCGTTCGAAGGTCGCCGCTATCGCCTTCGCGAGGCGAGCCTCATCGAACTCGTAGGCCGGTGACAGCACCCAAACGTCGTAGAAGTCCTTCATGCGGCTGTTGGCGCGCCCGAGGTGCACTATTGCCTGAAATTTTTCGGCGATTACCGTCTCGCGCGGATAAGCGCGCAATCGCGGTGCGGCTGAGTCGAGTAAAACCGGAAATGAGATTTCCTCCAAGCCCGGTTCCACCGCGTCTCCGAAGCCGACGTCAACCA
>Ga0307374_10005481_pt1 | contig 20488 bp, 20 predicted proteins | sample OX3MG_FD_202532 | JGI IMG/M metagenome (GOLD analysis project Ga0307374, IMG submission 202532) | Soil microbial communities from Risofladan, Vaasa, Finland - OX-3 | ecosystem: Environmental > Terrestrial > Soil > Coastal area > Acid sulfate soil | place: Finland: Risofladan, Vaasa | collected...
GCGCCCGCGAACGCCAGGCTGTAGCCGACGAGGAGCCACAGTATCGAGACCAGGCAGGCGATGGCGACGCAGTGGATCATCACCGAAAGGGTGTTCTTGACCCGCACCAGGCCGGCGTAGAAGAGCGCCAGGCCCGGCAGAGTCATGAACAGCACCAGCGCGCTCGCGGCCAGCAGCCAGGCGGTGTCGCCGTGATCGGGGCCGACCGCGGCGGCGCGCGCGGCCGGCGCCACGGCCAGGCCGGCGCCGGCGGCGATGGCCGCCCAGGCCCACGAACGCGCCCTCACCACTTCCCCTCCAGTTCAGCGAACCAACAGGCGCGGCTATAGCGCAGGCGCATGCGGATGGGCGCCCGGTATCTGGGCGGCCGTTGCGACATTTTCGGGCCGCGTCCGCCCCGGGCGCGGCGCTGGGCCGCCCTAGCCCTCGTCCGGCCGCGACTGCTGGCCGGCGCCGCCCTCGAGGAGGTCGGCGGCAGCCTCGGCGCCGATGGCGCGCTCCTCCTCGAAGCGGGATGCGAGCACATTCTCGCCGCGGGCCTGGCGCTCGGCCTCGTCCTTGCTGCGGGCGACGTTGACGTTGACGGTGATGGTGACTTCCGGATGCAGGCGCACCTTCACCGGGTGCACCCCGAGCATCTTGATCGGCCGGTCCAGCACCACCATCGAGCGGTCCACCTTGCCGCCCTCGGCGCCGATGGCGTCGGCGACGTCTCGGCCCGAGACCGAGCCATAGAGCTGGCCGTTCTCGCCGGCCTGGCGGATCATCACATAGGACGAGCCGTCGAGCCGGGTCCCCGATTTCGCGGCCGCCTCGCGCGCCTTGGCGTTGCCGGCCTCGATGTCGGCCCGGCGCTCGTCGAACACCTTCAGATTGGAGCTGGTGGCGCGCAGCGCCTTCTCGCGCGGCAGCAGGAAATTGCGCGCGAAGCCGTCCTTCACCTGGACCACGTCGCCCAGCGATCCCAGCCGTTCCACCCGCTCCAGCAGGATGACCTTCATGGACCCGGTCCCCCTACTTCACGAGATAGGGCAGCAGCGCCAGGAAGCGGGCGCGCTTGATCGCATTGGCCAGTTCCCGCTGCTTTTTGGCCGACACCGCGGTGATGCGGCTGGGCACGATCTTGCCGCGCTCGGACACGTAGCGCTGCAGCAGCTTGACGTCCTTGTAGTCGATCTTGGGCGCGTTGGCGCCCGAGAACGGGCACACCTTGCGCCGGCGCATGAAGGCGCGGCGCGGACCGCCGGCGGCGGGAGCTTCGGGGGCCGTCACGTCGGTCATTGCGCCATCTCCCCACGCGCCGGCTCGCCTCGGCCCATCTCCGGCCGCCCCTCGCCGCGGCCCGGCGCCTCGTCGAAGCGCCGCTCGCGCTCGCGGTCGCGGCGGGCCAGCACCGGCGACAGCTCGAGATCGAGCTCGTCGACGCGGATGGTCAGGTAGCGCAGCACGTCCTCGTTGATGGAGAGCTGGCGCTCCATCTCCTTCACCGCCGCCGAGGGCGCGTCGATGGCCAGCAGCGAATAGTGGCCCTTGCGGTTCTTCTTGATGCGGTAGGAGAGGTTTCTGAGGCCCCAGTACTCGATCTTGGCGATGTGGCCGCCCTGGGCCTCGATCAGCGCCTTCATCTCTTCGTTGAGGGTCTCGGCCTGCTGAGGCGAGATGTCCTGGCGCGCGATGAGCACGTGCTCGTAGTAGGTCATCGATATCCTTCCGTCGTGGAGGGCGGCGCGGGCGGGCGGCGGAAGACGCCGGCTCGCGATGGCTCCCGATCGCGGCGGCCGGGGCGCTCCCGACCCTTTGACGCTCCGCGGACGAGACCGCCCTCGCAAAGAGGCGCGCTCATTAGGGGCAATTGGCGCCGGTGGCAAGCGGCGGCGCGGGCCGCGGCCAACCATCATGCATCGGACGACAGCAGATGCCGCAGCCGTGGATCGGGCGTGTCGCCAAACGGATTGGCGACGACTGCGCCGCGCCAGGCGAAGCCGTCGTGCAGATCTTCCGATAGCAGGAAGCCGCAGCGAGCCTGCACTGCAGACGCCCCTTTCGCACCACGGCCAAGCTCTGGCGGGCAATCACGATCGAGCCTTCGGGCGCCTTTTCGAGAAGGCGAAGCGCTGCGGCGTGTTTGCGGCGATCGCCAGGCGCCGGAATCATGCCTTCGGCGTAGACGAGTACGTTCGTGTCCAGGGCCAGGCGCAAACGATGGACCGCCTAGCCGCGCTCATGCAGTTCGTTGCGCGTCCAGGGCTCTATAGTGACCGGTTCGACGGTGCGAAGATGCTTCAGCAAGGCCGTGTGGGCATCACGGCGCCGCTGGCGCTCGGCGGCTTCGAGATCCGATGCGCCACCGACCGGACCCAGTTCGGCGACCGGCTCCCCGTGCGAGGTGATGGTGATTCGCGCGCCCTGACGCGCGGCCCGCAACAGCCTGGAGAAGCTGCGGTTGGCTTCGGTGGCGGGGATGACGAGAGCCGCGCGGTCCATTTCACTACTGTAGTGAGCTTGCGCCTTCGATCAACCGGCCGCGGACGCGTGCTTCCAGCGCCGGCGTCGGCTGGCCGGCCCAGCGCCGCACGATCAAGCCCCTGGGGGTGCGGCGCGCCGTCGTTTCAGAAATGCGTCGATGCCGTCGCGAGCGCTCTGGAAGCCCAGGTTCTCGCCCATGGCCGCCGCGGCGATGGCGTAGGCTTCCTCGATCGGGGCCTCGATCTGGCGCGTGAAAGCAGCCTTGCCGATGGCGATCGCCTCGGGCGGCTTGTCGGCGATGAGGCGCGCCGTCGCCTCGACGGTGCGGTCGAGGTCCGCGGTCGCGACGGCCAGGTTGACGAGACCGAGTTCGGCGGCGCGGCGGGCATCGACGAAGCGGCCGGTGAGCAGCATCTCGCTCGCCGCCTTGCGCCCCACCGCCCGGCCGAGCGCCACGCCCGGGGTCGAGCAGAAGAGGCCGAGGTCGATCCCCGAGACCGCGAAGCGCGCCGTCTCGGCCGCATAGGCCAGATCGCAGCTGGCGACGAGCTGGCAGCCGGCCGCCACCGCCGCGCCCTGCACGCGCGCGATCACCGGCGCCCGCGCCTGCATGATCGCCATCATCAGGGCCGAGCAGCGCGCGAAGATCGCCTCGCGCGCCGCCGGCTCGTCCAGGGCGCGCAGTTCGCCGAGGTCATGGCCGGCGCAGAACACCTTGCCCGCGGCCGCGAGCACGATCACCCGCACCCGCTCGTCCGCGGCCGCCTCGGCCAGAGCTTCGCTGAGCGCCGCCATCATCGCCTCGGAGAGCACGTTGGCGCGATCGGGATCGTTCAGCGTCAGCCGGCAGATCGGCCCCTCGACGGCGCAAAGCACGAGGTGGTTTCGCATCGTCGCGCCGGGGTCGTCAGCGCGGATGCGCCGCGCGCCACCTGGTGACCGCGGCCAGGGTCCTGGCGACGTGGTCGTCGGGCTTGAGGTCCGAGTAGGCGAGGAGAATCCTGTCGTCGGGAGCAACGACGTAGGAAGTGCGGTTTGACCATTTGGGGCCGAACGCCAGCGTCGCCTGGTAGCTCTTGGCGATGCTCAGGGTCGGGTCCGCGGCGACGGGAAATTTGCCGGCGCAATGGGTGGTTTCCTTCGAGAATGCGGCCAGCTGATCGATGTTGCCGGCGGTGACGCCGATCACCGTGGCTCCCTGGGCGTGAAACTTGTCGATGGCGTCGGCGAAGAGGTGAGCCTCGATATTGCAGCCGGCGGTGTGCGCCGCGGGAAAGAAGTAGAGCACCACGGGGCCCTTCTTCAGCGCCTGGGCCATGTTGAACGTCAGGGGCTTGCCGCCCTGATAGCCGGCGGCGGAGAACTCGGGGGCCATCGCGCCCACGGGCAGGGCGGCCAGAGCCGGCGCGGCGACGCCCATGGCCAGGGCGGCGGCGGCGGCGATCGAATGCTTCAACATGAAATTCTCCGGCTCGGATAACGTCCCTCGCCCAATTATCGCCGCATCCGGCGCACCGCCAGAGCTAATCGTCGCCGGATCGCGGCCAAGTCGCGGCTTGAGCGGGCGCCGCATCTGACCTAACAGCGGCGCGCCCTCTACTCGACGGAGCCCCTGGCCGCATGACGCTCGCCTTCACTTTTCCCGGCCAGGGCAGCCAGACCGTCGGCATGGGCGCGGAGCTGGCGGCCGCGTTCGCCGCCTCGCGCGAGGTCTTCCAGGAGGTGGACGACGCCCTCGGCCAGAAGCTCTTCAGGTTGATGCAGGAGGGTCCGCTCGACGCCCTGACCCTGACCGAAAACGCCCAGCCGGCGCTGATGGCGGTCAGCGTCGCGGCGATGCGGGCGCTGGAGCGCGAGTTCGGCGCGCCGGTCGAGACGGCGGCGTTCGTCGCCGGCCATTCGCTGGGGGAATACTCGGCCCTCTGCAGCGCCGGCGCCCTGACGCTCGGCGATACCGCCCGGCTGCTGAGACGGCGCGGCCAGGCCATGCAGCGCGCCGTGCCGGTCGGGGAGGGGGCGATGGCGGCCCTGATCGGCCCCAAGGCCGACGTGGCCCTGGCCGAGGCCGCGGCCGCGGCCGGATCGGCGGTCGGCGTCTGTTGCGTCGCCAACGACAACAACGCCGGCAACGTGGTGATCTCCGGAACCGCCGCCGCCGTGGCTCTGGCGAGCGACAAGGCGCGTGAACTCGGCGCGCGGGCGGTCGCGGTCAACGTCTCGGCCCCGTTCCACTGCCCGCTGATGCAGCCCGCCGCCGACGAGATGGCCGAGGCCCTCGGCGAGGTCGCCATCGGTGCGCCGCGCGCCTTCCTGGTGGCCAACGTCAGCGCCCGGCCGACCAACGACCCCGAGCTGATCCGCCGCCAGCTGGTGCAGCAGGTCACCGGCCGGGTGCGCTGGCGCGAGAGCATCGAGTGGCTGGCCGGCGAAGGCGGCGTCACGCGCCTGGCCGAGGCGGGCGCCGGCAAGGTGCTGACGGGCATGGCGAGGCGCATCGTCCCGGACGCCGAGGCGCTGTCGCTGAACCTCCCCGCCGATCTCGAAGCCTTCGCCAAGAGCCTCTGAAGGATCAGCCGATGTTCGATCTCGGCGGCAGGACCGCGCTCGTCACCGGCGCCAGCGGCGCAATCGGCGGCGCGATCGCGCGCGCCCTGCACGCGCAGGGCGCCCACGTCGTGCTCTCGGGCACCCGCGAGAGCGCGCTCCAGGCGCTGTCGGACGACCTTGGCGAGCGCGCCACCGCGGTCGGCGCCGATCTTGGCGACCCCGAGGCGGTGGATGGCCTGGTGGCGGCGGCCGAGAACGCTTCGGGACGCGAACTCGACATCCTCGTCTGCAACGCCGGGATCACCCGCGACGGCCTGCTGCTGCGCATGAAGGACGAGGACTGGCGCCGGGTGCTGAGCATAAACCTGGAGAGCTATTTCCGCCTCGCCCGCGCGGCGCTGCGGGGCATGATGCGCCGCCGCCGCGGCCGCATCATCGCCATCAGTTCGGTGGTGGGCGTCACGGGCAACGCCGGCCAGTCCAACTATGCGGCCTCCAAGGCCGGCATGATCGGCTTCTCCAAGGCCCTGGCCCAGGAGGTCGCCAGCCGCAGCGTCACCGTCAACTGCATCGCCCCGGGGTTCATCGAGAGCCCGATGACGCAGGCGCTGAGCGAGGCGCAGAAGACGCTAATCCTGGGCCAGGTGCCGCTCGCTCGCCTCGGCGTCGGCGCCGACGTCGCGGCGGCCTGCGTCTATCTCGCCAGCGACGAGGCGTCCTACGTCACCGGCCAGACCCTGCACGTCAACGGCGGCATGGCGATGATCTGAGGCCGGGCGCTCAGCCTTCCTCGCCCCAGATGCTCCGGAAGAGGGCGCTGCTCGCCAGCAGCGGCGCGGCCTTGCCCCGGGCCACGATCCGGCCCTCGTCGAGGACCAGCACCAGGCGCGATAGCTTGGTGCATCCGATCTGGCTCGATGCTATCCGGGTTCCGAATCGGAGCAGGTTCGGAACCCCATCCCTATCAACCTTTCGATCAAGAACGCCCCCGATGAGGTGGTCCAACGCCTACGTATGCGTGCGGAGCGGCACCACCGGTCGCCGCAATCCTGTTCGGGGAGTCGGAGGCGGAGGCGATCGCCGAACGACTGACGGGCGCGCGGCTGGCCGCGCCGTCGTTGCTTGACTACGAATTGGCCAACGTTTGCCTGACCAAGATCAGGCGGCAGCCAGCCCAGCGCGAAGCCCTGCGCGCGGCGCTCCGTATTGCGCAGCGGCTAAAAGTAGAGACCGTGGCCGTGGACCACGCTGCGATGCTGGACTTGGCCGAGGCAACGGGCCTGACAGCCTGTGACGCGAGCTATTTGTGGCTTGCCCGCTCGTTGAGCGGCGAGTTGGTGACGCTTGACCGCAAACTCGCAGCGGCTTCGCCATGAAGGCCGCAATAGCCCGCGCGTTGCGCCGCGAGCCGGAAGAGTAGCCGCGCCAATCCAACGAATATCGCGCGACATCGCGATGCCGAACAACGAGACGCGAAAAATGAGAATTATCGAGATATTCGACCGATCTGGTTCCGATCGAGTGGAGCCTGGTGACCATGGCCTGGAACATCAAGCGCATGTTCGCCCTCCGATCGCCCTGGTGAGACCGATCAACAACGCCTGGGCCGCCCATCCTCGCCCATGACCGATCCGCGCCCCCGTGCCCGCCAAGACATCAATCTGAAACATTCCTCTTGCCATTGGCGCGGCCCATAAATGAGAGTGCCCGATTCAGGAAACGGCTGAGGCCGCAAGGACCGGTGTTGAGACAGAACTGCATCCTCCCGCCGCGTGGGGCGGCGGCTCGCACCGTCGTTGTCGCCGCAGCCCTTTCCGCCTTGCTCGCCGGCTGCGGCGGCGCGCGTCCGCCGGCGGCCCGGCCGCCGCCCACCGTGGCCGTGGTGACCATCGAGCCGCAGGCGGTCACGCTGACGGCCGAACTTCCCGGCCGGACCAGCCCTTACGAGATCGCCGACGTTCGCCCCCAGGTGGGGGGCATCATCCTGGAGCGGCGCTTCGTCGAAGGCTCGCTGGTGCGCGCCGGCCAGGTGCTCTACCGGATCGAGCCCGCGCCCTACCGGGCCGCCTATGACCAGGCGACGGCCCAGCTCGCCAACGCCGAGGCCAATCTCGTCACCACGCGCCTCAAGGCGGCCCGCTACGCCGATCTGGTCAAGATCCACGCCGTCTCCAGCCAGGACGCGGACGACGCCGAGGCCGCCTTCAAGCAGGCCGGCGCGACCGTCATGCAGGACCAGGCCAGCGTCGAGGCGGCGAGGATCAATCTCGGCTTCACCCGCGTCACCGCCCCGATCACCGGCCGGATCGGCATTTCCGCCGTCACCAAGGGCGCCCTCGTCACCGCCAGTCAGGCGACGGCGCTCGACACCATCCAGCGGCTCGATCCGATCTACGTCGATATCGCCCAGTCGGCGGCCCAGGTGCTGGCGCTGCGCCAGCAGATGGCGCGGGGCGGTCTCGATGCGAGCGGCGCGGCGGGGGCGCAGGTGCGTCTGACGCTCGACGACGGCTCGGCCTATCCCGCGGCGGGGCGGATGCAGTTCACCGACGTCACCGTCGACCAGACCACCGGCGCGGTGACGCTGCGGGCGGTGTTCCCCAATCCGTCGGGGCTGCTGCTGCCGGGCATGTACGTTCGCGCCACCGTTGTCGAGGGCGTCGATCCGGCCGGCCTGCTGGTTCCCCAGCAGGGCGTGGGCCGCGACCAGAAGGGCAATCCCACCGCCCTCGTCGTGGGTCCCGACGGAGTCGTCCAGCTTCGCCAGCTCCAGGTCGGCCAGACCGTCGGCGACAAGTGGCTGGTCACCTCGGGGCTGGCGGCGGGCGACCGCGTCATCGTCGAGGGCCTGCAGTCGGCCCGGCCCGGCGCCAAGGTGCGCGCGGTCGCCGCCGGCGTGCTGCCGTAAGAGCCGCGCCCGTGCTGTCCCGCTTCTTCATCGAACGGCCGATCTTCGCCAGCGTCATCGCCATCGTGATCATGGTCGCCGGCGCCCTGGCGATCCGCACCCTGCCGATCGCGCAGTATCCCACCATCGCGCCGCCGTCGGTGAGCATCTCCGCCGAGTATCCCGGAGCCTCGGCCGAGACCGTCGCGACCTCGGTGACCCAGGTCATCGAGCAGCAGCTCACCGGCCTCGATCATCTGCTGTATTTCTCGTCGAGCAGCAGCTCCGACGGATCGGCTCAGATCAACGCGACCTTCGCGCCCGGAACCGATCCGGACATCGCCCAGGTGCAGGTCCAGAACAAGCTTCAGCAAGCTGCCCCGCTGCTGCCGGCGGAGGTGCAGCAACAGGGGGTCAGAGTCGCCAAGTCGCAGAGCGACTTCCTGATGGTGGTGGGGCTCTACGACACCCAGAACCGCTATTCGAGTATCGACATCGCCGATTATCTGAACAGCTACATCGTCGACCCGCTTGGCCGGATCAATGGCGTCGGCAACGTGCGGGTGTTCGGCGGCCAGTATGCGATCCGCATCTGGCTCGATCCCTACAAGCTCGACAACTACAAGCTGATGCCGTCTGACATTCGAGCCGCCGTGCTGGCCCAGAACGCCCAGATCGCGGGCGGCGAGGTGGGCGGCCTGCCCGCGCCGCCGGGCCAGGAACTCGACGCCACCATTACCGCCCGCTCGCTGTTGCAGACTCCCGACCAGTTCAAGGCCATCATCCTGAAGACCCAGCCCGATGGCTCGGTCGTGCGCCTCGGCGACGTGGCGCGCGTGGAGATGGGCGCAGACAACTACTCCAACGTGACCCGGCTCAACGGCCGCCCGGCCGCCGGGGTCGCCATCCAGCTTGCGCCGGGCGCCAACGCCCTGACGACGGCGGAACTGGTCAAGCAGAAGGCCACGGCGCTCTCCGCCAACTTCCCCCCCGGCGTGAAGCTGAGCTTCCCGGTGGACACCACCACCTTCATCAAGCTCTCGATCCGCCAGGTGGTGTTCACGCTGATCGAGGCCATCCTGCTGGTCATCGCGGTGATGTTCATCTTCCTGCAGAACTGGCGCGTGACGCTGATTCCCGCCGTCGCCGTGCCGGTGGTGCTGCTTGGCACTTTCGGCGTCCTGGCTGTGCTGGGCTACTCGATCAACACCCTGACCATGTTCGCCATGGTGCTCGTCATCGGTCTGCTGGTCGACGACGCCATCGTCGTGGTCGAGAACGTCGAGCGGATCATGAGCGAGGAGGGGCTGCATCCCAAGGAGGCCACCATCCGCTCGATGGGGGAGATCACCGGCGCCCTGATCGGCGTCGCCCTCGTGCTCACCGCCGTCTTCCTGCCGATGGCCTTCTTCGGCGGCTCGACCGGGGTCATCTACCGCCAGTTCTCGGTGACCATCGTCTCGGCGATGATCCTCTCGATCTTCGTCGCTCTGACCTTGACGCCGGCGCTGTGCGCCACGCTGCTGGCGCCCGTCGAGGCCGGCGACAGGAACCTGCACCGCGGCTTCTTCGGCTGGTTCAATCGCAGCTTCGCCGGCCTGGTGCGCCGCTATGAGTCCACGCTCGGGCGGGTGATCGGGCGACCGCTGCCCGCGCTGATCCTCTACGCCGTCGTCGCTGGCGTCGTGGCGCTGCTCTTCCTGCGCCTGCCCACCGCCTTCCTGCCGGTGGAGGACCAGGGCGCGATGGTCGCTCTCTACACCTTGCCCACCGGCGCGACCCAGCCGCGGACGCTCGCGGTGGGCAAGCAGATCGAGCACTACTTCCTCACCGACGAGAAGCGCGACGTCGATACGCTGTTCACCGTCGCCGGCTTCAACTTCGGCGGCAACGGTCAGAACCTCGGCCAGGCGTTTCTCCATCTCAAGGACTGGAAGTACCGCTCGGGCGCGGCCAACGGCGCCGCGGCCATCGCCCAGCGCGCCAACCGGGCATTGTCGCGGATCCGCGACGCCCAGGTGTTCGTCCTGTTGCCGCCGGCGGTGCCGGGGCTGGGCCGCAGTTCGGGGTTCGACCTGGAACTCGAGGATCGCGCCGGACTGGGCCACGAGCGCATGATGGCCGCGCGCGACCAACTGCTCGCCCTGGCGGCCAGGGATCCGCTGCTGTCGGGCGTAAGGCCCAACGGCCAGGACGACACGCCACAGCTTCACGTGGCCGTCGACCAGGCCAGGGCGGGGGCTCTGGGGCTTTCCCAGGCTGACATCGACACCACCCTGGCATCGGCCTGGGGCGGCTCGTTCATCAACAACTTCGTCGATCGCGGCCGCGTCAAGCGCGTCTACATGCAGGGCGACGCGCCATTCCGCTCCAGCCCGAAGGATATCGGCGAGTGGTTCGTCCGCGGCGCGTCGGGCAACATGGCGCCCTTCTCGTCGTTCGCCACCACGAGCTGGACCGTGGGACCGGCGCTGCTGGAGCGCTACAACGGCCTGCCGTCGCTGGAGATCCAGGGACAGGCGGCGCCGGGCCAGAGTTCGGGCGCGGCGATGCAGGAGATGGAGAAGCTGGTCGGCCAACTGCCCAAGGGCGTCGGCTACGAATGGACCGGGCTCTCCTATCAGGAGCTGCTCTCGGGGGCGCAGGCGCCGGCGCTCTACGCCCTCTCCATCCTGGTGATCTTCCTGTGCCTCGCCGCGCTCTACGAGAGCTGGTCGATCCCGGTGTCGGTGATCCTGGTGATCCCGCTGGGGGTGCTCGGCGCGCTCGTCGCAGCCACCGTGCGCGGTTTCTATAACGACGTCTATTTCCAGGTGGCCCTGCTCACCACGATCGGGCTCTCGGCCAAGAACGCCATTCTCATCGTCCAGTTCGCCGAAGGGGCGGAGAAGCGCGGCGACGACGAGCACACCGCGGCGATGCAGGCGGCGCGGCTGCGCATCCGCCCGATCCTGATGACCTCGCTGGCGTTCATGGCCGGCGTCTTTCCCCTGGCGGTCGCCTCGGGAGCCGGATCGGCGAGCCAGCATGAGATCGGCGCCGCCGTCGTAGGCGGCATGCTCTCGGCGACCTTCCTGGCGATCTTCTTCGTGCCGCTGTTCTTCGTGGGCGTGCGGCGCATCTTCGGCTCGAGGGCGCGGGCGGCCCGGCGCGCCGGCCTGCAGGCGCAGACGCCGTGAGGGCGCGCCTGGCGCTTCTGACTGCGACGGCGGCGCTGCTCAGCGGCTGCATCAGCCTCGCGCCCGCCTATCATCGCCCCGCGGCGCCGGTCGCCGGCGTGGTCGCCAACGGCTATGGCGCGGTCTCGGCCGCGCCGAGGCTCCAGCCCTGGCATGTCTTCTTCGGCGATCCCCGGCTGGTGGCCGTCATCCGCGAGGGCCTCGCGGACAACCGCGACCTGCCCGCGGCGGTCGCCAATGTCGAGATCGCCCGGGCCGGCTGGCTCAGCCAGCGCTCGCAGCTGTTCCCCAGCCTGAACGCCCAGGCCGGCGCCACCTTCGCACGCATCCCTTCGGGAAGCGGCGGGGTCGGCGGGAGCGCATCCAGGGGTGCGTTCAACGAGCACGTCTTCACCGCCGAACTGGCGGTTCCTTCCTACGAACTCGATCTCTTCGGGCGCCTGCGCAATCTCTCCAGGGCCGCCCAGGAGCAGTACTTCGCCAGCGTCGAGGCGCGCGACGCCGCCCAGATCAGTCTGGTGGGCGGGCTCGCCCAGGCGTGGCTGACGGTGGGCGCCGACCGTTCGCTCGTGGCCGTCGCCACCGCGACGCTCGACGAAACCAGCGCCTCGCTGGCGCTGACGACGGCCAAGTTCGATCATGGCGAGGCCGCCCAGAGCGACGTCGACCAGGCGCGCGCCCTTGCCGCCCAGGCGAAATACGACGTCGGCCTCTATCAGGTGCAACTGGCAAGGGACCGGGACGCGCTCGATCTGCTGGCCGGGACCAGGATCGCCGCCGACCTGCTGCCGGCCGGCATCGACGACGAGGCCAAGGTGCTGGGCGTGCTGCCCACCGGCGTCTCGTCGGCGGTCCTGCTGCAGCGCCCCGACGTGGTTCAGGCCGAGGACCAGCTGAAGGCCGCCAACGCCGACATCGGCGCCGCCCGCGCGGCGTTCTTTCCCCAGATCAGCCTGACCGGAGCCGGCGGCTTCACCAGCGCCGCGCTCTCGACCCTCTTCACCGCCGGCGCCGGGACCTGGAGCTTCGCGCCGCAGATCATCGCCCCGATCTTCGACGCCGGCCGCAATCGCGCCGGCCTCCTCCAGGCCAAGGGCCAGCGGGATCTGGCGACGGCCAACTACCAGAAGGCGATCCAGACGAGCTTCCGCGAGGTCGCCGACGCGCTCGCCCAGCGAAGCCGCATCGACGCGCAGCTGTCGGCCCAGGAGACCGTCGTCGCGTCCGACACCGACGCCGTGCGGCTCATCCAGGCGCAGTACCGCGACGGCGCGGCCTCCTATCTCAACGTCCTCGTCGCCGAAGGTTCGCTCTATGCGGCGCAGCAGACCCTGGCGAGCACGCGTCTGCTGAAGGCGACCAACCTCGTGGCCCTTTATCAGGCGCTCGGCGGCGGGCTCTCCTGACCCGGCCGCTCAGCGGCCGCCGACCGAGAACGCCAGCAGCGCGTTGGTGCTCGCGCCGCCGAGGCTGCCGAGATAGCCGGAATAGACGTAGAGCATGCCGTCCGCGGCCACCGGCCCGGGCCCGTCGATATTGCCGCCGGGCTGGGCGGCGACGCCGTTGATGGTGCGGTAGCTGCGCGCGCCGGTGTCGAGGTCCCACAGGATGCGCCCGTCGTCCGCCGCATAGGCGCGCAGGCGTCCATCCAGGTCGCCGGCGATCACCACGCCCGGGATCGCCGTCGGCGGGGCGGAAACGCCGTTCATGCACGGCGCGCCGCCGGTCCAGCCGCAGGCGAGGTGAGGCGAGGGCGTGAACCACAGCTCCTTACCGTTCGCCGGATCGAGGGCCGCCAGGCCCGGCTTTCCGGGCGGCGAGGGCATGAAGGCGTCGGCGTTGGCGACGTAGAGGCGCTTGCCGTCGCTCGCCATCCCCCATTCGATGCCCCCCAGCGGGCCGCCGGCGCCGACCCTGGTGCGCCAGAGGATCTTGCCGTCGGCGGGGCTGAGGCCATAGACCATGCCCGATTTCTGCCCGGCGATCAGCATGTCGCCGCCGCCGGGAAGCTCGACCAGAACCGGCGAAGCGCCGAAGTCGAAGTCATGGCCGAGCGGGTTTGGGCAGTTCACCAGCGGGCGTTCAGGCGTGCAACCGCTCAGATAGTTGTCGTTCCTGGTGACCTGGGTCTTCCACCGGACCTTCCCCGTGGCCAGGTCCATCGCCACGATGGCGTCGGCGCCGCGCTGCTTCACGTCGGTGTAGGAATCGCCCGTGGCCACGAACAGCAGGCCCAGCCTGGCGTCGATGGTGGGCGCCGACCAGACCGCCGCGCCCGCCGGCCCCTGCATCTGGGTTCCGGCGCCGTTCTTGTGCGACGGCGCCGGGCGCGCCGCGATCGCGTGGGTCTTCCAGAGCAGTTTGCCGCTCGCCGCATCGAGCGCCGCGACGCCGCCGCGGAAACTGCAGCAGGGATAGCTGGGCTGGGACGCGGTCAGTTCCTCGTACGATGACAGCGGGACATAGAGGCGCCCGCCGTAGAGCACCGGCGCGCCGGTGAGGATGGCGAGCGGGTGCGTCTCGACTTTCGTGCTCCAGATCGGCTTGCCGTCCACCGCATCCAGGGCATGGACGACATCGTCGAGGCCGCCGACGAACGCCGCATAGCCGCTCGGCGAGGCGGCGAGGCGGCCGACCACGACGGTCGTGCGCGAACGGGCGCCGTCGAAGCGCCAGTCCATGCAGCCCGTGCCGGCGTCCAGCGCGTAGACCGCGCCGCCTGCGCTGGTCAGGAAAAGCCGGCCTCCGGCCACGGTGGGCTGGCCGTATTTGCCGCCAGGCTCGGCGAAGGCCCACTTCACCTTCAGCCGGGTCACGTCGGCGGGCGCGAAGCCCGGCCGAGGCTGCCAGCGACGGTTGGCCAGGCCGCGCCCCCAGTTCGGCCAGTCGCTCGCGTGCAGGGCAAAGCGCCGGCGCGTGGCGCATCGGGGCGGATCGCCCGGAGGCGCGGCGGCGGCCACGGGCGTCTTTGCCGGCGGCGCCAGATAGTAGGCGATGGCGCCTAGCTGCTGGTCATCGAGGCCCTTGGCCATGGCCTGCATCGAGCCGTTCTTCAGCTCGTTGAAGATCTCCAGCAGCCCCAGCTGCGACAACCGCGCCCGGTCGGGCGCCCGGCCGACGGCGGGTTCGTGGCAGCTGGCGCACCGCGTCTCGAAGAGGCGCTTGCCCAGAGCCGCCGCCGCGGCCGGCCCGGGCGGGGCGGCCCGCTGCGGCGCCGCCGCTACCGCCAGCCCCGCCAGAAGCGGCGCGGCCAGCATGGCGACGAGCCAGGCCGGGATCACTCGCCCGCGACTGCGACCGCGTCTGTTGATCTGGAGAGCCTCCTCGGGAACGATCGGCGCCGGCGGCCGCACGCGCCGCCGCCCGCGCCTTCATGCAGGCAGATTTGGTCCGCGTGCAAACCAGTCTTCGATCATCGCTCACGCCAGCGCCGGCAGCACCTCGTCGGTGAGCAGGGAAAAGGACTCCTGGCTCAGCGGCGCGCACAGCAGATAGTTCAGCGCCGCCGTCTCCTGCAGCTTGCGAATCTGCTCGACGACCCCGCGCGGCGTTCCGTGGATGATCACATCGTCGACATAGCGCTGGACCGGGTCGGACTGGGCGACGGCGCTCGGCGCAGCGTGCGCCGGCCGGTGCTGCGGACCGATGTAGGAACCGACGGTCCACGCCGCGCCGCGGCGCGCCACCTCCGCCGCCCTGGCCGCGCTCGGGGCGATCGCGATCAGCCGCGCCATCGGGATGTCTCGGGCCGCCTCCGCGTGCCCGGCAGCGGCGAGGGCCTCGCCATATCGGCGACGCTTGACGCCCAGCTCCGCGTGCGTGCAGTGCGGGTCCATCAGGATGGAGAAGCCGCGGCCGGCCGCCCAGTCGATCGCCCCGTCCGACGTCGCCGCCATCCACACCGGCAGGTGCGGCTGCTGCAGCGGCTTGGGCAGCACCTCGACGCCTTCGATCCGGAAATGCGCGCCGCGGTGGACGACGCGCTCGTCGCGCCAGGCGGCGAGCACGATCTCGACGGTCTCGCGAAACCGCGAGGCGCTCTCGTCCACGGCGATGCCGAAGGCGTCGAACTCCACCCGCGAAAAGCCGCGGCCGGCGCCCCAGTTCACCCGGCCGCCCGAGAGATGGTCGAGCAGCGCCACCTCCTCGGCCAGGCGCAGCGGGTGGTAGAAGGGCGCGAGCGAGACCGCGGTGCCGATGCGCAGGCGCCGCGTGCGCGCCGCCGCCATGGTGGCCATCATGTGCACCGAGGGGCAGACGGAGAAGGCCGAGAAGTGGTGCTCCGCCAGCCAGACTGCGTCGTAGCCGGCCCGGTCCATGATCTCGAAGCGGGCGATGGCGCGCTCGTAGATCGTCGCCAGCGGTATCCGCCGGTCCGCCCAGCCGAAGAACTGCAGCACGCCCAGCTTCACCGCGGCGCTCCTCGCTTCGGCGTCATCGCGCGCTCCTCGCCCGATCCAGGTCGAAATAGAAGTGGTGGTGGGTGCGGCAGCCCGGGTTGAAGGGCGCGCCGCACGCCGGGCAGCGGTCGCCGCAGTCCAGGTACTGGCGCACGCTCATTTCGTGCGCGCAGGCGCCGCACAGGACCGCCGGGCGATCCCATTCCGCCGCCGGCCAGACCTCGATGGCGTGGCCCGCCAGGGCTTCGTGGCAATCCTTGCAGGCGTAATAGACGCCGCAGCACCGCATCCTGATCGCCACGATGTCCAGGCGCGTTGCGTAGTGGCGGCAGCGCGCCTGGTCGTCGAGATCTAATCCGACCACATCGGGGCGGCGCTCGGGCGCCATCTGCCGTCCTCCGGCGCGCGGCGGGGCCAAGGTTCGACCGCGGTGCGCCCGCGCCAGTCTCCAGCGTCGCGCGTGGCGGAGCAATGGCCGATGCGACATGGCCGATGCGACACCCTCGGGCAACATCGGCGCGCCGCGCCCGTTGTGGCCGCGGGTGGACGTTCTCGTCTGGAGCGGCGATGGCGGGAAAGTGGATCGAGCGGCTGAAAGCCAGGGCCATCGCGGTCGCCGGCGGACCGGCGCGGGCGCAGGTGATCGCGCTGCTCGCCGCGGTGCTCGCCATGGCCACGGCGGACCGGGGCTGCATCTCGGCCGTGGCCGATCAGCTCAAGCAGGCGTTCTCGATCGACAACACCCAGTTCGGCCTGGTGCTGGCCGCCGCGTCCTTCGCCACCGCGATCGGCGTCCTGCCGATGGGCGTCCTCGTGGACCGCGCCGCGCGCAAGTCGATCCTGGCGGCGGCGATCCTGGCCTGGACCGGCGCCATGGTCCTCAGCGGCGCGGCGACGTCGTACCTGTTCCTGATCCTGACCCGCATCCTCGTCGGCGCCGTGACCGCCGTGGCCTGGCCGTGCGTGGCCTCGCTGACCGGCGACTTCTTTCCGGCGCGCGAGCGGGCGAGCGTCTACGGCCTGATCCTCGCGGGCGAGTTCGTCGGAACCGGCGCCGGGTTCTTCATCTCCGGCGAGGTTTCGGCCGTGCTCGGCTGGCGCTGGTCGTTCTACGCCATGGCGGCCATCAGCCTCGGGCTCGCGGCGGCGCTGTGGCGGTTCCTGCCGGAACCGGCGCGGGGCGGCCAGGGCTGGCTCGAGCGCGGCGAGAGCGACCCCGGGCCGCGCAGGGGCGCCGGCCGTCAGCGCCGCCGACGCGCGCGGGGCCGTCCGATCCGGCCTCGGTGCGCCGGATCGTGCACGACCGGCACGTCGAACCCCGGCCCGAACTCATCCTGCGCGAGGATCCGACGCATCGCAGCTGGCTCTGGGCGATCGGCTATTGCCTGCGCGTGCCGAGCTATCGCCTGCTGATCATCGCCTCGGCCCTCGCCTACTACTTCCTGGCCGGCGTCGGGGCGTTCGGGATGATCTTCTTCCGGCGCCACTACGGGGTCGCCCACGGCGAGGCGGTGGCGCTGATCGTCGTTCTGGGGCTGGGCGCTCTCGTCGGCGTCGCCGGCGGCGGCCGGCTGTCGACCTGGCTGCTGAAGCGGGGCAGCCTGAACGCCCGCATCACCTTGCCCGCGGTCGCGCTGTTCGCCTCTGCGCCGCCGCTCGCCTTCGGCATACTGACGACGAGCGTCTGGCTGGCGGTGGTCCTGCTGACGCTCGGCGCCGCGGTGCTGGCCGCGGCGGTCGCGCCCATCGACGCAGCGCGGCTCGACATCGTGCATCCGCGCCTGTGGGGCCGCGCCGAGTCCGGGCGCATGGCGCTGAGGTCCGCCCTGGAGGGCAGCGCGCCGCTGCTCTTCGGCGCCATGTCCGGATGGCTGGGCGGCGGCGGCCAGGGCCTCGCCTGGACGTTCCTCATCATGCTGGCGCCCCTGATCGCGGCCTGCTTCGTGGTCATCCCAGGGCGGCGAACCTATCCGCGCGACGTCGCCACGGCGGCCGCTTCGGTGGACGCCATCGCTCGGCGCGGCGGCGGCGGCGAGGGCCGGGCCGGCGACGCGCGTTGATTCCGTCGGCTGTCGGGGCGACCTTGCGGGCCAGGGCGCTCCTATGGACAGTTTCGGCAGAGAAGACATGACCAGGCTCATCGCCCTCGCCGGCCTTCCGGGCAGTGGCAAGTCGACCATTGCGCGCGAGCTCGCCCGGCGTATCGGCGCTCTCTGGCTGCGGGTCGATTCGATGGATCAGGCGATCTGGGCGTCGGGCACGGCGCCGAAGGATCTGCGCGACTGGACCTACAGGGCGGCGCAGGCGGTCGCCGAGGACAACCTGCGTCTCGGGCTCGACGTGGTCGGCGACTGCGTCAACGACTGGCAGGCCGCCCGCGACGGCTGGGGGGAAGCGGCGGCGCGCGCCGGTGCGCGCATCGTCTGGGTGGAGATCGCCTGCGCCGATCCAGTCGAACACCGACGCCGAATCGAGACGAGGGCGAGCGAAGTCACCGGCCTCGCCTTGCCCGATTGGAGAGCGGTGATGTCGCGCCAGTACCATCCCTGGACTCATGGCCGCTTGACCATAGATACGGCGGCGCGAAGCATCGGCGAGTGCGTCGAAACTATCCTCGCCGCCCTCTAGGCGCGTCCCAAAGCTCAGCCGGGCAGCTCGACGCGGCGGATCACGAATTGAAACCGGCTCGTCTTCGACACGTTCTCTGCGCAGCGAGGGGTCCCTTGGATACGTGTGCAGGATTTGAACAATGAACACATCTGGATTAGCGATGGCGGCGGGCGTTGCGGCGCTGGCCGTGGCCGGCGCGGCGTCGGCGCAGGCTCTCACCAGTCCCAGGTACGTCGATGGCTTGAGATGGCGCATCGATCACGCCGCCCAGACCGGGGCGATCGACGCGGTGCAGCGCACCCGCCTTCTCTCGGTGCAGAGCCGCACCGTGCCGATGGCGTGGCGCTGCAATTCCGGCGAACAGTATGCCTGCAGCCGGGTCGCCGACAACGTGAACTACATCAATGCGTCGCTGCGGATGCACGCTGGCGGCTACGGCATGGCCCGCGGGGCCGCCACGGGCAGCCTCACCAGCATGGGCTACGTCTCCGGCCTGCGCTGGCAGGTCAACCACGCCGCCGAGACCGGAATGATCAACCTTGGCCAGCGCGACCGGCTCCTGGCCATGCAGATGCGCACGCGCAACCTGGCATGGCGATGCGACCGCTATGGCGACCAGAACGCCTGCACCCAGGCGATCAGCAACGTCGAGTACATCAACCGCTCGATCGGTCGTCCCAGCGTCGCCTACGGCTACGGCCAGTAGCGAACGTCGCCGGCTTCCGCCGCGCCGAGCGCCACGCCCGTACCACTCCTTCCCCGCTTGCGGGAGTGGAGGGGGCGCGATCTGGGTGGAGCGGCGGCTAGTCGCCGCCGCTCCCGCCTTCGCCGTTCGGTGACGTAGCGTCCGGCTCGCCGAAGGCCTCTTCGACCTCGTCCTGCGCGATCCGGTTCTCCGGATGGCCGGGCTGGCCGAGGTTCTGCTCTTCGGTCCCATCGCCCATCATGCCCGGATGGGGATCTTCGGTCTTCTCTTCACGCGGCTCGGCCATGGCCTCGCGCCTCCTCGGTTGGCCCGCCAACTTGCGGCGAGCCGGCCGGTTCCCGACGCGGCGCGCCCGCGTCGTCGGCTGGCCTCCGCGGGAGGAACATGCTAGCTGGATCCGCGAATTCGCAAAACCAGGATTGGCGCTCCGGGCTTTGGCGCCCTAAATGGTCGAGTTTTCCGCGCGGCCGAACGGAGCGGTCGCGCGCCCAACCACGAACAGGGACTTGGAGCTGAATGTCGGACATTCTCGAGCGCGTGCGAAAGATCGTGATCGAACACCTCGACGCCGACCCTGAGAAGGTCACCGAAAAGGCCAGCTTCATCGACGATTTGGGCGCCGACAGCCTGGACAACGTCGAACTGGTCATGGCCTTCGAGGAGGAGTTCGACATCGAGATCCCGGACGACGCCGCCGAACACATCCAGACCGTCGGCGACGCGGTGAAGTTCATCCAGGAGCGCCTCGGCGCCTGACATCGAGCGTTCCGCGTGCCTCAGAGTGCTTTGCGCCGCGTCCGCGTTGGGTTAACCGGGCGCGGCGATTTCGTATTCGGCCGGCGGCGGGGAGGCTGATCCGAGCATGCGGCGTGTGGTCGTCACCGGGATCGGCGTCGTCTCGCCGCTGGGCTGGGGCTTCGAGAACAGCTGGGCCGCGATCCTGGCCGGCCGCTCCGGCGCCGGCCGCATCAGCCGCTTCGATCCCGCCGAATTTGGCTGCCAGGTGGCCTGCGAGGTGCCGAGGGTCGATGGCCATGGCGGCGGCGGTCCGCACACGCCCGGGTCCTTCGATCCCGACCAGGTGATGAGTCCCAAGGACCAGCGGCGCGTCGACGACTTCATCCTCTATGCCGTCGCCGCCGCCGACGAGGCGGTGAAGGACGCCGGCTGGACGCCGCAGGACGAGCACGGGCGCCAGCGCACCGGGGTGATCATCGGCTCGGGCATCGGCGGCCTCGCCACCATCGCCCAGACATCCCTCGATCTTCAGGAGAAGGGTCCGCGCCGCGGCGTCTCGCCCTTCTTCATCCCGTCGGCCCTGATCAATCTCGCCTCGGGCCAGGTCTCGATCCGGCATCGCTTCAAGGGCCCCAATCACGCCGTCGTCACCGCCTGCGCCAGCGGCGCCCACGCCATCGGCGACGCCATGCGCATCATCCGTTACGGAGACGCCGAGGTGATGATCGCCGGCGGCGCGGAAGCGGCGATCTGCCCCATCGGCATAGCCGGCTTCGTCGCCTGCCGGGCCATGTCGACCAACTTCAACGAGACGCCGCAGCGCGCCTCGCGGCCCTACGACAAGGACCGCGACGGCTTCGTCATGGGCGAGGGCGCCGGCGCCCTGGTGCTGGAGGAGCTGGAACACGCCCGCGCGCGCGGGGCCAGGATCTACGCCGAGATCATCGGCTACGGC
>Ga0307374_10005485_pt1 | contig 20482 bp, 22 predicted proteins | sample OX3MG_FD_202532 | JGI IMG/M metagenome (GOLD analysis project Ga0307374, IMG submission 202532) | Soil microbial communities from Risofladan, Vaasa, Finland - OX-3 | ecosystem: Environmental > Terrestrial > Soil > Coastal area > Acid sulfate soil | place: Finland: Risofladan, Vaasa | collected...
ACCCCTTCCGTGTGGAGTACACCCCGGTGCGGGTGGGCGCACTGGAGGCCACGGACGGCGACGCCATCGATGTGGCAGGCCTGGTGGAGTCGGGTCTCGCCCACAAGGGGGACCTGGTCAAGATCCTCGGTGGCGGGGAGCTGTCCCGTGCCATCAGGGTGGAGGCGCACGCATTCTCCAAGTCGGCAGAGGCCACCATCACCGGTGCCGGGGGATCGATCACCGTGGTCCCGCTGCCGTTCGGCCACGACCGGCCGCCGGCCCGGGGCAACGCCCTCACCAACCGGTAGCATCGGCCCACCGCGGCGTCGAGGAGCCCAATGCTCGCCAGTCTGGCCAACATCTTCCGGATTCCCGACCTTCGCAAGAAGGTCCTCTTCACGCTGACCATCATCGCCCTCTACCAGTTCGGGGCCAACGTCCCCGTCCCCTTCGTCAACTTCTCCAAAGTGGCGCAGCTCACGGCGGCCTCGAAGTCCTCGGGGGTGCTCGGCTTCCTCAACCTGTTCTCCGGCGGGGCACTGACCCGGATGGCGGTGTTCGGGCTGGGGATCATGCCCTACATCACCTCCAGCATCATCATCCAGCTCCTGGCTACCGTGATCCCGAAGCTGGAGCAGTGGCGTGACCAGGGCGCGGTGGGCCAGAAGAAGCTGACCCAGACCACCCGGTACCTGACCGTGGCCCTGGCCCTCATGCAGTCCACCGGACTGGTGTACCTGTTCCACAAGGGAGGGGGCGGGCTCTTCGGGACAACCCAGAATGTGGACCTGATCCTCAACTACTCGATCTGGCGGGCTGCGTTCATCGTGCTCACCCTCACCGCCGGCACCGCCTTCGTCATGTGGCTGGCCGAGCTGATCACCCAACGGGGCATCGGCCAGGGGATGTCCATCCTGATCTTCGCCAACGTGGTGGCCGGCATCCCCTCCGGGCTGAACACCGTCCTCCAGGAGGGGGGGCGGGTCAAGTTCACGGTCATCCTGCTGGTCTCCCTGGCCCTGCTGGTCCTGATCGTCTTCGTGGACCAGGGGCAACGGCGCATCCCGGTGACCTTCGCCAAACGGGTGGTGGGCCGCAAGATGTACGGGGGTTCGAACACCTACATCCCGCTGAAGGTGAACCAGGCCGGGGTGATCCCGATCATCTTCGCCAGCTCGGTCCTGTACATCCCGGTGCTGCTGTCCAACATCATCCCGTCAGCGGCCTTCCGCAGCTGGGTGAATCACAACGTCACGCCTACCAGCGTGTTCTACATCCTCACCTACTTCGTCTTCATCCTGCTCTTCACGTTCTTCTACGTCTATGTGGCGTTCGACCCCCACCAGCAGGCCGACATCATCCGCAAGCAGGGTGGCTACATCCCGGGCATCCGTCCCGGCCATCCGACCGAGCGGTACCTGGCCCACATCCTCAACCGGATCACCTGGCCCGGGGCGCTCTTCCTCGGCGCCGTGGCTGTGACGCCGTCCCTGCTGATGGCGGCTTGGAACATCACCAGCTATCCCTTCTACGGCACCACACTTCTCATCGCAGTGGGCGTGGCACTCGAGACCATGAAGCAGATCGACAGCCAGCTCATGATGCGAAACTATGAGGGCTTCCTCAAGTAAGTGGTACCCGGAGCCAGGCTCGTTGTCCTCGGCAAGCAGGGGGCAGGCAAGGGGACACAGTGCGTGCGCCTCTCACACCACTACGTGGTGCCCCACGTCTCCACGGGCGACATGCTGCGTGCCGCGGTCAAGCAGGGCACGGCCATCGGTCTCAAGGCCAAGGACCAGATGGACCGTGGAGAGCTGCTCGGGGACGACCTGATCATGGAGATGGTGGCCGAGCGGCTGGGTGAGAGCGACGTCCGGGCCCGGGGGTTCATCCTCGACGGGTGCCCGCGCACGGTGGCCCAGGCCGAGAAGCTGGCCTCGGTGCTCGCCCCCTTCGATCTCGACCTGGCCATCGACATCGAGATCCACACCGGCCAGGTGCTGCGGCGCCTGGCTGCACGACGGGTCTGCATCGACTGCGGAGCCAACTACTCGCTGTCCTCGCCGCCGTTGATCAACTGGACCTGCGATGTCTGCGGAGGCGAGGTGGTCCAGCGCGAGGACGACACCGAGGAGGCCATCGAGCGGCGACTCCAGCTCTACGAGCGCCAGACGGCACCGCTGATCGAGTGGTACCGGGACCGCAACCAGCTGGAGACGGTGGCCGGCACCGGCTCTCCGGACGCCGTGACCCGACGCATGGTCAAGGTCATCGAGCAGCGGCGGGGACAAAAGGGTGGTTGGCCCGCGTGAGACGGAATGCCGAGGAGCTGGACAAGATGCGCCGGGCCGGCCGGGTGGTGGCGGAGATCCACGAGGCCACCCGGGCCGCCATCCGTCCCGGCGTGTCCACCGCCGACATCGACAGGGTGGCCCGCCAGGTGCTGGACAAGCGGGGCGCAGGCTCCAACTTCCTCAATTACCACGGGTTCCCGGCGGTGATCTGCACCTCGCCCAACTCGATGATCGTCCACGGGATCCCCTCGGAGGCGGTGGTCCTGGAGGAGGGCGACATCCTGTCGGTGGACTGCGGGGCCATCATCGAGGGCTACCACGGCGACGCCGCCTACACCATGGGGGTGGGGGAGGTCACCGCCGAAGCCACCCGGCTGATGGAGGTCACCGAGCAGAGCCTGTTCGCCGGGATCGAGCAGCTCCGCCCGGGGAACCGCCTCCACGAGGTGGGCCGTGCCGTCCAACAGGTGGCCGAGGCGGCCGGGTTCTCCGTGGTCCGCGAGTACGTGGGCCACGCCATCGGCACCGCCATGCACGAGGAGCCCCAGGTCCCCAACTACTGGCCCGGGTCGGGCGGCCCCGTGCTCAAGTCGGGCATGGTCTTCGCCGTGGAGCCCATGGTCAATGCCGGGACCGCCGGGACCGTCCAGTTGGACGACGGGTGGAGCGTGGTCACGGCCGACGGACGCCTGTCCGCCCACTTCGAGCACACCATCGCGGTGACCGACGACGGTCCCGAGGTGTTCACAGTCCTGTGAGCCGGGGCCGGGCCGCCGGTCCCCGGAGGCCGGGGCCGGGGGTCGGACTGGCAATTCGGCGCCAAGGGGCTAGACTGGTCGTTCGGCTGGCCACGGCTCTGTGGTGGCATGCCGATTCCGCTCCTGGTGGCGCTCCTGTGGTGTGCCCCCGATTGCGGTGCGGACGGACGACGAGCCCGTTGTCCGTGACGCACGTTCAGCCCCAGGGCCGAGCGGACCAGAACGACAGACTATCGAGGAGATTCACCTGCCCAAGCCCAAGGAAGATGCCATCGTGCTGGAGGGCACGGTCGTCGAGCCGCTCCCCAACGCCATGTTCCGCGTCGAGCTCGAGAACGGCCACAAGGTACTGGCCCACAGCTCCGGAAAGATGCGGATGCACCGCATCCGGATCCTTCCCGGTGACAAGGTGCAGGTGGAGATCACGCCCTACGACCTGGCCAGGGGCCGGATCACCTACCGGTACAAGTAGGCCGATGGAGGCTCGGGCAGGCGGATCGGAGGCCGGCGGGTCCGGCATGCGGGCCGGGCCGTGGCGGCTCTCCTGCGAGCGGGACGGCAGTGCGAGCGGGACGGCAGTGCGAACAGGACGAGACCGGGCAGTAGAGGACACTGAGCGGTAATGAGGACGAGGACGACAACGTGAAGGTTCGACCCAGTGTCAAGCCGATGTGTGAGAAGTGCAAAGTGATTCGCCGCCACCGGCGGGTCATCGTCATCTGCGAGAACCCGCGCCACAAGCAGCGCCAGGGCTGATGTCCGCGGATATGGCGTAAGAGAGAAGGAAGAAACGTGGCCCGCATATCAGGCGTGGACATCCCCCGTGAGAAGCGGCTGGAGATCTCCCTCACCTACATCTTCGGCATCGGCCGGACCACCGCGCAGCAGATCTGCGCGTCCACCGATACCAGCCCCGACACCCGGGTTCGGGACCTCACCGACGAGGAGGTGACCCGGCTCCGCAACTACATCGACGCCAACCTGCAGGTTGAGGGCGATCTCCGCCGCGACGTGTCCCAGGACATCAAGCGCAAGATGGAGATCGGCTGCTACCAGGGCATCCGTCACCGCAAGGGCCTGCCGGTCCATGGGCAGCGCACCCACACCAACGCCCGCACCCGCAAGGGACCGAAGAAGACGGTCGCCGGAAAGAAGAAGGTTCGCAAGTAGATGGCCAAGACCACCAAGCCCCCGGCGGGCGCCCGGCGCCCACGCAAGCGTGAACGTAAGAACATCACGTTCGGTGTGGCTCACATCAAGAGCTCGTTCAACAACACCATCGTCTCCATCGCCGACCCGGAGGGGAACGTCCTGGCCTGGGCGTCGGCCGGAAACGTCGGGTTCAAGGGCTCGCGCAAGTCCACGCCGTTCGCGGCCCAGCTGGCCGCCGAGCAGTGCGCCAAGAAGGCCATGGAGCACGGGGTGCGGCGGGTGGACGTCCTGGTCCGGGGTCCTGGATCGGGACGGGAGACGGCGATCCGTTCGCTGGCCGCCGCCGGCATCGAGGTGGCCGGCATCAAGGACGTGACCCCGATTCCCCACAACGGCTGCCGCCCCAAGAAGCGGCGCCGGGTCTAGGGCCGGGGACCAAGGGAAGCGAAGGAACACTCATGGCTCGATACACCGGACCCGTCTGCCGACTCTGTCGGAGGGAGCGCACCAAGCTCTTCCTGAAGGGTGAGCGCTGCTACTCGATGAAATGCCCGGTCTCCGAGGCGGTGACCGATCGCCACAGCCGTGCCTACCCTCCGGGGGAGCACGGACGCGACCGGATGCGCCAGGGTTCGGAGTACCTGGGCCAGTTGCGGGAGAAGCAGAAGGCCCGTCGCATCTACGGCCTCCTGGAGCGCCAGTTCCACAATCTCTACGTCGAGGCCAGCCGGGCCCCGGGGATCACCGGCGAGAACCTGCTCCGCATGCTGGAGCAACGGCTCGACAACGTGGCCTTCCGGGCCGGGTGGGGCGCGAGCCGGTCCCAGGCCCGCCAGTTCGTCCGCCACGGCCATGTGCTGGTCAACGGCAAGCGGGTGACCATCCCCAGCTACCGGGTACGCCAGGGCGACCTGGTGGCCCTCAAGGCCTCCTCCCGCGAACTGTTCCACGTACGCCGCAACCTCGACACCCTCGACCGTCAGCTCCCGCCCTGGCTGGAGACGGTCGGCGACCGCTTCGAGGTCCGGGTGTTCTCGCTGCCGTTGCGCGAGCACATCGACGAGCCGGTGCAGGAGCAGCTCATCGTCGAGCTGTACTCCAAGTAGGCCGGCCGCAGCCACCCACACCGAACACCCGATCCGCACACGACCACCGAATCCGCACGACCACAACCCACACCGCGCACCAGACTGCCGAGGAGCCCTGATCAGCATGCTCATCATCCAACGCCCCACCGTCGAATCCATCGGTGAAGAGGAGGACAACCGCCAGCGGTTCGCCGTGGGCCCGCTCGACCCCGGGTTCGGGCACACCCTGGGCAACTCGCTCCGGCGGACGCTGCTCTCCTCGATCCCCGGTGCCTCGATCACCCAGGTCCGGTTCGACGAGGCCCTCCACGAGTTCACCACGCTTCCCGGGGTCAAAGAGGACGTGACCGACCTCATCTTGAACCTGAAGGACCTGCTGTTCCGGGTGCACAGCGACGAGCCGGTGACCATCCGCCTCGACAAGCGCGGCCCCGGCGACGCCACCGCCGGTGACCTGCAGGTCACCGCGGATGTGGAGGTCCTGAGCCCGTCCCAGCACATCGCCTCCCTCAACGCCAAGGGCCGCCTGGCGGTGGACCTCACCGTGGAGCGGGGCCGGGGCTATTTGTCGGCGGACAAGAACAAGCGCTCGACGACGATCGGCGTGATCCCGGTGGACGCCATCTTCTCGCCCGTGCGCCGGGTGGCCTTCACCGTCGAGCCGGTGCGGGTGGAGCAGTCCACCGACTTCGACCGGCTGGTGCTGGACATCGAGACCGACGGCTCCCTCACTCCTCGCGAGGCTCTGGCCTCGGCCGGCGACACCCTCCGCACCCTGGTGGGACTGGTGGCCGACCTCGAGGACGAGCCCATGGGCCTCGAGCTGGGCGAAGTGGGGACCATCGGTACCGGCTCCCCCGATCTCGACCTGCGCATCGAGGATCTCGACCTCACCGAGCGCCCCCGCAACTGCCTCAAGCGGGCCCAGATCAACACCATCGGTGAGCTGGTCGACCGCACGCTCGACGACCTGCTCAACATCACCAACTTCGGGCAGAAGTCCCTCGACGAGGTGCTGCAGAAGCTCGACGAGCGGGGCCTGTCCCTGCGGGTCAAGGACTGAGGCCGGGCCATGCTCGGCACCCCGAAGAAGGGACGCCGCTTCGGCGGCAGCTCGGCCCACCAGAAGGCCATGATGGGCAACCTGGTGGCCTCGCTCATCGCCGCCGAATACCTGGTCACGACGGAGGCCAAGGCCAAGGCCCTGCGCCCGGTGGCCGAGAAGGTCATCACCGCGGCGGCCAAGGGTGGGGTGGCCCGCCAGCGCAACGTGGTGGCCTTCATCCGGGACAAGGACATGGCCCACAAGCTGTTCGACGAGATCGGTCCGCGCTACGCCGAGCGTCAGGGTGGGTACACCCGGATCCTCAAGCTGGGAAACCGGCTGGGCGACAACGCCCCCATGGCCCGCATCGAACTGGTGTGAGCCCGCCCCCCGGTCCCGGGGGACTGGACGACGGTGTGGTCCGCTGGCGGATGGTCGTCGCCTACGACGGATCCGGCTTCCACGGCTTCGCCGCCCAGCGCCACCTGCCGACCGTGGCCGGGGCGCTCACCGAGGCGCTCGGACGGGTGGTCCGGTCGCCGGTCTCGCTGACCTGCGCCGGCCGGACCGACGCCGGCGTGCACGCCCTCGGCCAGGTGGTCCACTTCGACGTGCCGGTCGGTCGCTCGGACGGCCTGGACCCGGCGGTGCTGGTCTCGTCGTGCAATAGCCAGCTGGGTCCCGCCATCGTTGTGCGGCAGGCAGAGGTGGCCCCCGAGGGGTTCGACGCCCGCCGCTCGGCCACGGCCCGCCGGTACCGCTACCTGGTGGTGAACGCCCCGGTGGCCGATCCGTTGCTGGCCGGCCTGGCCTGGCACGTGGCCGACCCGCTCGACCTGCGGGCGATGGCCGCGGCCTCCGACGCCCTCCTCGGTGAGCACGACTTCCGGGCGTTCTGCCGACGGGTGCCGGGCACGTCGCCCGACGACCCCATCCCCCGACGGGTGACGGCCGCCTCGTGGACCGAGCTGAGCACGGCCGAGGGGACGGGGACCCTCCGGGCCTCCCGGCGGGCGGCCCCGGCGGCCGGCTCCACCGCGGCCCTGGTCCCGGCGGTGGGAAGCCTCCTGGCCTTCGGGATCGAGGCCAACGCATTCTGCCACCAGATGGTCCGGTCCCTGGTGGGTACCGTGGTCGACGTGGGGAGGGGCCGCAAGCGGCCGTCAGACGTTGTGTGGATCCTCCGCTCCGCCGATCGCCAGCAGGCGGCCCAGCCCGCCCCGCCCTGGGGTCTCACCCTGATGGAGGTGGCCTACGGGGATGGCCGGCTTGCCTGACGGGCCGAAATGGTCGTATCCTGGGCAGTCGCCGGGTTGGCCAGAGCAGCCGAGAGGCGGACGGGAGCGCCCCACCGGGGTGATCCGGATCGGCAACCACTGGCTCCGCTTCCCCCGGTGCCTCACTACCCGGCAACACCGGACAAGGAAACCTCGTGCGCACGTTCTCACCCAAACCTGCTGACATCACCCGCGCCTGGCACGTCGTCGACGCCGACGGCCTGGTGCTCGGGCGCCTGGCCACCGAGGTGGCATCGGTCCTGCGCGGCAAGCACAAGCCAACATTCGCCCACAACACCGACATGGGCGACCACGTGGTCGTGGTAAACGCCGACAAGGTGGTGCTGACCTCGGGCAAGGCGGAGTCCAAGATGTCCTACCGCCACAGCGGCTATCCGGGCGGCCTCACCGCGACCAGCTATGGCGACCTGATGGTCGACCGTTCCGACGACGTGGTGCGCAACGCCATCGTCGGCATGCTGCCGAAGAACCGGCTCGGCCGCCAGATGGCCACGAAATTGAAGGTCTACAAGGGTCCGGAGCATCCCCACGCCGCCCAGTCCCCCGAGCCGCTGGAGCTCCCGGCCGCCCGCCGGACGGCATCGGCCCGGAGCGGTGCCTAGGCTACGACGCCGACCCGGCCCGACGTGAACGACAACGCCGGACAACGAACGCCCCGAACTCAAGACACCGACGAACGCGAGGAACACGCTGTGCCCAACGCCGCCCCCATCTGCCAGACCACCGGACGCCGGAAGCGGGCGGTGGCGCGGGTACGGATCCGTCCGGGTCAGGGTGCCATCACCGTCAACGGGCAGAAGTTCGAGGACTACTTCACCTCGGCGACCCACCGCATGATCGTCACCGAGCCCCTCCGTCTGACCGAGACCACCGAGTCGTGGGACATCGACGTGACCATCGACGGCGGGGGAGTCTCCGGCCAGGCCGGAGCGTTCCGACTGGGCATCGCCCGGGCCTTGTGTGAGCTCGACCCCGAGTTGCGGGCCTCGTTGAAGAAGGCAGGGTTCCTCACCCGTGACGCCCGGGAGAAGGAGTCGAAGAAGTACGGGCTGAAGAAGGCCCGCAAGGCTCCCCAGTACTCCAAGCGCTAGTCGGGTGGTCACGACCCGGTTCGGCACCGACGGGGTCCGAGGAGTCGCCAACGTCGATCTGACTCCGGAGCTCGTCTTGGCCCTCGGTCGGGCCATCGCCCGGACCATCTCTGCGGCCACCTTCCTGATCGGTCGGGACACCAGGCGTTCCGGCCCGTTGCTGCAGGCGGCCCTGTCCTCCGGCCTGACCAGCGAGGGGGCTGACGTGGTGGACGTCGGCGTGCTCCCGACACCTGCCCTGGCCTGGCTCTCCGCCCAGCGTGACGTCCCCTCCGTCGTGATCTCGGCATCGCACAACCCCTTCGCCGACAACGGCATCAAGTTGTTCGCCGCCGGCGGGTCCAAGCTCGGAGCGGAGACCGAGGCGGCCATCGAGGACGAGCTTCAGCGCATCCTCGACCCCTCGGTCAAGGGGCCGCGCCGCCTCGAGGGGCACGGAGTGGGGAGCCTGACCGCTGAACCCGGCCTGGGTCAGGCCTACGTCGAGCACCTGGTGTCGCTGCTGGAGGGCCGCCGGCTCGACGGGCTCCGGCTGGTGGTGGACTCCGCCAACGGCTCTGCCTCGGAGCTGGCCGCCCGACTCTACGAGGGGTTGGGCGCCGAGGTGGTGGCCATCGGGTGCGAACCGGACGGCACCAACATCAACGCCGGGTGTGGCTCCACGGCCACCGGCACCCTGGCCGGCGCGGTGGTGGAGCACCGGGCGGACCTGGGGCTGGCTCTCGACGGGGACGCCGACCGACTGCTGGCCGTCGGTGCCGACGGCGCGCTGGTCAACGGGGACGAGCTGATCGCCCTGTTCGCCCTGGACCTGGCCGACCGGGGCCAGCTGGCCGGGAACACCGTGGTGGTCACCGTCATGACCAACCTGGGCTTCCGCCAGGCCATGGAGCAGCGGGGCATCATCGTGAAGGAGACCCCGGTCGGGGACCGCTACGTGCTCGCGGCCCTGGACAAGGACGGCCTGTCCCTCGGCGGTGAGCAGTCCGGGCACATCATCTTCCGTCGCATGGCCACCACCGGCGACGGGCTCCTGACCGGGCTCATCCTGGCCGACCTGGTGGCCAGGACGGGGAGGCCCCTGGTCGAGCAGCTGGAGGGCCTGGTGACCAGGGTGCCCCAGGTGCTGGTCAACGTCCCGGTCCCCAACGCCGACCTGTTGGGCGAGGCCGAGGCGGTGTGGTCGGCAGTGGCCGAGGAGGAGGCCCGCCTGGGGGACGGCGGACGGGTCCTGCTCCGTCCCAGTGGCACCGAGCCGCTGGTCCGGGTGATGGTCGAGGCCAGTGGCGAAGGGGTGGCCGAGGCCATCGCCGAGCGCCTGGGCAAGCTGGTGGGGTTCGAACTGCAGGCCGCAGCAGCCGTCCACGGCTGAACCGACGGGCCCGGGGCCCGGGGCCTCGGGCCGGCAGCCCGCCGGCTGGCAGGTCGACCCAGGCGCGCACGGGCGCCGCACGGGCCAGTGGCAGGTCGTCGAGGCCGTGCGACCGCTAGCCTCGGTAGCCATGTGCGGCATCATCGGCATCACCCGAGCCCCCGCCGGCGGCCCCGACCGGATCGACGTCCTCGAGGTCCTGCTCGAAGGTCTCGGGCGCCTCGAGTACCGCGGCTACGACTCGGCCGGCATCGCGCTGGTGGGCCCGGACGCGTCCGACGGACTGTGGCGGGCCCGCGCCGCCAACGGCACCCGGTCGCTCGACGACCTGACCAAGCGGGCCGAGGGCGCCCCCGACGACCCCGGGGCCGGTATCGGCCACACCCGGTGGGCGACGCACGGCCGGCCCACCGAGGAGAACGCCCACCCCCACGTGGACTGCACCGGAAGGCTGGCCCTCATCCACAACGGCATCATCGAGAACCACGTCGAGCTGGCCGACGAGCTGGTCGCCGCGGGCCACCGGCTCGAGTCGGACACCGACACCGAGGTCTTCGCCCACCTCGTCGAGGCCGGCCTGGCGTCCGACCCCGGGGCCGGCCTGTCCGCTGCGGTGCGGGCCGCCCTCGGACGGGTCCGCGGGGCCTTCGCCATCGCCGTGGTGTGGGCCGACCGACCCGACCTGGTCGTGGCCGCCCGTCGGGTCTCGCCACTGCTGATGGGAGTCAGTGACGGGGCCGCCTTCCTGGCCTCGGACATCCCTGCCATCCTGGGCCTCACCCGGGAGTTCTTCATCCTCGAGGACGACCAGGTGGCCGAGTTGACCCCCGGCTCCATCCGGGTCACCGGCGTCGACGGCGGGCAGGTGGAGCCCCAACGGATCTCCGTGGCCTGGGACCTCGAGGCGGCACGGAAGGACGGCTACGACGACTACATGAGCAAGGAGATGCACGAGCAGCCGCGTGCCGTGGCCGACACCCTCCTCGACCGGCTCCTGCCCGACGGCACCCTCTCCCTCGACGAGGTCCACATCTCCGCCGAGGAGTTCAGAGCCGTCAACAAGGTCTTCATCGTGGCCTGCGGCAGCAGCTTCCACGCTGGCCTGATGGCCAAGTACGCCATCGAGCACTGGGCCCGACTCCCGGTGGAGATCGACATCGCCAGCGAGTTCATCTACCGCGACCCGGTCCTCGACCCGACCACCCTGGTCATCGGCGTGAGCCAGTCCGGAGAGACCATCGACACCCGGATCGCCATGGAGGTGGCCCGCGAACAGGGGGCGAAGGTCCTGGCCATCTGCAACGTCGTCGACTCGTCGTTGGCTCGGATCGCCGATGCCGTGCTCTACACGCGCGCCGGTCCCGAGATCGGCGTGGCCGCCACCAAGACCCATCTGGCCCAGATCACCGCCCTCGAGGTCTTCGCCCTCTATCTGGCCCAGACCAGGGAGACCCTGTCCCCCGTGGACGCCCGGACCCTGTTCGAGGCCATGGGGGTCCTCCCCGACAAGGTGGCCCTGGCCCTGGGACGGGCGGCCGATGTCGAGGCGGTGGCCACCCGCTACCGCGACTCACCCTCGTTCATCTTCCTCGGCCGCCAGGTGGGCTATCCGGTGGCCCTCGAGGGGGCGCTGAAGCTGAAGGAGCTGTCGTACCTCCGGGCCGAGGGATTCCCGGCCGGCGAGCTCAAGCACGGTCCCATCGCCCTGGTGGAGGAGGGGACCGTGGTCATCGGGGTGGCCACCCGCACCCCCATCTGGAAGAAGATGATGAGCAACGTGGCCGAGGTGAAGAGCCGGGGGGCGACGGTGGTGCTGGTGGCCAACGACGGTGACGAGGAGACTGCACGCCAGGCCGATGCCGTGCTGTGGGTTCCCGAGACCGAGTACCTCTTCGCCCCCATCGTCGATGTGGTGCCGCTCCAGCTCTTCGCCTACTCGCTCGCCCGCCTCCACGGTCACGACGTCGACCGCCCGCGCAATCTGGCCAAGGTGGTCACCGTCGAGTGACCGTCGGCGATCGCGCCGCCCCGCTGACCGCACTGGGCCGGGGTCTGGCCGAGGAGGTCGTCCGGTCCGGTCCGGTGGTGGGGGTGGGGATCGACGCCGTGGACCTCGAGCGCTTCGGGCGGGCCCTCGAGCGCCGGGCGTCACTCGCCGACCGCCTGTTCACCGCAGGCGAGTTGGCCTACGCCCGAGCGGCGAGCGACCCGGTGCCGCGTCTCTCCACCAGGTTCGCGGCCAAGGAGGCGGTGATGAAGGCGCTCGGCGTCGGCCTCGGTGCCTTCCCGTTCCACACCGTGGAGGTGGTGCGGGTCGGCCTGGACGCCCCGGGGCTGGTCCTGTCGGGAGCGGCCGGGGAACTGGCGCGCCGCTCGGGTGTGGCCCGCTGGCACCTCTCCCTCACCCACACCGCCGACGTGGCCATGGCCCTGGTCGTGGCCGAGGGCGGCGCGTCGGAGGTCTCCGCCGACCGTCCGGCGACGTCGTGGCGTCGACGCTGATGCAGCCGGTTCTGACCGTCCCGGAGATGAACGCCGTCGATGCCCGCGCCCGGGAGTCGACCCCGCTCGAGGTACTGGTGGGACGGGCCGGCCTGGCCGTGGCCCTCGAGGCCCTGGACCTCCTGGGCGGGGCCTACGGGCGTCGGGTGGTGGTGGTGGCCGGTCGGGGCAACAACGGGGCGGACGGGCGCGTGGCGGCCCGCGTCCTGTCCGCGAGGGGAGCCCGGACCGCGGTGGTCGAGGCGGGCTCGGTGGAGAGCCTCGGTCGGTGCGACCTGATCATCGACGCCGCCTACGGGACCGGGTTCCGGGGTGAGTACCACGCTCCCGGGGCGGAGCCGGGGACCCCGGTGCTGGCGGTCGACATCCCCTCGGGGGTCGAGGGAGACACCGGACACGCCTCGGGCTCCCCCCTGGCCGCCACCCGCACCGTCACCTTCGTCGCCCTCAAGCCCGGCCTGGTCCAGGGCGACGGGGCTGTCCTGGCCGGCCGGGTGTCGGTCGTGGACATCGGCCTCCCCCCGGGCCGTTGCCAGGTGGAGGTGGTGGACGACGCCGACGTCGACGGCCTGCTGCGACCCCGCCGGGGCGACGGTCACAAGTGGTCGGCCCCGGTGCTGGTGGTGGCGGGCTCGCCCGGCATGACCGGCGCAGCCGCCCTCTGCGCCCGCTCGGCCTACCGGGCCGGTGCGGGGATGGTCCGCCTGGGCGTTCCCGGCGGAGCCCTGACGGCCAGTCCGGCCACCGAGGCGGTCAGTGTGGAACTGCCCGCCGAGGGCTGGGCCGGCGCGGCCCTCGAGGCCGGTGCGCGTTGCGCCGCCGTGGTGGTCGGTCCCGGCCTCGGCCGGCATCCCTCGACGGTTGCCGACGTGCGGCGCCTGGTGGCGCAGTCGCCGGTGCCGGTGGTGGTCGACGCCGACGGACTGTTCGCCCTGGGTCGGATCGCCACCGACGGCCCGCCCCCGGCCATCTCCCCGGTGGTGCTGACCCCCCACGACGGCGAGTACGCCGGCCTGATGGGCACGCACCCGGGCCCGGACCGCATCGGGGCGTCCCGCCGGCTGGCCGACGCCGCCTCGGCGGTGGCCCTGGTGAAGGGTCCCACCACGGCCGTGGCCGGTCCCGACGGACGGGTCCTGCTGGGCCGCTCCGGGACTCCGGCCCTGGCCACCGCGGGCACCGGCGATGTCCTGGCCGGGGTGATCGGTGCGTTCCTCTCGCGCGGCGTCCTCCCCCGGGAGGCGGCGGCGTTGGCCGCCCACGTCCACGGCCGGGCCGGGGCCCGGGGACCGGGGGAGGGCCTGGTGGCGGGTGACCTCCCCGAGCTGGTGGCCCTGGTGCTGGCCGAGCACCGGAGTGCCGCGGAAGGGCCCGGGTCCGTCGGTCCCGGCGGGGTGGGGCGTCGTGGCTGACCGGTGGCGGCCGGCATGGGCCGATATCGACATCGATGCGGTGGGCCACAACGCCAGGGTGCTCAGCGCCCTGGCCTCGCCGGCGGCCCTGTGTGCCGTGGTCAAGGCCGACGGGTACGGGCACGGCGCCCTGCACGCAGCCCTCGGCGCGCTCGAAGGCGGAGCGACCTGGTTGGCGGTGGCACTGGTCGAGGAGGGGGTGGCGCTGCGCGAGGCCGGCATCGAGGCACCGATCCTCCTGCTGTCCGAGCCCCCGGCGGAGGCGATGGCCGAGGCCGTGGCCCGCCGCCTGGTGCCCACCGTCTACACCGGGGGTGGCCTGGCCGCGCTGGGACGGGTGGTGGCCGATGGGGGCTTCTCGCCGATCGAGACCCACCTGAAGGTCGACACCGGCATGCACCGGGTCGGCGCCGACCCTCCCGACGCCCTCGGCCTGGCCGAGAACATCGCCGACCATCCTCACCTCGCCCTCGGGGCGCTCTGGACCCACCTGGCCGTGGCCGACGGACCCGGCCAGGTCGACCGGGAGTTCACCGCTGCCCAGCTGGACCGGTTCGACGCCGTGGCGGCCACCCTGGCCTCGGCGGGCACCCGGGCCCCCATGGTCCATGTGGCCAACTCCGCCGGCGCCATCGCCTACCCCGAGGCGCGACGGGACATGGTCCGCTGTGGCATCGCCCTCTACGGGGTGGCGCCGACCCCGGCGCTGGACGAGGCGCTGGCCGGGGCCACCGGCGGGCAGCGGCTCCGCCCGGTGCTCTCCCTCCGCACCCGGGTGACCTACGTGAGGGACCTCGACGCCGGAGCACGGCCCTCCTACGGGAGGCGCCGACCGCTGGCCATCCGGTCGACGGTGGCCACCGCCCCCATCGGGTACGCCGACGGCGTGCCCCGGCGGCTCTTCGACGAGGGGGGAGAGGTGCTGATCCGTGGGATCCGCCGCCCCCTGGCCGGCGTGGTCACCATGGACCAGATCGTCATCGACTGTGGACCGGTCGGGACGGACCCGGTGGAGGTGGGCGACGAGGTGGTCCTCCTCGGACGGCAGGGCGAGGAGGACATCACCGCAACCGAGTGGGCCGATCTGCTCGGCACCATCCCCTATGAGGTCCTCTGCGACATCGGGCCCAGGGTGCCCCGCCTGGTCACCGAGGGTGGACGCCCGCCCTCGATCTGAGCCGCCACCGCTGCGGGCCCCGCCCCGGGCGGCCCACCGACGGGCAGTACGATGCGGCGGTGGCACCGGCGAACGATCTGGCCGAACTGGCCCGACAGGCCGCCGTCTGCGTCCGGTGCCCGTTGGCCGAGCAGCGCACCCAGGTGGTCTTCGGCGTGGGCGCTCCCGACGCCGATCTGGTCTTCGTGGGCGAGGCCCCGGGCCGGGACGAGGACCTCCGAGGTGAGCCCTTCGTCGGCCGGTCCGGCAAGTTGCTCGACCGTCTGATGGCCGAGGAGCTGGGCATCGACCGGAGCCGGTGCTACGTCGCCAACGTGGTCAAGTGCCGTCCCCCCGACAACCGTGACCCCCGTCCAGACGAGATCGCCTCGTGCCGGCCCTACCTGTCCGCGCAACTCGAGCTGATCCAGCCGAAGGTGGTGGTGACGCTGGGCAACTTCGCCACCAAGCTGCTCCTCGGGACCGACCTGGGCATCACCAAGGTCCGGGGCCAGGCCTACCCGATGGGGGAGTTCCAGCTGGTGCCGACGTACCACCCGGCGGCGGCGCTCCGCTCGGGCGGCGTGGTGGTGGCGGAGATGCGGGCCGACCTCGTCCGGGCCAAGCTCCTGCTGGGCTGGGGGTCGTGACCGGGCCCCTCCGGCTGGCCACCGCCGGGGCCGACCAGACCCGTGCGCTGGCCGGTGCGCTGGCCCTCCTGGTCGTGCCGGGCGACGTCCTCCTCCTGGCCGGGGACCTCGGCGCCGGGAAGACCACGTTCGCCCAGGGATTCGGCGCCGCCCTGGGCATCGAGGAACCCATCACCAGCCCGACCTTCACCCTGGTGCGGGAGTACCCGTTGGGCCGACCCGCCCCCGGTCCGGACGCGGGCCATCCGGTCCGGACCTTCTTCCACGCCGACGTCTACCGGCTGGACCACCTGCAGGAGATCGCCGACCTGGGCCTGGGGCAGCTGGTGGAGGACGGTGGCGTGGCCCTGGTCGAGTGGGGGGATGCCGCAGAGCCGCTGCTCGGGCGGGGCTCACTGCGGGTGGGACTGTCGGCTCCCGGCCCCGACGAGGGCCGACGCCTCGTCACCGTGGACGCCGCGGACCGGGCCTGGACGGGCCGTCGGGACGCGTTGAGGACCGCCCTCGGCGCCTGGATGGTGCCGGGGTGACGCTGCTGGCCATCGAGACGGCCACCGACATGGTCGGGGCAGCCCTCCTGCGTGACGACGGGGGCGGTGCCGAGCGGATGCATCTGGGGGGACGGGCCCACGCCGAACTGTTGGCTCCCGCCATCGAGGAGGTGTGCGCCGCCTCGGGCTGCACCGTCGCCGATGTCGACACCGTCGCCGTGGACGTCGGGCCCGGGCTGTTCACGGGGCTCCGGGTCGGCGTGGCCACGGCCAAGGCGCTGGCCCAGGGTCTGGGCATCGGCGTGCTCGGGGTCGGGAGCCTCGACGTGCTGGCCGCCGCGGCCGCTGCCGCCGACGGCGCTGCCGCCGCACCGGAGGGCTCCGGAACGGCCCCGTCCCGGGCCATCGCCGCGGTGCTCGACGCCAGGCGGGGCGAGGTCTTCGTGGCCGCCTACCGTTTCGACCGGGCCGGGGAAGCAGGGCCCGGGTCGGGCCGCTCCGTCGACGCCCCGGTCGACCCGCGGTCCGTCCGATCGGACCGGGTCGATCCCATGGCCCCCCAGGCTGCCGCTGACTGGTTGTCGGAGGTGGCGGCCGACGCCGGGGTCGTGACGGTGGTGGGCGACGGTGCCGTCCGGTACCGGTCCCTCCTCTCGGTCCACGGCCACCTCGATCTCTCGATGGCCGACCGGTTCCCGTCGCCTCCACCCCTGGCTCTGGCCGGACTGGCCCGGCGGCGCCTCGATTCCGGGGCCCCGACCGTGTCGCCCGGGGCACTGGTGCCCGACTACCGACGCCCGGCCGACGCCCGCATCAACTGGGAGCGGCGACCCACCCGCCCACCGGGGGGCGGGGGTGACCGCAGGCCCGCGGCCGGCGGGTCTCGGTGAAACCGGTGAACGACCCGACGGCGGGGACGGTCGGGGTGGTCATCGCGCCCATGCGCACCAAGGACCTCAGGGGGGTGCTCAGGATCGAGGAGGCGGTCTTCCCCCAGCCGTGGTCGCGCCGGCTGTTCGTGGAGGAGCTCTCCCAGCGGAGGTCGCGGGCGTACCGTGCCGCCTGGGTGGGGAGGACCATCGTCGGGTTCGGGGGCCAGATGTTCGTCGACGACGAGTCCCACGTCAACAACATCGCCGTGGACCCGGGCTGGCAGGGAAGGGGCCTCGGTGCGGCCATCCTCATGGACCTGGTCCACACGGCGCTCCAGCGGGGGGCCCGTCACCTCACCCTCGAGGTCCGGGTGGGGAACGAGGCGGCGCTGGCCCTCTACACACGGTTCGGCCTGGCCCCGGTGGGGGTGCGGCGCAACTACTACCCGGTCACCGGCGACGACGCGCTGGTCATGTGGGCGCGGGACATCGACTCTCCCGGGTACGCCGAACGGCTGTCGGCCATCGCCGGGTCGCTGCCGGCCGACCTGGTCGTGGAGTCGCGGCGCTGAGGACCGGTCGGAGGTGCGGACACCCGCCCGGCCGGGTCGCCCGGCTCGACCGGGCCACGGTTGTCGGTAAGGTCCCCGGCATGCCGCCGTCCCCCGTGCACCGGGTCCTCGGGATCGAGACGTCCTGTGACGAGACGGCGGCTGCCGTGGTGGACGACGGCCACTCGATCGCCTCGTCCGTGGTGAGCAGCCAGATCGACCTGCACGCCGCGTACGGAGGGGTGGTGCCGGAGCTGGCCGGCCGGGCCCATGTGGAGCTGCTCACGCCGGTCCTCGCCGAGGCACTGGGCCAGGCCGGGTCCGACACGTCGGGATCGGGCATCGACGCTGTCGCCGTCACCTACGGGCCCGGCCTGATCGGCTCGCTGCTGGTGGGGGTGGCCGAGGCCAAGGCCCTGTCGATGGCCTGGGGCGTGCCCCTGATCGGCGTCAACCATCTCGAGGCCCACCTGTTCGCGTCCCTGCTGGAACAGCGCGACCTGGGCTGGCCGCTGGTGGTGCTGCTGGTGTCCGGTGGCCACACGCTGTTGATCGAGGTCACCGAGCCCGGGCGCTACCGCCAACTGGGCGGCACCATCGACGACGCCGCCGGAGAGGCCTTCGACAAGGTGGCCCGCTTCCTCGGCCTGGGCTACCCCGGTGGGCCCGCCATCGACCGGATCGCCGAAGTGGGGAATGCCGACGCCTTCGCCTTCCCCCGGTCGTATCCCGGGGGGTACGACTTCTCGTTCAGCGGTCTCAAGACCTCGGTGGTGACCATGGTTCGCAGGCACCCCGAGGCCTCGACGGCCGATGTCGCCGCATCGTTCCGGCGGGCGGTGGTCGACGTCCTGGTGACCCGGGCCATGGGGGCAGCCGACGACGTGGGCGCCACCGCGGTCTGCCTGGCCGGCGGGGTGGCGGCCAACTCCCTTCTGCGCCGGCGCACCGAGGACGCCTGCGCCGAGGCCGGGATCGGCGCCTTCCTGCCCAGCCGGGCGCTGTGCACCGACAACGCCGCCATGGTGGCGGCGGCCGGCTGGTGGCGCCTGCACCACGGGCGGGCCAGCGACCTGTCGTTGGGCGCCGACCCGACCCTGCGCCTGGCCGCGGCCACCTGATCGGAGTCGCCGGCGGGTGACGGCGCACCCGTGGACGACCTGGTGGGGGGCGTGACCGGGCCGGGGGCCTGGCACTCGGCCGTGCCGGTTGCCAAACTCGGCGCAGGTCGCTACCATTAGCACTCTCAACCTTCGACTGCTAACGCGTGCCACAGGAGGCCCGAACCCATGAGTCTGCATCCCCTTGACGACCGAATCGTCGTCCGTCCCGGAGAGTCCGAGGAGACCACCGCCTCCGGCCTGGTCATCCCCGATACCGCAAAAGAGAAGCCCCAGCAGGGTGAAGTCCTGGCCGTCGGCCCCGGTCGACGCGCCGAGGCCAGTGGGGATCTCATCCCCCTCGACATCGCCGTCGGCGACACCGTCGTCTACTCCAAGTACGGCGGGACCGAGATCAGCTCGGACGGGGAGGACCTGCTGATCCTCTCGAGCCGTGACGTCCTGGCCAAGGTGGGCAAGTAATGCCCAAGATCCTGAAGTTCGACGAGGCGGCCCGCCGCGGCCTCGAGGCGGGGGTGAACAAGCTCGCCGACACCGTCAAGGTGACCCTCGGTCCCAAGGGACGCAACGTGGTCATCGAGAAGAAGTTCGGTGCCCCCACCATCACCAACGACGGTGTGTCCATCGCCCGCGAGGTGGAGCTCGACGACGTCTTCGAGAACATGGGCGCCCAGTTGGTCAAGGAGGTCGCCACCAAGACGAACGACGTGGCCGGTGACGGGACCACGACGGCCACCGTGCTGGCCCAGTCCCTCATCAAGGAGGGTCTGCGCAACGTGGCCGCCGGGGCCAATCCGCTCGGGCTGCGCAAGGGCATCGACAAGGCGGTGGCCGCGGCCGTCGAGTCCATCAAGGAGCAGGCCAAGGAGATCGACTCGAAGACGGAGATCGCCCAGGTGGCCTCCATCTCCGCGGCCGACAACGCCATCGGTGAGGTGCTCGCCGATGCCATCGACAGGGTGGGCAAGGACGGCACGGTGACGGTCGAGGAGTCCAACACCTTCGGCATCGACCTCGAGTTCACCGAGGGGATGCAGTTCGACAAGGGCTACCTGTCCCCGTACTTCGTGACCGACGCCGAGCGCCAGGAGGCCGTGCTCGACGACCCGCTGATCGTGTTCGTGAACCAGAAGATCAGCGCCGTCCACGATCTGGTGCCGGTGCTCGAGAAGGTCATGCAGACCGGCAAGCCGCTGTTGATCATCGCCGAGGACGTGGAGGGCGAGGCCCTCGCCACCCTGGTGGTCAACAAGATCCGGGGCACGTTCACCTCGGTGGCCGTCAAGGCCCCCGGCTTCGGAGAGCGCCGCAAGGCAATGCTCCAGGACATGGCGGTGCTGACCGGTGCGCAGGTGATCTCGGAGGAGATCGGGCTGAAGCTGGACACCACCACGGTCGATCTCCTGGGCAAGGCCCGCCGGGTCATCGTGACCAAGGACGATACGACCATCGTCGAAGGTGGCGGATCTGAGGACGAGGTCAAGGGCCGCATCGCGCAGATCAAGCGCGAGATCGACGACACCGACTCGGACTGGGACCGCGAGAAGCTCCAGGAGCGCCTGGCCAAGCTGGCCGGAGGCGTCGCCGTGGTCAAGGTCGGAGCGGCCACCGAGGTGGAGCTCAAGGAGAAGAAGCACCGCATCGAGG
>Ga0307374_10005486_pt1 | contig 20481 bp, 20 predicted proteins | sample OX3MG_FD_202532 | JGI IMG/M metagenome (GOLD analysis project Ga0307374, IMG submission 202532) | Soil microbial communities from Risofladan, Vaasa, Finland - OX-3 | ecosystem: Environmental > Terrestrial > Soil > Coastal area > Acid sulfate soil | place: Finland: Risofladan, Vaasa | collected...
CTGGTGGGTCCCAACTGCATGGGCGTGATCAACACCGCTCCAGGCGTAAGGCTGGATGCGACGTTTGCGCCCGACAAACCCGTGCGCGGTCGCGTCGGCTTTCTCTCCCAGAGTGGAGGTCTGGGCATCGCGGTGATGGCGCGCGCCCAGGCGCTCGGGTCGGGGGTCTCGTCGTTCGTTTCGGTCGGGAACAAGGCCGACATTTCGAGCAACGACCTCATCCAGTACTGGGAGTCCGACCCCGAAACCGACCTGATCATGCTCTACCTCGAATCCTTCGGCAATCCGCGCAAGTTCGCGAGAATCGCGCGCCGGGTGAGCCGCTCCAAGCCGATCCTGGCGGTCAAGGGCGGCCGCACGCAGGCGGGCAACCGCGCCACGTCTTCTCACACGGGCGCTCTGCTGTCGGCTTCCGACGTCACCATCGACGCGCTGTTCGAGCAGGCCGGCGTGATCCGCACGGACACGCTGGCTGAGCTGTTCGACGCCGCGCTGCTCATGGGCAGCCAGCCCCTACCTGCAGGCAATCGCGTCGCCATCCTCACCAACGCAGGAGGCCCGGCGATCCTCTGCGCGGACGCGTGCGAGGCCGCGGGCCTGGTCGTGCCGCCGCTGCCTGACGCCGTCCGCGCCGAGCTCGCGAGCTTCCTGCCCACCGCGGGATCGACGGCCAACCCGGTCGACATGCTGGCCGCGGCCAGGGGCGACGACTACCAGCGGGCGATCGGGATCCTCGCGGGGTGCCGCGAGATCGACTCGCTGATCGTGGTCTTCACCCCGCCGCTGGTCACGCGGCCCTCGGAGGTGGTGCGCGCGATCCACGCGGCGGCCAAGAAGCTGCCCCGACCGATACCGCTGCTGTCCGTGTTCATGTCCAAGCAGAGCACGCCGCGCCTGATCCGTTCCGGGGACGTGTCGATCCCGCACTACCCGTTTCCCGAGGAGGCGGGCCGCGCGCTGGCGCTCGCCGCTCGCTATGCCGCGTGGCGCGCGATTCCCGACGAGCCGCTGCCCGAGCTGGACGGGATCGAACGTGACCGGGCGGCCGCGGTCATCGCCTCGGCGCTCGCCGAGGAGCCCGGCTGGATGTCGGCGGCCGCGGTGGCCGAGCTCCTCGCCTGCTACCGGATACCGCTGGTCGAGACCCGCATCGTGACCGGCGTTCACGACGCGGGACGGGCCGCGCAGAAGCTGGGGTCGGCGGTCGCGCTGAAGGCGATCGCGCCCGGCGTGCTCCACAAGTCGGATGCGGGAGGCGTGCGGCTTGGACTGAAGGGGTCGAACGCGGTCGAGCGCGCAGCCGAGGAGATGGCGGCAAGCTTCGCGGAGGCCGGCCATCCGATCGAGGCCTTCCAGGTGCAGCCGATCGTCGAGCCCGGGGTCGAGATGATCGTCGGGGTCGTGCAGGACCAGCACTTCGGGCCCGTTCTTGCCTGCGGGGCCGGCGGCACCGCGACCGAGCTGCTCAAAGACGTGGCGGTTCGGATCACCCCCATCACCCGGGGTGAGGCCGGGCGGATGTTGCGCTCGCTGAAGACCTTTCCCCAGCTGGACGGCTACCGCGGCGCGCCGAAGGCGGACGTCGGGGCGCTGGAGGACGTCCTGCTTCGTGTGAGCGCGCTGGTCGAGGCGCATCCGCAGATCGCCGAGATGGACCTCAACCCGCTGGTCGTCCACGTGTCAGGGGCGGTGGCGGTCGACGCGCGGATCCGGCTCGAGCCCGGCGCGGAGAGAAAGCCCCTCGGCGCCCGCTGACCGGTTCAGGCGGCCCGGTTGTCGCCGTCCTTGGGCCGGTGCTTCAAGTGGTCCATCCAGCGCAGGTTGAACGTGCTGTGCCAGGCCGCCTGGCCGTGCGGCGTGGATGGCACATCCAGACGATCGGTCCGCCTCGTGCGGACGCCGATGTCGCGAACGCCGCGTGCGCCACGTCGCTCCATCATGGTGGCCACAGCATCGACCGGGCCGCCCTCGGCGGCGAGTGCCTATCGGCCTTGTGATTCCGGGACCGTGACACCTCCGAGTGCGCGCAACGCATTGAGGATGACGGCGACGTCGATGGCCTCCTGGAAGAACGCCCCCGCCACCGGCGGCAGGAACCCGGCCGTGGCCAGGAGCATGCCGACCATGGACAGCGCCATGCCGGCGACGACGCTCTGGACCGCGATGTTGCGGGCGTGGCGGGCGATGAGCACCGCCTCGGCGACCCGATCGAGGCGGTCCACGACGATGACGGCGTCGGCCGCCTCCGACGAGGCCGTCGCGCCGCGCGCGCCCATCGCGATCCCCACGTCGGCCACCGCCAGCGCCGGGGCGTCGTTGACGCCGTCGCCCACCATCACCGTGACCGCGTTTGCGCGCTCCCGCCGAACGGCCTCGACCTTCTGCTCTGGTGTGTGCTCGGAGAGCACCGCGTCTACCCCGAGCGCCCCTCCGACTTGCTGGGCGACATCATTGCGGTCCCCGCTCAGCAGCACGATGCGGTTGATACCGGCCTGGCGCAGCATCCGGAGGGCCTGCGGGGTCTCGCTTCGCACGGGATCGACCATGATCAACGCGCCGGAGATCGCGCCGTCCACGGCCACGAACACGGCGGAGGCGCCGTCGGACGCCATGCGCTTGCGCACCTCGGCGGCGGCCTCCGGCATCGGCTTGCCGCCCAACAGCCAGCGCGCCTGGCCGAGAGCGACGCGATGCCCGTCAACCACCCCGTCGATGCCCTTGCCGGGATGCTCCTGCACCCCTTCGGGGAAATGCAGCGCGATCTGCCGGTCGCGCGCGGCGACGACTATGCCGTCGGCGAACACGTGAAGCGAGACCTGGTCGAGCGACGCCGCCAGGTGCAACAGCTCGCTCGAGTCAAAGCGGCCGAACGCCTCGACCGACGCGACCCGAGGCGCGCCCGCGGTCAGGGTTCCGGTCTTGTCGAAGACGAGCGTGCGCACGCGCGCAAGCGTCTCCAGCGCCCCGCCGCCTTTGACGATCACGCCGCGGTGCGCGGCCTGCGAGATCCCCGCGACGATGGCGACCGGCGCCGCAAGGATCAGAGGGCACGGTGTGGCGACGACGAGCACCGCCAGGGCGCGCACCGGGTCGCCGGAGATCACCCAGGCCGCCGCCGACACCACCAGGGTCAGGGGCAGGAACCAGAGCGCGTAGCGGTCGGCCAGGCGCACGAACGGCGCCTTCGAATCCTGCGCTTCGCGCACGAGTCGCACGATCCCGGCGTACGTGCTCTCGTCGGCGGTCGTCAGGGCACGCATGTCGAACGGGGCGCCCACGTTGACCGACCCGCTGCGCACGCGATCGGACGTGAGGTGCTCGACCGGCATCGACTCGCCGGTCAGCGCCGATTCGTCGAGGACGGCTCCCTCCGACGTCATCAGCCCGTCCACCGGCACCACCTCGCCCGGCTTGACAAGGAGGCGGTCTCCCTCCCTCACCTCCGCGATGTCAGGCGAGGTGAGCTCGCCGTCCAGATAGCGATGGACTACGCGGGGGGCGCGCGACAGCAGCGAGGACAGCTCGCGGCGCGCCCGCGCGCTGGCGAATCGCTCGAGCGCCTGGCCCCCCGACAGCATGAGACCGATCACCGCTCCAGCCAGGTATTGGCCCAGGATCAGCGAGCCGCCCATGGCCAGCAACGCGATCAGGTCGACGCCTGTCTCGTGGTGCCAGAGGTCCTTGCCCACCGAGATCCCGAGAGGCACGAGCGCGACCACCACCGCGATGGCCCACGCGAGGTCGGCAAGGGAAGGCTCCCGGGCAAGCCAGAGCACCACGCCCGCGGCCACGGCCGCCAGAACGGTCAGGAGGATCGCCACCGAGTTGCCCTCGAGGGGCGGGTCCGACGCGGGCGGAGACGGGGCCTTCCCAGGCGAGGTCCTCATGGATGGCGGCGAGCTCACGGTCTGGGCCATCTGAGCTTCAGGCGCCGAACCGTACTTCGAGCACGCCCGGCACGCCGAGCGCGACCGACTCGGCCAACCGGCCCGCGTGCGTCTGCGCCTCCGTCCCGATTGAGGCCACGCCGCCGGTGACGGTGACCGCTCCTGCGGGGAGGTTGATCCCCGCCTCGCGCAGGCGCGTCTCGAGCTCGACCTCGAGGTCCTCATCGCGGCGGGCGATCACCTTGACAAGGTCACGGCGGCTGAGGATCCCGACCAGGCGCCCGCCATGCATGACGGGTACGCGTTTGATGTCGGATTCGATCATCACCCTCGCCGCATGCGCCACCTCGTCGTCGGATTGCACCGTGATCACGTTCCGCGTCATGACATCGGAGACGTGAACGGGTGCGCTCCCGGCGGTCGGCTCGAGGGGGGTCGCTTGCGAGCGCGGGTCGGGACGCGTCTCCATCGAGATCAGGTCTGCCTCCGAGACGATGCCGACGAGCGCCCCACCCTCATCAACCACCGGGAGCGCCGAGATTGCGTTCGCGACCAGAAGCCCCGCCGCGTCCTTGACGCCGTCCTGCGGACCAATCGTCACCACGGCGCGCGTCATCACGGACGAGATCTTCATGACCTCAAGTTCCTCCAAGCCGCGGGCGCCAGACAGGTGCTTACGGCCTCGCTTCAGAGGGCCCTTCGCCTCTGCATGCCTCTTGCGCCGGCTCGCAGTGTTTGACTCGGCATGCCATATCTGACGGTCAAGGTGCTGAAGCACGGCACTTTCGAGGTCGACGTCGCCGGACATAACTTCGTCGTCGAAGACGGGACGGCCCCAACCGGGCGCGGCGCGGGACCATCGCCGGTCGACATGACGGTGGTGGGCCTCGTATGCAACGTGGCCGCAGCCGTCGACGACTGGCTGATCCGCGACTCGCATCTCGACACTGCCTTGCGCGTCACGGCGCACTATCGACTGAGCAGCACGCAACCTCGACAGGTCGCCTCGGTCGACCTGACGGTGAACCTCCCCGAGCTCGCAGCTGAGCGAACGGCCGAGGTCAAGGGCGTGATCCAGCGGTGCGTCGCCGGCGCGACGATTCCCCCTTCGCTCGAAGTGGGCCTGACCCTCGTCACGGGTGAGCCTGCATCGACGGGCCCGGCGCTCGGCGCGGACCGATAGTCCCTTCCCCCTAGGGACCCTGGACCCCATCCACGAGGGGCCAAACGGCAGTCGTTGAGGGGCGCGGCGGCCTGTTGACTGAGGTCATGAGCCGTCCGACGCTCACTCAGAACAACTCCCTCATAGAGGGCACATCAGGAGGAGACGACATGAATTCGGCAATCAGGTGGCGGATTATCAGCCTTCAGGCGGCCATGGTTATCGTTCTGGCGGCCGCAGCGGGATTTGCCTTCTACGAGGGCAGTTTCGTGACCGGCATGGTGCGCGACGAGCTGACCGCGCAGCAGGTTTACTTCCCGCCCGCAAGCCAGATCACGGCAGGCGGCGCGCTCGACCCGGCGGAGTTCCCCGCCGAGATTCGCGACCAGGCCGGCAACCAGGTCATAACCGGTGACCAGGCCAAGATCTACGCCAACGACTTCATCGGCAAGCACCTGGCCGGCGTGGCCAAGGGCCAGACATACGCCCAGGTGAGCACGGCGGGCCAGACGCTGAGCGCCCAGATCGCGGCCACATCCCCGACTGATCCCACCTACGCGGGCCTTCAGACCCAGCTCGCAACGATCAACGGCCAGAAGGCCACCCTGTTCCAGGGTGAGATGCTTCGTGCGACGCTTCTCAACTCTTGGGGCTGGTGGACGCTGGGCATCTACGCCACGTACGCAGGAGTCGGACTTCTGATCGCCGCGCTGGGCGTGTTCGGAGCGCTGGTCTTCGAGCTCTTCGTCGCGGCCCGCAAGACCGAGACGTACAAGGTCGCACCAAAGGTCGCGGCCTCGGCAAGGAGCGGGCAAGCGCCTGCTTGACATCTAACAAGGACGGCAAGCTCCGGCGGGAACGTCTCGCCGGAGCTCTCTTTTTGCCACGCGCGCTTGCCGAAGAGAGTTAGATATGGAACGAAAGTGGCAGTTTCCTCCACGACCGCGAACCCCGCAGCCCAGGACTCGTCGGTCAAGAACCCGTACAGCTCCCTCCCCAACTGGCTGTACCCGAGCTTCGTGGTCGTCGCCCTCAGCCTCTTCGGCATCTTCGCCGTATGGGTGGTCTTCTTCCAGCACCAGGGATACTTCGCTCCGTATCTCAGCCCGTTCTACTCGCCGCTGATCAAGGTCGGCCCGATACCGCCAGGGATCTGGGTCGCGTGGGCGCCACTCGCCTTCCGCCTCACCTGTTACTACTACCGCAAGGCATATTTCCGATCATTCTTCTGGCATCCCCGCTCCTGCGCCGTGCCTGAGCCCAGCCGCGGCCGCTACCGGGGTGAGACCGCTTTTCCCTGGATCCTCAACAACCTCCACCGCTTCGCCTTCTATGCCACCGTCGTCCAGGTCGCCTTCCTGTGGTTCGACGCGATCGTGGCCTTCAATTTCGGAGGGCGGTTCGGCATCGGCCTGGGCAGCCTGTTGATGCTGGCCAACGTGCTCCTGCTGTCGGGCTACACCTTCGGCTGCCACGCGTTCCGCCACCTGGCCGGCGGAGAGTTGAACTGCTTCTCATGCTCGCTGGCCGCGCGTGCCCGGTTCCGCCTGTGGAAGGGCGTGACCGTCTTGAACATCAAGCACGACAGGTGGGCATGGGCGAGCCTGGTGACGGTCGCGGGCACAGACATCTACATCCGGCTCTTGCTCGCGGGCGTCCTGCACGATCCAAGGTGGATCTCCTGAGCGCCGCCCCCTACGAGACGGTTGAGACCGACGTCCTGGTCCTCGGCGCCGGCGGCGCCGGGCTGCGGGGCGCCATCGCGGCGGCGGAAGAGGGCCTCCGAGTCCTCATCGTCTGCAAGTCGCTGCTCGGCAAGGCCCACACGGTCATGGCCGAAGGCGGTGTCGCGGCCGCGATGCACAACGTCGCCTACCAGGACACCTGGGAGGTGCACTTCGCCGACACCATGAAGGGCGGCAAGCTGATCAACGACTGGCGCATGGCAGAGCTGCACGCCAAGGAGTCGCCTGAGAGGGTGCTCGAGCTCGAGCGCTGGGGCGCTGTGTTCGACCGCACCTGGCAGGGACGGATCCACCAGCGGCCGTTTGGCGCGCACACATATCCACGCCTGGCTCACATCGGCGACCGCACCGGCCTCGAGCTCATCCGGACGCTCCAGGACCGGGCGGTGCACACGCCCGGCGTTGACGTCCACATGGAGGTCAACGTCTTCAAGCTGCTCAAGGCGGACGGGCGAATCGCAGGCGCGCTTGCCTACCGCCGCGCCGACGGCTCGCTGATCCTGTACCGCTGCGCTGCGCTATTGCTCGCGACCGGAGGCACCGGCAAGATGTACCGCGTCACGTCCAACTCGTGGGAGAGCACGGGTGACGGGACCGCGCTGGCCTATCACGCCGGCGCGCAGCTCCGCGACATGGAGATGATGCAGTTCCACCCGACAGGCATGGTTTGGCCGGTCGGCGTGCGGGGCCTACTGATCACCGAAGCGGTGCGCGGCGAGGGCGGCGTGCTGCGCAACAAGGATGGCGAGCGCTTCATGGAGCACTACGACCATGAGCGAATGGAGCTGTCATCGCGCGACGTGGTCGCGCGGGCCATCAACTCGGAGGTCTTGGCCGGTCGAGGGACTCCGCACGGCGGAGTCTTCCTCGACATCACGCATCGAAAGCCGGAGTTCATCAAAAGCAAGCTGCCGTCTATGTACGACCAGTTCCTGAAGCTGGCCAACGTCGACATCACAAAGCAGCCGATGGAGGTCGCGCCGACGATTCACTACGCGATGGGCGGGGTGCGGGTGGACGCGGAGACCGGCGCCACCACCGTTCACGGGCTGTTCGCGGCGGGAGAGGTCGCTTCAGGTCTGCACGGCGCCAACCGACTGGGCGGAAACTCCCTGAGCGACCTGCTCGTGTTCGGCAAGCGCGCCGGAGAGGGCGCCGCTGCGGCCGCCAAGACAGACGCGAAGGCGGCTCAAACCCCCCTCGACGACAAGGAGGTGGAGGAGGCGATCGCGGACCTGATGGCGCCCCTCGACCGGCCTGCGGGCGAGAGCCCTTACAAGCTGATGGCCGAGATCCAGGAGGCGATGACGAAGTACGCGCCGATCGTCCGGGACGGTCCGGGGCTCGAGGAGGGTCTGACTGCGATCCGCGAGATCGGCGCCCGCGCGGCGGTGTGCGGCACCGGCGGTTCGAAGACCCTCGCCTTCAACCCTGGCTGGCACACCTCCGCCGACCTGAGGTCGATGCTGGTCAACGCCGAAGCGCTGCTCCGAGGCGCCGTCGAAAGGAAGGAGAGTCGAGGAGCGCACGCGCGCTCGGATTATCCGAAGCTCGACGACCAGCTGGAGATGGTCAATTTCGTAGCGGAGAAGACGACCGAAGGCATGACGGTCACCGCCGAGAAGCGGGCCCCGATGCCCGGTTATCTGGCGGACGCCATCCACCATTCCTATGCCCGATACACCCCTGAGGAGATCGAATAACCGACTGATGGAAATCTCGAACCTCGACCTGAACATCTGGCGCGGCGATTCCAGCGGTGGGGACGTCGTCTCCTATCGCGTCCCGGTGCGAGAAGGCATGGTGGTGCTGGACGCGGTCCTGTGGGTGCAGGCCCACATGGCCTCCGACCTGGCGGTCAGGTGGAACTGCAAGGCGGCTAAGTGCGGGTCGTGCTCTGCCGAGATAGACGGCTTCCCGCGCCTGATGTGCAAGACGCCCATCACCGAATACGGGACCAGCCTGACGGTCCGGCCCATGAAGGCCTTCCCGGTCATCAAGGACCTGGTCACCGATGTGAGCTGGAACTACGAGGTCAACAAGCAGATCCCACCGTTCACGCCGAGTGAGAAGGACAGCACCAGCAGCGAGCCGTGGCGCATCCAGCAGAAGGATGTGGAGCGCGTGATGGAGTTCCGCAAATGCATCGAGTGCTTCCTGTGCCAGGACGTGTGCCATGTGCTGCGAACCCATGATGCGAAGAGCGCTTTCTATGGTCCACGCTTCATGGTCCGCATCGCCAGCCTCGACATGCATCCAAAGGACGTACTCGACCGCCGGCCGATGCTGAAGGGAAAGGCGGGCGTCGGCTACTGCAACATCACCAAGTGCTGCACAGAGGTATGCCCGGAGCACATCAAGATCACGGACAATGCCATCATCCCGCTCAAGGAGCGAATGGACGATGTCTACTTCGACCCCATCAGGGCGATCGCCAAGAGGCTGGGCGGCGGTCCGAAGCGGCGCCCGGTCTGAGTCCGCGGACATGTACATCGAGCACTCCGTCCACGTCGATCACCCGATCAAGGCGTGCTCGGATGCGTTGCTGGAGGGCCCGCGCAAATGGTTTCCGCGCATCGGCGACAAGAACGTATCCAGGGTCGGAGTGCACGTCGCCGGCGTGCCGATCCGCAAACGCGTGGCCGTGGAGCTCGGTGAGCCGGTGAAGACGTCGACCTGGACCGTGATCCCGCTCACCTGGAAGGCGACGTTTCCGGAGAAGCTGTTTCCCGAGATGACAGGCAAGATCGAGCTCTCGCCATCCGACACGGACGTGACCCGCCTCACGGTGAGCGGGATGTATCAGCCACCGCTGGGGGGCCTGGGGCGGCAGCTGGACCAGGCGCTGATGCACAACGTGGCGGAGGCCACGGTGAAGGAGCTGGCGGAGTCGATCGCGGCCCGCCTGGAGAAAGCCCTGAAGGGCGAGGCGCGGAAGCCCGGCTAACTAGCCGTTCGAGCCTGGCGTCGTCGTGTGACGCGCCAGGTAGGCCGCAGCTTCCGCGCGCCGGGCGACCTCGAGCTTGGAGAGGATCGTCGACACGTAGTTCTTGACCGTCTTCTCGGCCAGGCGAAGCTCCTTGCCGATCTGGCCGTTGGTCATGCCCTGCGAGACGAGGGTGAGGATGCGCTCCTCTTGCGCCGAGAGCCGGGACAGCTTCTCGTCGCGCATGGTCTTGCCCTTGCGCAGGCGCTCGAGCACCGACTTCGTAACCTCGGGGTCGAGCAGGCTCCTGCCGGCTCCGACCTCGCGGATGGCACGGATCAGCTCGCCGCCGCGGATCTGCTTCAGGACATAACCCGCCGCGCCGGCCATGATCGAAGCGAAAAGCGCCTCGTCGTCGGCAAACGAGGTGAGCATGAGGACCTGTGTCTTCTCGAGCCGGGCGCGGATCTCGCGGGTGGCCTCGATCCCGCTGCCGTCGACCAGCCGCACGTCCATGACGACCACGTCGGGTCGCGTCCGCACCGCCTGGTCGATCGCCTCCTGGACCGAGCCTGCCTCTGCGACCACCGTGAGATCGTCGTTGGCGTTGATCAAAGACTTGACTCCGTCGCGCACCACCTCGTGGTCGTCGACCAGCAGGATCCGGATTCGTGTTTTCGCCATTGCCCTCATGTTCGCATCCCGCCCGTTGATTGCGTTGGGCCGCCGGTCCCGATCCGAGTGGGCCTTTCGGCCCTGTTCAGGATTCGCGGATCGGGAACCGCACTCTCAACCGTGTCCCCTTTCCGGCGGCGCTCGAGATTTCGAAGGTGGCGCCAAAAGCCGAAACCCTCTCCCGCATGTTGCGCAGGCCGTTGCCCACGTTTCCGTGGTGGGCGTCGAAGCCGACGCCATCGTCCTCGATCGCCAGCTCGGCGGTCGATCCCCGGCGCCCGAGGCTCACCCGGACCTTTGACGCCTGCGCATGCCGGGAGACGTTCGAAAGCGCCTCACGAGTGAGCTGGACGATGTCGGCCGAGCGCGGCGAAAGCGCTGCCGCGACTGCGGCGTCGACCTCCATCTGGACTTTTATATGCGAGCGCGATTCGAGGTCCTGCCCCAGCACGCGCAGCGCCTGGTCGAGCTGGCGGTCCGCGAGGATCCCGGGACGCAGGCCGAAGATGTAGTTGCGAAGGTCACGAATGACCTTGTCCAGCTCTTCGACCGAACTCTCGATCCGGGCAGCTGTGTCCGGCGAACCGGCGAGCAGGGCGGTGCCCTGGAGGTTCATGCCGACGGCGAACACCGACTGGATGATGCCGTCGTGCAGCTCCTTGGCGATGCGCTCGCGCTCCTCCATCAACCCGAGGCGGCGAAGGTCGGCCTGTGCCTTGTCGAACTCCAGCGCCACCGAGGCCTGGTCGGTGAAGCTTTCCACGATCCGCCGCGTCTCCTCGTCGAACGGGCGTCCTCCACGGAGGTTGGCGACCATCAGCGTGCCCGCAGCCCCGCCCGGCACCCGCAGCGGGACGAACAGCCCGGGTCCATGGCGTCCCAGCCGGACGATAGGCTGGAAGGCGCGCGGGTCGGAGCTGAGGTCGGCAAGCACCAGTGACCGGCCGCCGCGCATCACCTCGCCCGAGATCGAGCGGTCCGCCGGCATCGTCTGCCCGATCAGCTCGGCCGACCTGGCGCCGACCGAGGCGCTGACCACCAGCTCGCCTGACGTGTCGCTCATCGTGATGATCGTCGCGACGTCCGCCGAAGCCAGCTCGAGGGCATGTTCTGCGACCTTCTCCAGGAGGGCTCTGCGTTCGGCGCCCCCGAGCACCTGGTTCGTGATGTCGCGGAGGGCGTCCAGCCAGCGCTCTCGGGAGCGGATCTCCTCGTACATCGAGGCATTGGCGATCGCCACGCCCGCCTGCGTGGCGAGCACGACCAAGGACTCCTGGTCCTCCTCGCTGAACTCGTCGGCGGTGCGCTTCTCGGCCAGGTAGATGTTTCCGTACACCCGTCCCATGGCCTGGACCGGGGCGCCCAGGAATGAGCGCATCGCAGGGTGGTGGGCCGGGAAACCGACCGTCTTCTCGTGCGCGGCGATTTCCCGGATTCGGACCGGTCGCGGATCCTGGATGAGAAGGCCGAGAACCCCGTGACCTTGCGGCAGTGCGCCGATCTGGCGCCGCTCCCGCGCGGAAATGCCCGTCGTCACGAACTCGACCAGAGAACCGCGTTCGCCAATGACGCCGATCGCCCCGTAGCGGGCGTCGGTGAGCTGCGCGGCAAGATCGACGATGCGCTGGAGGACGACCGGGAGCGACAGCTCAGAAGCGAGGGTCAAGCCTGCCTCGAGCAGAACGTCCTTGCGGTCCCCCGGACCTGCCATCGATGGCGAATTTACGACAATTGGCCCGCAGCCAGCGGGGCGATGGACCCTACTGGCGAACCACCCCCTCTGGAAAGCTGAGGGCATGAGCATTCACGGTTTCGGCCGGATTCTGCTGGCCACGGACGGAAGCGACCAGGCGCAAGCCGCTGTCGCGGTCACATCTTCTTTCGCGCTCGCCTCGGCGGCCGAGGTACGTGTCGTCCACGTCTGGAACCTCGAGGTGCACCACCGACACGGAGTGTGGGACGTGGAGATGCGCAGCGAGGCGGAGAAGCTGCTCGGCGAGACGGTCGACAAGCTGCTTGGGGCCGGGATCCGAGCCGAAGGTCGGATCATCCGCGCCGACGCGGGTCACGTGGCGGCCGCCATCGCCGAGTCGGCGCGCGAGTTCGCAGCCGACCTTGTCGTCGTCGGGTCGCGGGGCCTGCCCGATTGGCAGGCGATGATCCAGCACAGCACGAGCCACCAGCTGCTCGGCTCGGTCGACGCGCCCGTGCTGATCGTGCGCGGGCCTGCACCGGAACCTCGCCACGAGTCGCCTCGGGTGCTGCTCGCCATCGCAGGCGGCGATGACCTGGTGCCGGGAGTCCGAGCCGCCATCGCGGCCGCCACGGCGCCCGGCGCCGAGGTGCGCGTCGTCCACGTCGCCCAGGCGGTGATCGGGATCCAGGGCATCGCATATGTCGAGCCCGATGAGGAGATTCGCGAAACGATCGACAAGGCCTCCACGCTGCTCAAGGAAGCAGGGATCAAGTTCGACTCGATGGTCCTGGACGAGGGTCCTGTCGCCAAGGCCGTGGCGGCGATCGCGGCCAGGTGGGAGGCCGATGTGATCGTCGTGGGCGGAAGCAGGATGGGTGATCTAGGCAGCCTCATGCTCGGCTCGGTCACGCACGACCTCCTGCGGGCGACCGCCCGACCGATCCTGGTCGCGGAGCGGATCAGATGAACGCCCTGCCGCGCCGGCGCACGGTGGCCGACGTCATGACCGCTCGCGTCCATGTCGCCGGCCCGCTGACCCCGTTCAAGCTCCTGGTGCGCCTGATCCAGGAGAACCGGGTCAGCGCGATCCCGATCGTCGACGTCAACGGCTTCCCGCTGGGAATCGTCTCCGAGTCCGACCTACTGCTCAAGGAGCGCCGGCACGAGCTCGAAACCAAGCCCGACCTGTTGCACATACGGCGCCGCCAGAGAGAGAGGGCCAAAGCCGATGGCCTGGTCGCCTCCGACCTCATGACCACGCCGCCAATCACGGTCAGCTCGACGACGGGCCTCACGCTCGCCGCCCGGATGATGCAGGTTCGCAACGTGCGGCGCCTGATCGTCGTCGACGAGCGCGGCCGGATAGCCGGCGTCGTCAGCCGCGGCGACCTGCTGCAGGTCTTCCTGCGCACCGACGAGGAGCTCCGGGACGAGATCGTCGATCGCCTGATCCCCGCGCTGATGCTCTCAGCCGAGCAGCCGGTCGGAGTCGAGGTCCGCTACAACGTGGTCACGCTCACAGGCGAGGTCGACCGGAGAAGCGACGCCGAGATCCTGGCCCGCATGACCAGGGAGCTCGACGGCGTGGTCGAGGTGGTGAGCCAGCTCACGTACAAATGGGATGACTCCAGGCCGGTGCGTGAGCTTGCCCAGCCGGCGCTGCAGACCACCGAGTCGATCTAGGTCGCTCTTCCCTAAACCGCCGCGGTCTGAGTCGAGCTGACGACCACCCGGACTGCGGGCGGCTGGCGCAGCGTGTTGTGGATCGTGCAGTGGTCGATCACCCGCGAGAACGCCGCACGCCTGGCATCGGTCAACCCGGGCGCATCGACGAGGAGCTCGATCTCGCCGACTCGGTGGGGGTTCTCTGCCCAAAGGTGGCTGCACTCGACTTTCAGCCCGTCGGTGGAAAGCCCGTTGCGGCGCAGGAACCGCTCTGCGTAGAAGGCGACGCAGGCGCCCAGGCCGGCGATGAAGATCTCGGTCGGGGTGGGGGCGGTGTCGTCCCCCCCATCCTCGACCGGTTGATCGCTGAGCATCTCATGACCTCGGGCCGCGATCCGGAGCGTGTCACCGCCGGCATAGGTGATGACGACGGGGGCCGGTGCGGAGCCTGCCATCAGATGAAGAGGGTGATCGCGCCCTGCGCCTCGGACAGCGCCTTGGTCGCGCCCGCCGGCTCCTCGAGGCCATCGATGAGGTCCTCGCGCTTGAGGCCTAGCAGGTCCATCGTCATCTGGCAGGGGATGAGGTGAACGCCCAGCTCCTTGGCGGCTTCCATCAGCTCGTGGGGGCTGGCGACGTGGTGCTCGTGGGCGAGGTGGTTCATCATCGCCGGGCCCGCGCCCGCGAAGTTCATCTTGGACAGCTTCAGGTGCTGGTCCCCGCCTCGGTTCATCGTCGAAAGCATCTTCTGCATCCAGTTCTCGCCCGTGATGCGGACCTGGTTCTTGACCAGCGGGAACAGACCCCAGAACGTGAAGAATACGGTGGTCTCCTTGCCCATCGCCGCGCCGGTGGTGGCGAGGATCAGGGTCGGCCAGAGCTTGTCGAGCTCACCGCTCCAGGCGAAGATCACGAGCTTTTCCGGCTGCTCCTTCGTCTTCTCGGCGAGCTTTTCGGCGAACTGCGCCAGGGGCGGTTTCTCGATCGTATCGACGCTCATGGTCATAGCTCCTTCTTCTTGAGGGTGAAATGAAAGATCCCGGCTGACTCGCTGGACTCGACCAGCGGGTTGCCCGTCGTCTGCGCCCAGGCCTTGAAGTCGGGCACGGAGCCCGGGTCGGTGGCGAAAACCTCGAGCAGCTGGCCCGGCGCCAGCTCCTTCATGGCCTTGGCCGTCTTGATGATCGGCATCGGGCAGGAAAGCCCTTTCAGGTCAAGCGATTTGGCGATGGTGGCGCTCATGTCTGCTCCTCGATTACGGCAGCCGTCCCTGGGGGACGGTGTGCCAGTAGGTCTTGTTGAACAGGGTCTTGAGCCAGTGCCAGCGGCGCGCGGGCGTGGGCGAAACCGGCGGGTGGTCGTAATCGAAGCTGATCGTGGTGGCCTGCCCCTGGCCGGTTTCCAGGAAGCACATGACCTTGCCGTCGTACACGTGGGTCGGGGGCGCCTCGCCCCTGACAGCGGCGGCTAACGCCCCCGCGGCGACCGAAGCCTCGTAGTGGGCCACCGATCCGCTCTTGGAGATGGGGATGTTCGTCGCGTCCCCAACGGCCCAGATGTTCTGGAAGCCAGTGTGCTTCAGGGTGTTCTTGTCGACCGGGACCCAACCTCGCTCGTCGCCGAGCCCTGAGTCTTCAATGACCTTCTGGCCCCGGTGCGGCGGCACCAGCACCAGGAGGTCGTACTCCATCGTATCGCCTTCCAGCGAGGTCACCGTCTTGGCGATCGGGTCGACCGTCTCGACGTTGAAGAAACCGGTGAGCTCGATCCCGCGCTCGGCCAGGATGGGCTGGACCAGCTTCGAGGTCGCCTCGATGGTGAAGGCCCGGTTCAACGGTGAGAGCAGCCCGATCTCGGACTTGTCCCGTATGTGGCGAGAGCGAAGGTAGTCGTCCAGCAGAAAGGCGAACTCGACCGGGGCCGGCGGGCATTTGTACGGGATGCCGGCGACGCCGATGAGGATCTTGCCGCCCTCGAACTCCTTGAGGGCCTTGAAGAGCCGGGTCGCGCCGTCCATGGTGTAGAAGTCATGGGCTCCCGCCCCTCCCGGCACCTCTTCCATCACGGTTCGGCTGCCGGTCGCGAGCAGCAGCTCGTCGTAGCGCAGGGTGCGCCCTGACGCGAGGACGACCTTCTGGGTCGCCGTGTCGACGCGCGTGGCGCGATCGACCACGAGCTTGATGTCGTGGCGCAGGAGCGAGGCCTCCGGCCGCTGGAGCGCTTCCGGGTGCTCCTGGCCGATCGCGACGTACAGGAAACCCGGCTGGTAGACGTGGATGCCGGTGGTATCGACCACGGTGACCCTCGCCCGATCCCCGAGATCCTTCGCCACGAGGTTCGCGACCACCGTTCCGCCGACGCCGCCGCCCAGGATGAGGACGTCGTTCTGCATGGTTCTATCTCGCCTTCCGCACCACGAAGTGCGTGAAGCCGTCGTCCTCACGGACCTCGACCAGGTCCTGCTTGGCCTTGGCCACCCACGCGGGGATGTCGGTCTTGGAGCCGGCGTCGCTGGAAAGCACGTCGAAGGCCTGCCCGACCTGGCCCTGCCGGATCGCGCCGATGAGGTTCATCAGCGGGCCGGGGCAGGCCATGCCCCTGGCGTCGATCGTCTTTTCAACCTGTACCGTGCTCATCGCAACCTCCACGAACTCAGATGAATACGACCTGGCCGTCGGACGCGGAGGCCATGAACGCGGCGACCCCCTCCACGCCGTCGACGATGGGGTCGAGGTCTGTTTGCTTCAGGTGGAACATGTCCATGGAAAGTGCGCAGGCCTGGATGTTCACCTCGCCCACGTCCTTCGCCTGCTTGAGGAGCTCGCTCCAGTGCTCACCCGGATGGGCGCGGATCACGGGCGCCTGCGCGGCCGTCGCGTCAGACGAGAGGGCGTGGTCGGCGGTGACCTGGCCCGATCGGAAGGCGTCGAGCGCGTAGTACTGGAGGAAGACGTTGACCGGCCGTCCCATGGCGGCAGCCCCCACCACGAGCACCGCGGCCGCGCTGAGCTTGTCGTCGGTGCCTGAGAAGAGAACCAGCGAGATCGGCTTTTCCCGTTCGTCCATAACCTGAGTTTTAGCCGGTTCGAACCGGCGCAGCAGAGCCAGATGTCCCCCCGCAGGGAGGGCTGATGGCCTTAACTCGGCCGTTCCGTCCAATGCCCGGCGTACCGTCTGACACGTTGATCTCGGGCCATTCGGCCGTACTGGAACTGAATCGCCGACCTAACTTGGAGTCATGGGCCATCGATCGCCGCTGCCTGGTGCCGGCTGGTGGGTCGGCTCCACGAAGGCTGGCTGAGCTCGAATGGCGTTTGGCGTGATCTCCAGCTCTCCGCTCCGTGCAGTCCCGTCGACCCACGCCGTGCTGGGTGCCGGCTACGCCGTCCTCGTCGCCTCGGTGGCGATCGGGTCATGGCTGGGATGGCCGGCGCCCGTCACCGGCGGACTGGTGGAGCTTGGGACGGCTGTGTTGTGGCTTGCGGCCTTCCGTCACTGGAGCCGGTCGGGCGACGAGGAGACCAGGCGGTTCTGGCTGCTGACGGGCTGGGCCGCCCTGGCCGTGGCCGGCTATGGAGTTGCCGGAGGTCTCGCGGACCTGACTGGGACGCGTTGGCTCGGCGCGATCGCCGCGCTGTGCGTGGTGACCAGCGCCCCTCTGATGCTTGCAGGAATGGCCTCACGCTCCCGGCGACAAGAAGGCGCCGAGGCAGGCGCCAGCACCGTCCTCGACGTGGGGATCATAGTGCTGTCGGCCGGCGGCCTCCTCGGCCCCAGCCTGATCGGCCCCGAGATCCAGTCGGGCGACCCCCGTCTCGTCATGCTGGCGGCGGTCTGGCTGGTGCTCCTGTTCGGGCTCGGCGTCTACATGCTCCTCGCCTACCGGACGCCGGTCGACAGGTCGCCGGCAGGCCTGTTTTTGATGAGCGGGATGCTGGCGATCCTCACCATTGCCGGGTTCGCGGGCGCGATCGCCGTCGGGAGGGGCGATGCGCTGCCGCCGTGGTGGGTCGATGCAATCTACGGGGTTGGGGTCCTGGTCGGGCTGCAAGCACCGCGATTCGACGTGCGGATCAAAGGCGCCGGCGTATCGAACCAAGGCTCGGGGATGTGGCGATCTGCTCGCATGCTCCTGCCATATTTCGCATTCGTCCCGCTGATGGCCGCCACCCTCGTCGCGGCGCTGGCCATGCGAGGGAACGACATCGCGAAGTCGCTCGCCGTCACCCTGGTCGTGGTGAGCGCGCTGGTCGCAGCCAGGCAGATGCTCCAGGTGACCATGAACCGCCGCCTGGCGTCCGAGACGGCGGCGTTGCTCAAGTCGAGCCGGGAGAACGAGGCCAAGATCGCGCAGCTCAGCAAGACCAAAAGCGAGGTGATGTCGAACCTGAGTCATGAATTCCGCAACGCGCTGGTCGGAATCCAGGGCTTCAGCGAGATCATGCGCAGCGAGGACCTGCCTCCCCAGGAGGTCAAGGAGTTCGCATCCGACATATTCGACGACTCCACCCGGCTGACCAGGATGATCAGCGAGATGCTCGACCTGGACCGCATGGAGTCGGGCCGTGTGACTCTCGACCTCAAACCTCTCGACCTCAACGCCGTTGTCGAGCAGGCGGTCGACCGGGCGAGGGTGTCGGGCGCGAAGTGCGAGATCGTCTGCAGGCTCCAGGAGCCCCTGCCGGTGGTCGACGCCGACACCGATCGCCTGTTCCAGGTCGTCTCCAACCTGCTGGGCAATGCGGTCAAGTACTCGCCGGAAGGCGGCGAAATCCTCGTCACGACCTCGCAGGTGGACGGCTACGTCCGGGTCTCGGTGAAGGACCATGGGGTCGGCATCGCCCCCGAAGATCTTCCACGCCTCTTCCAGCGATATGAGCGTATCGACACGAAGACCGGCAACAAGATCTCAGGGACCGGGCTCGGGCTGGTGATCTCGCGCCAGATCGTGGAGATGCATGGCGGCCGGATCTGGGCCGGCCGCAATGAGGGAGGCGGATCCGAGTTTGCGTTCGCCATCCCGGTCGGGGCGCGCACTGCGCCGAGCAAGGGAGCAGCACCCTCCGTCAAACGAGCTGCCTGATCGGATTCCGACGGGCACAATAGGGACATGAGCGACCAGACCATCTCAATGGATGAAGCGAGCCGCCTTTACGAGCTCGATCGAACCCACTGGCTTCATCCGCAGGGCGATCTCGGCGCGCCGGCGGGCACCGTTCCGCAGCTCATCTTCACGAGCGGGCGGGGCGCCACCCTGATCGATGTCGAAGGCCGCGAGTACATCGACGCGATGGCATCTCTCTGGAACGTCAACGTCGGCTACGGCCGCGATGAGCTGGCGGAGGCCGCCGCGGAGCAGATGAGGTCGTTGGCGTTCAGCTCGGCTTACGGCGGCTTCGGCACCACTCCCGCGATTCGCCTCGCGGCCAAGCTGGCCGAGCTCGCGCCGGGCGACCTCGAGGTGACCTACTTCGCCTCGGGTGGCGCCGAGGCCAACGACACGGCATACAAGGTCGCGCGGCTTTACTGGAAGGTGCGCGGACAGCCCGACAAGGTGAACATCGTGTCGAGGCTGCGTGATTACCACGGCCTCACCTACGGCGCCACGAGCGCGACCGGCCTGGCCAACTTCTGGAAAGGATTCGAGCCGCTGGCGCCGGGTTTCCTGCATGCTCCGGCGCCCAGCGTGTACCGGTACTCGGGCGACGGCCCCGCCGGCGTGGCGTACGCGCGCGCTCTCGAGAAGGTGATCCTGGACGCCGGGCCGGACACCGTCGCAGCGGTCGTGGCCGAGCCGGTGCAGGGCGTCGGGGGCGTGATCGTCCCTCCGCACGAATACTTCCCGGCCGTAAGGGAGGTCTGCGACAGGCACGGCGTGCTGCTCATCGCCGACGAGGTGATCACCGGGTTCGGGCGCACTGGCCGGTGGTTCGCGCTGCAGCACTGGAACGTCCAGGCCGACCTGATGATCTTTGCCAAGGGGGTCACGAGCGGTTATCTGCCCCTCTCGGGAGTGATGCTGACCCACCAGGTCCACGACACCCTCAAGTCTCTGAAGGGCCCGTTCCAGCACGGGTTCACGTACAGCGGCCATCCGACCGCATGCGCGGTCGCACTTCGCAACTTGCAGATCATCGAGGACGAGCGACTCGTCGAACGCGTGGCCGAAATCGGACCGTATCTCCAGCAGCGGCTCCAGCACCTGCGCTCACATGACATCGTCGGCGACGTGCGAGGCCTCGGACTGATGGCCGGCGTCGAGTTCGTCCGCGATCGCACGTCGAAGGAACCGTTCGATGCGTCGCTCGGCGTGGCGCGGCGCGTGTGGACCGCCGCGCTCGAGATGGGAGTGATCGTGCGGCCCCTCCCCGGCGACGTCATCGCCCTTTCCCCTCCGTTGGTCATCAGCGAGCACGAGATCGACCGGGTCGTCGCCGTGCTCGACCACGTGATCGCCAACGTCGCCAGGGAACTGGGCGCGCAGGTTTAGGCGCTCGGACCACACGGAGTCTTCGAACCGATTTCGTGTGCGCCGACCGATGTGCCGCAGGGCATTTGGGCGGCAGACTCGAGGGGAATTCGGGAACGACCAAAGGAGTTGCCCTCAGAGGATGTCGAAAGTGTTGGCGATGAGCAGGTACATGTGGTCGCTGGTGGCGCGGCGCAACCGGCCGGCCGGAGCTGACAGCCCGGCGTCCGCGCGGGCGCGCTGGGACCGGGCGGAG
>Ga0307374_10005488_pt1 | contig 20477 bp, 12 predicted proteins | sample OX3MG_FD_202532 | JGI IMG/M metagenome (GOLD analysis project Ga0307374, IMG submission 202532) | Soil microbial communities from Risofladan, Vaasa, Finland - OX-3 | ecosystem: Environmental > Terrestrial > Soil > Coastal area > Acid sulfate soil | place: Finland: Risofladan, Vaasa | collected...
GGCCATACACCATCCTGTACGTTATACTGAACGGAATCGGCGGAGACTCGCCGTCACACGAGGGGGGCGAGCCATGCGCGCGACCAGTGGGGAGCAGCCGACGACAACGGCGACGACGACACCGCCGTCTGGCGCCGCCATACGTCCGGCGCCCGCCCTCAGCCGCAGCGAACGCGCCATCGCGCCTTTCATCCCTTCCATCGCCGACGCCTTCTTTGCCTGCGTCTTGTTTGGCGGCCTGTTCATCACACAGAGCCGCATTCTGGGCGTCGATGGTGACTCAGGATGGACACTACGCCTCGGGCAGATTATCCTGGCGCATGGTCTGCCGCGCGCCGAGCCGCTGCTCAGCGTCGCGCCCGCCCCTATGCCCGGCGGCTGGGTGGACTGGGAGTGGTTGGCGCAGGTGGTCTATGCGCTGGCCTTTCGCCTGGGCGGCCTGAACGGCGTCGCCGCGCTGGCCTGCGCTCTGGTCGCCGTCACGCTCACCAACCTGCTCACGATCCTGCGGCGACATGGCGCGTCGCTGCCCTTGGCGCTGCTGCTGACGATGGCCACGATCCCGCTGGTTGCGATGATCTGGTCTGCCCGCGCGCAGCTCTTCTCGCTGCCGCTGACGCTGTGGTGGGCGGAGTGGCTGTGGCGCTACTGGCGCGACGGCGACGCGCGTCGCTGGCTCTGGCGCTTCCCCCTGCTGATAGCGCTGTGGGTCAACCTGCATGGCGGCTTCGTGGGCGGGCTGACGCTGCTGGCGCTGGCGACCGCGCTGGCCTGGGCGCTCGCGCTCGCCGTGCGCTGGCGCCCCACCGCAGCTATCGCCAGCCTGCCCCACCCACGCCCGCGCGACCTCACGCTCACGCTGGGCGCCTGCCTGCTGGCCACGCTCTGCACGCCCTGGGGCGTCAACTTCCCCCTGCACCTCTTCGCCTTCGCCCAAAATCCCCTGATCGCCGCCTACACCCAGGAATATCAATCGCCCGACTTCCATCAATGGAGCGAATGCCTCTTCCTGGCCCTGCTGGTCGCGCTCATCGCCGTCTGGCTCTGGGTCGCCCGCCACACAGCCAGCGCGCCCAACGCCACCGCAGCCAGCGCCCCCGCCGCCCCCGCCAACGCCACCAACGCCACCAACGCCACCCTCCCTCTGCCTCCCTCTCCCCTTGGGGGAGGGACAGGCGCAGGCCGCAGGCCAAGCCAGGGTGGGGGCAGCCCCGAACCCCTGGCCCTCTTCCTCTGCGGCGCGTGGACGCTGCTCACCTTCGTCTACGTGCGCCTCATGCCCTTCTGGCCGCTGATCGCGCTGCCGTATCTGGTGGACGCGCTTGGCGGCGCCCGCGCAGCAACCCTAACCCCCGGCCCCTTCCCACAGCCTGTGGGAAGGGGAGCGCAGGCTGGGCGCCCTGCTGGCCTTCTGGCGCGGGTGGGCGCGTTGGCGCGTCGGGTGGAGGCGACGGATGCGCTGGTGGGGCGCGGCGGCTTGTGGCGGGCGCTGGCGCTGGCCGCGCTGGTGGGCCTGCTGCTCAACGGCGGCGCCATTCCGGGGACGCCGTGGGCGACGCGGCCTGCGCTCGCCGTCCACTATGATGCGCAAGCGCTCCCGGTCGCGGCGGTGGCGCGCCTGCGGATCACAGGGCTACCAGCCGGGCGCGGATTCAATCCATACGAGTGGGGGGGCTACCTGGATGACGTTTTGCCGCAGTATCATGTCTTTATAGATAGCAGGTCTGATGTCTACGGTCCGCAGTTCCTGCTCGACTACCTGACGATCAGCGACGTTGCGCCGGGGTGGCAGCGTTTGCTGGACCACTACCGCATCGCGTGGGCGCTGCTGCCCAGCGGCTCGGCGCTGGCCCAACTGCTTACGCGCATGCCGCCCTGGCGCTGCCAACCGGCGGATGCGCAGGGCGTCGCCACGCTCTGCGTCCGCGCGCCTGCGAGCATCCCAGTCGATGTCGCCAGCGCCTCAACCGTGTCGGACACCTGACTGGCGCACGAAAACGCTCGCGGTAGCCCCCAGGCGCGCATTCATTCGCTGGCCGGATGCTGGCCGTCTGCGCTGACCGCAACTATAAAACCATAGACAACGCTGACATGATAAAGGAGAGCGTATGCGTAGGCTCCTTGGAGCGAGCCACCGGGCGCCCCGGCGTACTCCCGCCGACTCGCCACGCGCGTGGCGAACGGCGCGCGTGCGGCTGCCGTCGCGTGCGCCGTGGGCGGCGCTGCTGGCGTTGCTGGCGCTAGGCGCGCTGACGCTGGCGGGGTGCAGCCTCAGCGGGTCGGGCGGCTCCAGCGGCTCGAGCATCACGCTGGGCTTGTCGGGCGCCACCGCCGATAACGGCGGCGGTCCGCCCACCATTGCCACCGGCGGACCCAGCCAGACGTACGCCTTCGTCTACAACAGCCAGGTATGGGCGCATGTGCAGGGCGCCAGCGCGCCCGTGCAATTGACCCACCTCGCGCTGTCGAACGGCGCGACACTGCGCTGGGGGCCGTTGGTCTGGTCGGCGAACAACAAGTATCTGGCGTTCGCGCTGGTGCAGAATCTGACGCCGAGCCAGCCGACTGGCTCGTCGGGTCCGCTCTACTACATCGACACCACGAGCTGCTTGACCGATGGCTCCGCCTGCCCCGTCATCGACACCGCCGGGATGGGGAGCGTCTACGGCCACAGCTACGACTGGTATCAGGACGATATGCTGGTCTACGGCTCGGGCCAGGGGCTGACGTTTTACGATGTCGTCAACCCCAACGGCGCGCGGGTCTGGCAGGCGCGCACGGTCTACAACGACGGCACACTGAACAGCATCGGCGACTACGCCTGCGGGTCACAGTCGCCGCGCAGCTATGGCGATGTGGAGGTGATAAACCAGACGCTGTACTACACCTGCATGAGCCTCACCAACATTGGCGCGTCAGATGTCGTCGGCTCGGCGATCCTCATGCAACTGGACCTCAGCCCGATTGGCGCCGTCGAGGCCGAGTACGACCCCAACAACGCCTCCACCGCCTACACCCGCGATACCGACCTGGGAACGCTCTTCAACAACTCAGTCGGTGGGAACGCGCTGACAGGCTCCCAGGTCATTCAACTGGGCAGCGTCTATGTGGACCAGCAGGGCGACTACATCGCGGGGGCGTGGCAGGTACGCAACACCACGCTGGCATACCAGATCGTCAACAAGGTGGATACCACCAAGGGCACGGTGAACTCGCAACTCTGCGAGAGCCAGGTGGGGAGCGGCGGCTGCGACAACACGATCCTCTCGAACGCCGATACGCTGCCGCTAACTGTTCACCCGCAGTTTGCCATCGAGAGCGATGGCACGGTCGCGCTGACCGCCGACAACCTGTACATTCTGAACGTCAACGCGACTGTGCCATCCATCAACTGGCCCGCGCCCGCGATGTGGGAGAACGGGGTGGTGGTCTTCACTCAGCTCGTAAAGGAGACCACTGATGGCAGTGGCGTCACCCGCGACACCACCAACGTCGTCATCACCAAGTCGGGCCAGACGACCATCCTGATTCCGGGCGGCTCCAACCTGGCGTTTCAGGGCTTCCAATCGTAGGGCGCGCCCCCACCCCCGGCCCCTCCCCCGCTGCGGCGGGAGAGGGGGGAGCAGAGCGGAGGGGAGATCAGCCGAATCTACTTGCGTCGGCAGATGAGCAGTGAAGGAGTGGTGTGATGCGCGCGATAGACGACGACACGCCGATGAAGGTCGCCATCCTGCAAAAGCTCCGGCAGTGGGGTCCGCTGCCGGAGAGCGACGTGAGCCGGATGCTCAAGCCGTTTCTGATCGTCACCGACGACCTGCGCGACATGACCGAGGAGGGGCTGGTGGACATGGCGTTCATCGGCGACGAGTACGTGATCAGCAGCACGACGCTCGGACGGCTGTACCTGGAGCAAGAGGAAGTGGGTGTAGAGGAGTAGGCGACCTCACTCCACGTCGAGGTTGGCCAACTCGGCGGCCAGCACAAGCGCGTCGAAGTCTTCACGCGCGATGTGAAGCTGCTCGGCGGCTTTGTCGTGGTCGCCGCCACTCAGCCGCAGCGCCACCTTGATCGCCTCGCGGCGCACCGACGCTAGCATCTCGTCCAGTGGCGTGCGTGCGCGCACCTTCTCCTCCACGTCCAGCACGTAGCGGTTGAGATCGTTCTGGAAGACGATCTGGTCAGGTGTGATGATGCTGCCACCGCTGAGTACCATCGCCCGGTTCACGATGTTTTCAAGTTCGCGCACATTGCCCGGCCAGTCGTACGCTATTAGATTTGTGATTGCTTCCTCGCTGATGCGCGTGGGCCGCGCGGCGGCGCTGGACCGATGCTTATCCAGGAAGTGGCTTACCAGCGCGGGAATGTCGTCCTTGCGCTTACGCAGCGGCGGCATGTGAATCTCGATGACGTTCATGCGGAAGTAGAGGTCGTCGCGGAAACGACCGGAAAGCACCTCTTCGCGCAGGTTCCGGTTGGTGGCCGCCACTACTCGCACATCCACCTTGATTGGCGTCGTGCCACCAACGCGCTCGAATTCGCGCTCCTGCAAGACGCGCAACAGCTTCTTCTGGGTGCCAAGGGTCATCTCACCCACTTCATCGAGGAAGATCGTCCCCTTGTTGGCCATCTCGAAGTAGCCCTTGTGCTGCGTGACGGCGCCGGTGAATGAGCCTTTCTCGTGGCCAAACAGTTCGCTCTCCAGGAGCGTCTCGGGCAGGGCAGCGCAGTTGACTTTGATGAGTGGTCCGTTGCGGCGGTCAGAGGAGTTGTGGATGGCCTCGGCCATCAGTTCTTTCCCCGTCCCGGTCTCGCCCGTCACCAGCACGGTGGCCGGGGTGCGCGCCACCAACCCCACCATCTTGAAGATTTCGATCATCTCCGGCGTGGAGCCGACGATGCGTTCCGTCGGGTCGTGTTTGGTGGTGAGGGGAGGGCGCTCCTCGACCTCGCGCTTGAGGCGCTCGTGGTTCAGCACCTTCTCGACTGCTCGCGCCACCTCATCCACACTGGTGAAGGGCTTGGAGAGGTAGTCCGCTGCCCCCATCTGCATCGCCTTGATGGCGAGCGTGGCGGTGGTAAAGCCGGTCATCAGGATCACCGGCGTATCTACGCCATCCTCCAGCAACTGTTGGAGGATGGCGATGCCGTCCTGATGGGGAATGCGGATGTCCAGTAGGATGAGGTCGGGGCGCGCAACGCCACGCTGGCGGGCCTGGGCAAGCACAGCGGAGTCATCCACTGCCTCACTGACTCGATAGCCCTCATCCTCTAGTAACTGCCGCAGAAACTCGCGGACTCCCGCCTCGTCGTCGGCCACCAGGATGTGTGGCGCCTTCGAGTTGGCGGCAGCCTCAACCAGCGTCTCGGCGAGTGTCTCCCCCGCAGGCGCGTTGGCGAGTTCTTCCGGTTCCTCGCGTTCCAGCCGCGCCAATCGTTCGAGCCGATCGGCGCGCTCCGCGCGTCCGTTCCGAGCGGAACTGTTTGTGCGCCCTGAATGTCCATTCATGTTACGGGGCTGAGACATAACGTGACTCCTCTTCCACTGCGCCTGCCGACGCCCGCCTACCTGAAAACGCTTCGCCGGTCATGTCTCCTTCGACCACGATGAGTGGTTTCACCATGCCATACTATGCCATACTATGCCATACTATGCCATGCTGTGTGCCGCCGTGTGTCGCGGAATAGCGCTGTAGATTGCTGCGCCCGAGGGTCATGGCTCACTGGCCGACGCCACGGGCAGCGAGATAGTGAAGACGGCGCCCTGTGAGCGCTCATCGCCACTGCGGTTGCTGACGCTCAGTTCGCCGTCATGCGCGGCGACGATGCCGCGCGTGATATACAGGCCCAGCCCGCTGCCGGGCGCCTCGGTGTTGCGGTCTTGCAGCCGGGTGAACGCCTCGAAGATACGCTTCATCTCCGGCTCCGGGATGCCCGCGCCGTAGTCGCCCACGCTGATGTGCGCGCTGGTCGCGTCGCGCCAGACGCGCGTCTCGATGGCGCCATCCGGCGACGAGTATTTGACGGCGTTATCGAGCAAGTTGCGTACCGCCTGGGTGATGCGGTCGCGGTCCACCAGCGCGAACACCGGCTCGGCGGGGCGCTCGCATGTCACCGTGCGTTCGCGCGCCGAGGCGGCGAACTGATCGACCAGATCGGCGACCACTTGCGCCACATCCTGTCGGGCGCGTTTCAGCGTGAACTGGCCGGTGCTGAGCCGGGTTGCCGTCTGCAAGTCGTCTACCATGCGGTTCAAGCGAAACGCATGCTCGACAATGATATCCATATAGCGTTCGCGCGCCTCCTGCGTGGAGGTCGGGCGGCGCGCCAACTGGGCATAGTTGATGATCGGGTTGAGTGGCCCGCGCATCTCGTGCGCGACCATCGCCACAAAGCGATCGTGCTGCTCTTGCGTGCGCTGTAGGCGCTGGTTGGCTTCGTCCAACGCCGCAATCTGCGCTCGCAGGTCAACCGTCGCCTGCTCCACCTGCCGTTGCAACCGCCGGTTGAAGTTGGTGACTTTCTTGTTGGCAGTCTCTAATTCACGCACGCGCGCCGCCAATTCGCGTTCGAGGCGGCGGCGTTCTAGCGCATGGCCGACGACGATGCGCAACTCGTCGAGGTCGAGCGGCTTGACCAGATAGCCATACGCGCCCGACCGCAACGCATGCAGCGCCGACTCCAGCGTGGCGTAGCTGGCGAGCGTGATGATGGTGGCGTCGGGGGCCAGCTCCTGCGCTCGCGCCAGCATGTCCACTTCGGGGGCGTCGCTGAGGCGCAGATCAGTCAGGATGACCTCGAACGAGGTCGCCTGCATGGCCGCGCTGGCCGCTGCTGTCGAGGTGGCCAGGGTAATGGCGTACCCATCCATCCGCAGGATGGCCCCCACAGTGGTCAACGTCGTCACGTCGTCGCCAACAACCAGCATGTGCGACGCATCCGGCGCGCTCACCGCCGTATTGATTGCCGTCGTGTTTGCGTCAACTGTCACGCTCGCCTCGCTCCGCTGCCTACATCCACCACTGTCGCCGCCCCTCATGCTCACAGTATAACATTGAATGGACTCACCTATAGGACTTCATCCTGCCGATTGCGCCATCTTCGTTGCGTTTGGCGCCAATTCGTGTCTCCTACCACCGCCCGGCAGGCACAAACACCGCTCGGCGCCGCCTGAGTGGCAGAGTGTGATCCGCCTCACACATAGCGTCGCAACAGAAACACTTTGGCCTGAGCAGGTATCAGCATAGATAGACACGCAGATTTGCGAGGCAGATGTGAGCAATGTAACAGCATTGCGTCTGGGTTCTCGCTATACTGGCAAGTGAACTCCAATGCGGCGCCAGGGTCTCGCGCCGCATAACGCCCGACGCCGTTTCGATGAGCGTCGGACTGAGCGACAGAACAGAGGAGCGGTAGCGCCATGCGAAACGACCTATCAGCACATGCGGAGTATCCCAACAATCACTTGATCTCGCGCCAGTCAACCCGACTGCCGCATCGTCAATCCTGGCGCTGGGCGCCGTTCCTCACCGCCGTCGCCCTGGTGACGCTGCTGGCGGGGTGCAGTTCGAGCGCGACGACTGGCGCGCCTACCGGCGGCGCGACCGCGACCACGGCGCCGACGACGTCCACAAACACGGCGACGCCCGCCGCCACCTCCACCGCGATCAGCGGCGTCGGACCTTACGCGGTGAAGGTCTACTTCTCGCGCCATCCCGACTCCGATAACGACATCAATAAGGTCTTCGCGGTCATCCGCAGTTCGCCGACGCTGATGGTGGCGACGTATAGCATCCAACAGTTGATCGCCGGGCCAACCGCATCGGAGCAATCGGCGGGCTACTATACCGAGCTGACCGGCTCGCTGAGCGGCGCCTCGAACTGCGGTGGGTCCGACTTCGTGATCACGCTCAATCACCGTGGGCCAACCCCCCAGACCGGAACGGCGACGCTCAAGTTCTGCCGGACGGTCTCGCTGGCAGGCGACCTCACCGGCGGACGTATCAGCGCCGAGATTGACGCCATCCTCACCCAGTTCCCTTCGACGCAGCAGGTGGTGATCCTCACCAACACTGGCGGGTGCTTCAACGATCTGCGCGGCGGCAATCTGTGTTTGCAGTAACGGACCTAACCACGGCCCCTTCCCACACGGTGTGGGAAGGGGAGATCAGACTGGGCGCGATAGCAATTCTACACGCATCGGAAACACTACGCCTCCCAGAAGCGTCATAGTTGATGGGACGGCGTATGCGAACTGCATACAATGACTTTTTGTTCGTGGTTGTCCGATTCATGCCATTGTTGCGATAGAGAGTACAGAGTTGGAACGCATTTCGCGTAGGTTCACTGACGAAACTACGATTCTTTTGCGCTTGTTTGTGGGGTGCGGGAAGGGAACATGGACGAAGATACACAGCGGATACCGGCGCCGGAACCGAGGCGCTCGGCGTCGGGCGCGGACCATACGTTCGATGCGACGACACTACCTGCGACGAGACCACCGCAGTTCTCTCGCGGTGGCTCAGCCGTGCGCGCGACGAAGCCACCCAATCCATCCAATCCATCCAATCCACCTAATCCACCATTTCCGCCGGGTCCAGCGCAACGGTCTGGCGGTCGGATGGATTGGATCGACCAGCCAGCCTATACGCCTGGCGCAGCGACCTTCGCCGATGGGCAACCGTATGAGCAGGGCAGGCCAGCCATCGAGGATATGCCCACGCAGCCCGCGCGCCGGGTCGGCGGCGTCACGATTCCATTTGTTCGCGCCAGTTCACCTGAGATCGAAGACACGCTGCCAGGATCGCGCCGCCCGAAAGCGCCGCTGAATCCGCTGCAACAGGCGCGGCGGCGGCGCAGGCGGCTGATCATCGCTGCCGTCTCCGGCGCGCTGTTGTTGGCGTTGCTGATCCCATCGCTGGTCGCCATCGCCACCGGCTACCAGGACTACAGCACAATCAAAGGGTTGGGCGAGGATGGCCTGCGTCACCTGTTGGCCGTGCGCGACGATCTCTCCGGCTTGCTGCCGCAGAGTTCCGGCGGGACGGGGAGTGCGACGCTCAGCACGACGCTTTGCCAGCGCATCCTCGCGGGCGACCTGCCCACCAGCCTGACCGGCCTCGCCCAACCCACCGTGCAGAATCCCGCTTATACCCTACTTGTGGAGCGCCAGGGCGGCGTCTACAACACAGCGCAGATCACCATCCACCCGGCGAAGGGCGTCAGCGCCGAGGGAACGAAGCCCGTCACCTACAACCAGACCGTCGGCACAAATACTGCCTATACCATCGGCGGCGCGCCCGTCGCGACGATCGCGACGCCAACCGTGACGGCCACCGCGTCCGCGACGGCCACCGCGACAGGTTCAGCCACGCACACCAGCCTCAACTCGGCGCTGCTCCAGAAGGTGCGCGGCGACCTCGTCGCCGCCCAACAGGACTTCCTGCAATTGCAGGCGCGGCTGGTCAGCCCCGACTGGATTCTCTCGCTGGCGGGCAATGTGTCGTATGGCGCCGGGCTGCTGGCCAGCGCGAAAGAATTGGCTGCGATTGGCGTGGACATCACCAAGATGGGGATCACACTGATTGACTCGGTGACGCCGATCTTTACCCGGTTGCATGGCGTGAAGTCTGCGCTCGCCAGCGGCCAGCAATTGCTCACCCAGGCCGACATCACGCACATCCAGCAGGCGATCAGCCAGTCGCTGACCTACCTGGCCGACATCCAGCAACGCATCGGCGGGGTGAACCTGAACAGCCTGCCGCTGAAGGCGAGCCAGAAGGCGCTGGTCGGCGCGATCATCCCCCAGTTGGGGTGCATCCGGCAGGCGATGATCGGCGGCAGCACGCTGGTCGGCGTCTTCGGCTGGCTGATCGGCGTGGACGCCCCACGCAACTTCCTCGTGCAGCCGCTGGACCGCTCGGAGTTGCGCGCCAGTGGTGGCTTCGCGGGCAACTGGGGTGTCGTCACCGTGAATGACGGCAAGATCGGCCCCGTCACGCTGCACAACGTCAACGACTTGGACTACGGCGGCTACTACAGCGGCGCCAACAATCCGCTGTACATCATCAACAATCCGGCGCCGTCGCAATACTCGTGGTGGCCCATCGCCAACTTCGGCGTGCGCGACGCCAACCTCTCGGCGGACTTCCCCACCAACGCCAAGCTGGTGTTGCAGACGTTCTATGACGAGGGTGGGCCGCACATGGACGGCCTGATCAACATCACACCAGTGGCGATTGCGCATGTGTTGAAGGTGACGGGGCCGCTCTACGTGCCGACATTCGACGAGACAGTGACGGCGGATAACCTGGAGCAGCGCATCCACTACTACGAAGAAGACCCCGCAGGCATCGCCCGCGACCATGCGCTCTTCGGCGGCGGCTCCGATAACTCCGTCCGCAAAATCTTCACGCAGACGGTCGCACGCCTGTTGGAGGCCCGCGTGCGCCAGTTGTCGCTGCGCCAACTGATCCCGGTGGTCAGGCAGATGTTCGCCGATATGCAGTCGAAAGACATCGAGGTCTACCTGAGCAACCCAACGCTGGAAAAGATACTGCACACGTTGCGCGCCGACGGCTCCGCCGATACCACACCGCATATGGATAGCTTCTATCTGGCGCAAGAGAACATCAGCGTGGCCAAGTCCACTCCCTACGTCGCTGTGACGCAACACGACGATGTGACGCTGGATAGCAAGGGCGGCGCGACACACAACCTGACCGTCACCATGCAGTACAACCCCACCGGCCCAGTCTACGGCTACATCACCTACCGCGAATACGTGCGGCTCTACGCCCCGGCGCAGGCCAAACTGATTAGCGCGGATGGCTTCGACACGGGGCAGGTGATGTGTACTGAGGCGCCTACATCCACCTGCCCGGCGTATCCCTACCCCAACGGCGAACTCTACTGCCCCAGCGGCAACTACTCGCCCGGCGCGGAGACGCCGACGCTGCCCGGAACCGGCAGCATCCTTGGCTCGGATGGCAAGACGCCGATGCCGCTGGACTACCTGGGCGCGCCGCCCAACACCACCAGCGACATCCCCGGCCTGACGATGTGGGGCGGCTTCGTTGTCATCCCGCAGGGCTGCACCGAGACGCTGACCGTCTCGTGGTACTCGCCCAACGTCGCGGCGCCCAGCGTCACCCCCGGCGCCATCTCACTCAACAACCTGCCGGTGTATGCCTTTGGCAAGAGCAATTAATCACGTAGGTGGCAAGGGGGCACGCTCGGCGTGGCCCGGCGTGGCGCGGCGGACGCGCGCGGCGGTTAAAACCGCGCGCTCAGGGCCTACGGCCACGAAGCCCGCCTTCGCGGGCTGGAGATCGTGGGGCGATCATACTCACGCGCGGTGAAGTGTCTGCTCCAACGCCTTCGCGCGCTCTTTGCTCGCGCGCGCCGCCTCTTTCATTTTCAGTTTATCGAGCGTCCTGGCGCGCAGCGTCCAATAGCGCGCCGAAGCCACATCTTGCCGCGCGCCTTCGCCGAGTTGCGCGGCGCGGTCCAGCGCCGCCAACGCCTCGACGTACCGTTTCAATTCAACCAGCGCCCACGCCTTGAAGCGCCAAACCATTCCGTTGTCAGGGTCGAGCGCCTGCGCTTGCTCGCATGCGGGCAATGCTTCGGCGTACCGTTTCAGTTCGAGCAGCGCCCACGTCTTGTTACGCCATGCCTCCTGGTGCTGCGGAGCAAGCGTCGTCGCGTGCTCCAAGACCGTGAGCGCAGCTTTGTAGTGGCCGAGACGTGTGAGCGTCTGCCCTTCGTTGACCCAGGCAGGAACATAGACAGGATTGTTCACGGTCGCACGCTCAAACCACTCAACAGCCTGCGCCAATCGCCCCTGCTGCGCGAGAATCAGACCCTGGGTATTTGTCGCTGACGCATGACGTGGATTCAGCGACAACGCCTCGGTAACTGCCTGCGTGGCGTCATCTAGCTGGTTGAGTTTATACAACACCCAGGCGCGGCATGCCAACGCATTGGCGATGTCGCCTGGCTTGCCGTGCGCAAGGTCAATTACATAGTTTGCCAGCGCCATCGCCTCGGCGAGGCGTCCCAGCGTGATGAGCGAATCGGCCTTATTGAGCCAGGGTATCGTGTTGGTCGGATCGAGCGCGATAGCTTGATCGTAGACGGCAAGCGCCTCGTCATACCTACGCTGCTTATCCAGCGCATCAGCTTTCATCGACAACCACTGGGCGCCCATCGGCTCGAGTGCGATGGCCTGATCAATGCTGGCAATCGCCTCGTCGTAGCGCCCCAGACCCACCAGCGCATTTGCCTGACATATCCATGCAAACGTGAAAGTAGGATTGAGTGAGATCGCCTGCGCGGACGTGGCAAGCGCCTCGTCATATTGCCCTAGCTTGCACAACACATTGGTCGTGTTGGCCCATGATGGGACGAAGGTCACATCGCATGCTACCGCGCGCCGATAAGCGTCCAGCGCATCCTGCCATTTCTGGCGATGGTTGAGCACGCTAGCCCTGGCATGCCAGGCGGGAGCCGACATCCGGTTGAGTTTGAGCGCGCGGTCGGCGGCGACTAGCGCCTCATCGTCGCGGTCCATAATGGCAAGCGCACGCGCCTTGTTGGCCCACGCGGGCGCGTAGGCCGGGTCAAGCGCGAGCGCCTGTTCGCAGACGGCCAGCGCCCCGGCGTAATCGCGTATGCGGAGCAAACGCTCGCTCTCGACGACGAGTTGCAACGGTTCGGGCGTCGCTGGCGTGGTCATTGTGCGCTCCTCTCGCGTAGTGCAGGGCGACGCGGAATATATCTGCGTGTCGCCTCATACCAACGGACGCGACGCCAGAAACAGCATACGATCATATTCGTCGGTCAGCACGGTGGGCGCTGGCGCAAAGCCTACCTCGTCCAGCAGCCGCAGCCAGTCGGCGCGCGCAAACAGGCCGTGAATATGGCGATCCTGTTCCACATGAACCGTCGCCCCCTCGCGCAGCACGAAGGCGAACTCTGCGGTGTAGGTGGTGTCGGTTGGGTCGGGGTCGAACGTCCACTCCAGGTAGCGCAGCCCACGATCGGTCTCCCCTGGCGCCGCGTCGCGTCCCCCATGCTCGGTCGCGGGCTGGAACGTCTCGCGCACGGCGTCGGGCACGAAGAGCGCCACCCCACCCGGCGCACAATGCAGATAGGCGGTGGTGATGGCCGCGCGCAGGTCATCTTCGGTCGTCATGTAGTCTATCGCGTCGTGGATGAAGACGACATCGAAGACGCGCCCCAGCCGCGCCGTGCGCATATCCCCCACCACATGCTCGCACTCGGGATTGTAGACGCGGCTGACCGCAAGCATCTCCGGCGCAATATCCACCAACGTCAGGTCATACGCCGCCTTCATGTGCGTGGCCAGACTGCCACCACCGCTGCCAAACTCGACCAACGTGGGCCGTCGCCTCGCCGCCGGAGCGCCCAACGCCGCCGCCAGCGCGCGCAGAAAGAACGCCGCCTCGCCGTCATATTCGTCGGGCGGCGACAGCAACGGCCACCACGCCGCCAGTTCAGCATACAACTTGGGCGTCTCCACACTCACAATCCTTCCACTGCGTCGCACACCTCAAACCCAGCGCGCCCCGTCCCCACCTACCTTCCCTCTCTGCTCTCCCCTCTGTCTCCCCTCTCCCGCCGCAGCGGGGGAGGGGCTGGGGGTGGGGGTCTGCTTCCCCTCTCCCGCCGCAGCGGGGGAGGGGCTGGGGGTGGGGGACCCCACGCCTCACCCCTTGTACTGCAAGATATACAATCCGGCGTTGTAGTCGGTGGCGTAGATCAGGCCGTTGCGGTCCACATACACGTCGCAGGTTTGGATAGCTTGTGCGCTCTCTGGGCGCGGATCGTACATGCAGTCAGGCGCGGGCGGCACGTAGTAGCCGACCTCTTGCGGCTGAAACTGATTGCGAATGTCCACCACCCGCACGCCCGCGTTCTGGTACGTGGCGAAGATCAGGTCGGAACTCTGAAACGAGCCGGGACGATTCTCGTGCAGGTTGTGGGGGCCGAAGTGGCCACCCTTCGCGCAGTAGTCCGCCTCGGTCGGCGTGGGGAACGTAGCGATGGTGACGGGGTTGTGCGGCGCGCGGACATCCACCACCCAGGTGTACTTCACCTGATCGGCGCAATTATCCGCAATGGCCTCGTCCGCCACGATCGCCAACTGGCGGTCGGGCAGCGGAAGGCTGGTGTGCGTGCCACCCCCAAACGGCGGCGACCAGTTGCGGTGCGCGATCAGCTGCGGATGGGCGCGATCATGCAGGTCGAGCAGCGTCAGCCCGCCGTCGCGCCACGAGCCATACGCGGTGTCGCCCGCGATGATGGCGTGGTGCAGCGCGTAGCGGCGACCGGCCTCCCAGGTGGGCGCCTCACCGCCCGCGCGCCACATGCCAGGAATCCACCAGCGTCCCACCTCCTGCGGTTGGGTGGGGTCGGCGAGATCGATGACGATGAAGATCGCGTCGGTGTAGCCGTCGAGTAGCGCCGAGGCATAGGCGTAGCGCCCGCCGACATACCAGATGCGATGCAGGCCAAAACCCGCCACCGGCATGAAGCCAATCTCTCGCGGCTGAGCTGGCTGCGAAATATCGAAGACGCGCAACCCGGCGGCGAACGCGCGCTCTTGCCCGCCGAAGGTATCGGCGAATGGCTGATTGTAATAGTCCGCCTTAGCGATCTTCAGCGTGGGGTCGTAGATATCCACACCGTTGATCACCAGCAGCAAGTTCTCATGGGCTTGCAGGTGCAGCGACCACGTATGCGGCGGCGCGGCGACGAAGTTGACCGGCTGCGGCGCACGCGGATCGCGCACATCCAGCACCGTGAAACCGCCGCTAAACATATGGCCGACGTAGGCGTAACCGTTCTGGACCATGATCTGCACGCCATCGCCGCGCCCGCCCTGGTCGGAATACCCCACAAAGTCGATGTTGCGCCGTGGCGCGTTGGTCTGCTCATCACTCATCGGTACCGCGCACCCCCTTCCCTCTCTCGTCGTCTGGCCGCAAAGCCCTTCTCAGCGCCAGTCTAGCACATGCGGGTCGGCGCCATCGCAGCACGATCGAGCGAGCGGTATGTGGCAAGAGCGCAGGATGATACCGGTTTTCTCGTACGCCTGTGTGCGAATTTTCAGGGGCCAGAAACATTTGGCAGGTTTCCGGCGTCTTCTTTATGGGGACAATTGCGAGGACATACGCAGAGGCAGGCAGCCTTTATGCTGATGCTGTGATACGAGTAAACATGGTCGTATCATGGCAATTGTGCGTAAGATGCGTCAGCGTAATTGCGTAGATTACATGAAGTTGATTGCTGCGGACGAAGGCAATGGCGCCTGTCTGATGGTCAGGGCTGACGGCAACGGCGCACTCGTGCGCGTACCCCTGGATGAGTGGTTGGAACTGTGAAGGAGAACCTATGTGGCAGAGTATATCAGGCGGGTTGCTGCGCCGTCAGGGAGCAGTCTTCTGGCGACAGTATGGCGGCGTCCTCCTCGAAGCTCTGGCGATGATGGGCGTTCTGGCGCTGGCAACCTACCTCGACTTCTCGCAGTTGAGCGCGAACAGTTACGGCAACACGTATTATGCCGCCGCCGTACGCAGCATGGCGCAGAGCTGGCATAACTTTTTTTACGTCTCGTATGACCCCGGTGGCTATATCAGCATCGACAAGCCGCCGCTCGGTTTCTGGTTGCAGGTGGCGAGCGTCAAGCTCCTGGGCTATAGCCCGTTTAGCCTGCTGGCGCCGGAGGCGTTGGCGGGGGTCTGCTCGGTCGGCGTGCTGTGGCGCGTCGTGCGGCGCTCATTTGGCCCGATGGCGGGGGTGGTGGCGGCGCTGGCGCTGGCGGTCTCGCCGGTCAACGTCGTCGTCAATCGCGACAATGTGTTGGAGCCGCTGCTGACGCTGCTGCTCTTGCTGGCGACCTGGGCGACGTTGGTGGCGACGAAGCGCGGCTCGGCGCGCTGGCTGATCGTCGCCGCCGTGCTGATTGGCCTTGGTTTCAATGTGAAGGCGATGGAGGCGTATCTTGCGCTGCCCGCGTTGGTGGCGCTGTACGCCATCTGCGCGCCCAAGAGCGGGCGCCAGCGGCTGGCGCATTTGGCGTTGGCGGGCGTCGTCATGCTGGCGCTGTCGTTCGCGTGGATCACCGCCGTGGACCTGACGCCTGCATCCCAGCGCCCCTACGTCGGCTCCAGCGCGACAAACTCGGAGCTTGACCTGGCGTTGGGCTACAACGGCGTCCTGCGCCTGTTTGGCAATACGCTGACGCCGAAGCCCGCGCATCACACGCCGCGCCTGACCGGCGCCAAGATTCATCCCACTGTTCCGGGCGCCAGCCACAACCCTGTGGTCTCGCCGACCACGGCCTGCCCGTCGCATGTGGACTGTCGGCCCGCCACGCGCTTGCTTCCTAAGGTAGCCCTTGGCTCGCCAAGCGCTCTCGGCGCGGTAGGTCCACTGCGGCTCGTGCTCTGGGGGTTGGGTGGCCAGGTGGGCTGGCTGCTGCCACTGGCGCTGTTTGGCTTGCTGGTCGGCTGGCGCAGCCCCCGCCGCAGCGTGGCCCACCTGCGCGCAGCCACCCGCGCAGGCGCCCGCCAACTCGCACAGCGCATTCACCCCCAATCCCCCCCCCCCAACATCCCCCCTTCCCACAGGGTGTGGGAAGGGGGCCAGAGGGTTAGGTCTGCGCGCCAACAAGGCTACCTGTTGTGGGGTGTCTGGCTCGTCACGCAGGGCGTGTTTTTCAGCGCCGCCCACTTCATCAACTCCTACTACACCGCCGTGTTTGCGCCCGCGATCTGCGCGCTGGTGGGTGTGGGAATCGTCGGCCTCTGGCAAGCGTATGGTCATACGCAGCGGCGGGGCGGTTGGCGCGGCTGGCTGCTGCCGCTGGCGCTGTTGGCGACGGGCGCCGAGCAGGTGTATCTCATCAGCGCGGCGCAGGACTGGCAGCGCTGGCTCCATCCACTCTGGTTCGTGGCGCCCTTTGCGCTGGCGTTTGCGCTGAGTGGGCTGCTCGTGATCAGCCGCTGGGGCGAGACCACCCCGCGCGGACGCTTCCCTGGCGCCTCGCTCGCCGCCATCGCACTGATGCTATTGCTGTTGGCGCCGACGCTGTGGTCGTTCTCCTCGCTGACGTGGGGCAATGCGGGGGGCTGGCCCGTCGCCGGACCGCTCTACGCCCGGCCACAACCCGCGTGGGACCCATTGGTGGACCCCTATCTCGTGCGCTATTTGGAGACCCATCGTGACCATGCGCGCTATCTGGTCGCCACAGCGGACACCTATACGGCCTCGCCACTGATCATCGCCACCGGGCAGCCGGTGATGGCGATGGGCGGCTTTAGCGGCGACGATCCCGCGATGACGCCGGGCAGGCTCACGCAGCTGATCGCACGCGGCGAGGTCAAGTATTTCCTGCTGCCGTCGTCCAACGTCACGCCGACCCAGTATGCGCTGCTGTTTCCGACGAAGCCGCATCGCGGGAGCGGGTCGAGTACGCAGACCCTGGCGGCGACGGCTTTCCTCACGCCGCAGCATGTGACGCGCTTTACCAATCGCCTGACACGTCTGGTAAGCGCATTGTGCGCGCCCGTCAAGCCGCCGCTGTGGAGTTCGGCGACCTACGCGCGTCAGCGCCTCGGCGCGTTCCAACTCTACGCCTGCGAACGCGCTACGGAGATCGACCACGACACCAAGCCTGATGGCGCCAGCGTCGTCGGCTAAATTCGGTTGGCATTGGTTAAGAGATCGCCGACGCCGTCCCATGACTCCCGATCGGGAGTCATGGGACGGCGTCGGCGATCTCTGTCAGTTCTTCAGTTGGCTGGCGACGTATTGTTTGACGGCGTTCCAGTCGCCGTTGGCGGGCAGCAGGATCGCCTGCCCGTCGCTGGAGGTCGCGTCCACCAGCACGTTGTCGTTGGTCAGCCCGATGTGCGCCGCCTGCGAGAGGTTCAGCTTGGAGGCGAACAGCGAGAGATCGGTGACGGAGAGATTGGAGTGAATGCCGCTTTGCAGCGCGTTGGTCGCGTTCGCCAGCCCCGGCCAGGCGCTCGGCTGCTTCATGCGCTGCATGATCGCCTGCACGATCAGTTGCTGGCGACGCGAGCGCGCAAAGTCGCTGCCCTCGCTGGGTACGTCGTAGATGTAGCGGGCGCGGGCGTAGTCCAGCGCGCGGGCGCCATCCATGTGTTGTGGCCCCGCACTGAAGTGTGCGACAGCCTGGGTGTCTGTCGGATTCATCTCGGTAAACCCGACCGGCACGTTGATCTCGATGCCGCCTAGCGCATCCACCACCGTCTTAAACGTCTCGAAGTCCAGGCTGGCCCAATAGGTCACATTCAGCCCGGTGACTTCGCTGACCTTCTCGACGCCCTCCGCGCCTGCCGCCTGGAAGCCCGGCGCCAGCGTGCCGAAGCCGTTGGTGTAGCCGTCGGCAAAGGCCGTATTCAGCTTGGCATAGTTCCCCGAGTTGGGTGGCACCTGCACCCACAGATCACGGGGCACGGAGAGCAACGTCGTCGCGTGGTCGCTGGGGATCAGGCTCATCACCAGAATGCTATCCGACAGGTACGAGCCGTTATAGCCGGGACCGTCGAAGCCGAAGACGACGACATTGACGCGACCACTCCCCCCAACATAGCCCGTCTGCGAGCTGAACGGCGCCTGTGGCGAGATGGCGGCGCCGAAGTCATAGTAGCGTTTCGCCAGCAGTCCACCCCCGATCAGCGTCAACAGCAACACAATCAGCAGGCCAAAGCCGACGACACGGCGCCAGCTTCGCCGACGTGGCCGCGTGCGGGCAGGCGTCACCGGGGCGGGCGCGTAGGGCGCGCTGCGCTGCCGTTCGGGCGGCGCGTTGATGACGCCCAGCGGCGCCGTCGTCGCCATGTTCGGGCGTGGCTGCGTGATGCGCGCCCCCGGCAGGCGCCGCTGCGGCGCGACCTCGGGCGGCATAGGCATGTGTGGGCCACCACGCTGCGCCGGGGCCGTGCGGATCGTCTGATAGGGCGCGGATGGCGGCGAAGCCTGAGATGGAATCGGCGGCGTGTAGGGCTGGTAGGGCGCCGCGCCTCCCGTCGTCGGCGCGGGCGGCATCGGCGCCGTCGGCGCGTCCCACTCCGACCAGTAGTCCTGCGAACCTGGATGCTGGATCATGGCGAAACTATCCTCTCTGTGCGGCGTCCTGTGTCTGCAAGCCAATGCGCCTGCGCCATGCTTGCATCGCCGCCTGAGAAAGCCTGCGGATGATGAGGAATGCGTTGTTGGCGCCTGTTGTGTTGGTTGGTTGGTGTGGCGTCTGGGAGTCGATGGCGCGTCTCACGCGCCGCTACGTATGTATACAGACGAGATGGCGCGCCATCTCGAAACGCCAACTCTGTGACCTCTTGCACAGATCGCGCCATGCGACTGGGGCAGGCAAGGTTTCCTCCCGTTCGTGGTACGATAACGGTGTATGCTGTGTTGCGACGCACAGTCTGAAGGTCCCGCGATTCCCCAAACGATGCGGTTCTACACTTTTGTACGCGGGGCAATGACGCCCCAAAAGGAGACGGTCTTTTATGGCGGAGGCTTCCCAACCCGACACGCGCGGCGCCAGCGAGGTCCGCAGCGAGCATGACTCATTGGGCAAAGTGAATGTGCCAGTCGCGGCGCTCTATGGCGCGCAGACCCAGCGGGCGGTCGAGAATTATCCCATCAGCGGGCTGCACGCCCACCCGGCGCTGATCCACGCGACGATGCTGGTGAAGAAGGCGGCGGCGCTGACCAACCGCGACACCGGGCGCCTGGACGCGAAGCTGGCCGACGCCATCGTGTTGGCCGCCGACGAGGTGTTGGACGGCCACTGGCACGATCAGTTCGTGGTGGATGTCTATCAGGCGGGCGCTGGCACCTCGCATAACATGAACGCCAACGAGCTGCTGGCCAACCGCGCCAACGAGTTGCTTGGCAGCCAGCGCGGTGAATATAAGCCCGTCCACCCCAACGACCACGTCAACATGGCGCAGTCCACCAACGACACCTTCCCGACCGAGATGCGCATCTCCACGCTACTGATGATTGACGAGACGCTGCCCACGCTGGAGCGCCTGAGCGAGGCGTTCGCCGCCAAGGGGCGCGAGTTCGACGGCATCGTGAAGTCGGGGCGGACGCATCTGCAAGACGCGACGCCGATCCGGCTGGGCCAGGAGTTCGCCGCATATGGGCTGACGCTGCGGCGCGACGCCGGACGCCTGCGCGCCAGCCGCGAGTCGCTCTACGAACTCAACATCGGCGGCACGGCGGTTGGCACCGGCCTCAACGCCGAACCCGCCTATATCGATGGCGTCGTGCAGCAGTTGGCCGCGCTGACCGGGCTGCCCCTGCGGCGGGCGGAGTCGCTGGTGGAGATCGCGCCCAACATGGGGGCGTTTGTGGAGGCGTCGGGCGCGCTGCGCGTGCTGGCGACCGACCTGATCAAGATCGCCAACGAT
>Ga0307374_10005494_pt1 | contig 20464 bp, 22 predicted proteins | sample OX3MG_FD_202532 | JGI IMG/M metagenome (GOLD analysis project Ga0307374, IMG submission 202532) | Soil microbial communities from Risofladan, Vaasa, Finland - OX-3 | ecosystem: Environmental > Terrestrial > Soil > Coastal area > Acid sulfate soil | place: Finland: Risofladan, Vaasa | collected...
ATGACCGCGAACGGCTCGCCGCCGACCACCTCTTTCGCGCACCAGACGGCGTGGCCGAGGCCCAGCGGCGCCATCTGGCGCACGAAGCTCATCTCGCCCGGCCTCGGCAGCTCGGCGCGCACCGCGGCCAAGGCCCCGAGCTTGCCCTTGGCCTCGAGTTCGCGCTCCAGCTCGACGTCGTGGTCGAAGTAGTCCTCGATGGCGCCCTGGCCGCGGCCGACGACGAAGACGAAATGCTCGATCCCCGCCGCGCGCGCCTCGGCGATGGTCCACGACAGCATGGGCCGGTCGAAGACGTTGAGCAGGTTCTTGGCGGTGGCCTTGCCGGCCGGCAGAATCCGCGTGCCGAGGCCCGCGACCGGCAGCACCGCCTTGCGTACAGTTCCCATGCGATCCGGTCCCTGGCCCCACGCACTAGCCGACGCGGCCGGCCAAATCCAGCATCGCTCGCGGGCTTCGAGACGGGCGCGAACGCTGGGGAGAGGCCGCCGGCCGCGGCGCCTATTCCACCGTCACCGACTTGGCGAGGTTGCGCGGCTGGTCGACGTCGGCGCCCTTCTGCACCGCGACATGGTAGGCCAGCAGCTGGATCGGCGCGGCGAAGACCAGGGGCGCGATCAGGGGATCGCAGCGCGGAGCGACGATCACCCGCGCTCCCGCCGGCGCGTGCGCCGCCCCCGCCGCGTCGGTGATGAGCACGATGCGGCCGCCCCGGGCGACCACCTCGCTCATGTTCGACATGGTCTTCTCGAACAGCCCGTCGCTGGGCGCGATGACGATGACGGGCGTCGCCTCGTCGACGAGGGCGATCGGCCCGTGCTTCAGCTCGCCGCCGGCGTAGCCCTCGGCGTGGATGTAGCTGATCTCCTTCAGCTTCAGCGCCCCTTCGAGGGCGAGCGGGTACATCGCGCCGCGGCCGAGGTAGAGCACGTCGCGGGCCTTGGCGATGTCGAGCGCCACGGCGCGCACGTCCTCCTCGACGCGCAGCGACTCGGCGATCAGCCGCGGCGTCTCCAGCAGCAGCGCCGCCAGCCGGGCCTCCTCGGCGGCGTCGATGCGGCCGCGCTGGCGCGCCGCGGCGATGGCCATGGCGGTCAGCGCCGCCACCTGGGAGGTGAACGCCTTGGTAGAGGCGACGCCGATCTCGGCGCCGGCGTGGGTGGGCAGCATGACGCCGGCCTCGCGCGCCATGGTCGATTCGTGGGCGTTGACCAGGGCCGCGGTGGCGATGTTTCGCGCCCGGCACCAGCGCAGCGCCGCCAGGGTGTCGGCGGTCTCGCCCGACTGCGACACCGCCAGCGCCAGGGCGCCGGGCCCCAGCGCCGGCTCGCGGTAGCGGAACTCCGAGGCGATCTCGACCTCGGTGGGAAGGCCCGCGAGACGCTCGAACAGATAGCGCGCGATCATGCCGGCGTACGAGGCGGTGCCGCAGGCGATGATCTGCAGCCGCTCGAAGCTTGCGAAGTCGAGCCCCGGCGCGCGGACATGGCCGGTGACCGCATCGACATAGGCCGAGAGCGTGTGCTGGCAGGCGTCCGGCTGGTCGTGGATCTCCTTTTCCATGAAGTGCCGGTAGTTGCCCTTCTCGACCAGCGCCGCCGCCGCCGGCGCGGTGCGGATCGGCCGCCGCGCCGGCGCGCCCTCGGCGTCGAAGATGCGGGCGCCGCGGTGGTCGATGGCGACGATGTCGCCGTCCTCCAGATGGCTGATGCGGCTGGTGAAGGGGCCGACGGCGAGCGCGTCCGATCCCAGGTACATCTCGCCCTCGCCGTGGCCGACCACGAGCGCCGGGCCGTGGCGCGCCCCCAGGATGAGGCCATCCTCGCCCTCGATCATCATGACGAGGGCATAGGCGCCGCGCAGCCGCGCCCGCACCGACTTCAGGGCCTCCAGCGGCGCATCGCCCCGCCCGAGCGCCTCGTCCATCAGATGGGCGACGACCTCGGTGTCGGTGTCGCTCTCGAAGGCGCGGCCTCTGGCCTGCAGCTCGGCCTTCAGTGGCGCGAAGTTCTCGATGATGCCGTTGTGGACCAGCATCACGCGCCCGGCGCTCTGCGGGTGCGCATTGCGCTCGGCGGGCGCGCCGTGCGTCGCCCAGCGGGTGTGGCCCATGCCGACGGTGGCCCCGAGGGGATGCTCGGCCAGCACCGCTTCGAGACGGCCGAGCTTGCCCTCGGCGCGACGGCGCTCGAGCCGGCCGTCCGCGAAGCCGGCGACCCCGGCCGAATCATAGCCGCGGTACTCGAGGCGTTTCAGGCTCTCGACCAGGCGGGGCGTGACGGGCGCGACGCCCACGATGCCGATGATGCCGCACATTGGGTGACCGTCCTTTGAGGTTGGCCGCGCGAGAGGCTAGACTTTGCCGACGCCCAGGCCGGGCCTTTAGCATTCCCCAATCACCGGACTGATAAATCTCGGTTTCCCTAGGTTTCTGGACCCATCAGCCATGAAGCAGCGCGGCTATTTCGGCACCGATGGCATCCGCGGCCAGGCCAATGTGCATCCGATGACCGCCGAGGTGGCGCTGCGCGTCGGGCTGGCGGCGGGCAAGCTGTTCATGAGCGGGGGAGACCGGCGCCATCTGGTGGTGATCGGCAAGGACACCCGCCTCTCCGGCTACATGCTGGAGCCGGCGCTGGTGGCCGGCTTCACCAGCGTCGGCATGGACGTGCGGCTGTTCGGCCCGCTGCCGACGCCAGCCGTGGCCATGATGACGCGCTCGATGCGCGCCGACCTCGGCGTGATGATCTCGGCCTCGCACAACAATTTCGCCGACAACGGCATCAAGCTCTTCGGCCCCGACGGCTACAAGCTTTCCGACGAGCGCGAGTCCGAGATCGAGGCGCTGATGGACGAGGGCCTGCAGCAGGGCCTCGCCGGCCCCAAGGGCCTCGGCCGCGTGGTCCGCATGGACGAGGCCCAGGCCCGCTACGTCGAGATCGTCAAGGGCACCCTGCCAAGGTCGCTGTCGCTGGCGGGACTGCGCGTCGCCGTCGATTGCGCCAACGGGGCGGCCTACAAGGTGGCGCCCACCGCGCTCTACGAACTGGGCGCCGAGGTGGTCGAGGTGGGCGTCGCCCCCAACGGCTACAACATCAACGAGGAGGTCGGCTCGACCCATCCGGCGGCGATCGCCGCCGCGGTCAGGCAGTACCGCGCCGACATCGGCGTCTCGCTCGACGGCGACGCCGACCGCGTCGTCATCTGCGACGAGAAGGGCCAGATCGTCGACGGCGACCAGATCATGGCCATCATCGCCTCGTCCTGGGCCGGCAGGGGCGCGCTCGCCGGCGGCGGCGTCGTGGCGACGGTGATGTCCAACCTGGGCCTGGAGCGTTTCCTGGCCGAGGCGGGGATCAAGCTGCACCGCACCCCGGTGGGCGACCGCTCGGTGATGGCGAAGATGCGCGAAGGCGGCTTCAACCTCGGCGGCGAACAGTCGGGCCACATCATCCTCTCGGACTTTTCCACCACCGGAGATGGGCTCATCGCCGCCCTGCAGGTGATGGCCGAGCTGGTGCGCGGGCAAAAGCCGATGAGCGCGCTCGCCCGCCAGTTCAATCCGGTGCCCCAGAAGCTCGAGAACGTCCGCTTCTCCGGCGGCCGGCCGCTCGAGCACGCGGCGGTCAGGAACGCCATCGAGGCCGCCGAGCAGCGGCTGAACGGCGCCGGGCGCATCCTGGTGCGCGCCTCCGGCACCGAGCCGCTGATCCGCATCATGGCCGAGGGCGACGACGAAAAGCTGGTCACCCAGCTGGTGCGCGACATCGCCGGCGCGGTGCGCGGCGCGACCGCCTGAGGCCGCGGGCGTCGGTTCTGGTCTCAGAGGCCCACGGGCGATCTGGCCCAGCAGGACGGCCGATGGCCCCCTTCCCCACGTCGCGGGGAAGGATGAAGGGATTTCCTCCTCACCCGTGCAAACGGCGCGCGCCCCTTCCACCCCCGCGCCTGGCGGCGCGGCGATCCCCCTTCCCGACGCCTTCCTCCTCACCCGTGCGACGGGGGAGGTGGCGCCCGGCGCGGCAGCGTCGGGCGGCGGAGGGGGCTGCGGGCGATGATCAGCGATGCGGCGCAAGGCTCGCCAGCGCCGCTTCCACGATGCGTTGGGCGACGTCGTCGGGATCGCGCATGACATCGAGGGCCGAGCATCTGAGAATCCGGTAGCCGAGCTGGCGCATGTAGGAATCGCGCACCGCGTCGTGGGCGAGCTGCGCAGTCTCGGTGTGGCCGGCGCCATCGACCTCGATGACGAGCCTGGCCTGGGCGCAGCAGAAGTCGGCGACGTAGGGTCCGATCGGGTGCTGGCGGCGGAAGGCGAGGCCATTCGCGCGCTGCAAGCGCAGCCGCACCCAGAGCAGCGCCTCGGGCGGCGACAGCTGGCGGCGGAATTGTCGGGCGCGGCGGTGCATGTGGCCGGAAGATCGCATGCGGCGAGGCTAGTCGCGTCGCGCCCCTTCCACCACCGCACCTCGCGGCGCGGCGGTCCCCCTTCCACCTGGTGGGCGGCTGTCGCCGAGCCCCAGATGACCGGCTCGGGAAGCCGTCGCGGTTCTGCAATGTCGACTCCTTGGATTGGGGCGCACGCTCGCCGGCGGGCCGCAGCGGCGCAAGGGCGGCCTGCTTCGCGCCGCTCAGAACCACATGTCCTTCACGCGGCGGCCGTCGTCGGCGCCCTTCCATGTGTCGAGGCCATCGAGGTGGTGGACCGGGATGTCGGCGACCGCCTCCGGCGCGGCCAGGCGCAGGTTGAATCCCATGCGTCGCCGGCCCTCGGCGTCGGTGGTCAGCCCGCGCCAGTAGGCCAGGTTCCCGCACGTCGGGCAGAAGTGGGCGCCGAGGCTTCCGTCGCCCCAGACGTAGACGGCCGTCTCGCCATCGACATGCACGTCGACGCCTTCGTGGCCATAGGCCCACAGAGCGCCGTGGCGGCGGCACGAGGAACAATTGCAGGCGGTCGCCTGGTCGGGCGCCCCATCGAACCGCCAGCCCACCTGGCCGCAGTGACATCGTCCTTCCAGCATGACCGGCCTCCGCGCCGCCCGAGCGACCTGGCAGGGATTCTAGCATCGGGCCGGCCGGATGTGTCACGCGGCCAGACCGCCTGCGGCGGCGCGTGCGCTCCGAGCCTGCGTGCGAACACCTGCTGACTCTTTCCTCGGGGTGCGTATGGTGCCGCTGAACCCCGCACCCGGGCTGACGCCATGTCTCCTGTCGCTCTCGGATTCCGCGCCGGACGCGGCGGCGCCGTGGTCGTTGGCGTCGCTGTCGACCGGCCGCCGCCGCGGGTGGTGCTGTCCGCGTTCCTGGCCACCGCGGCCGAGGGCGACCGTCTGGCGTTCGAGCCCTACCAGGTCGCCTACGAGATGCCCCGCGCCGAGGGCGGCGGCCCGACGGCGCAGGCCGCCGGCGCCAGGCGGCGCTCGCCTCGACCGCCCTCGCCGGCCTGCTGCAAGGGCTGCACCGCGAGGGGTTCCGGCCGGCCGTCGCCGCACTTCTCGTCAACCGGGCCGGCTGGATGACTGACCGGCTCGAGCACTGCCTGTCTGCGCCCGCACACCCGCCCGTGGCCGAGGGGCTGGCCGTGCGCGTCGCCCTGCGCGCCGCCTTCGCCGGCGCCGGCCTCGACGTCGTCGAGATGAACGAGAAGTCCCTGCGCGAATCGGCGACGCTTAGGCTGCCGCTGGCGCCGGGCCAGATCGACTTGCAGCTGAACGCCCTGGGCGCCGCCGCCGGCCGCCCCTGGCGCGCGGAGCAGAAGGCGGCGTGCCTGGCGGCGTGGCTTGCGACGGCAGGCCTCTGATGCCCACGCCCGACGACGTGCGCCGCCTCGCCCTCGCCTTGCCCGAGGCCTATGAGGACACCCACCGCCGCAAGCCGGCCTTCCGCGTGAACAAGCGCATCTTCGCCATGCTGGGCGTCGAGGACCCCGCCGCCTCGCCGGGCTTCTTCGCGCCCCTTTCGGGCGTGCGGCCGGTGGCCAGCCTCACCGTCGACCGCGAAGACCAGCTCAATTTCGCCGCCGCCTGTCCGCGAGCCTTCGAGCCCGCCGGTCCGCATGGCTTCAGCTACGTCTGGCTGGACGCCATAGACCCCGACCTCCTGGCGCTGCTGCTCCGCATGTCCTGGGCGCACGTCGCGCCGAAACGACTGACGCTGCCGCGAAGCAACTGAGGGGATTGGCGGCGCCATCGGCCGTCAGAGGACCGCGGGGCGGACAAGCCTGGTGAGGCCCAAGATTGCTTCCGCTCGATCATCGGGTTTCCGACACGACGCCGGGACCGAGCGCCGCGCCAAACCTGGCGTTCGGAATGGCTGGGTGGGTGGAGAGCGGCTCCTCGTGAGAGCGCCGCTCTCTTTCTGCGTTGTTCTACGAACCGTCGAATGCGGGGTGAAAGGTCACTTCGCCACTGGGTCGGCGGCCGTTGAGGGTCAGGCACTGGAAAGCCCATGGCGGCGCGCCGGCGTGCCGAAGGTCTGGATGGTTCTCAAATCCAAAACGGGCATAGTAGGCGGGGTCGCCAAGCAGAACACATCCACCGGCGCCCATCGATTGCAGACGTCGCAGTCCCTCCCTGATCAGCGTCTGGCCGATGCCCCTCCGCTGACGATCCGGCCACACCGACACAGGTCCAAGCCCGTACCAGTCGCCTGCCTCTGCGTTGATCGTGACAGGCGAAAAAGCGACGTGGCCAACGATTTTTCCGCCCTGTGTCGCGACGAGGGAAAGGGCCAACGCGCCCGCGACCCGCAACGCATCGATGACCCTGGCTTCGGTATCATCGCTGAACGGCATGCCCTTGAACGCGGTGTCGGTAAGGGCGTGGATCGTGGTCGCGTCGTCGGGACGCTCCAGTCGAATCTGCATGTTGATGAGCCTTTAGGGAACCTGAGTGTGCAGCCGACCGAGCGACCGCGATCCCCGCGGCCGTCGTGGCTGTTGCGGCGTGTCTCGCTAGACCGAGACGCTCAGCGGGTTCCCGCATTCTCCGACATGGCCTTGGAGTACCGCTCCTGCCAGAAAACACAAGGATTTCGCCCAATCCACCTTGGGTCGATCATTGCCGCGAGGACACTTCCCGAGCGGAGGCTGGCGGCGGTGTCCGCCAAAGCACCGGCGATGCGGACACATCGATGCGGAGAACTGTCGGCCCTCCGGTTCCACCAGCTGACCCGTGCAGACGCCGCACGCGGCAAGCGCTTCGACGACGGCGAGGCGCTTCGCCCCGGCCTCCGTAGACAACGGTGCGAATACGGCCGCGGCGGCGGTCCGACGCGGCCCGGCGCTCGCCGGCGCAGCCTCGCCGGCTCCGGCCGGCTGGCCCGGTGCGTGGACCGTTACAACGGTTGAGATATGGCCGTCCGGGCGCCGCTGCGTGGAGCGAAACCCCCACCTTCTCCGCCGCGCCCGCCGCTCAGGCCCGGCCGAGGCTGACATACCTGAACCCGCGCGGCCGCAGCTCTTCGGGGCGATAGACATTGCGCAGGTCGAGCATCAGCGGGCGGCGCATCAAGAGCTTCACCCGGTCGAGGTCGAGGGCGCGGAATTCGTCCCATTCGGTGAGGATCACGGCGCAGTCGGCGTTCTCGATGGCGCCATAGGGTCCGGACCGGAAGTCGACGCCGTCGAGGAGCTGGCGGGCCTCGGCGCCGCCCTGCGGATCGTAGGCCTGGACGCGCGCGCCCATCGCCAGCAGCGCCGGGATGATCTCCAGTGACGGGGCCTCGCGCATGTCGTCGGTGTTGGGCTTGAAGGTGAGGCCGAGCACGCCGACGGTGAGGCCCGCGACATTGCCGCCGAGCGCCGCGGCGATCCGGCTCGCCATGCCCTGCTTGCGCGCCGCGTTCGCCTCGATGGTGGTCTCGATCAGCCGCGCCGGCGCGCCGGCGTCGCGGGCGGTGCGCACCAGGCCCAGGGTGTCCTTGGGAAAGCAGGAACCGCCATAGCCGGGGCCGGCGTGCAGGAACTTCGATCCGATGCGCTTGTCGAGCCCGATGCCGCGCGCCACCTGCTGCACGTCGGCGCCCACCGCCTCGCAGACGTCGGCGATCTCGTTGATGAAGGTGATCTTCATGGCCAGGAAGGCGTTGGCGGCGTATTTGGTCAGCTCCGAGGTGCGCCGGTCGGTGAAGAGGATCGGCGTCTCGTTGAGGTTCAAGGGCCGGTAGAGTTCGGCCATCACCGGGCGGGCGCGCTCGTCCTCCAGCCCCACCACCACCCGGTCGGGGCGCTTGAAGTCCTCGATGGCCGCGCCCTCGCGCAGGAACTCGGGGTTGGAGACCACCGCGAACTGGGCGTCCGGCCGGGCGCGGCGCAGGATCGCCTCGATCTCGTCGCCGGTGCCGACGGGCACGGTGGACTTGGTGACCACCACCGTGAAGCCGTCCATCAGCGGCGCGAGTTCCTCGGCGGCGGCGCGCACGTAGCTAAGGTCGGCGTGGCCGTCGCCGCGGCGCGAGGGGGTGCCGACCGCGATGAACACCGCGTCGGCCTGGCGCACCGGCTCGCCGTACTCGGTGGCGAAGGTCAGCCGGCCGGCGGCGACGTTGCGCCCCACCAGGGTTTCGAGCCCGGGCTCGTAGATCGGCATGCGCCCGCACCTGAGCCGTTCGATCTTGGCGGCGTCCTTGTCGATGCAGGTGACTTCGTGGCCGAAGTCGGCGAAGCAGGCGCCCGACACCAGCCCCACGTATCCGGTCCCGATCATGGCGACGCGCATGCGCTAGGCGCCTGGCGTCGGGGCGCGGCGCCGGCGCGCCGTCTGGGCGATGAGCACGATCTCAGATCTCCTGGTTGTAGGCGCCGATGGCCGCTTCCCTGGCGAGCCGCGGCTTCACCTCGTCGCGGAAGAGGGCGCGCATGTCCTCCTCCGAGCGCGTGCTTTCCACCACCACCGCCAGTTCCGGCTTGTTGGACGAGGCGCGGACCAGCACCCAGGAGCCGTCCTCCAGGGCCACGCGCGCGCCATTGACCGTGTTCACCCCGGTGACCTTGCGCCCGAGGATCGAGCCGCCGGCGCTCGCCAGCGCCTGATAGGCGCCGACGATCCTGGCCACCGCCTGGTACTTGGCCTCGTCGGCGCAGTGGGGCGACATGGTGAGCGAGGTGAACGCCGCGGGCAGCGCCTTGCGAAGGTCGCTGAGCTTCTCGCCCGGATGGCGGTCCAGCATGGAGAGGATCGCCGCCGCGGCGATCAGGGCGTCGTCGTAGCCGCGCCCCAGCGGCGCGCTGAAGAAGAAGTGCCCCGACTTCTCGAAGCCGGCGAGCGCGCCGATCTCGGCGGTCTTGCGCTTGATGTAGCTGTGCCCGGTCTTCCAGTAGATGGTCTGGGCGCCCTCGGCCCGCAGCACCGGATCGGTGAGATAGAGTCCGGTGGACTTGACGTCGACCACGAACCTCGCGCCCGGATGTCGGGGGGCGAGGTCGCGGGCGAGCATCAGGCCGATCTTGTCGGCGAAGATCTCCTCGCCCTCGTCGTCGACCACGCCGCAGCGATCGCCGTCGCCGTCGAACCCCAGGGCCAGTTCGGCGCCGGAGGCGCGGACGGCCTGGCTCATCGCGGCGAGCATCGCCGCGTCCTCGGTGTTGGGGTTGTAGCGCGGGAAGGTCCAGTCGAGCTCGCAGTCGACCGGGACGACCTCGGCGCCCATGCGCCGCAGCGCCTCCGGGCCGAAGGCGCCGGCGGTGCCGTTGCCGCAGGCGCACGCCACCTTGATCGGCCGCGACAGGCGCAGCCGGCCCGCGGCGTCGGCGATGTAGCGCTCGGCGAGCCCCTCGATGCGGGTGACGCCGCCGCCGGGGGCCTCGCGGAAGGCGCCGGAGAGCACGATCGTCTTCAGCCGCTCCATCTCGTCGGGGCCGAAGGTGAGCGGCGGCTCGGCGCCCATCTTCACCCCGGTCCAGCCGTTCTCGTTGTGGCTGGCGGTGACCATGGCGACGCACGGCGCCTCCAGGTCGAACTGGGCGAAATAGGCCATCGGCGTCACCGCCAGGCCGATGTCCAGCACCTCGCACCCGGCCCCGACGAGCCCCAGCGTCAGCGCCTGCTTGATGGAGAGCGAATAGGAGCGGAAATCGTGGCCGACGACGACGCGGCGCTTGCCGAGTTCCTGGAAATAGGTCCCGAGCCCGAGGCCGAGGGCCTGCACCCCCAGGAGGTTGATCTCCGGCCCGAACAGCCAGCGCGCGTCGTATTCGCGAAAGCCGGTCGCCTTGACGAGCGGACGGGTCTCGTAATCGACGGTCATGGGCGCGAGGGCGGCGCTGGGCTTTGGAAACATCTGGCTCTTTCTGGCGGCGCCCGCAGCAAGCGGAGCGGCAAACTCAAGGCCGACCGGGGCGATCTGGTTCCCGCCGCACCAGCGCCGCGGCCGCTTTCGAAGCCGCTGCGCCGCCGAGCGCCCTGGTCGCGGCGCCGTCCTCGCCGGCCGGCGCCCCGATCCGGGCCAGCGGCCGGCCGAACGGCGCCGGCGACGGCGCGCCCTGGCCCTGCGGCCAGACGAGCGCCAGCGCCACGAGACCGGCGGCGAGGAAGGCGAGTGCGGGATAGACGATCCGGTCGGACATGGCGCCGCCTATAGCCCGGCCGCCGCCGCGCCGAAAGCGGGGCCGATCTTGCAAGCGGCCATCGGGCCGTGCACACAAGACTCCTTCCCAGCCGGTCCCGCCCATGCCGATCATCGTCCTGCTGCGTCACGGCGAGAGCCAATGGAACCTTGAAGACCGGTTCACCGGCTGGGTCGATATCGACCTCAGCGGGCGCGGCGAGGCGGAGGCGCGCGGCGCCGGCGAGATGATCGCGGCGCAGGGCTTCCAGTTCGACCGCGCCTTCGCCTCCGTGCTGACCCGGGCGATCCGCACCGCCGACATCGCCCTCGGCGTCGCCGGGCAGCTGTGGATCCCGCTGGAGAAGCACTGGCGGCTCAACGAGCGCCACTACGGCGGCCTCACCGGTCTCGACAAGGCCGACACCGCCCAGCGCCATGGCGAGGCGCAGGTGCGCGCCTGGCGCCGCTCCTATGACACCGCCCCGCCGCCGCTCGCGCCCGGCGGTCCGTATGACTTGTCGAACGATCGCCGCTACGTCGGCGTCGAGGTTCCCGCGACCGAAAGCCTGAAGGCGACGCTGGAGCGGGTGGCGCCCTATTGGGAGCAGGCCATCGCGCCCAGGCTCGCGGCGGGCGAGGCGGTCATCGTCGCCGCCCACGGCAACTCGCTGCGCGCCATCGTCAAGCTGCTGTTCGGCCTTTCAGGCGAGGCCATCGCCGCCATCGAGATTCCCACCGGCAATCCGCTGGCCATCGAGCTGGACGGATCGCTGCAGCCGGGCTCGGCGCGCTATCTCGATCCGGCGCGCGCCCAGGCGCTGCCGCCGCTGGCGTGAGCGCCGACGCCGGGCCGCGACGGCCGGGCGGGAAGACGGCGTTAATCCAGGCTTTGTATGATTAACCCTAGGCCGATTTGCGAGGCTGCAGGGAGCCATGGGCGAGCCCGCGACACAGGTTATCCGTCACCGCCGGCTGAGCCAGGCCGAGGTCGACGGCGTCTGCCTGCGCCACGACCGCCTGTGGTCGTCGCGCATGGGCGGGGCGCGGGCCGTGTTCACCTGGAAGGACCTTTCCGGCCTCGACCTCACCGGCCGCAATCTCTGCGACGCCGACTTCACCGGCGCCATCCTCGCCGACTGCAGCCTCTCCAACGCCCGGCTCGACAACGCCAGCCTCTTCGGCGCCGACCTGCAGAACGCCCGCCTGCGCGAGACCTCGCTGCGGCGCGCCGACCTGCGCGGCGCCTGCCTGAAGGGGGCGGACCTCACCGGCGCCGATCTCTTCGAGGCCGACCTGCGCGAAGGCGTCATCGCCGCGGCCGACCGCGAACGCGGCCTGCGCATCCTCGAGCCGGTGGACCGCGCCGCCAACGCCCAGGGCGCGGTCCTGGCCGGCGCCAACCTGGAGCGCTCGCGTCTCTCCGGCGTCGTGGCCCTGAGGGCCGACTTCACCGACGCCATCCTGAAGGACGCCAAGCTCATCCGCGCCAACCTGAAACAGGCGCAGATGCGCGGCGCCAATCTCGCCGGCGCCGACCTCTCCGGCGCGGACCTCGCCGGCGCCGATCTTCGCGACGCCATTCTGGTGGGCGCCAAGACGCTGCAATGGAACGTCCAGGACGCCGACATGGCCGGCGTGCTCACCGACGCGCCGGCCGGCAAGGACATCAAGGAACTGCCGTTCGACGCGATGCTGCGCGCCCACGCCACCTGGTGCGAGTCCGGCGGCCGGGCCGGCGCGCCCTCGACCTTCGACGCCGCCGACCTGCGCGCGCTGAAGTCGATCACCGGGCTGAACCTGACGGCGCTGTCGGCCCGCGGCGCGGTGTTCTACGGCCTCGACATGGCCGGGGTGCAGCTGCAGGGCGCCCGCCTCGAGGGCGCGGATCTGCGCACCTGCAATCTGCGCCGCGCCGACCTGCGCGGGGCGCGCCTGGCCGGCGCCAAGCTCTCCGGCGCCGATCTGCGCGACGCCCAGCTGGGTCCCCTGGTGATTGCGCCCGATCGGACCCTGGCCTCGGATCTCACCGGCGCGGCGCTGAAGAGCGCCGACCTCGCCCGCGCCGATCTGCGCCAGGCGGTGCTGGCCCAGGCCGATCTCTCGCGCGCCAACTTCACCGGGGCGCTGCTGAAGGGCGTCGACGTCACCGGCGCGATCCGCGACGGCGTGCGAGGACTGGACGTGCTCTAGCGGCGGGTCGAACCCCCGTCCGGCCGGAGCACGACGAAGGGCGGCGCGGGGGGCCGCGCCGCCCTCGTCTCGGATCGATGGACCGATGGACGCGTCAGGCCGCCTTCTGGCCCTGGAGCCTGGTCGGCGCCGCGCCGGCGTTGATCTCGATGTGGCGCGGCTTCAGGGCTTCGGGGAGTTCGCGCTTCAGCGAGACGCGCAGCAGGCCGTCGGCGAGCCTGGCGTCGGTGACCACCACGTATTCGGCCAGCTGGAAGCGCCGCTCGAAATTGCGCTCGGCCAGGCCGCGATGCAGGTAGCGGCGCTCGTCCTCGCCCGCGGTCTTGCGGCCCTCGACGGTCAGCACGCTTTCCTTGACTTCGATGTCGAGTTCCTCGGGCTTGAACCCGGCCACGGCGATCTCGACCAGATACTCGTTCTCGGCGGTCCGCTCGATGTTGTAGGGCGGATAGCCGGTCGCGGTCTCGGCCTGGGCCGAGTCGAGCAGATCGGCGAGCCGGTCGAAGCCGACCACGGACCGATAGAGGGGGGAGAAATCGATGGTGCGCATGAGGCATCCTCCTTCAGGAGCAAGGTTGCGTTACATGACGGATCGGCCGCGGGCCGGATCGGCCCCGCGCGTGACCCGGAAGGCCCGGATGACCAGCGCCTTCGAGACCAAGGTAGGCGTAGCCCGGCGCGGTTCAAGTCCGGCCGCGACATTCCCGAAGCTCGTTTACAATGCCTCGAACCGTCGGCAGTCTCCCCGCGGTCGCCCCTCGACGGCGTCGCATCGGAGCCAGGCGATTTGCATGACGCTACAGGAACTCACCGACCGGATGCGCACGGCCGTGGGGACGGATTCCGGCCTCGGCAAGACCTTGAAGTTCAACCTCGAGGGCGACGGCTTCGTCCACATCGACGGCGCCCAGGTGACCAACGAGGACAAGCCGGCCGATCTGACGCTCACCGTCACCCTCGACAAGCTGGTGGCGCTCGGCGAGGGCCGTCTCGATCCGATGCGGGCGGTGATGACCGGCGCCTTGCGCTTCTCCGACATGGGGCTCGCCATGGGCCTCCAGGGCAGGATGCAGGCCCTGTTCTCCAAGCTGCGCTGACTTGGGCCAGACCGCGCCGCTGATCGGCGTTGCGTCGGCGCCGGTCCCGCCCGGCGCAGCGCCGGAGTGGTTCGAGGGCGCGCATGGCGCGAGGCTGCGGGCGGCGCTGTTCCCGGCGCCGGGGCGGGCGCGCGGCAGCGTCGTCGTCAGCGGCGGCCGCACCGAGCCGATCGAGAAATACTTCGAGGTCGTCGAGGATCTGCGGCGAAGGGGCTTTTGCGTGCTCGCTCACGACTGGCGCGGCCAGGGGCTTTCGCAGCGCCTTTTGCCGCAGCGCCTGCGCGGACACGCTGGCGCCTGCCAGGACTTCATCGAGGACTTCGCGGCGCTCCTGGCCGCCTTCGAGGCCCGCCTGCCGAAGCCATGGCTCGCCCTCGGCCACTCCATGGGCGGCTGCCTGACGGCGCTGGCCCTGGCGCGCGGCGAGCGGCGCTTCGCGGCCGCGGCGCTGTCGGCGCCGATGTTCGGCGTGCGCCTGGGGAGCTTGCCGGCGCCCCTGGTCGAGGCGACCGCGCGGCTCCTGCGGCTCGCCGGCGCCGGCGGGGCGCTCGCGCCGGGCCAGCAGCTCAGCCCGCCGGCCGCTCCGTTCGAGACCAACATCCTCACCCATGACCGGCGCCGCTACGAGCGCAACCTCGCCCAGATCGCCGCCTCGCCCGACCTGGCGCTCGGCGGCCCGACCTGGGGCTGGCTCGACTTCGCTTTCGCCGCGATGGCCGAGATGGAGCGGGGCAGGGGCGCCGGGCGCATCGACATTCCCGTGCTGGTGGCCGTGGCGGGCGAGGAGCGCCTGGTGGATGCCAAGGCGCAGCGGCGCGTGGCGCACCGCATCCCCGGGGCTCGATTGGTCGAGATCGCCGGCGCCTTCCACGAACTCCTGCAGGAGAGCGACGAGCTGCGGGCGCTGTTCTGGCGTGAGTTCGACGCCCTGGCTGCCGAGGTTGCGCCGCTCCGTTAGGGGCTGCGAGGCCTACGCCGCCGCGCGCGCCAGGACGGCGAGGGCCTCCTCCAGCAGGGCGTGGTCGCCGGCGATCGCCGCCTGGCCGCCATGGCGACCGATGCGCTCGCCGCGCCAGTCGCGAACGAGGCCGCCCGCCCCCTCGATCAGCGGGATCGCGGCCTCGATGTCCCAGCATTGCAGGCCCGCCTCCACCACCAGATCGATGGCGCCGGCCGCGACCATGGCGTAGGCGTAGGCGTCGCAGCCCAGGCGCGCGAGGCGCGTCGCCGCCCGCAGGGTGCGCCAGGCGCCCAGCTCCGCCCCGTCGAAACAGCCCTCCGGGTCGGTGGTGGCGATGATCGCGTGGCTGAGCGGTACGCCCTTGCGCACTCTCAGCGCCCGCTCGCCTGCGCCATCGACGAGCCGCGAGCCGCCGGCGTGGCCGATGAAGATCTCGCCCAGACGCGGCTGGCCGATGGCGCCGAGGACCGGCCGCCCCTGGAACCGCAGCGCGATCAGCGTGGTCCAGAGCGGCAGCCCGGCCACGAAGGCGCGGGTGCCGTCGATGGGGTCCAGGACCCACACGAATTCGGCGTCGGGGCGATCCTCGCCCAGCTCCTCGCCGATGACGCCGTGAGCGGGAAAGCGCTGGCTTATCAGCTGCCGCATCGCGGCCTCGGCGCCGCGGTCGGCTTCGGTCACCGGGTCGAAGGCGCCGCCGGCCGCCTTGTTCCGAAGTCCGTGGTCGGCGCGGAACAGCGGCAGGGCCGCCTCGGCGGCGACCCGGTTGAGTTCGATCGCGAACGCGCTCAGCGCATCGAGCCGGTCAGGAAGCATGGGCGCGCCATAGCCGACTAGTCGGCCGCGTCAACCAATCTGACGCGATGGCGCTTCGCCCCGGGCGCCATGTCAAACGCGGGCATCATGGCGCTTCGATTTGGGTGAAGCGGGCGAGGAAAGCGGCCTGGCCTCGCGCGGGTCAGGCGGCGTCGCCGTTGCGGTGCAGCGGGGCGGCCAGCCCCAGCAGGCGCCGCCGCTCGCCCGGACGGCGGTAGCCGCCTGCGAGGCTGGCGCCGTCCTCGCCCGGGCGGCGCGCCAGCGCCGGGGTCGATTGCGGCGGGGCGGACAGCCCCTCGAAGAAGTAGCCGACCTCGACGTCGAGGGCTTCGGCGATGCGCCAAAGCCTCGCCGCCGAAATTCGGTTGGCGCCGCACTCGTATTTCTGAATCTGCTGGAATCGCACCCCGCAGGCGCTCGCCAGCTGCTGCTGGGTGAGGCCGAGCAGCCTGCGCCGGCGCCGCAGCCGCTTGCCCAGGTGGAGGTCGATGTCATCGCCCATGATCGTCTCTCGCCCGCTCTCGAGGCTCGAGCGTGCCATTGCGGCACGTCCGGCTCTGCGGGCGGCAAGGGCCGTGCCGCACCGGTCAGCCGGTCGTGCGCGGCCGCGCGCCGCGGTCCAGGCCGAGCTCGAGGCCGACGCCCAGGATTGCGAAGATCCCCCGCGAAAGCCTAGTTAGGCGCCGATGGCGACCCGCTCGGACCTGATCCGCAATCTCCAATGGCGTCTCGAGGCCGGGTGCTGGGACGTGGTCGCCGCCGTGATGCGGATCGCCCCGATCGATGCGGCCTCGGATTTCGGCGGCTGGCTGTTCAAGCAGCTGGGGCCGCTCACCGGCGCGCACCGCACGGCGCTGCGCAACCTGCGTCTGGCGTTCCCCGAATGGGACGAGGCCGAACGGCGCAAGATCGCGCGGGCGCAGTGGGAGAACGTCGGCCGGGCGCTCTTCGAGATCTTCCTCGTCGACCGCATCGTCGCCGACAAGGGCCGGATCGAGTTCGTCAATCTCGAGCGGCTCGACGAGATCCGCCAGAGCGGCCGACCGGCGATCTTCATCAGCGGCCATTTCGCCAACTGGGAGATCATGGCCGCGGCCGGCCTCGCCGCCGGCATGGAGGGCATCGTCGCCTATCGCGCCGCCAACAACCCCTACATCGACGCGCGCATCATCGAGAGTCGCCGCCGCTATGGCGCCCATCTCTTCGCGCCCAAGGGCCTCGATGGCGGCCGGGAGGTCATGGCGGCCCTGAGCCGCGGCGTCTCGGTGGGGATTCTCAACGACCAGAAGTACGACGAGGGGGTGATGGCGCCGTTCTTCGGCCATCTGGCGCGCACCCAGCACGCCGCGGTGCGCTTCGCCATGCGCTTTGGCGTGCGCCTCCAGCCAGGCTGCGTCCAGCGCACCAAGGGCGCGCGCTTCAGGATCGTGATCCACGATCCGATCGAGCTGGAGCGCTCGGGCTCGAAGGCCGCCGACGTCGAGGCCGGCGTGCGCCAGATCAACGAGTTCATCGAGGCGCGGGTGCGCGAACGTCCCTCCGAGTGGTGGTGGGTGCACCGCCGCTTTCCCAACGAACTCTACGCCGAGCTGGCCGCGCAGGGTTACTGAGCCGCCGACCCGGCCGCCGCGCGGGGGCTATAGCGCGTTGCGCAAAAGTGGAACCGGTTTTGCGACCCGAACGCGCTCCAGTGTTTTGAGTCTAGAGCACGATGCGATCAGACGATTCCGTCCGATCGCATCGTGCTCTAGGGGTTGAGCGTTCTCCAGCGCTCCAGCGCTTCCGCCGGCCCCGCATAGGCCTCCTGCAGGCGCGGGTTCCAATAGCGCAGCGCCTCCAGCGGGATCTTCCTGCCGGACACCGCGCAGATGACGTAGCGGCCCGGTCTCAGGACGTGAATCTCGCCGTCGCCGTAGCGCACCAGCGCGATTTCGCCCGGTCTTCCGAGGTCGCGATCGTAGGCGTTCATGCGCGCAATCTAGCCGGCGGGCGTTGCATTTAGAAGAGATTGCCCTGCGATGCGGCGACCGATGCGAGTCTGGCGCGGGCCTTGGACGGCGCCGGCGGCTCGCCATCGACGACGGCGCCGCGGCGACCGTCGCCGAACACGAGATCGACCCGCTCGCCTTTTGCAAGCGCCGCCGCGGTCCGGGCCAGCGAACCATCGGCGCGCGTGACCCGCGCAAAGCCGTGCGCGAGCGGGCGGTCGGGGTCGAGCGAGGCGCGCAGCTTGTCGAGACTGGCCAGCCGCTCGCCCTCGCGCTCCAGTCGTCGGGCCATCAGCGGGGCGAGCCGCGCGCCGATCTCCAGGAGCCTGGCGCTCTTGAGCATGAGCGGGCGCTGCAGCAACCCGGGCTTCAGCATCGCGGCCGGGCCGGCCAGGGCGTGCGCGTGGACCGCGACGTTGCGCTGCAGCCCGGCGCCGAGGCGGCTCGAGGCGATGTCCAGGCGCTGGTTCGCCAGCCCCAGCAGCTCCTGCGGCCGCGGCAGGCCGCGTGCGGCGGCCGAGAGCCGCGTGCGCCGATGCTCGACCGTCCTTGCCGCACACGTCGAGAGCCGGCGCCCATGGTCGAAGAGCGTGGCGACCAGTTCGGCCAGGACCGGCGTCGCCATCTCCGCGGCCGCCGTCGGGGTCGGCGCGCGGCGATCGGAGACGAAGTCGATCAGCGTCGTATCGGTCTCGTGGCCGACGGCGGAGATCAGCGGGATGGCCGAGGCGGCCGCCGCTCTGGCCAGGGCCTCGTCGTTGAAGGGCCACAGATCCTCCACCGAGCCGCCGCCCCGGGCCACGATGAGCACGTCGGGGCGCGGCGCGAATTTGCCTGGTCCCGGGGCGCCCGGCGCCAGCGCGTTGAAGCCCTCGATCGCCAGGCGCACCTGCGCTGCGGCCGCTTCGCCCTGCACCAGCGCCGGCCAGACGATCACCCGGCAGGGCCAGCGCTCGCGGATACGATGCAGGATGTCGCGGATCACCGCACCGGTGGGGCTGGTGACGACGCCGATCACCCCGGGCATGGCGGGCAGGGGACGCTTCCTCGCGACGTCGAACAGCCCCTCCGCCGCGAGCTTGGCCTTCAGCCGCTCGAGCTGAGCCAGCAGGGCGCCGATCCCGGCCGGCGCCATGGTCTCGATGACGATCTGGTATTGGGATCGGCCCGGATAGGTGGTGACCTTGCCGGTGCAGATCACCTCCAGCCCGGTCTGCGGCCGCACCTCGAGGCCGCGCACCTGGCTCTTCCAGATCACCCCCGAGATGCAGGCGCGCTCGTCCTTGATGTCCAGGTAGACGTGGCCGTTCGAGTGGAAGGTGACCTTGGAAAGCTCGCCCCTCAGGCGCACGAAGCCATAGGCGTCCTCGATCGTCCGTTTCAGCGCGAACGCCAGTTCGGAGACGCTGTAGGCGTGCAGGTTGGTGTCGGGAAGGGCGTCGCTCATCGCCTCAGACTAACCCTCCCGCCGAGCCATGAGGAGAGGCTGTGAAATCTCGAGCCGGGTCCGGGGCGCGATGGGCTCGGGACCGGCGCGAGGTCAGATATAGCGCCTGAGCGAGCGCGTCAGCTCCGCCACCGTGGCCTTCTTCCTGCCATGCGGCGGCTGGTAGGCGAGGCGCGCGTGGTCGGCGCAATAGGGCGTTTCCTCGACCGCGCTGCGGCCGCAGAAGGCGAAATCCGAACTCGCCGGATCGCCGATCGGCCATTTGCACATGTGCCGCCCGAGCGTGAGCACCGTCGCGGTGCCGGGCAGATCCACCAGCACCACGGGCCGGGGGGCCGGCGCATGAGTCCTGGGCTCGAGCGCGCGAGGTCTCGGCGCCGGCGCTGGAACGGGGCGCGGCGGGCGCGGCGCGCGGAACGCCGGTCGGCTGGGATGCGACGGAACGGCGCGGCCCGAGAGCCCCAACCGGTGCACCTTGCCGATCACCGCGTTGCGGGTCACCCCGCCGAGTTGCTTGGCGATCTGGCTGGCCGACAGGCCGTCCAGCCAGAGTTTCTTGAGCATCTCGACACGTTCGTCCGTCCAGCCCATGACGCTTCTCCCCGGCTCGCGACGCGCCCCTGTCCCCACAGTAGGCGACGCAAGATGTTGTAGGCCCGGTCCCGCTCCTCGGCCGGTGACCTACCAGATATCGTAAACGGATCGTAAACGGACACAATAGGCTGAGCGTCACCTGTCCACAGGAACTAGATGTTGATCAACCGTCGGCGCGGCTTGCGCGCGCCGTGACGCGGGCGCAAATGGAGGCCATGCGAGACATGGCCGCCGCCGAGATAGCCGCGCCGCCGGAACCCCGGGCCTACCGAGGCGTCAACTGGGCCGGCTTGCGCGCGCTCTACCTGCGCGAGGTCAGGCGCTTCTGGAAGGTCGGGCTGCAGACGCTGGCCGCGCCGATCGTGACGGCGCTGCTCTACATGATGGTGTTCGTGGTCGCGGTGGGCGGCGTCAGGCCGAGCGTCGAGGGCGTGCCGTTCGGCGCCTTCATCGCGCCGGGCCTGATCATGATGCAGATCATGAACAACGCCTTCTCCAATTCGTCGTCCTCGCTGCTGCAAGCCAAGATGAACGGGCTGATCGGAGACTTCCTGACCCCGCCGCTGTCGCCGGGCGAACTTACCGCCGGCTTTGCGCTCGGCGCGGGCACGCGCGGTATCGTGGTGGGCGCCGTGGCCGCCGCCGCGGTGCTGCCGTTCACCTCGAGCCGGATCGCCGAGCCCTGGGCCGTGGTCTATTTCGGGCTGGGCGCGTCGCTGATCATGGGCCTCCTGGGCGCCATGGCGGCGATCTGGTCGGAGAAGTTCGACCACATCGCCGCGGTCACCAACTTCATCGTCATGCCGATGACCTTCCTCTCGGGCAC